>Ga0207675_100004442_pt1 | contig 13556 bp, 7 predicted proteins | sample KBSSwiS42_FD_184305 | JGI IMG/M metagenome (GOLD analysis project Ga0207675, IMG submission 184305) | Switchgrass rhizosphere microbial communities from Kellogg Biological Station, Michigan, USA - KBS Switchgrass S4-2 (SPAdes) (version 2) | ecosystem: Host-associated > Plants > Roots >... | reverse complement strand
CGGCGCGGCGTTCGAGGTCGGCGGGGCCGACGACGTCGTCGGTCTTGTAGTCGGCGACGACGATCTCGTGGGTGGCCGGATCGCGGTAGAGGAGGTCGATGGCGCCGGTGACGACGCCGACCGGCGCGTGGGGGCCGTCTCCGGGCGGGAGGAGGACCGGCAGCTCGCGGGCGAGGATGTTGCCGCGCAGTCCGCGCAGGCGCTTCAGGAGGGCGCTCGCGGCGAAATGCCCCTGGGGGGAATGGTAGCGCTCGAGCCCGGCGTCGGGGCGCCCGGGCCAGGGCCCGCTTCGCCGGTCGACATGGCCCCGTCAGCGCCCACGGATCTGACCGTCGGCGACCGCGCGCGGCCCCTGAATGTGGAAGGCAAGCCGCTCTTCGGTTGGCTGCTGCACGACGGTCCGAACGAGATTCAGAGCGCCTACCAGATCAGCGTCACGCGCAAGAGCGATCAGCTCGTCATCTGGGACAGCGACAAGGTCCCGTCATCGGATCAAGCCTATGTGACGTATGGCGGGCCCGCGCTCGATGGCCAGACGAGCTACTCCTGGAGCGTGCGCACTTGGGACCGCGGCGGTCAGGTGTCGCCCTGGGCGGCCCCGGCGGAGTTCGACACGGGCCTGGCCGATTCGGAGTGGGCTGCGAGCTGGATTCGCCGTGCCTCGACCGAAGTGGATGACTACACGCTGGCACGCAAAGAGGTCCTGGTGACGGCTAGCCCCGTGACGCGCGCGCGCGCCTACGTCGCAGCCAGCCACCAATACGAGCTCTACGTCGACGGCGCGCTCGTCGATCGAGGCTCATCCTTCGCCTATCCGGGTGAGGGCTACTACCAGGCCACGGACATCACCGAACGGGTCCGCGCCGGTGAGCCGCTGGCGATCGGTGCCATCTATCACTGGTACGGCGCCGGCCAGGGGCGACCCGCCGGCGAGCGCGGTCTACTGCTGCGGTTGGTCGTCGAGCATGCCGATGGCAGCCGTCAAATCGTGGTGACGGACGGCTCGTGGCGCGTGGCTCGCGGCCCGTGGCAAACGGGGGCGCCCCAGCGCAACACGGATGTGAGGGACTACGTCGAGCGTCGCGACGCGCGCCAGGCCAATGACGGTTGGGATCGTGCCGGCTACGCGGCTAGCGCCCCTGCCTGGACCGCGCCGGAGCTGATCGGGACGCACCCCGCCGGTGTCTTTACCCAGCTCGTCGGGCGCGAGGCACGCATCACCTCGACGCCCGTGGCGCCCGCATCGCTGCGGACCTTGCCGGACGGAGCCGTCGTCGCAGACTTCGGCAGGGTCATGGCGGCGCGGCCCTTCGTACATTTCGCCGCCGGTCAGAGCGGCAGAAGCGTGGCGATGCTGGCCGGATACCACCTGCTGCCCGATGGCCACGTCTCGACGCTGGTGGAGGACACACAGGGCACCGACCTGTCGTTTGGCCTCATTCAGCGGGACGGCGCACAGGATTTCCGCGCCTTCACGCACGTCGGTTGGCGCTACCTTCAGATCGCCGCGCCGGGTGAGACGCTCGAAGCGGACGCGATTCAGGCGATCGTCGACCATGTCGATGCACCCCTCGAGCGGGCAGCCACCTTCGAGAGCTCGAACCCAGCGCTCAATGCGGTGTTCGAGCTCGTCCAGCACTCTGCGCTGCACTCTGCCGCCTACCAGTTCGTGGACACGCCGACGCGCGAAAAGGGTCAATTTTTGGCGGACGCGATCAACATATCGTTCGCCACGATGGCGGGGTACCTCGAACGCGACATGACCCAGCAAGCACTCGTCGAGTTTGCCAACTCGCAAGCGCGCTACTGGCCCGACGGGCGCCTGAACGCCGTCTACCCGAACGGAGACGGCGCGCGCGACATCCCGGACTTCACGGAGATGTACCCGGGCTGGGTCTCACGGTATTTTCTCGCGACCGGCGATCGCACGTTGCTGGACAGGCTCTACCCGGTGGTGGTGAACGTCGCGAACTACGTGTGGAGCTACCTCAATCCCGCGACGGGACTGATCACCAATCTCGCCGGCGGCAGCGGCGCTTACCTGTCCGGCATCGTCGATTGGCCCATGTCGGAACGCTACGGCTACGACACGGCCACGGCTGCCCGGACGACCATGAACGTTCTGGCCGTCGACGTGATGCGGAGCGCCGCCACGCTGGGGGCGGAGCTGGGGCGCCCCGTCGCCGAAAGAGCGGTCTTTACCCAGCGCGCGCAGGACCTCACGGCCGCGATCAACGCTCGGCTCAGGCGCCCGGACGGGATCTACGTCGACGGGCTCAGCGCAACCAACGAGCAAAGTCCGCATGCCTCTCAGCACGCGAACGCCTATGCGCTCGCCTATGGCGTGGCGAACGGGGAAGAGCGCGCGGCCATCGCGACGTACGTCGCCGGTCTCGGCATGCAGCAGGGCCCCATGACGGCGCACTGGCTCCTGAAGGCGCTGGGCGATGCGGAGCGGGTCGATGACGTGGTGACGCGGCTCACCGACGCAGCCGGCAGGGGCTGGGGCAATGTGCTCGCAAACGGCGGCAGCTTCACCTGGGAGAGCTGGGCGCCCGTGCTCAACGAAAGTCAATCGCACGGCTGGGGCTCCCAGGCCCTCGTCGACTTCACGGAGACGCTGCTCGGCGTACGCGTCACGTCGCCCGGCGCCGCGACGATCGCGGTGGTCGTGCCCCGAACCAACCTGCGCTCGGCGCGGGGAGTCGTCCCGACTCAGCGGGGTCCCGTCCGCGTCGACTTTCAGCGTGCGCAGAGCGACGCCCTGACACTCGTGCTCGAGGTCCCCGTCAACGTCAGGGCAACGGTGTCGCTCCCGGTCAGTGAGGGAGCGACCTATTCGTCGGCCGCCGGCGAAGGCTCGCCGGCTCTGCTCGGGGTCGAGGCCGGACGCGTCCGCTACGAGACCGGCTCGGGTCGATCCGAGTTCACCGTACCCTGAGCGTGTCGTCGCGACGGGTAGACCGAGCACGCGCTCGGCTACCTGGCACGGGCTTCCGTGCAAGATCGTACAAGACGCTGCGAGCAGCGCTCGTTACGCTCCCTCGACACGGCGCAACTCGGCGGTGCGCATGCGCAGCGCGTGGGTGCGGTCCGATTCGGGCTCGCAAAGGAGTGATGTGATGAAAACGTACGGGCGTATCGTATCCGGTTTGCTATTGATCGCAGGGTTCATGGCGTGTTCCGCAGGGCAGGAGGGCAGCGCTCTCGATCGTGACGAAGGCAGCGCGATGACGCAGGCGGCGCCAGACCTGGAGGAACGAGGGGAAAGCACGGAGCTGGGGAATCTAGGACAAGCCTTGAGCGCGTGTTGCTCGTATGGCTCCTACATCTGCCCAACGGGCGGCGAGTTCGATTACGCCCCACCGCGCTGCGGCGCTTTGACGAAGCCGCAGGCGGCAACAGCATGTAACGCCGCCTGCACACCGGCTTGTGTCGATACCGGATGGCAAGACTCCTGCGACTGAGCTTCAGCGGCTGGTGACGCCATCGCGGTGCTCGGTACGGCCTTCGGGTCCACAGCCCGGCCGTGCGGGACGCACCGCTCCCCGGCGTCCCGGGACCTGACTCGGCCAGGAAACCGTCAAAATTGCAGGGAGCGTTGACGCGCTCCGCCGGAGGCGCCTACCTTGGCCCCGAGCGGCGTGATGACTGACTTGGGCGTTCCCGGATTCACTTTCGCAGATTTGCATCAGCCCGTTCGCCTGCACGCCCTGTACGAGCTCTTCTACGACGAGGTCCGACGCCTCGATGGCGAGCTCTGGGAGAAGTGGGAGGCGTACCGCTCGCAGCCGACCGCCCTGGGTCCCGTCGTGCGGTCGGAGCTGATCGTTGCGATGGCCCCACATGTCAGCCGCTTTCTCGCGCGGCTGTTCAGCGTCGGGCCCGACGCCGAGGTGATGGCGGCCGCGACGCGCGCGTACGACGATCTGTTTCGTTTCAAGGTCGACTTCGTGCGCCGTCGCGCGCTACCGCTCCTGAAGACGGGCACGCGCGTCGCAGCGACCCCCGATGATCATGCCTACGTCGATCGGATCGTGGGACACTGCGCAGACGAGCCGGCGCGAGAGCTCTTGCTGGCCCGGGCGGGCTGCGCGCTGCTCGATCGCGGGGAAACAGCCCGGCTCAGCGGCAGCGCCGAGGAGAAGCAAGCGGTGGCCGCCGAGATCGAGCTGCTCAAGCGCTGGTGCGCGGCGCACGTCCACGATCCGCGCTATCGCTCGTGGGTGGTGTTCCGGTTTCCGGAAACGCTGGATCCGATGCACCTGGTCCAGATCAAGCGACCACGGACCGCTTTTCCAGAGTTGATGGTTGGGCCGGACGAAGAGCTGAGACGCCGCGACGGCTTCACGTTGACCGATGGCCGCTATGCCACGCGCGAGGTCCTGAGCGAGATTCACTACTGCGTGCTCTGCCACGAGCGCGACAAGGATAGCTGTTCCAAGGGCATCCGCGACAGGGCAGGAGCGGTCGTGCCCAACGCGCTCGGCGTGGCCCTGGAAGGCTGCCCGCTCGACGAAAAGATCTCCGAGATGCACGCGCTGCGCAAACGCGGCGATGCCCTCGGCGCGCTGGCCATCGTCGTGGTCGACAACCCGATGTGCCCAGGTACCGGACATCGCATCTGCAACGACTGCATGAAGGCGTGCATCTATCAGAAACAGGAGCCCGTCGACATTCCGCAGATCGAGACGGGCGTGCTCACCGACGTCCTCGAGATGCCCTGGGGTGTCGAGATCTACGGCCTTCTGACGCGCTGGAATCCGCTCAACGTGCGGCGTCCCTATGCGCTGCCCTACAACGGTCGCAACGTGCTCGTCGTCGGCCTGGGTCCCGCCGGCTACACGCTCTCGCACTACCTGGTCAACGAGGGGTTCGGCGTCGTCGCGATCGATGGCTTGAAGATCGAGCCGTTGCCCGAGGAGCTGACGGGCAAGGCCGCGCTGCCGCCGCGGCCGATCCGCGACTGGAAGGAGATCTACCAGCCGCTCGACGAGCGGGCGCTCGAAGGATTCGGTGGTGTGTCCGAGTACGGCATCACCGTGCGCTGGGACAAGAACTTCCTCACGTTGATTCACCTCACGCTGGCGCGGCGAGAGAAGCTGCGCATCTACGGCGGTATTCGCTTTGGCGGCGCGTTGACGCTGGATGAGGCCTGGGCATCGGGCATCGATCACGTGGCGATTGCGGCCGGCGCGGGACGGCCGACGATCATCGAGATCAAGAACAACCTGATCCGCGGCATCCGGAAGGCCAGCGATTTCCTGATGGCTTTGCAGCTGACCGGTGCCTTCAAAGAGGATGCGCTATCGAATCTCCAGGTCCGCCTGCCCGCGGTGGTCATCGGCGGCGGCCTGACAGGCATCGATACAGCGACGGAGCTGCTAGCCTACTACCCGCTGCAAGTCGAAAAGATCCTGGGGCGCTACGAATCGCTCGTCGCCGATGAGATCGACGTTCGCGCGGCGCTCGACCCCGAGGAGCAGGGCATCCTCGACGAGTTCTTGGGCCACGGTCGGGCTGTGCGCGAAGAACGCGCGCGCGCGGCGGCGGCGTGCGAGGCACCAGACTTCATCTCGCTGGTTCGTGGCTGGGGTGGCGTCACGCTGGCGTACCGCAAGCGAATGCAGGACTCCCCGGCGTACCGCCTCAATCACGAGGAGGTGACCAAGGCGCTGGAAGAGGGCATCGCTTTCGCCGAGACCCTCGATCCGCTCGAAGCGATTCCCGACGAGTACGGACACGTCTTCGCCATGGCCTTCACCCGGAAGAGCGCCGATGGAACCGTCGAGCGGCTCGAGCTGCCCGCGCGCACCGTGCTCGTCGCCGCCGGAACGGTACCGAACGTGACCTACGAGAAGGAGCACGCCGGCAGCTTCCGGCTGGATGCACGACGGAAGTTCTTCCAGGGCTTCCGCGCGGTCAAGCGTGACGACGGAACCTTCGGCTTGGAAGCGGATGCCGACGGCTTCTTCACGTCGTATCAACAGCACGGCCGCTTCGTCAGCTACTACGGTGACAATCACCCGCGCTACAACGGCAACGTCGTCAAGGCGATGGCGTCCGCAAAGCACGGTTACCCGCACGTGACCCAGCTGTTCGAGGACGAGCTGGCCGCGCTCGATCCCGCCGCACAGCCCGAGCGCGAAGCTAGCTGGCGGCAGATGATCGCGCGGCTGGATCGCGAGCTGCTGGCGACGGTCGAGCGCGTGGTGCGTCTGACGCCGACGATCGTGGAAGTGATCGTGCGCTCGCCCGCAGCAGCGCGGCACTTTCACCCGGGTCAGTTCTACCGGCTTCAGAATTTCGAGCGTCGCAGCATGCAGGTGCGCACCAACGGTCATCGTGCCGCGCTGGTCATGGAAGGCATCGCGCTGACGGGCGCGTGGGTCGATCGCGAGCAAGGGCTGCTCTCGCTCATCACCCTGGAGATGGGCGTCTCGAGCCGCTTGTGCGCGTATCTGCAGCCGGGAGAGCCGGTCGTGGTCATGGGCCCGACCGGAACGCCGACGGAGATTCCCCCCTCGAGCACGGTGCTGCTCGCCGGCGGCGGTCTCGGCAACGCCGTGCTGTTCTCGATTGCAAAGGCGCTCAAGGCGAGCGGCAACCGCGTCGTCTACTTCGCCGGGTACCGCAGCGGCGCCGACCTGTTCAAGCGCGAGGAGATCGAGCAGTCGACGGATCAAGTGATCTGGGCTACAGACACGGGGCTCGAGATCGTGCCGTCGCGGCCAGAGGACGTGCACTTCCGCGGCAACATCGTGCAGGCGATGATTGCCTACGCCGAGGGCCGCCTGGGGCAACCGCGGGTGCTTCTGCGCGACGTGACCCGGATCATTGCCATCGGGTCGGACCGCATGATGAACGCGGTGCGCCTGGCGCGCCACCGAGCACTCGCGCCGCACCTCAATCCCGCACACGTCGGCATCGGCAGCATCAATTCACCGATGCAGTGCATGATGAAAGAAGTCTGCGCGCAGTGCCTGCAACGCCACGTCGATCCCGCGACCGGGCGCGAGGAGTTCATTTTCTCCTGCTACAACCAGGATCAGGACCTCGATCGCGTCGACTTTGCCAACCTGCACGCGCGCCTGCGACAGAACTCCGTGCAGGAGAAGCTCTCGAACCTGTTCTTCGCTCATCTTCTGGAGCGTTCGGAAGCGGAGCTCACGCACGTCTGATACGTGCGCGAGCTCCCTTGCTGCGCGCGGCTCCCGCCCCCCTCTGTGGCCCGCGCCCGCTCAGCCGCCGTCGGCTGCGTCCGTGCCTGCGTCGGAGAGGCCAGCGTCTGGACCCGCTCCGCCGAGCCCGCCGCCCGCTGAACCACCCGTCCCGGAGGAACCCGCGACGCCGCCTGCACCCGCGCTGCCGGCGCCACCGCTGGAGCCGCCAGCACCAGAGCTGCCGTCCGGACCGGCGTCTCCGCTCGAGCCGGCGGATGTACCACCGGACCCGGCGCTGCCGCCCGTCCCGACGACGGAGTCGTCATCACCGCAGGCGCCTGCGAGGGCCAGCAAAAATCCGAGAGTCGTAATCGTTCGCAAACGAAAAGTGAACAAGATTGAAAGTCCTCCAGCGAGGGGCATCGAGAGTGAAGCCACGCGGAGGGTTGCGTGTCCCACGTGACGGCGATGAGACGAGCCTGTTGCAGCACGTCTATCGACCGGGCTTTTCAACACTCATCTCGCTGGCACAGACCGGACGTTCGTGAGGACGCGGCCCCAGGTTTCACTGCCGAGTCTGTCGCGTACCGTAGCGCCGAATCACTCGCCATGGAGTGGCGGCAGGCGATCGGGGTGGGCGCTGGCAAACAGAACGGTGTTGCGCGGGGTGACGCCCTGCTCGAGGAGCTGGGCCACGGCGACGGCTTGCCCGCATTCTTCGAGGGCAGTGGCGCGGTCGCGGACGACGGCGAGCTCGATCAGGCGGGCGAGCAGGTTGCGGGGCAAGGAGAGTCGGCGGATGACGGCGTAGTCGCGGCGTGCCGCGTCGGCGAAGGTGCGGAGCTCGAGCGCGGAGGGCGAAGGCAACTGGCGCAGCGCGAGGGCGTGTGCGGCCAGGGCAGAGAAGCCCGCGTGCGCTCGGCGCCGGTTGACGCCACGCATTTCTTCGCCGGCGCCAACGCCGAGCCCGCGGGCGCGCAGCAGGTAGCGGAGCGCGAGCCGAGCTTCACGAGCGCAAAGGTTTTCGCTCATGCTGGCCTCGACGCCGTGTTCGCGAGGGCTGAGGTTGGTGAGGCCGAGCGCGCTCTTCGGAATCTGGAAACCGCGCGCCTCGCGCGAGAGCGGCAAGCGCTGCACGGAGCTCGTTTTTTGGAGGCAGCACGAGACGAGCGCCACGTCGCAGCGCGCAGCAGCGGCGGCGACCACGAGGCGATCGCCGAGCTCACCGCAAGCATGCAGGCCAACGGCCAGGTCGCTGGGCTGGAGCGCGAGCTGCTCCGGGCCCAGGTTGGCTTCGACGAAGCGAACGCTGAGCGTGCCCACCTGACGTGCACGTTGCTCGCTGCGTTCGCCCCCAGCAGCGAGCAGCGCGGCATCGCGGTCGAGGGCCAGCGTTTGACGCTGAAAGAGCTCTGCGGCCAAGCGCGAGAGATGTCCGCGGCCCGCGCCGACGTCGACGATACGCTCGGCGCTCGTCGCCAGTGGCGTGAGCGCGCCGAGTAGTGCCGCGAGCTGCCAGCGCTTGCGCGCGCTCACACCACGCAAAGCCGCCGCCGGCAGGACCAGCTCACTCGTGCCGAGCGCGGGCAAGCGCAGGCAGCGCTGAACCTGCGCCGCAAGCTCGCGCAGCTCGGCAGGTGCGCTCGCGCTGGCGGCCAGAAGCGCTGCGAAGCCGCCGCGTTCGCTGGCGAAGAGCTCTTGCTCGTCGAGCTTCAGGAGAAATTCGAGCCAGCCGCGCTCGCAACACCACGCGGGCGGTTCTGGCGCCTCCACCGGTGTATCGATGATATCGAGCACCCCCGTGAGCACCGAGAGCGCGCGCGCCAGCTGTTCGCGCTGGCTCACGGCAAGAGCACGAGCTTGCCGACGCTGTCGCCGGATTCGAGAGCCGCGTGCGCCTGCGCGGCCTCGTGCAGGCGGTAGGTGCGCACGGGCGGTGGCCGGACGCGGCCCGCACCGACCCAGGCGAGCAGCTCTGCCATTGCCTCCGCCAGTATCTCGCCACGCTCAAACAGGTACGAGAGGTTGAAGGCCAGCACGCCGCGGTTGTGCTGCGTCATCTCGAACGGGTTGAAGCGCGGGGTGCGCAGGTAGCCGAACGCGAGCTTGAGGTAGCTCGGACGGTCCTTGCCCCGCGTGAGCAGACCGTGAAAGCCGTATACGATCAGGCGCCCCGCCGGCGCGAGCTGCGCATAGCCGTGGCGCAGGCTCTCGGCGCCGTGTGCGTCGAGCACGACGTCAAAGCCCTGGGGCACCAGCTCCTTGGTCTTTTCGTGCCAGCTGCCCTGACTCGCGTCGATCACGTGCTCGGCACCCGCCTGGCGAGCGACTTCGATCTTGTGCGTGGAGCCGACCGTGCCCGTCACGCGGGCAGCGCAAGCGACGGCGATCTGCGTTGCCGCTCCCCCGACACCGCCGGCGGCCGAGTGCACGAGGACGCGCGCCCCGGGGCGGAGCTTCGACAGCTCGCGCAGTGCGTACCATGCGCTCAGATGCACGGTGGGGAATGCCGCGGCTTCGGCCGCGCTCCAGGCAGCGGGGCGCGGAAACAGCTGTGCCGCCGGCACGGCAATCTCGCTCGCATAGCCGCCGAAGCGCGTGACGCCGAACACGGCCTGCCCCACGCTGAAGCCTCGAGCGCCAGCTCCGAGCGCGCGCACGGTGCCGCTGAACTCGAAGCCCGGAGTGATGGGCCAGCCCACGTAGTCCTTGGCGGACTGATAGAGGCCCATGCGCACGGCGATGTCTGCGAAGTTGACCCCGACGGCCTCGACCGTGACGTGCACCTCACCCGCGCCCGGCTCGGGCGCGGGCAACTCCACGAGCGTCAGTTGCTCGTGACCGCCCGCACGCAGGATCTGGATCGCCTTCACGGCAGGAGTGATACGCGGTCCGAGGCGCGAGCACAATTGACGTCCGGGAAGCCGGCGGAGTCGCTGGCTCCGCTTAGCGCAGCGTGCCTCCCATGGCGCTGTCCAGAAATTGTTGCGCAATTTGCTGGGTAGAGGGGGCGGCCTGTTGCTATTTCGCCGCGCGATCCGACGGCGCCTTTCGGACGGCGAGCGAGGCGCTCAGTTGCGCTCGGGCAGCCCGCTCACGCGGCGTTCACCGAGCTCGCGATATTGCGGCAAGAAGCCTTGCCAGCGTTGCTTGCGAACCTCCTCCGCAGGCAGCTCGAAGGGCTTGGGGCGGATCGCGAGCAGGGCCGCTTCATCGACGCTGTCGATCAGCTCCGGGCTCAGGTAGCGCTCGGCGTAGCGCCGGTACACACCGGAGCTCACGAAGTGGTCGAGCAGCTCGGGGTCGAGGTGGTTGTCGCGCTTCATCCCGCCCATGATGTGCATGGCCTCGCTCAGCTTCTTGCCCGGCTTGTAGGGTCGGTCGGTGGCCGTGAGCGCCTCGAATACGTCGGCGATGGCGAGCACGCGCGCGGGGATCGACATGTCGCCCGCGAACAGCCCGCGCGGATAGCCATTGCCGTCCATGCGCTCGTGATGGCCGCCCGCGTATTCGGGCACGCGCCGCAGCTGGCGCGGGAAGGGCAGCGCTTCGAGCATGCGCAGGGTCTGCACCATGTGGCCGTTGATCAGCAGCCGCTCGGCGTTGCTCAGGGTACCGCGCGAGATGCACAGATTGTCGATCTCATCTCGCGAGAGCAGGGGAGTGTCTTGTCCCGCTTGCACGTAGCTGCGCTGACCGATCTCGTGGATGCGGCGGCGCTGCTCCTCGGACAGGAACTCGCCACCGATGTTCGAGCGCGCCAAGAGCTCCAGATCGGCGTCCAGCGCCGCGCGGCGCTGCTCGTACTCGAGCTCGAGCTGAGCGCGTTCGGCGGGCCGATCGCGCGTGGCCTCCAGCAGGGCGATCTTGGCGTCGCGCTTCAGCACCTCGAAGCGCGTGCGCACCCCCTCCAGTCGGTCGTGCACGCATTCCAGCTTGGTGGCCTTATCCATCACGTGGGTGGGTGTGGCCACCTTGCCGCAGTCGTGCAACCAGGCCGCGATGCGCAGCTCGTACCACTCCTCTTCGTTCAGGCGGAAGCCGGCAAACGGCCCGTCCACGGTCTCACAGAGCGAGCGGGTCAGCATCTCCGCCAGCACCGGGACGCGCTCGCAGTGGGCCCCCGTGTACGGCGACTCCGCGTCGATGGCGCCCGCCAGCATCACGATGAACGACTCGAGCAGCTGCTTTTGATCCTCGAGCAAGTTCTGGTTGTCGATGGCGATGCCGGCGTGCGAGGCGAGCGCCTCCACGATGTGCTGATCCTCCGTGCGGAACGCCTGCACCCGCCCCGTCCGGCGATCGCGCGCGTTGATCAGCTGCAGCACGCCCAGCACCAGCCCTTCGCTGTTCTGCAGCGGGATGGTCAAGAACGACGTGGAGCGATAGCCATGGCGCCGATCGAAGGCTTGCGTGCCCGAGAAGTCGAAGCCCACCGCAGCGTAGGCATCCTCGATGTTGATGGATTTCTGCGTGCAGGCGGCGAAGCTGGCCACGTTGGCCTGGTTGGGCCTGCCGCTCGCAGGATCGCGGATCGGGATGGGAGGCAAGTCGATGGCTTGCCCGGTCGTTCCTCCGAGCGAGAGCTTCAGCGAGTCGTTGCGCAAGATCACGAAGCGCAGCTCGTCCTGATCGTTCCTGAGGTAGAGGGTGCCGCCGTCCGCGTTGCACAAGGTCTGCGCCTCGATCAGGATGGTTTCGATCAGGCGTTCGCGGTTTTTCTCGGACGAGAGGGCCAGGCTGATGCGGTGCAGCAACTCCAGGCGGCCCAAGCGCTCGCTGATCTCCGCGGGCGGGGCAGACTCGGGCGGGGCCAGGCTCGCGGACGTGGACGGTTTCGACACTCGTTTACTTTGCCAGAAAAGTCCGGACTCGGCCGGCCGGATCCTCGCGGGGCTTCGGTCCGGCGAGGATGATCGCGAGCGTGGGATGCTTTCACACCCCCACCCGTGGTAGGGCTCGACGGCCACCGAGACCTCGCCGATGAGTGCCCCCGACAAGACCGCCCTCGTCCTCCTCGCTGCCGGTGCGGAGGAGATGGAAGTAAGCATCATCGTTGACGTGTTGCGACGCGGGGGCCTCAAGGTCACCCTGGCCGGAGTCGCCGGGAGTGGGGCGGTGACCTGCAGCCGCGGACTGCGGTTGCTACCCGATGTGGCGCTCGGGGACGTGGCCGGGAGCTTTGACGCGGTCGTGCTACCCGGGGGAGCGCAAGGGGCGGAGAATCTCGGCAACTCGCCACTGGTCGGGCGTCACCTGAAGACACAGTGGCAGCGAGGGCGCATCGTGGCGGCGGTGTGTGCAGCCCCGCTTGCGCTGCTGAGGCACGAGATCGGTCTGGGCCTGACGCTGACCAGCCACCCCAGCGTGGCGGACAGCTTGCGCGGCGCCTACACCTTGTCGAATGAGCGCGTGGTCGAGTCGGGGTTCCTGATCACGAGCCAAGGGCCGGGGACTTGCTTCGAGTTTGCGTTGAGGTTGCTGCGGCGCCTGCGCGGCGCCGAGGTGGAACGCGAAGTCACGGGTCCGCTGCTGCTACCGGGCTGAGCAGTTACCCCGGGCTGCGCTGCCCGGGCGGCGCGAGACCGAGCGGCTCTGGGCGTCGTAGAACCGCCACGGGCGGGCGGCCCAGTCGCCCGCATAATCGATGCCGATGCGCGGCGAACGGAGCACGCGCGGTCGCGCCGCCTCGCGCGGGGGCTCGCTCAGAAACAGCGGCGCGCGGGTGAGATCTGCGCCGTAGGCAGCGCGATCGATCGCGAACGCGCTGCAGAGCTTGCCAGGACCGTTGGTCAGGTCGCGGTGCGAGGCGCTCGAGCCACGACGGTCCGCCATCAGCTCGAGCCCCTCCAGAGGCTCGACCGCCCGGATCAATACGGCATGTGGAGCGCCGGCGGCCGTGGTGACCAGGTTGAAGTGCCAGTGCAGCCCATAGACCAGAAATACGTAGGCGTATCCCGGGGGTCCGAACATCACCTCCGTGCGCGCGGTGCGCCGGCCGCCAAACGAGTGGGCTGCGCGGTCTTCGGGTCCCCGGTAGGCTTCCGCCTCGACGATGCGCCCCACCGTTCTTCCCAGTGCGGTAGCATGGACGAGATGTTTTCCGATGCAGTCTCGGGCTACGCTGAGCACGGGCCGCGCATAGAAGGCGCGGGGCAAGGGCCGATCGGCAAGCACTTGATGTCAGAGTCTGCCACACCGACGGATTTCCCGCTCAGCTTCGCACGCGAAGGATGGGCATGACCAGCTCCGAGCCGAGCGTGCTGGGGGAGGAGCCTACCGGCCCCCTGGCACCCCGATCGCGGCTGCGGGCATTGCCCTTGGTGATCGCGGCGGGCGCGATCGCCATCCTGGGATTCGGCTGGCTCGCACGGCACTGGCTGTGGCTCGAAA
>Ga0207675_100004440_pt1 | contig 13559 bp, 11 predicted proteins | sample KBSSwiS42_FD_184305 | JGI IMG/M metagenome (GOLD analysis project Ga0207675, IMG submission 184305) | Switchgrass rhizosphere microbial communities from Kellogg Biological Station, Michigan, USA - KBS Switchgrass S4-2 (SPAdes) (version 2) | ecosystem: Host-associated > Plants > Roots >... | reverse complement strand
CACCTGCCCTACCTGCCCTACCTGCCCTACCTGGCCCACCCGACCTACCCGACCACGCTGTCTCCGAGCAGATGCCCTTCGAGCAGGCGATGCGCGATCTGACGAGCGCGGATCCGGCAGTGCGGTTGCGCGCCGCGCAGCGGCTCAAGCAGGTCGCGTATCTCGAGGCGGCGATTCCGCTCGCGGCGCTGGTGAACGATCCGCAGGACGACGTCCAGCTCGAAGCGATCGCCGCCGAGCTGAACATCTTCCTTGCGGAGCCGCTCGCCGCGCGCAAGCGCGGATCCGTCCTCTCGGAGCAGGCGTTTTCGGCCGGGACGCTCGCCCTCGGCGAACGGCCGGTGCCGACGGAAGTGCTGACCGCGCTCCGGCTCGGGGCGCGCGACGAGAACCCGCGCGTCGCGCTCGAGGCGCTGTACGCGTTCGGCGCGCTGGCGTCGGAGCCGGCCGGCAGCCCGCGGCGCGCGCTGTTGCGCGACAGCGGTCCGGACATCGCCGCGTTCGTCGGCGCGTCCGATCCGGCGAAGCGATACGCGGCCGTCCGCGTGCTCGGCCGCGTCTTCGCCAGGCGCGCGCAGGACGATCCGATCGAAGAAACCGTCGGCGACGCCGTCATCACGGCGCTGAACGACGACGACCGGGCGGTCAAGGGCGGCGCGATGCATGCGCTCGGCGCGATGCGCTACGAGCGTGGGGTTCAGGCGCTGACCGATCTGTTCCAGTTCTACGGCAAGAGCGACAGCGCTGACGCCGCCCTCGACGCGCTGGCCCGCATCGCGCACCCTCTCAGCGCTCCGCTGTTGACGGCCCAGCTGTCGGGAAAGAGCTCGGTGCGGCGCGGCATCGCGATCGAAGGGCTCGGCCGGATGGGGGACGCCTCGAAGCTGCGCGCGATCCAGCAGGCGCTCGACGCCGATCGAAGCGACGGGGTGACGCTGGCCGGCGTGTACGCCTTGGCGCTCCTCGCGAACGCGCCGATCGATCGCCTCGCCGACGCGCTGACCAGGACGAGGCTGCACGATCAGGCGAAGCAGTATCTGGTCGAGCTCATCCCCGGCCGCACGGCGGCCGTGGCAAGCCACCTCCAGGATCCCGACGCCCGCCTGCGCCTCGACGTCGTCCAGGTGCTCGGCCAGAGCGGCGATCCCGCGGCGCTGCCGCTCGTCGAGCCGCTGCTGAAGGATCGCGATCCCCAGGTGGCGCGCGCGGCGGTGCGCGCCCTGGCCATGCTCAAACAAGCGACGAGACCCGCGGGCTAGACAACGATCAACGTAGAACACGCAGAACTCGCCGGAGAAACCTGTGCTCTGCGGTTTCCGCGGTTTCTGCGTTTGATGCCGTACAGTGAAACTCCCTCGCGCGTTTTACGATCGGCCGACGCTCGACGTCGCCCGCGATCTTCTCGGCCTCGTGCTCGTGCACAACCGCCGCGGCGTGCGTACCAGCGGCATCATCGTCGAAGTCGAGGCCTACATCGGCGAGGCCGACCCGGCGTGTCATGCGGCGCCGGGGCCGACGCGGCGCAACCAGCCGCTCTACGGCGCACCCGGACACGCGTATGTCTATCTGAACTACGGCATCCACTGCCTGGTCAACGTCGTGACCGAAGCGCACGGCTCCCCGGCGGCAGTGCTCATCCGCGCGCTCGATCCGCTCGACGGCATCCCCGTGATGCGGCGCCGGCGCGCGCGTGCCATGAAAGGACGCCGATCGCCGCCAGATGCGCGGGCGCTGCCGCAGCACGAGATCTGCCGCGGGCCCGGCAACCTCACGATGGCGATGGGGATTACGCTCGGAGAGAACAGGCTCGATCTGCTCGGCGATCGGCTCTACGTCGAAGACCGCGGCATCCGCGTTGACGCCATTGGCTGGGGGCCGCGCATCGGCATTCGCGTCGGGACCGAATCGCCGTGGCGGGCGTGGGTCGCCGGCAATCCAGCCGTCTCAGGTCCCCGGCCAACTCTGTAGCGCGAGGCTTTCAGCCGAGCGACACGAACGCTCGCCTGAAAGGCTCGCGCTCCGTCGAGCGTAGCGCGAAGGCGTGAGCCGAGCGACAAGAAGGCTCGCCTGAAAGGCTCGGGCTTCGTCGATCGTAGCGCGAAGGCGTGAGCCGAGCGTCATCGCGCCGCCAGCCAGGCTTCCACCTCGGGCGTCTGCTTCTCGCGCAGGACGATGCAGTTGTTGACCACCTCGATCGTCTGCTCGAGCGTCCGCGCGGCGCCGGGGAGCGGGTGCGCGGCGACGAAGGCGGTGACCCGGTCGCGCGAGCGGGCGTCGCAGAAGTTGTTCATCGACCGGATGAGACTGGTGTCGCCGCCGGAGATGGTGACCTTCGGCGCGAGCGCGGTCCAGTTCGCTTCGACAAACGCCATCGCCCGGTCGCGGGCATCCGGGTTGTCGAAGAAGCGCGCGAGGAAGAGCGCGGTGTCCTGGCTCCGCAGCTGCGGCGACAGCGACAGCTGGAGCCCGCGCTCGACGAGCGCCGGGTCGCGGAACTCTCCGAGCGCGTAGAGATAGCGGTAGTGTTGGTCGGGGTCCGACGTCTTCTCGGCCGCGGCCAGGAGCGCCTCGAAGAGCGCCGCGTCGCCGTGCATCGCCGCGGTCTTGACGACGGCGCCGGCGAGCGTCGGCTCGAGCTGGACATTGCCGGTGAGCTCCCGCTCGACCGCGCTTCGCGCCCTGGAGACCACGTCCGGGTCGTGCGCGATCGTGCCCAGCGCGGCGATGACCGTCGCGCGCAGCGATCGCCGGTCGTCGCTGTCTGACGAGAGCCCGAAGAGGCCGACCTCATCGAACAACGGCCGCAGCAGCGTACGGGTAAACGTCTCGAAGCGCGTTCGCGTTTCGCCGCTCGTCAGGTATTCGCGTACGAAGCTGAGGCGATTGGCGACCTCTTCGAGCACGCCGCTCGTATGCTCGCGCCCCAGGCCGGCCGCGAGCGTCAGGTAGTCGCTCACGCGGTGGCGGCCGGTGCGCATCATCGCCCACTCGTCGTCGAGGAGCGACAGCCGCTCGGCCGCGGTCAGATCGGTGCCGACGCGGGGCGCCATCGCGCGCAGCACGTCGGACGGATACGCCGTCCGGTAATACCCATCCGCGCCGGCGTTCGCGAACACCCACGGCGCGCAGGCGCCGGCGATGGCGATCGTGCGCGTTTCCTCCGTGAGCACTTCACAGGCCGGCGCAGGCTGCCCGGGCACCTTGATGCAGACGGGAATCTGCCACCGTCCGCTCCCGCTCTGGGCGGGGTCGACGAAGAAGCGCTGCTGCTTGAGCGTGACCGCGGTCTGGCCGTTCGCGCACGCGAGCGAGACGTCGATGAGCGGCACGCCCGGCTGGTTGACGAAGGTCGGCAGGATGCGCTCGACCGGCTTCCCCGAGGTGGCCGAGAGCGACTTCCAGAAATCTTCCGAGGTCGCGTTCTTGTAGGCGTGCGCCTGCAGGTAGGCGTTGACCCCCTTGCGGAAGGTGTCGGCGCCCACGTAGCCCTCCAGCATGCGCAGCACCGCCGCGCCCTTCTGGTAGGCGATCGCATCGAAGGCTTCGTCGATCTGCGCCGGCGTTTCCACGTCGGAGTGGATCGGCCGCGTGGATTTCAGGGAGTCCAGCGCGAGGGCGGTCTGGCTCTCCGCCGCTTCGTCGACGTCGATGTTCCAATCGGGATGCGCCGCGGCCAGGGGCTTGCTTTCCATCCAGGTCGCGAATCCCTCGTTGAGCCAGAGGTCGTCCCACCACTGCATCGTCACCAGATCGCCGAACCACTGGTGCGCCATCTCGTGCGCGAGAACCGACCAGATCTGTTTCCTGGCATCGACCGACGCAGACTTCGAGTCCGCAAGCAGCAGAGTCTCGCGGTAGAAGATCGCCGCCGTGTTCTCCATCGCGCCGGCCGCGAAATCGGGGACGGCGACGACATCGAGCTTCGCGAACGGATACTTGATGCTGTAGTAGCCGTTGTAGAAGGTCAGGATCTGCTGGGCCGATTCGAGCGCGATGCGCCCCAGGTCCCGCTTGTCGGGGGTCGCGCAGATGCGGATGGGAACGCCCTCGGACGCGCCCTCCAGGCACTTGAAATCGCCGACGGTCATCGCCACCAGATAGGCCGACATCTTCGGCGTCGTCGAGAACTTGACGGTGTGCTGCGTGACGGCCGGGCCGGGCGTGTCCGACAGCACCTTGCCGTTCGAGATCGCGGTGTCGCCGCGGTCGATCGTCATGGTGACGGCGAAGGTCGCCTTGAAGGCGGGCTCGTCGAAGCACGGAAACGCCCGGCGGGCATCGGTCGACTCGAACTGGGTCACCGCGTACTTTCGGAGCTTGGTCTTGCTGATGTAGAAGCCGCGCAGCTGGCTGTTCAGGACGCCGCCGTAGCGGATGTGGATGTCGGTCGCGCCCTTCGCCAGCGGCTTCGGCACGGTGAAGGTGGCGGTCTGGCTCGCTTCGTCCACGGTCACCGCGGCGGTCTGTGCCGCCGCGCCGGTGCCGATGGTCACCTGCCGGAACTCGATGTCCAGGGCGTTCAGGACGACGCGCGAGGTCGGCTCGCCGACGTTGACACGAATCGTCTCGGTGCCTTCGAATCGCTCGCGGTTGAGGTCGACCGCGAACGCCAGGTCGTAGTGTTCGGGTGTCACGGTGGTCGGCAGCCGGTGCGGCGGATCGGGTGCGGCCGTGAGCAGGGCGAGGGCCAGGAGGGCGGGCAAGAGACGCATCTCCTCAGTGTAATCGGGAAAAACTTGACGCGCCCCGCGTGAGGGGAGTAAAAGGATTACATCTTGATCGGTCAATCGACCTGCATGTGTAGCTGCTGTTGTTGTTGCGGGCTCCCCACGAGCCCCTGCGCCAACGGTCCAGCTGCGTGCGAGTCGACGATCACACCGTGATCTAGCCAGCAACGACGCAAGACCCAAGGCCCGGGAGGCTCCACAGCTTCCCGGGCCTTTTTGTTTTTTATGGCTGATTTGCTGCCGTTATTCCTGAATCTCACCGGACGATCCGTCCTGCTCGTCGGCGGCGGACCGGTCGCCGCGGCCAAGCTGAACCAGCTCCTGGCGGCCGGCGCGCGCGTTCGACTGGTCTCGCCGGCCATCCGCGAGGAGATTGTCGATCTCGCGCAAGACCCTATACGGCAAATCACCATCGCCCAACGCCCCTTCGAGCCGGCCGACCTCGACGGCGTCTGGCTCGTCGTCGCCGCCGCGACGCCCGAGGTCAATCGTCAGGTCGCCGAGGTCGCGGAAACGCAGCGCGTGTTCGTCAACGCGGTCGACGACCCGGCCAATGCGAGCGCATTCCTGAGCGGCGTGGTTCGCCGCGATGGGGTGACGCTGGCGATTTCGACCAGCGGCCAGGCCCCGGCGCTCGCCGCGCTGCTGCGCGAGGGACTCGATTTGCTTCTGCCGGGCGATCTGGCCTCGTGGATCGAACAGGCGCGCGCCGAGCGCGTCGTCTGGCGCCGTGACGGCGTGCCGATGGAAGAGCGCAAGCCGAAACTGCTGCGCGCGCTGAACGCGTTGTACGGAGCGGCCGCGGACGGGCTTGTCGAACCCTGCGGGCCTCCAGCGCCCGCCATTGATCGCGGGCCGCGAGTGCCGTGGCTCAGTGGACCGGAGGATTCGTGGCTGTAATGGGACATGTCTCGCTCGTTGGCGCGGGCCCGGGCGATCCCGGGCTGTTGACGCGCCGGGCCATCGTGCGGCTGCGTGCCGCCGACCTCGTGCTGTACGACGCGCTGATCGACGACCGCATCCTGCGCTACGCGCGACGCGCGCAGCGCTTCTTCGTCGGCAAGCGCGCCGGCCGCCACGCCATGGCGCAGGGCGCGATCGAGATGCTGATGATTCGCGCCGCCAGGCGCGGCCGCCGGGTCGTCCGGTTGAAGGGCGGCGACCCGTTCGTCTTCGGCCGCGGCGGTGAAGAAGCGCTGGCGCTGCAGCACGCGGGCGTCCCCTACGACGTCGTGCCCGGGGTGACGAGCGCGATCGCCGCGCCGGCGTCGGCGGGAATCCCCGTGACCCATCGCGGCGTCGCGTCCGCGTTCCTGGTCGTGTCCGGCCACGAGGAAAAGGCGTTCGCGTCCGCGATCGCGCAGCTCCAGCCCAACGGCGTCACCGTCGTCGTGCTGATGGGACTGGGACGGTCGGCGGCGATTGCGTGCCTCCTCATCGATCGCGGCTGGTCGCGCGGGACGCCGGCCGCCATCATCGTCGATGCGTCGAACCCGCAGCAGCAGGTGTGGCGGGGAACGCTCGATCGGCTCGCCGCCGACGCCGTCGAGATCGACGGCTGCGGAGCCGGAACAATCGTCATTGGCGACGTCGTGACCGTGGGTCTGCAGGCGATCGATCGCTCGCCTGAAAGGCTCGCGCTCCACGGGCGCGGGTAATCGGAGCGCGAGGCGTTCGAGCGTCGGAGTCGGAGCGCGAGGCGTTCAGCCGAGCGACGTAGCGCGACGGCGGGAGCCGAGCGTCGGAGTCGGAGCGCGAGGCTTTCAGCCGAGCGACGTAGCGCGACGCGTGAGCCGAGCGCTGGAGGACAGCATGTCAGTGGTAGACGATCCCAAAACGTTCGGCCGCGCGCGCCTGTCATTCGCGAGCGAAGCGGACATCGACGAGTTCGTGACGACGCTCGAGCAGTACGAGCGCGGCGAGCTGACGCCGGATCAGTGGCGCGCGTTCCGGCTGGTGCGCGGCACCTACGGCCAGCGGCAGGCGGCCGACGCGCAGATGCTGCGGGTGAAGATCCCGCAGGGCATCCTGACCGGCGACCAGCTGGACGCCCTTGCCGACGTCGGCGAGCGCTACTCGCGCGGCTTCGGCCACATCACGACGCGGCAGAACGTGCAGTTCCACTTCGTGAAGCTGCACGACGTCGAGCCGGCGATGCGCCGCCTCGCCGATGCCGGAATGACGACGAGGGAAGCGTGCGGCAGCTCGGTGCGCAACATCACCGCCTGCCCCTACGCCGGCGTCGCCGCGGACGAGCGGTTCGACGTCACGCCGTACGCCGAAGCGCTGACGCGGTATCTCCTCCGCCATCCGCTCAGCTCGACCCTGCCGCGAAAGTTCAAGATCGCGTTCGAGGGATGCTCGACCGATCACGTGGTGACGGCGGTGAACGATCTCGGGTTCCGCGCGGTCCTCGGCCCGGACGGCGGCCGCGGCTTCCGCGTGACCGCCGGCGGCGGCACCGCGATCATGGTGACGTCGGCCGGGCTGCTGCACGAGTTCCTGCCGGCGTCTGAAATCTTCCGCGTCGCGGAAGCGGTGCTGCGCGTCTTTGCGCGGCTGGGCGACTACCAGCACAAGCAGCGCAACCGGATGAAGTTCATGATCAAGACGCTCGGCTGGACGCGCTGGCGCGAGGAGTACGACCGCGAGCTGACGGCCTGCCGCCTGCGCGGCCAGGTGCCGACGCTCGAGATCGATCCGCCGGCGGGTGAGCCGAAGCCGGAATGGGTCAAGGACTCGTCGCCGTCGGTGGGGCACATCGCGTCGCGGGTGGCCGCCGGACGCCTCTCCGGTCCGGGGATCACGCCGGCGATCGTGCCGCTCTTTCAGGCCGGCGACGAGATCTACGCGCGCTGGCGCGGCACGAACGTGCACGCCCAGAAGCAGTTCGGGTACGTCATGGCGGTGGCGAGCGTGCCGCTCGGCGACCTGACGAGCGAGCAGATGCGCGTCCTCGGCGAGCTGGCGCGCGCCTACGGCGACGGCACGATCCGCGTGACGCCCGATCAGGATCTCCTTTTCCGGTGGGTCAACGTCTGCGACGTGCGGCAACTGTATCGGCGCCTGGCGGCTGCGGGCCTCGGCCTTGCGGAGGCGGGCACCATCGCCGACGTCGCCAGCTGCCCCGGTGCGGAGACCTGCCGCCTGGCGGTCACGCAGTCTCGAGGCCTTGGCCGGCTGCTCGAAGAGCACCTGCGCGCGCGTCCGGATCTGATCGCGGCGGCGGACGGCGCGCGCATCAAGATCAGCGGTTGCCCGAACGGCTGCGGCCTGCACCACATCGCGACCATCGGCTTCCAGGGCAGCGTGCGGCGGCTCGGGTCGCGCGCCGTGCCGCAGTACTTCGTCATGGTCGGCGGCGGGGCGCTCGATCGCGGCGCCGCGTTCGGCCGGGTGGCGGCGAAGATTCCGGCGCGCCGGATCCCCCAGACGGTGGAGCGGCTCATCGACCTCTACGCGAACAATCACCAGCCCGGCGAGAGCGCGGGCGCCTACTTCGGCCGCGTCGAGCTCGACGTCGTGAAGCGCACGCTGGCCGACCTCGAACGCCTGCAGCCGGGCGACGCGGTGCCGGCCGATTTCATCGACCTCGGGGAGGCCGCCGACTTCTCGCCGGAGGTGATGGAGGGGGAGTGCTCGGCCTGAGGCGGTTATCCAATCGACGTATACGCATAGATTGATTTGCATTTGACCGGCGGCCGTTGGTATAGTCCGCAGGACAACTGAATATCGCTTCTTTATCAAGAGTGGCTGAGGGACCGGCCCTGTGACGCCACGGCAACCACGCGACGGCTTCGTCGCGGTTCAGGTGCTAATTCCTGCCCTGCACGATGCGGGGGGAGATGAAGAGACCTTGGGTTCCTGCTGCAGGATTGCGCTTCTCGGTTTCGGTACCGTCGGTTCGGCCGTCGCCCGCCGCCTCATCTCCGGCCCTCGCGAATTCCAGCTCACGCACGTGTTCGACCGCAGCGCGGCCCGGAAGCGCCGCCTGCTGCCCGATGGCGTCGTCTGGACGACCAGCGTCGACGAGGTGCTCCAGAGCGACGCGGACATCGTCGTCGAAGCCATCGGCGGGCTCGAGCCCGCGGCCGGCTGGATTCGCGCGGCGCTCCTCGCCGGCAAGTCGGTCGTGACCGCAAACAAACAGGTGATGGCGCGCCATGGCGCGTCGCTGCTTGCCGTGGCCGCCCGCCAGGGACGGCAGCTGCGCTTCGAAGCCGCGGTCGGCGGCGCCATGCCGATCGTGCGCGCGATCGGCGACGGCCTCGCCGGCGACCGCCTCACACGGATTGTCGCCATCCTCAACGGCACGACCAACGCCGTGCTGTCGCACATGGAAGCGACCGGCGGCTCGCTGCACGACGCGCTCGGAGATGCCCGGGCGCGTGGCTTCGCCGAATCGGACCCGTCGGCGGATCTGGACGGCGACGATGCGGCCGCGAAGCTCGCGATTCTCTGCGCGCTGGCGTTCGGCCTGCGCGTGGACCCGTCGCAGATCGAGACCCGTTCGTCGGCCGAGATCACCGCGCACGACCTCGCGCGCGCGCGTCTCGACGGCGGCACGATTCGCCAGATCGCGCACGCCGAATACGATCGCGATACCTCGACGCTGACCGCCTGGGTCGCGCCGATTGCCGTGCCGCGCGATTCGATCTTCGCCAGCACGACGGGCGCCCGGAATGCCGCGATTGTCACGGGAGCGCATTCGGGCGACACCGGCCTGTTCGGCACCGGCGCCGGCGGGGACGCGACAGCCGTCGCCGTCATCAGCGACCTCGCCGCGATCGCGCGCGACCGGTCAGCCATCGTGCCCGCACCGGTGTGGTCATCGCCAGGAGTGATTCTCGGATTCACGACGGTGAACGGAGAGTTCGCAGAGCACGCAGAGGATCATCTTCTCTGCGGTCTCCGCGGGTTTCTGCGTTGATCGTCGTCCATATGCGGAGGCAGTGTGAGCGCGCTGATTGGACTGCAATGTCACCTCTGTAAGACGCCGTTCCCGGCCGAAGCCACCTACGTCTGCGACAGGTGCCTCGGCCCCCTCGAACCGGTCTACGACTACCGCGCGGTTCACCTCACCCGGGAGGAGATCGAGAAGCGGCCGAAGAACCTGTGGCGCTACCGCGAGCTGCTCCCGATCACGGGCGAGCCGCGCACCGGCTTCAATTCGGGCTTCACGCCGCTCGTGCGCTGCGATCGCCTGGCCCGGCAGCTCGGCGTCAGCGAGCTCTATGTCAAGGACGACTCGGTGAACCATCCGACGCTGTCCTACAAGGACCGTGTGGTGTCGGTGGCCGCGACGCGCGCCGTCGAGCTCGGCTTCAACGTCCTGGCGTGCGCCTCCACCGGCAATCTCGCGAACAGCGTCGCCGCGCACGCGGCGCGCCTCGGCGTCGAGTGCTGCGTGTTCATTCCGGACAACCTCGAAGCGGGCAAGCTGCTCGGGTCGGCGATCTTCAACCCGACGATCCTCGCCATCGCCGGCAACTACGATGATGTCAACCGGCTGTGCACGCAGGTCGGCGACCGCTACGGCTGGGGGTTCGTCAACATCAACCTGCGGTCCTATTACGCCGAGGGCGCGAAGACGATGGGCTTCGAGATCGTCGAGCAGCTCGGGTGGCGCTATCCGAAGCACATCGTCTCGCCCGTCGCCGGAGGCACGCTGCTGCCGCGGATCGTTCGCGGGTTGCGGGAGCTGCGCGAGGTCGGCCTCGTCGACGGCGAGCTGCCACGCGTGCATGCGGCACAAGCCGCGGGCTGCGCGCCGGTCGTCCATGCGATTGAAGCGGGGCTCGAGCACCCCGAGCCGGTGCGGCCCAATACCATCGCCAAGTCCATCGCCATCGGCAACCCGGCGGACGGCTACCAGGTGATTCAGAGCGTGAAATCGACCGGCGGGACGGGCGCCGCCGTCACCGACACGCAGATCGTCAACGCGATCCGGCTGCTGGCGGAAACCGAAGGAATCTTCACCGAGCCGGCCGGCGGCACGACCCTCGCCGCGACCATCGAGCTCGTCGAGCGCGGCATCATCCCGCGCGACGAATCGATCGTCGTCTGCGTGACGGGGAATGGCTACAAGACCGCGGAGGTGGTGGCGGATCGACTCGCGGCGCCGGTGCGCCTCAGCCGCGCCTTCAAGGAATTCGAGGCCTGGCACGCCTCGCGCGAAGCGTTGGCCTGATTACCGTCGCGATCGCGCGGCCGCGCTGGAAACGATCGTCAGCTTGAACTCCAGCGTCCGGCCGCCGCGCAGCGCCTTGATCGTGACGACGGTGCCTGGCTTCGCATCGGATACCAGGCGGAGGAACTGCGACGGGTCGAGGATCGCCTGCCCGTTGAACCCGACGATGACGTCGCCCGGCCGGATCCCCGCGTCGTAGGCATCCGACGAGCGGCTCATCCGCGACACCAGCGCGCCGTTCGTATTGTCGACGCCGAACTCCTCGGCGAGCTGGGGCGACAGCTTCTCGATGCCGATGTAGCCGATCGATCCGCGCTGGACCTCGCCGTACTTCATCAGATCGGCCACGATCCGCTGCGCCAGCCGGCTCGGGACGGCGAAGCCGATCCCCTGATAGCCGCCGCTCTCGCTGTAGATGCCGGTGTTGATGCCGACGAGCTCGCCGCGGCTGTTGATCAGGGCGCCGCCCGAGTTGCCCGGGTTGATGGCCGCGTCGGTCTGGATGAAGTCCTCGTAGTCGGCGAACCCCATGTTGGCGCGGCCGGTGGCGCTGACAATCCCCGCCGTCACCGTCTGGCTCAGTTGAAACGGGCTGCCGATCGCGAGCACCCATTCGCCGACTTTCAACTGCGTCGAGTCGCCCCACGGCACGACCGGCAGCCCGGCGACTGGAATCTTGAGCAGCGCGATGTCGGTCGCCGGATCGGTCCCGATCACCTTGCCCTTGATCTCGCGCTTGTCGGGCAGCGCGATCGTGATCTCGCGGACGTTCTCGCCGACGACGTGGCTGTTGGTGATGACGAAGCCGTCGGCCGAGATGATGACGCCGGAGCCGAGGCTGAGCGAGCGGCGATCGCGCGACCCGAACTGCTCGTCGTCGCCGAAGAAGTAGCGGAAGAACGGATCGTTCGCGAACGGTGAATTGCGGGTGCGGACGACCTGCAGCGACGAGATGTTGGCCACGCCCCTGACCGCCTGGCCCGCCACGCGCGTGAAGTCGGGGCCGCCGCTGCTGAAGGCCACGCTCGCCGCGGGGCCCGGGATCGGCGCGGCGCGTTGCTCCGGCGCAGGCTCGGTTCCGGCCGCTGGAAGGTCGGCGGCGCGCGAATCCGCGGACGTGCGCATGCGCCCGGTGACCACCAGGCCGGCGACGAACCCGGCGACGACGAACACGAAGGGCAGGGTCAGGCGCCGCATCATGGCCGTCAGCTGACGTCGATGCGGCGCGTGCCGCGATCGGCGGATTTGGGGATGGTGACGGTCAGGATGCCGTCCTTCAGGTCGGCGCTGATGGCGTTCACGTCAATCGGTTCCGGCAGCGAAAACGCGCGCGAGAACTGGCCGTGGCCCCGTTCGACGCGGTGAAACTGTTCGCAGGGGATGTCGCGCCCGGGGGCGGCGGCGCGGGCGCCGCGGATGACGATGCGGCTTTCTTCCGCGTGCACGTCGATTTGATCGCGGGCGAGGCCCGGCAGCTCCGCGGTCAGCACGTACTCGGTGGCGTTTTCGTACAGATCCACCGGCGGCGTCCAGCCCGGGGCGTCGGTGCCCACCAGATGTCCGAGTTGTTCGTGAAGCGCGAGCAGGTCGCGCAGAGGATCCCAGCGCGTGAAGGCCACGTTTTTCATCGTAGCACGGGTGGCCGCGGTCGGGCCATATGTGCTACGATTGCAAGGATATACAGTCATCGAACATGCCATTCTTACAGGCGACGCGACTCAGAAAAGGGATGCTCATCAAGGTCGGCAACGACCTGTTCCGCATCCTCGAGCTTCATCACCTCACGCCCGGCAACAAGCGCGCGCACATCCAGGTCCGGATGCGGAACATCCGCACCACCGCGCTCGCCGACCACAAGTTCCGCGCCGAGGAAGACGTCGAACGGGCAACGCTCGACGAACGTGAGATGCAGTACCTCTATCACGACGGCGACCTCTACTACTTCATGGACACGGCCACCTACGACCAGGTCCACATTTCGGCCGAGGCGCTGGGCGATTCGAAGGACTACCTGATCGCGGAGATGACCATCCGCGTGGAGTTCTACGACGTCGAGCCGGTCGGCATCGAGCTGCCGCCGACCGTCGATCTGGTCGTGAAGGAGACGGTGCCCGGGATCAAGGGCGCGACGGCGAGCAACCAGATCAAGCCGGCGACGCTCGAAACGGGCCTGGTCATCCAGGTCCCGCCCTTCGTCAACGAAGGCGACAAAGTCCGGGTCAACACCGAGACGGGCGAATACCAGTCGCGCGTGTGACGCCACCATGGACATCGTTCGCAAGGAACCGCAGCATGGCTGGATTGAAGTCATCACCGGCAGCATGTTCAGCGGCAAGAGCGAGGAGCTGATTCGGCGCTTGCGCCGGGCGCAGATCGCGCGCCAGAAGGTCCAGATCTTCAAGCCGCTGCTCGACGATCGCTTCGGCGAGGATCACATCGTGTCGCACAGCGACATGCGCATCGCCTCGCAGACGGTCAGCGGCTCCGACGAGCTGGTGAAACAGGTGGCCGAGGACACCGAAGTCGTCGGCATCGACGAGGGCCAGTTCTTCGACGCCAATCTGCCCGCGGCGTGCACCGCGCTGGCGAACCGCGGCAAGCGGGTGATCGTCGCCGGCCTCGACCAGGATTACCTCGGCCGC
>Ga0207675_100004436_pt1 | contig 13564 bp, 11 predicted proteins | sample KBSSwiS42_FD_184305 | JGI IMG/M metagenome (GOLD analysis project Ga0207675, IMG submission 184305) | Switchgrass rhizosphere microbial communities from Kellogg Biological Station, Michigan, USA - KBS Switchgrass S4-2 (SPAdes) (version 2) | ecosystem: Host-associated > Plants > Roots >... | reverse complement strand
ATTGAGTCGGGACCCTCAAAGGGTCCCGAACCCCCCGCGATGGTACGCGCCGAGCAAAGCTCGGCGGCTCCCCACGCGCCAATGAACGCGACGGCCGTTACTGACAGCCGTCGTCGATGACGCCGTTGCAGTCGTCGTCGACCTGGTTGCCGCACACCTCGGCGGCGCCGGGGTGGACGGACGCCACGTCGTCGCGGCAGTCGTTGCACCAGATCACGCCGTCGCCGTCCGCGTCGGTGCCGGTGCCGCTGTCCTGGCAGGCGAGCCAGCGTTCGACGTACGCGGCGCGCTCCGCGATGCCGTCGCGGGCCAGCGCCACCGCGTCCTCGAAGTCGGCCGGCGCGACATCGACCGGCCGGTGCGGATCCGTCGCGACGGCCGCCCGGATCTGATTCGCCGCCACGTCGATCGACGCTTGCAGGGCCGCGACGTCGAAGCGCCCGAGCTGCGTGCGCAACGCCTCGATGTACTGCCGGCGCAGGCCGTCGTCGTGGATGACGATCAGGTAGTGCTGCGGAATCGGCAGCAGCCAGTCCTGGCGCACGGACCACCAGGTGATCGGATCGCTGTCGAAGCGGCCCAGATAGTCCAGCGACGAATCGAGATCGTGCGGGAAGAACACGAATCCGCGCGCGCCCTGGTCGTAGATGAAGAAGTTGTGGTCGCCGCCCCAGTAGCCGTCGGCGTCGTTGAGCAGCGCCTCGGCCGTCCACGACACCAGCGACCCCGGTACGTCGACGATCGCGGACAGGGCGGCGGGTGTGGTCGCGTCCCAGAACATCTGCTGCCGGGCGCGGTTGGGGTTCATGCTGTTGGTCTGGATGACGTTGCCGCCGTCCCACAGATCGCCGTCGGAGTTGCCCGGGAAGAACTCCTTGATCAGGTGGTGGCCGATGTTCTCCTCGGCCACGAACAGACCGTAGGGGCTGCCGTTGACGATCAGCTGCGCGCTGGTGGCGCACGGGGCCGGGATGCCGACCGATCGCAGCCAGGTGTTCGCGATCCGGTCGCGCATGAACGTCGGATCGGTGCGGGGCATGTCCAGCTTGATCTTGCCGATGCCGTGAAACGCGGCGTCGGGGTTGACCTCGTCGAACACGATCGCCAGCTGCATCTTGCCGGTCGCGCCGTCGAACTCGACCGCTTCGCGCCAGGATGAGTCGCCGCGCAGGTGGATGGCGGCGGCCATGGATTCAGCGCCGTAGTGAAACACCGCGGGGTACGAGGCGGTCTGGTGCTGGACGAAGTCGTGGTCGGGGAGGGCGCCGGCGGTGAAGAACTCGTTCTGGATGGCAGCCCAGTCGGAGGCGGCGACGTCGAGCGAAAACGTCTGCAGCGTCTGCGCGAAGATGTCCGGGCAGGCCGTGGCGCCCCCAGCTCCGATCGTGCCGCCGGTCCCGCCCTTGCCGCCGCCGCCCAGCGCGGTCTTCGAGCCGGAGGATCCCCCGCAGGCAGACACGCCCGCGACGAACAGGCACCCGAACCCGATCCAGCCCGCCGCCCGATGTCTCGCCAAGCCCAACCCAAACCCCCGTGTGGCCTCAACTTAAGGTTCAGATGAGTCGCCGCAACAGGTAGGCGCCGATGATCGTTCCGAACACCGTGACCAGGACGGCGAGGATCGCCGGGAACGGGCCGTCGGGGATCTCCCGGCCGTGCTTGATGGCGCGCCGAGCCGCGGCGTAGCGGACGACGGCGATCGCGTTCGCGACCACGCCCAGCGCCACGAACAGGCCGCCGACCCAGGCGGTGCCCAGCTCGGGGCCGGCGAATCCTTCACCGCGCGCGTCGATGGTCCGCATCCAGACGCCGATGCGAGCGATGACGAAGCCGAAGGTCATCAGCGCGATGCTGCTGCGCACCCAGGCCAGCAGCGTCCGCTCGTTGGCTTGCAGCAGACGCGGGTCGACCATCGTTCGCAATCTAGGTGCCGCGGCGTCCGGGGGAATCCGCCTGCTGCTTACGTCCGGCGATGCTTACGCTGTTTCCGATCGAGGACGATCGGGAGGGAAGCATGCGGGTCGGTCGAATCGTCGGTGTCGTGCTTGGAACCCTGACCGCGCTGGCGGCATGTTCGAGCGGCAGCCTGCAGCCGGACGCGGGCGTGAGCTCGTCGCCCGACGCGCGGTTCGACATCGGCATCGACGGCGCGCAGCCGCGGCCCGGGACGGTGAGGATGGCGGTGCCGGCTTACTTCTCACCGCCCAGCGCTCAGTGGCAGCACCTGATCGCCTCCGCGCCCACCGTCGGGATGATCGTGTTCAACCCGGACAGCGGCCCGGGCCAGGCGTCCGACCCGGCGTACGTCAAGGTGATCGCGGACGCGCAGGCCGCGGGCATCACGATGCTTGGATACGTCGCCACCAGTTACGGCGCCCGCCCCGAGGCCGACGTCATCACCGACGTCAACCGCTACTACGACTTTTACGCGCTGTCGGGGATCTACTTCGCCGAAGGGCCGATGGACGCCGACTGCGCGAGCATGGAGGCGATGTATCACCGCATGGCGGATGCGGTGCACGCCCGCGACCCGCGCGCGTTCCTCGCGGTCGGGACGCGCTTCTGCCCGACGTACATCTATTTCTTCGACCTGATGGTGCAGTTCGCGCGCAACTGGACCGAGTACCAGACGGACTACGCGCCGCCGTCCTGGATGCCGACCAACTCGCCCCAGCGCTTCGCTCATTTCGTCCACAGCGTGCCGTCCACCGAAGCGGGGGCGGCGCTGTCGCGGGCGATGATGAACGGCGCGGGCTGGGTGTTCGTCACCGATCAGGCCGAGCCCAACCCGTGGGGCGTGCTGCCGACGTACTTCAACGAGGAGCTGGCCACGATGAGCGGCCCTCCGTGACGGTCGTGGTAGCGTCGCGCGCGCCGCGCGATGCCCCGCCGCTCTGAGACCGCGCTTCTGACCCTCCTCGCGCTGGTCGCGTTCGCGTCGAATTCCATCCTGACGCGCATGGCGCTGGGCGCCGGCGCCATGGACGCCGCCAGCTTCACCACGGTGCGGCTGCTGGCGGGCGCGTGCGTGCTGGCGTCGATCGTGCGCGCCCAGCACGGGCCGACGCCGTTCGGCGGCCGCGACGTGATCGGTCCGCTGGCGCTGTTCGCGTACGCGGCGCCGTTCTCGTTCGCGTACCTGCGCATCGGGGCGGCGACCGGCGCGCTGCTGCTGTTCGGCGCCGTGCAGATGACGATGATCGGGTGGGGAGTCGCGACGGGCGAGCGCCCGCGGCTTCGCACCTGGGCCGGCGTCGTCGTCGCCGCGGCGGGGCTGGCCTGGCTGACGCTGCCGGCGCTGCGGCGTCCCGACCCGATCGGCAGCGCGCTGATGATCGTCGCAGGATGCGCGTGGGGTGTGTATTCGCTGGCGGGCAAGAAGGCGACGAACGCGCTGGCCGCCAACGCGCGCAGCTTCGTGTGGGCGGTGCCGCTGGCGCTGCTGCTGAACCTGATCGTCGTCTCGTCGGCGGCGGTCAGCGCGCGGGGCGTCGTGCTCGCCGCCGTGTCGGGCGGCATCACCTCGGGCCTGGGCTACGCGATCTGGTACCGCGCGCTGCGCGGTTTGACCGCCACGCAGGCCGCGATCTTGCAGCTCAGCGTTCCCGTGATCGCCGCGGCCGGCGCCGTCGTGTTTCTGCGCGAATCGGTCAGCCCGCGGCTGGCGATCTCGGGGGTAGCCGTGATCGGCGGCCTGGCCCTGGTGCTGTCGGATCGCGCGCGTGGGCCGCGGCGTTAGACTACGGCGCATGAAAGATGGCGGCGGTCGTCGAAGGGAATTCCTGACCGGCGTGGCCGGGACGGGTGCGTTGTTGCTGGCGGCGGGCGCGCGCGCCGCGCCGGGCGGGCGGGGCAAGCGAGAGAAGGGCGGAGACATTCCGCCGACCGAGGATCTGATGCGGGAGCACGGCGTGCTGCGCCGGTTATTGATCGTCTATGACGAGGCGGCGCGTCGCCTCGCCGCCAACGTCGCCGAAGCGAAGGCCGCCGATGTCGACGTCATCGCCGGCGCGGCGAGCATCGTCCGCCGCTTCGTCGAGGGCTACCACGAGAAGCTGGAGGAGGACTTCGTGCTGCCGAGGCTGGAGAAGGCCGGCAAGCTGGTCGACCTGACCACGATCATCCGGACGCAGCACGCCGCCGGGCGCCAGCTGACCGACACGATCGCGAAGGCGGCCACGACGACGAAGCCGCCGGGCGCCGAGCAACGCCGCGCCATCGTCGCGGCGGTGCAACGCTTCACGCGCATGTACACCGCCCACGCCGCGTGGGAAGACACCGAGCTGTTTCCGGTCTATCGCGCGCTGTTCACGGAGACCGAGCTGGACAAGCTGGGCGAACGGTTCGAGGAGCAGGAGCACAAGCTCCTCGGCAGCGCCGGCTTCGAGGGGGCGCTGAAGGACGTCGGCGAGCTCGAGAAGGCGATCGGCCTCCACGACCTCGCCGCATTCACGCCAGGGTGATTACGGACAGCTGACTACGGATAGATGTTGATGTTCACCGGCTGGCTGGTGGGCGTCGGGCAGGCCGGGTCGGGCGTCTGCGCAGCCGCTGCTTCCTGGCACAGCTCCGCAGCGCGCGCGTCGTACCGCGCCGCCTCGGACTGGGCCGTCCGCTCGAGGCCCGTCTTGTAGCCGACGCCGCCGAGCGAATCGAAGTGCTCCGCTCTGTCGCGCGCCGCCTTGGCCGCCGCCTGTGCTTCCTCCACGGTGGCCGGTTGCGTCGCTCGAGCCGCCGTCGGCGCCAGGCCGAGCAGCGCGCTCATGACGAAGGCCGAGATGGATAACCTGATTGTCCTCATGACACATCCATCCTTTCCGGATTCGAAAGGTCCCTAGTCGAATCTGGCTGCTCGGTGCTGACCCGCAAGACGGCGGCCCTTTCTCGGCCGCAGCGCGGCCTTGATCGCTGCGAGCGGGAAGTTCTTGCCCGGGCACTGGGTCAGCCGCCCGTCGATCCCGCGGTGGGTCGTCATCGCGTCGGGCGCGATCCCGTAGCGCGCCGCCAGCGCGCGCGCGAGCGCGATCGCCGCCGCGAGCTGCGCCTTGCTGGGCGTCGTCGCGGGCAGCTCGAAGTTGCCGACCAGGCAGATCGCGATCGACCCCGCGTCGCGCGCGTGCGTGAACAGGTGATAGGCGATGATCTGCTTCCGCCAGCGATCGCCGACCTCGATCAACCCGCCGGGCGACCCGATGCCGCTGCCGATCAGGAAGTGGTACTCCATGCCGTCGGGGTCGTCGAACTTGCGCCGGTGCCCGACGTCGAAGCGCGCCTTGGATCCGCCCGCCGTCGCGCTGTGGTGAAACACGATCGCGTTCCACGCCTGCGGCGGCGCCGGCAGCCCGTCGAACAGCGTCGCGATCGTGCGCGCGTTTGCGGCGGCAACCTCCGCCGGCGTCATCTTCGCCGCCGCGGCCGCCGGCGCGGAAATCAGCAGCGCAACGGCGATCGCGGTCCTCACCTCGTGCGTTGCTAGCACGAATCGACGGCGAGCGAGCAATCGCAAAGATTCATCGAAATAGACGCGAAACGACCGCGCGTTGCAACTCTGACTGACCTCGCGCCCCTGATCGTCGTCGCTAGATTCCGACGCGACACCGTGACCCAGCGCCCGATCAGGATCTTCGTGATGTCCGACCATCTCGTGGTGCGGGCCGGCCTGACGATGTTCATCTGTCCCGAGCCCGACCTCGATCTCGTCGGTGAGGCTGGGGCGGACGTGAGCGCACTGCCGCAGCTGAGGACGTGCGCGCCCGACGTCGTCATCCTCGACGTGGAAGCCGGCAGCGGCGACCTGCTGGCGGCGATGTCGAAGGCGGTTCCGTCGACACACATCCTCGTTCTGGCCGCAGCACGAAATTCCGGGCAGTACCTCCCGTTGCTGCGCAAAGGTGCGATCGGCCTCGTCCTGAAGGAATCGCCCGTGCAGGTGATCCTGACGGCATTGCGGCGACGCCAGCAGGACGGACCCGCGGCGCCGGCGCTGCCGTCCGCGGCTTACACCGTCGTCTCCGCCGGCAAGGCCGACATCCATGCGCGGCGCATCGCCGGACTGACGGCGCGAGAGCGCGCGATCGTCAGCCTGATCGGGGAAGGCCTGAGAAACGATCAGGTCGCCGTTCGCCTCGGCGTCGCCGAGAAGACGGTTCGCAACCAGCTGTCGTCGTTGTTCGACAAGCTCGGCGTCAACGATCGCCTGGGCCTGGCCGTGTACGCGTTCGAACACGGGTTGCTGCACAGCCCGTCGTAACGGCCGGGACGGATGTCCCGCCATTCGGGACATCCGTCCTCATTCCGCCGCCGCGCGCCGGCATAAGGATTCCTTGAGGCGTTCATCCGCTGTGCGGACAGCCGGTGACGGAGGAGGACGAGCATGCGTAGAGGGATGACGGGGATGGTCACGATGCGCGCAGGTCGGGCGGCCGCGCTCCTGACGGTGACTTTGGTGGGCAGCTGTTCGAACGACGGTGGCCCGAATGGCGCCGGCTCGAACGGCAGTCCGAGCAAGGGCGGCGTCGAGACGAAGACGTCGGCACTGCTCGTCTGCCACGACGAAACGGGAAATCCCACGCCGTGCGAGGGACCGGGCGGGATCCGTCACAACGGCCGCAGGACGCAGCCGCCGAACATCCGAGCCGACAGCGTGACGGCGGCCGGCGTACCGGGCGATTTCTTCTCGACGCCCGGCTTCCTGTTCGAGCCCGAAACGCCGTACGCCTCGCTCAAGTCCGTCCCGATCTGGAACGAGATCGAGCAGCTCCTGGACAACCCCTACGCGGTCACGCCCGATACCGTGACGCCCGGGAATTTCGACGGCTATCCGTCCTACCGCTCGACGATCACACGCCGGCCGAGCTTCGCGGCCGCCGGCGCGACGCTGCAGAATCCCGGCCCCGCGCTGCCGGACCTGCTCGTCCACCCGCTGAACTACAACCCCGCCAACGGCGAGGAGATGCGCCTCCTCAACCCGCGCTATCCGGGCGGCGAGTTCGACGTGCCGGACGAGCTGTTCCAGGACCTGGACCGAGATTCGTCCGGGAACACCTTCAACTGGTCGTTCAAGACAGTCGAGGTCACGCCGGGCGACGAGCGCGTCGAGGAGACGGCGATCGACTACAACGGCCCGGCCGCGCCGGACCCGTTCACCTGCGTCACGACGCTGGAGCTGGTGCCGCCCGAGGGCACCACCCTGTGCGGCAATGATCCCGGCGAGCCCAACTACTCCGGGTTCGGCGTCTTCAACCCGCGCGGGTATTCGACGCCGGCGATCCGCGGCGTGACCGCACCGGCCAACACCGTCCCGGCCACGGCCCGTCTGTTCGATCCGACGCGCGGCGTGATCCGCCCGCGCAATCCGGTCACCGGCTTCGGTGGGCTGCGCAAGCCATCGCTGCGCGTGCCCTCGGTGGGCGGCCGGCCGAACCGTCCCAACTACCTGGTCAACACCAATCCCGACGACGTGACGCCGTCGAACGAGAACGACTATGTGCGCGATCGGAACGTCGCCGCGGCGCTGGGCAAGGCGCTGTTCTGGGACATGCAGGTGGGCAGCGACGGTGTGCAGGCGTGCGGCACCTGCCACTTCACGGGGGCCGGCATCGACACGCGAACCAGGAACCAGATCAACCCGAACCACCTCGGTCCCGACGGCTTCAACGCCGCCTTCGATCTGATGCAGCCGAACGAGCGTGATCTCACGGCGAGGGATTTCCCGTTGCACCAGGTGAGGGATCCGGACATCGCCGGCGATCCGGCCTGCACGACGCAGATCGTCGCCGATGTGAGCGCGGCGCCGCTGGACCACCCGGTCCCTGGCCCGCGCGTGGTCTGCGACGCGGGTAATCAGGTCAAGGACATCAACGACGTCGTGTCGTCGATGGGCGTCGTGTTCAACAAGTTCACCGACATCGCGCTGATCGGACAGTTCCAGCCGGCGCACGCCGGCGTGCAGGCCGTGATGCCTGATCTCCGTACCACCGGCGACAACGCGACGGACCCGATCAAGGGATTCCAGGGCATCCGCCGCGTCGAGCCCCGCAACACGCCCACCATGCAGGCCGCCGGGTTCAACTTCGACAACTTCTGGGACGGACGGGCCCGCCACGACTTCAACGGCGGCAGCGTGTTCGGCGCCTCCGATCCGCAGGAGCACGTGTTCGTGACCAATCCCGACTTCGACTTCGGGCGCATCATCCCGACGCGCCAGATCATCAAGTTCGCCAGCATCGCGTCGCTGGCCACCGGTCCGGGCCTGAGCGAGTTCGAGATGTCGTTCCTCGGGCGCAACTGGGCAAAGCTCGGGAAGAAGCTGCTCCAGCTCAACGTCACGCCGCTCGCCAACCAGCTGGTCGATCGGACGGACAGCGTGCTCGGGCCGTATTCGAACCAGAGCGGCGGATCGACGGCGTGCCGCAGCCTGGTCGGTACCGATCGCTCGGGCAGCTGGTCGGGCACCGACGTCGACGGCAAGCCGGGGCTCTGTATCAGCTACCGCGGTCTCATCCGGCGCGCCTTCTACCCCGCGCTGTGGAGGAACGTGACCAGCCACCTGCAAGGCTGCTACACGGACGGCGACACTGCCCGGCATCCCAATCAGTGCGCGCCCGGGACCGTTCACATCCGGATCCTCAACAACGGGACCGTGATCGATTCGCCCGTCGATCCCTTCGACAACTACGTCCTGTCGCCGCGGGGCGGGCCGCCGGAGCGGAGGAACACCGACCAGTTCTCGCAGATGGAGGGGAACTTCAGCCTGTTCTGGGGGCTGGGCGTCCACCTCTGGGTGCAGCTGCTGGTTCCCGACAACACGCCGTTCGATCAGTTCCTGGAGGCGAACCCGGATGCGTTCATGAGCCTGGGCGACACCTCGGAACGATTGCTGGTCGACGATCTCCTGAATTGCACCACGCCCGGCCAGCGGAACTGCTTCACGGAGTTCGGCCACTTCAAGCGCGATCCGAACGTCACCGCGCTGACGAACGCCACCGCCGAAGGCGGCGCCGGCGCGACGGTGACGCCGGCCCCCGGTACGCGCAACCCGGCCGTCGATCCGGATCCGCTGCTGGGCGCGGACATCTTCTTCGCGTCCAACCTGTCGCTCAAGAACCCGAACTTCCGCAGCGCCCGCTGTGGCGCCTGCCACAACCTGCCGACGCTGACGGACCACACCATGCCGTTCACGTTCAAGGCGCAGCTGCCCGACTTCGCGTCGGAGTTCAGCGCCACGGCGCCCGGCGTCGAGCTGCTGGTCGAGCCGATCGGCCGCTTGCGGGTGATCTCGGGGTTCCTGCTGGAGTCCGAGATCGGAGAGAACGGCCAGGACGCGGTCGAGCGCCGGTTCATCAATCAGAGCATCGCGCCCAACCCGGTGGACGGTCTGGCGTACCCGGACGGCTCCCACAATTTCCCGACCTTCACCGGCGCGGGACAGGCGTTCATCGACAACGGCATCTACAACATCGGCGTCCGGCCCATCAACAACGACTTCGGACGCGGCGGTCCGGATGCGTTCGGATGGCCGCTGTCGATCTCGTCGCTGCTGATGAAGAACCTCGGCGGGACGGCCTTCGAGCCGGGTAACGCGATGGCGACCTTCAATCCCAGCCTCGGTCCCGAGGGTGGGCTGTTCGAGGAGTCCGCCCAGGATCAGCAGATCAACCCCGGTCTGACCGACGAGGTGATCAATCCGCTGCTGCCCCCGTACCTGGCGCCGTTCATGAACGGCATCACCGTCGGCGACGCGCAGCCGGATCTCGACGAGGTGAACGCCGGTATCAACACGCTCACCGACGTCCCGATGCTGGAGGGCTTCCTGGACGCCATCGGCCCGTTCAATCCGGCGGCGATCAAGAACGAGGCGCTCAATATGGCGCAGAGCGAGCTGGAAGGCACCTGGCCGACGCCGAACCGCGTGCTTCGCGACGGCGCGTTCAAGGCGCCGCAGTTGCGCGACGTCGAGCTGACCGGGCCGTACTTCCACAACGGCGGCATCCTGACGCTGCGCCAGGTGGTGGACTTCTATTCACGCGGCGGGGACTTCCCGATCAGCAACGAACAGCATCGCGATTTCTTGCTCACCAACCTGAACCTCGAGGTGCAATCGAACCTCAACGAGGATGAGAAGGTCGCGCTGGTCGACTTCCTGCTGGAGCTCACCGACGAGCGGGTCGCGCACGACGCGGCGCCGTTCGATCACCCGCAGGTGATCATCCCGGTCGACGGCACGGCGGCCGACAACACCGGCGGCCGCGGGGTGCTGCTGGCCGACGCCAAGTTCCGCGACATTCCGGCGGTCGGCGCCGCAGGCTTCGCGACGCGCGAGCCGGCGTTCCTGAACCTGAGCAACGAACGTCTGTCGGGAGCGGCGGCGTTGACCGGCGCGTCGTGTTTCCCGGTCGCGACGTCGCAGTACTGCCGCACGCCCGTGCCGGGTGATACGCCGTGACCCGCGCGCCGGCAGCTTGCAGTCTGCTGGTCGTGCTCGCGCTTTCGGCCTGCCACAAGCAGGCGGGCCGAAAGCTCGGGGCGGAGCCGAAGCAGCGTGAGAGCTACAGCCTCGGCTACAAGCTGGGGACCGGCCTGCAGCACCAGAAGACGTCCATCGACGTCGAGGCGTACGTGCAGGGGCTGCGGGAAGGGCTGGCCGGCGCGACCTCGCAGGTGAGCGAGCTGGAGATCCAGACGGCGGTCGCGGCGGTGCGCAAGCAGGCGATGGCGACGAAGAAGGCGGACGACAAGGTCAAGGCGGCCGAGAACCGCGTCGCGGGGCAGGCCTTCCTCGATGCGAACCGGAAACACGACGGCGTGCAGATCCTGCCGAGCGGGCTGCAGTACAAGGTCCTCAAGGAGGGCGGTGGGCAGAGCCCGCGGACCGGCGACACCGTGGTGGTCAACTACCGGGGCACGTTCGTCGACGGCAGCGAGTTCGCCAACAGCTACAAGCAGAAGAAGGCCGTCGTCATGAAGCTGGATCAGGTGATCCCGGCGTGGAAGGAAGCGCTGCCGCTCATGAAGGAGTCGTCGAAGTGGCAGCTGGTGGCGCCGGCCGACCTCGCCTACGGCGCGCGGGGCGGTCCGGGCATCGGGCCCGAGAGCACGCTGGTGTTCGAAGTCGAGCTGCTGGGCGTCCGGGCGAGTTCGTCCGCGTCGGATTCCCGGCGCGCCACGAATGCGACACCGGTTTCTCGACGCGAACGCGGTACTCGATAGATCCCCGACGGCGCGCTGACGGCTCGTGCGCGCCGCCAATCTTCAGTCGTTTCGCGATCCGCCGATCCTCTGCCGACCATGGGTGGAGGAAATGTCGCGATGCGCGTTCGAAGCATGATCAATTCGAGCCTGGCGATCGGTCTGTTCGCTTTCGCCGTCGGCTGCTCGAGCAGCGCCGGATCGAGCGCAACCGGCACCGCAGGGGCGGGCACGCCCGGCGCAGCCGGAACGGCCGCGGGCGGATCGGGCGTCGCGGGAGCGGGTGGCATGGCGGGCGGGGCGGGCACGGGCCAGACCGCGGGCAGCGGCGGCGCGGCGGGTGCCGGCGGCAGTCTCAGTGGCCGGCCCAAGCCGATGGGCGACTTCACCGTCGGGACGCCGGCGATGCCGGGCGCGTGGACCGCGACGCCCGTCGCCACCGGCACCGTGCCCACGATCGTCTATCCGAGCAGCGAGACGCGGTTTCCCCGCAACATCTATCGGACGCTCTTTCAGTGGAAGACCATGGGCATGACGCAGTTCCGCCTCTCGTTCGTCGGGGCCGGAACGCGCGTCACCGTCTATTCCGACGGCATGCACGCCGACTGCGCGATGATCGCCGGCGCCGGCTGCTGGGAAGCGGATGAAGAGTCGTGGTTCCTGATCTCCTACGGCAACGCCGGCGAGACCGTGCAGGTGACGGTCGACGGCCTCGACACGACCACGCAGCCGGCGACCATTCGCCGGTCTGCCGCCATCACCATCGGATTCTCGAAGCAGGACGTCATCGGCGCGATCTTCTACTGGTCGACGACGTCAGCGGGCATCCGGCGCGCCAACATCGCGGCCGCGCGCCCCGAGGACTACATCACCGGAAAGCCGAGCACGACCTACACGAACCCGACGGACGCGGTGAAATGCGTCGCGTGCCACGTCGTCTCGCGCGACGGCAAGTACCTGGTCGCGCCCGTGGACGCCACGTCGGGCAAGAGCCTGTGGGTGACCCAGGTGACGAAGGACGCGCCGCCCACGCCGCTCGTGAAGAGCATCGCCAACACCGACGGACACGGCTTCGCGACCATCTCTCCCGACGACGCGACGGTGATCGCGGCGTTCATGGGAAAGATGTGGACGGTGGATCGCGCGACGGGAGCGTTCGGCGCGAACCTGAACCTCGGCGGACTCAAGGGCACGCATCCCGACTGGTCCCCCGACGGCAAGCAGGTCGCGTTCGCGACCGGGGACGGCGACGCCCCGAACGGCGCGAGCATCGCCTTGCTGCCGTTCCAGAACGGGGCGTGGGGAGCGCCGACGAAGATCGTCGACCCGCCCTTGATGGGCACGAAGCCGATGGGGACCAACCTGTTTCCGATGCACTCCCCGGACGGCAAGTGGATCGCCTTCACGCGCGGCACCAAGGGCGGCCACGGGGATCTGACGTATCAGCTGTGGACCGTTCCGGCGGCGGGCGGATCGCCGGTCGAGCTGGTGAACGCCAACCGCGTCGTGTCGAACCAGATGACGGACGGGCTGCACGAGAACGCGCAGCCGACCTGGGCGCCTCCGGGCGACTATCACTGGGTCGCGTTCAACTCGGTCCGTCCTTACGGCGTGGTCCTGCCCAAGGGGACCCAGCAGATCTGGGTCGCGGCGATCGATCCCGCCAAGCTCGCGCAAGGCGGCGTGGACCCCAGCTTCCCGGCCTTCCGGCTGCAGTTCCAGGGCCTGCAGGAAGACAACCACCGCGCGTACTGGACGCTGGACGTTCGCTATCCGGACAAGCCGCCGCCTCCGCCCACCGACGGCGGCATGTGCATCCCCGACCTCGGCGCGTGCGATCCGGTGAGCGATCGGTGCTGCGACAGCGACGAGCGTTGCGACACGATGGACGACGGCAAGACTTACTCCTGCCGGCTGTTCTGAGCGCGCGACCGTAGCGTCAGCGCCGTGCACCCCTGACGTCGCGACGCGCGAAATCCTGACCGAATCCGGGCCCCTGGTGATGACCTGCAGGACGTGGGTTACGCTTCCGGCTGGCGATGATCTCCTTTACGCTGTCGCTGGCGCTGATGGCGCTCGGTTCGAGCGCGCCGGACGTCCGGGGGGACAGCGACTGCCCCTCGCCCGACGCGGTGGCCAGCCGGCTGCGCCTGCTGCTGCCGGCGGACGGCGAGCTGCCGCCGGGCGCCTGGCTGGAGATCGCCCGGCCGGCGACTAACATGGGAACCCTGGGAGGGTTCCCAAACCCTCCCGCGATGTTGCGCGGCGAGCAGAGCTCGCCGGCTCCACACGCGGCCGCTGGCAGCGCCGCGGCCGGCGAGATCGAGGTGCGGATGATGGTGGGAACGCCGCCGCGCGCGCTCGGCGTGCGGCGACT
>Ga0207675_100004432_pt1 | contig 13569 bp, 10 predicted proteins | sample KBSSwiS42_FD_184305 | JGI IMG/M metagenome (GOLD analysis project Ga0207675, IMG submission 184305) | Switchgrass rhizosphere microbial communities from Kellogg Biological Station, Michigan, USA - KBS Switchgrass S4-2 (SPAdes) (version 2) | ecosystem: Host-associated > Plants > Roots >... | reverse complement strand
TGTTGAACAGCCCGCGCAAGGGCTTGGTGGTCGCCAGGATGTCGCCGCGCCCGGTGTGATGAATCCGACCGTCCCCGCCGCCCTCGAAGTGGCAGGTCTCGCAGGTGAAGCGACTGAGCGCGCCCTCGGACGAGGTGGCCGGTGCCATCAGGCTGGTAAACTCCAGCGCTTCGCCGAGCTTTTCGCGCGGCGAGCGAGGGTCCGCGCTCGGCACGGGCAGCACCTCTGTCGGGCCCCCTCCCACCCGTGCCACACACCAGGCGTCGAGTAACGGGTTGGCGGACAGCCGGCGACCCCCGCCGAGCTGCAGCACGTCGGCGCTGCCGGGCGGGCTCTCGCGCGTCTCGAGCTTCGAGAGCTCGAGCTCCGGGGAGAGCTCGACTTCCAGAGAGCGCGGGCTGCCGTAGCCCTCGGCTCGGATCGCCACGTGCTCGCTCGTGATCTCGAGCGAGAGCGCCCGCGCGGTGAGCACGCCCTGGTCGGAGGCATTCAGGCTCGACTGGCGGCGCAAGCCCGAGCTCGGCCGGAACTGGTACACGTACAGAAAGGAGTCGACGTAGCCGAAGGAGCCGATGCGCCGATCGAGCGGGTGGTCTTCCACACCGCTCGCTGCGATCACCAGCCCATCGCGCCAGGGCGCCGCCGCAAAGCCCCAGAAGGGACCATCCTGCTCGGCCCGCCAGGAACGCCCGTTCGGCAGCCCATCGGCGCCGAGCCCGAGCAGGACCAGGGCGTGATCGAGCAGGCACAGGGCGACCAGATACTGCCCCACGACCTGCAGCCGCTGCACGCCGCGACCGAGCTCGCTCGAACGCCGCACTCGCGGTGTCTCCGTGCGCGCCCCCTGCACCACGAACAGCGCGCTGCTCTCCTCGCTCGCGGCGTACAGCGTGTCGGACGCGCCGGCGGCCAGGGCTCGCAGCGAATGCACACCCGGGATTTCGATCTCGCGATCGAGCCGCAACCGCTCGGTCACCTCGTAGCGCGCAACCTGCGCCCCGAGCTCCCCCGCGACGAACGCGGAGCGCTCACCCGACACCGCCAACGCGCTACCCCGGCGCGGCGCGGCGGCTCGATCGAGCTCCCGTAGCTGGGGCGAATACAGCCGCAACTCGGCACTGCCGCGCAACAAGCCCAGCACCTGCCCGCCGGGCAGCGCCGCCAGCCGATAGGGATCTGCCCCAAACTGCTGGTCTCCCGGCGCCGGATGGGCGAAATCGGTCGCACGGCGCCGCGAATTTTCGAAGCGCCGCAGCTCCAACAGTACCTGGGCGCGGGTCTCGGACGCAGCCCTATCGCCAGGATAGCCGTCGCCGGGATGGCTGTCGCCAGGATGGCTGTCCGCTGGGTGGTTGGCTGCGGGATGGCCCGAGACGGCCGGCGTGGGCGCGGGGCCGCAGCTCAGGCCGCAGCCGAGGGCGGCCCCGCAGACAAAGGCCGAGGCGCGCCGGGCGCCCGAGAGCAACGCCTACCAGCCTCCGCTCGGCGCCGGCTGGGCACTCTTCTGCTCGTCCTTCTTCTCGTCCTTGACCTCTCCCTGCTGACCTTCGGGAGCAGCCGCCGGAGCCGCCTCTTGCTGCGAATCCTTCGCGCTTTTTGCCGATGGGGGGCAGCCGAGCAGCGCGGCGCCGAGGACCATGCCGAACCAGACCACGAGTGTGCGATTATGCATGGGGCCGAGCCAAGCACGAGGGGCCGGTGCTTGCAAAGACCCATTGTCGACTCGAGCGCTGCTGCGGGCCTGGAAATCGGGTCACGGCCGCAAGATTTACAGAGTTTCGACCTCTTCCGCGGCGATTCGCGATTGCCCATCGTGCGCGGCCGAAGCACTCTACGGCAGCATGCTCAAGCGCCCCCACGTACTCGGGATCGTCCTCGCCGGCGGCGAAGGGAAGCGGCTCATGCCGCTCACTCGGGATCGCTGCAAGCCCGCCGTGCCATTTGGCGGCAACTACCGCCTGGTGGACTTCGCGCTGAGCAACCTGGTGAACGCAGGGGTGCGGCGCATCGCGGTGCTCACCCAGTACAAGAGCCACAGCCTCGACCGGCACATCGCCACCACCTGGCGCATGCCCACGCTGTTCAGTGACTACGTGATGAGCGTGCCCGCCCAGATGCGCCTCGGCAAACGCTGGTTCGAGGGCTCGGCGGACGCGGTGTACCAGAACCTGAATCTGTTTCGGGACGAGAAGCCCGACCACATCTGCGTGTTTGGCTCCGACCACGTCTACCGCATGGACTGCGCCCAGATGATCGACGCCCACATCCGCTCGGGCGCCGGGCTGACCGTCGCGGGCATTCGCGTGCCGCGCTCGGAGTCCGAGCGCTTCGGCATCATCGAGCAGCGTCCGGACGGTAGAATCGAGCGTTTCCGGGAGAAGCCGAGCGCGCCGCCTGGGCTCGCGGACAACCCGGATGAGGTCATGGCCTCGATGGGCAACTACGTCTTCCGCGCGGAGGCGTTGATCGATGCCCTGAGCGTGGACGCGCGCAACAGCGGCAGCGCCCACGACATGGGCGGCGACATCGTGACGGCGCTGGCCGAGGCGGGCGATGCCGGCGTGTACGATTTCGCCAGCAACATGGTGCCGGGCTCGACCGAGCGCGATCGCGGCTACTGGCGCGACGTGGGCACGCTCGACAGCTACTACGAAGCGCAGATGGACCTGATCAGCGTGCACCCCATCTTCAACCTGTACAACCGCGAGTGGCCCATCCACACCCACTCGGGCTCGCTGCCCCCCGCGAAATTCGTGTTCGATGACGACGGGCGCCGGGGCACGGCGCTCGATTCGATGGTCTCCGCCGGCGTCGTGATCTCGGGCGCCACCGTGCGCCGATCGATCGTGTCCTCCGGCACCACCATCCACAGCGGCGCGCTGGTGGAGGATTCGGTGATCATGCACGACGTGCGCATCGGCCGAGGTGCGGTCGTGCGCCGCGCCATCATCGACAAGCGCGTCGTAGTGCCGCCCGGAGCCCAGATCGGCGTCGACCACGAGCGCGACCGGCAGAACGGCTACACCATCTCGCCGGGCGGCATCACGGTCATCGGCAAGGGCGACCGGGTCGCACCGAGCGTCAGCATCAGCATCGCCCCGAGCCTCGCGCCGGGCTCGATGCCCCCACCCCCGCCCCGCGCCTGAATTCGCGCGCAGCCGGCCATGACGGCATACCCGCTCGTGCTCGACCGGATCTCGGAGCTGGCGAGCGAGCTGCCCGGCGAAGAGCGCGCTCACGCCGAGCGCGTGGTGCAGCTCTGCCGTGAGCTGCTCGGGCGCGAGCGCGAGGCGGGCAAGCTGCTGCCCGTCGCCGGCGATCTGGATAAGAAGCGTGAGCTCGGGCGGCTGACGGAGCTGCTCGGGCGCCGCGCCAGCAAGGCCCTGCCCGCCGCCAGCCTGGGCCGCGCCGCGCTCGCCGATCTGAGCGGCGATCTGCGCAGCGCACAGGCGGCCTGCAGCGACAGTGACGCCAAGCTCGCGCTGCTGGGCCGCTGAGCAGCTCGAGAGCTTGCCATGTCGAAGCCGGAGACCCTCTTGATCACGGGAGCGAGCGCCGGCATCGGGCTCGCGCTCGCGCAGGCCTGGCTCGGGCGCGGCGATCGGGTGCTCGCGCTGCAGCGGCGCGCTTCGCCGCTCGGCGGGCAGCCGCGCTTCCGGCAAGTGCGTGCGGATCTGGCCGACCTCGCGGCGCTGCCGGAGCGCGTGCGCGAGCTGTCGGACGGGGTGCAGGAGCTCGATCGAGTGGTGCTGAACGCGGCCAGCGCCGCCCCGCTGCGCGACCTCGCCGACACGCCGCTCTCGGACCTGCGCCAGCTGATGGACGTCAACACCTGGGCGAACAAGCTGATCCTGGACGCGCTGTACGCCAGCGGCGTGCGCATCCGTCAGGTGATCGGCATTTCCTCCGGCGCCGCCGTGCGCGGCAGCCGCGGCTGGAACGGCTATGCACTGAGCAAGGCCGCCTTCGCGATGCTGATCCAGCTGTACGCGGCGGAGCGACCGGAGACGCACTTCTGCTCGCTCATGCCCGGCATCGTGCAGACCAAGATGCAGGACGACCTGTGCTCGCTCAGCGTCGAGGAGCGCCGGCAATTCCCCGCGGTCGAGCGCCTGCTGGCGGCGCGCGGAACGCCGGACATGCCCCTGCCCGACGTGGCCGCGCTGGCTCTGCTCGGCGCGTTCGATCGGGCGCTGCAGGAGCCGAGCGGCTCGCTGCTCGATCTGCGCAAGCTGCGAGCGAACGCCGGCTGAGCCGCGGCGCGAGACAGTCGGCGCGCTCAGGCGTAGACGTTCAAGCGCGCACCGACGGAAGCGCTCGCCTGCGGGGCGTTGACGCCCAGCTCGGGAGCGAGCCGTTCGTGCCGCGTGCGCGCCTCGGCCTGTACCTGGACGGGACTCTTGCTCGGATCGATGTGACGCTTGGCCAGCGCTTCGGCGGCGCAGTTCACGCAGGCGAATCCATTGACCGACGACATCAGCGAGCCCCTCGCGCCCCCAGAACGACAACGCTCGAGCCGGCTGGAGGCGGATCAGCGGATCTGCGCCGGGTTCGTTGCAGCGAGCTTCGGTGTTTCAGGGTGGAGCAGTCGGACGCGGGCGCGGCCGCGTGCTGCTGGCGAGTGGGACATCGTCGTTTCGCCCTGGCTGGCAGCTGGCAGGTCCCGAGCGCACTGCTGCACCTGATCCGCACGCGCTTCCGTTTCACCGCCCAAGCGGCGCGTCCGACGCATGAGATGAAGCAGGATCGCGTTCGATTGCGCGAGAGGAACACCGTCGACGACGAGGATCGGGATCTCCCCGAAGGGACTCGCGGCGCAGAAATCCGCAGCCCGCTGGTCCCGCGGCGCGTACACGTCTACCCAGCGGTATTCGTGCGGGATCTCGAGCATCGAAAGCGCGAGGGCGACCTTGTAGGAATGGCCGGATTCGGGGTGGCCGTAGAAGACGAGTGACATAGCCCATGTCTTAGCGCGACTCCTACAGATCGGAATCCGAGAACGGCAGCTCCCGCCTCCTCAAGGAACCAGGTGCCCGAAATAACAGTGAGCCTGGCATGCCAATCGCCAGGGTCCACGCAGCAGCTACCTCCCGGGGGTTGGTGTCTCGTGCTCCCATCCGCGCCTGCCCAAGTCCTACGGCCGTGCTGCTCGCACGGTCATCAAGCGCAGCTGAACCTTTTGGCTGCCGAACGACTGAAATTCAGCTGCAAGCGCCCGCCCGAGCGCGGCGAGGAAGGGCGATTGTCAGCTGCAATTTTGGTAACTGTTCACGGGGTGAGTTGAGCGCGTAGCAGCCGCATGCGAATCGAGCGGCATGAGAGACAACACGAGCCATCGAGATTTGGACCAGCGCATCGAGCAGCTGGTTCGAGAACACATCGCCACCGTGCAGCGGAGTGCCCGGCAAGCGCTGGAGCGAGCGTTTTCCGGTCCAGCCGTTGCAACAGGGGCACCGCGGAGGCCAGCAAGGGCGGCGGCGGAAGCCAGCGTGCAGCCTAGCGGCAAGCGGCGCGGGACCGCAGAAATGTCCGCGGTCGCGGAACGATTGTATCGGGTCGAGAACCGGCGCGAGTTCGTGATTGCGGGCATCGGTATCAGGTGCCGGTGGTGGCCGCGGCGGTGAAGAGCGAGGGCGGCGCGCGGTCGTCGAGCTCTGCTCGGCAGCAGTCCGTCAAGAAGGTGAGCACGTGGCGCCGTTGCTTGCGGGCAGTGTGCGCCACGGTGAGCACGTTTGGGAGTGTACGTCCCCTCGCCTACCGCCCTTCCCGGGGCCCGACACTCAGCGGCACGACGGAACGGTCCGAAGTACGGTCTGATGAGGCCGATTCGATTCGAAACGTGCCTTCGCGGCGTACGAGCCGCTGCATCCAGCGAATTTTCTCCTTCCCGCAAACGCTCACGCAGACGATGAGTTGACGATGCCCATACGACGATATCGCAAGGATCCACGGGCTGCAGCGAGCGGGAATCTGACAAGGAAATTCTCGAGCTGTTCGAGCGGGGAGACTTCCTCGAGGTCGATCCGGTGGCCGAGCGTGAAGCGATCGAACACGTCCAGAGCCGTCATCAGGCGCGGCAGCTCCGGCAGTCAGGAAAGCGCGTCCAGCAAGGCGTTACAGCTGACGAAGCCCGCGCGTGCGCTCGGGTCTCGCAGGTGAACGCCACTGCGTGGCCTGCCAGAACGGATTCGCGACAAACTCGTTACTCCCAGCTGCGCTGCCAGCGGGGTACATCGAGGCGGCGCATCACGAGAAAGGACTAGCACATGAAGATCGGAATCATCGGCGCCGGGAGCATGGGAAAGACGCTGGCGCGCCACCTCGTCCGGCTCGGCCACGACGTCTCGCTGGCGGGCTCGAGAGGGCCACAAAACGTGGCTGCGCGGGCGGCCGAAGTCGGCGCCACGCCCGTTTCCGTCGCCGGCGCTGCCCAGGCCGCAGGGCTCGTCATCCTCGCCATCCCGACCAAGGCCGTTGCCGATCTTCCGCGGGCCCTGTTTGCGAACGCGCCGAGCAGCGTCGTCGTCGATATCGGCAACTACCATCCCGAGCTTCGCGATGGGCGCATCGACGCGATCGACCGGGGCTTGCTGGACAGCCAGTGGGTCGCGCAACAGATCGGCCAGCCCGTGATCAAGGCGTTCAACAACATCTTTGCGAGCAGCCTGCTCGACAACGGCGTTGTGAAGGGAACGCCGGGGCGGATCGCTCTCCCGGTTGCCGGCGATTCGCTCGACGCCAGGGCGGTGGTGCTTCGCCTGGTCGACGATCTGGGCTTCGACCCCGTCGACGGGGGTGATCTGGACAACTCCTGGCGGCAGGGGACCGGAACACCGGCTTACTGCCGGGATCTCGACGCTGCTGCCCTGCGGCGCGCGCTCGCCGCAGCAGATCGGAGCCGGGTCGCTCAGTACCGCGCCGACGAGGAGGCTCGAATCAGGGCGTCCTTCGCAGCCTAGGCCCGCGGCGCCCCGCCGTCGTTTGGAGCGCGCGCGGCGGGCGGGTTGGTCAGCTCGCGCAGCGTCGTCGGCTGCGCGAGGCGCGCGCCGCCCTTGCTGCTCAGCAGGCGCTGTGCGGGGTAGATGCTGCGGTGACCCGAGAGCAAATACGCGAGCACGCTCACGATCACGACATGAGGGAAGATGGGCGCGCCCAGGAGCTCCACGGCCATGATCGAGAGCGCGAGCGGAGTGTTCGAGGCGGCTGCGAACACGGCGGCGAGCCCGACCCCCGCGCCCAGCCCGAGGGGCAGGCCGAACAGCCTCGCCGCCACGTTGCCGAGCGCCGCGCCGACGAAGAACAGCGGCGTCACCTCGCCACCGAGGAAGCCCGAACCGAGTGTCACCGCCGTGAACACCAGCTTCAGAGCGAAGGCGTATCGCGGCAGGTTCGGATCTTCGAACGAGCGCACGATGGTCGGCACGCCCAGGCCGAGGTAGTCGCTCGTGCCGACCAGCTGCCACAGCGCCACGATCACCACGCCGCCGAGGCACATGCGCAGCGGCAGCCGCGGGATGTGCTGCTCGCCGCGCTTCTTGAGCCAGTGTGTCAGCTCGATGAACGCGCTGGTCACGAGCGCGACGGCCGCCGCGAAGGCCAGCCACTCGAGCAGCAGCAGCGGCGTCAGCGGGACGCTGGGTGCCGCGGGGTAGTGCGTATGCTCGATGCCGAGCGCGCGCGTGGTCAGGTCACCGACCAGCGAAGCCACGAGCGCGGGCGCGAGCGCGTCGTACTCGATGCGGCCGAGCACGATGAACTCCAGCCCGAACACCGCTCCAGCGACGGGCGTACCGAAGACCGAACCGAAGCCGCCGGCGACGCCCGCTGCGAGCAGCTGACGGCGCACCTGCTTGCCGACGCGCAGCCGATGCGAGACCCAGTCGGCGAGGCTCGCGCCCATCTGCACGGCCGTGCCCTCGCGCCCCGCGCTGCCGCCGAACACGTGCGTGAGCACGGTGCCGATCAGCACCATCGGCGCCATGCGCAGCGGGATCTCGGGTCCGGCGTCGTGGATGGTGTCGATGACCAGGTTGTTGCCCGCCTTGATCGAGTGCCCGAAGCGCTCGTAGAGCCAGCCGATGGCGAGGCCTGCCAGGGGCAGCGTGTAGACGACCAGCTCGTGCTCACCGCGCCAGCGCGTGGCGTGCTCCAGCAGCCACAGAAACAGCGCCGACGAGGCACCAGAGAGCACGCCGACGAGCGAGCCCAGCAAGATCCACTGGCCGAGCGCGGCGAGTCGGTCGCGTCTCGTCATTCTGGATCGCCGCTCAACCTGCTCTCAAAATGGCCACCATGTCAAGGGTTTGGCCCGGGCCTGGCATGCCGCAGACCTGGCCTTTTCCGCCGGGTTGTGCTGGGCAAGCCGGCTCCGAGCGGCTAATCAGTGCGCATGTCGACCCAGTCGCTGGACCGTGAACCCGGAGCGCCCCGGCAGGCCTCGTGCATCAATCCGGAAGAGTTGCCGAAGCACTTCGACTCGGCGCAGGCCGAGAGCCGCTGGGATGCGGCCTGGCAGGCGGCGGGCATCTACCACTACGACGAGCGGCGGCCGCGCGAGGAGACCTTCGTCGTCGACACGCCGCCGCCGACGGTCTCGGGCTCGCTGCACGTGGGGCACATGTTCTCGTACACGCACCCCGACATCCTGGTCCGCTTCTGGCGCATGCGGGGCAAGAACATCTTCTACCCCATGGGCTGGGACGACAACGGTCTGCCCACCGAGCGCCGCGTGCAGAACTACTTTCACGTGCGCTGCGAGCCGCACGTGCCCTACGAGCCCGGGCTGAAGCTGGCGGAGGCGAGCGATGCGACCCGCAAGGAGCGCGCCAAGCCGGTGTCGCGCCAGAACTTCATCGAGCTGTGTCACCAGCTGACCGGGCAGGACGAGCAGGCGTTCCACTCGCTGTTTGCCCGCCTGGGCCTGAGCGTGGACTGGCGCCAGACCTACGCCACCATCGACGATCACTGCCGGCGCATCGCGCAGGCGTCATTTCTGGATCTGTTTCGCAAGGGTCTCGCGTATCAGACCTGGGCGCCGACCATGTGGGACGTGGACTACCAGACCGCGGTGGCGCAGGCCGAGGTGGAGGATCGCGTCCGGCCGGGTGCTTATCACCACATCGAGTTTGGCGTGCGCGGCAGCGACCGGTCCTTCGTGATCGCGACCACCCGTCCCGAGCTGTTGCCCGCGTGCGTGGGCGTCACCGCGCACCCGGATGACGCGCGCTACCAGGATCTGTTCGGCAAACAGGCAGTGACACCACTGTTCAAAATGCCGGTGCCGATCTTCCCGAGCGAGCTGGCGGATCCCAGCAAGGGTACCGGCATCCTGATGGTGTGCACGTTCGGCGATCAGACGGACGTGCTCTGGTGGCGCGAGCAGAAGCTCGCCCTGCGTCAGATCGTCGGCCTCGATGGCCGGCTCGTCCCGGTCACGTTTGGCGCCGAGGGTTACGAGAGCACGGATGCAGCGCTCGCCAATCGCTTCTATGGCGAGCTCGCGGGTAAGAAGCTGGCTGCGGCTCGCGATCAAGTGGTGCTCTCGTTGCGCGACCCAGCCGGCAGCGCCACCGGCAAGGGCGCGCCCCTGCAGAAGGAGCCCGAGAAGATCGAGCACCCGGTCAAGTTCTATGAGCGCGGCGAGCGCCCGCTCGAGTTTCTGTCCACGCGCCAGTGGTTCGTGCGCCTGCTCGACAAGAAGGCCGAGCTGCTGGCCAAGGGTGCCGAGATCAACTGGCGTCCCGAGCACATGGGGGTGCGCTACCGCGACTGGACGCTGGGGCTGAATCAGGACTGGTGCGTGTCGCGGCAGCGCTACTTCGGCGTGCCGATCCCGGCCTGGTACCGGCTCGATGCGAGCGGCAAGCCCGACTATGCGAGCCCGATTCTGCCGAGCGAAGCGCAGCTACCCGTCGATCCATTCGTGGACGTGCCGCCCGGTATGCAGCCGGCCGATCGCGACCGTCCCGGTGGCTTCACGGGCGAAACGGACATCTTCGACACCTGGTTCACGAGCAGCATGACCCCGCAGATCGGATCGCACTGGGGCACGGATAGCGCGCGCCACCAGCGGTTGTTCCCCGCGGACGTACGGCCCCAGTCGCACGAGATCATCCGCACCTGGGCCTTTTACACGATCGCCAAGGCGCTCTGTCACGAGGGCACGGTGCCTTGGCACAACGTGATGATCTCGGGCTGGATCCTCGATCCCGATCGCAAGAAAATGGCCAAGAGCAAGGGCAACACCGTCACGCCGGGCCACCTGCTCGACGAGTACGGAGTGGACTCGTTTCGCTACTGGGCCGCCAGCGCGCGGCTGGGGGCGGACACGGCGTTCGATCCGCAGACCTTCAAGATCGGCAAGCGCCTGGTCACCAAGCTGTTCAACGCCGCCAAGTTCGTGCTCGGCCCCGCCGGCGAGTTGCACCCGATCAGCACCGAGATCGACCGAGCGTTCGTGGCGCGGCTGGCGCTCTTGGTGGAGCGCGCCACGGCAGATCTCGAGGGGTACCGCTATACGAACGCGCTCGAGAGCATCGAGACCTTCTTCTGGTCGCAGTTCACCGACACCTTCATCGAGCTCGCCAAGCCCCGCGTCTGGGGTAGCCAGGGGAACGCGACCGAGCGGGGCTCGGCCCTGAGCGCGCTGCGCCTCGGGCTGAACGTGCTCTTGCGCGCGTTTGCGCCCGTGCTGCCGTACATCACCGAAGAGATCTGGTCCTGGGTGTTCGCGCACGAGACCGGGCACGCGAGCATCCATCGCGCGCCCTGGCCGAGCGCGGGCGACTTCGCGGGCATTGCCGCGCCCGACAGCCCCACCTCCTTCGACCTGGCCATGACCTGCCTGAACGCCATCAACAAGGCCAAGAGCGAGGCCGGAGTGTCCGCCGGGCGCGCCGTGGAGAGCGTGAGCTTGCGCGCCAATGCCGCGACGCTCGCAGCGCTCGCGCCCGTGCTGGCCGACGTGGCGGGCGCCGCGCGCTGCCAGAGCCACGGCACCGAGGTCGACGCGGCGCTCGCAGACGGCGCCTTCGCCATCGTCGACGCCGTGTACGCGGAGAAGGCCGAGAAGGCGGAGCAAGCTTGAAGGCGACGAGCGCGCGCCGGGCCGGGCTCTGGCTCGTGCCCTGGTGCGCGCTCGTGTCGTGTCACGGCGATCCGCCCGCCCCGCGCAGGGCGCCCACCGCTCGACAGGAGGCGGCCGCGCTGCTCGAGCAGGCGCGCCGCGACGTGGAGCAAGCCCAGCCCGAGTCGAAGCCTTCCTCCCCGACGCTGCAGCTGCCCGACAACCCACCCGGGCCGCTGCCCCTGATCGTATTTCTGCACGGGCTCGGCGGCTCAGGCGAAGAGCTCAGCCTGGGCCTGCACCTGAAGCAATTCTCTGATCAGCTGGGCTTTGCCTTCCTGGCCCCCGACGGCATGCTCGACCACTCGGGGCGGCGCTTCTGGAACGCCGGCCCGAGCTGTTGCAACTTCGAGCACCTGCCGGTCGATCACCTCGAGCTGTTGCGCGGCTGGATCCAGGAGGCGCTGAAGAACCCCCGGCTCGACCCGGAGCGCGTGTACCTCGTGGGCTATTCGAACGGCGGTTTTCTCGCGCACCGGGCTGCCTGCGAGCTCGGCTCGCTCTTGCGCGGCATCTTCAGCATCGGCGGCGCGGGGCCGAATCAACCGAAGGCGTGCCACCCCGACCGGGCGCCGAGCATCGTGGAGATCCACGGCGACGACGACGCCATCGTGTCGTTCAAGGGCGGCTATCTGTTTGCCGATCGCAGCCGGCCGCCGCATCCTTCGGCGGAGGCGACCGTGCGCGCCTGGAGCAAGCTCGAAGGTTGCGCCCAGCCGGCGGCCGTGACTCGCAATCTCGACCTCGATCCGCGCATCCCGGGAGCAGAGACCGAGGTCTGGAGCTTCCCGGGTTGCAGGGCGAGCTCGGTGGAGTTGTGGCGTATTCGCGGCGGCAACCACGGCTCCGGCCTCAGCCGGTTGAGCGTGCTGGCGATCTGGGAGAGCATTCAGGCGCAACAGCGGGCGCAGGCTGAGCGGCCCTGATGTCTTCGTTGGCTCGGCTGTACCGTCAGGATCTCGCTGAGTGCCCTCTGGGAAAACTGCAGCTTCAGCCAATCGCTCGCAGCTTCGCCCAGACTTCCGCTTCGTCCACCACCCGCCCGGCATCGATGTCACGTTCGGCCTCTTCCAGTGCAGCAGCGAGCTCGGCGCGTCCCTGCCCGATCCGGAATGACTATGTTAACGATTGGAAAGTATTGCGTAATTACCAGTCACTAGCGTGATCTCCCGCGCGGCGCCAGTTCCCCTCTGACGAGCCGCCAGCCATCAACTCAAAGAGCTCGCAGCTCCTCCAATGGCGAGCGAGAGTGGCGCGAGCGCGACCTGCTCTCGAGTGAGGCCGTGCGCACGCCGCAAAATGCCCAACGCTCCCCGTAACACCACCCTCCGCCTGGTAGATGCCGAACTTCAACGCACCGCCATCGCAATGCTGCCAAAGCGCCCGGGAAAGGACTCGTCGTCCTTGAACTCGAGCCAATCAGCAACGGGCGCCGGGTGCGCGACCCTGATGGCTCCGTGGCTCGACTGGCGTGCGACCGCTGCCTTGGGCGAAGCCAACGAGGCAGTTTGGATTTCCTTTCGTGCAAGGAGACTGCGACAGAGAGAAAATAGAAACGAAGAGCCTCGTGCTCATCCGAACAAGAGCCGCACTTTGGCGATCACCTCGATCACATAGACGGCTTCACACGCGACGAGCACGGCCGGTAGCGCCCAGCTCGACCACTCGCGATAGGCGCGCCAGACGCGCTGCCTGTCCCCGAGCTCCGCCTCGGCGCGCCGCAACACCCGCGCGCGCAGCGGTTCGTCGAGCAGCGGCGAGGGGAGCTCGCGCAGGCGAGTCACGAGCGGGTCAGCGTCCTTCATCGTCCTTCTCCTTCGATTTTGCGCGCGGCGACGGGCGTTCGAAAACCGCGGCGCACGAGGCGTTCGGATAGCTGTGCGCGCGCTCGCGCCAGTCGCTGGCGCGCAGCGTCGGGCTCGATGCCGAGCACGGCGGCCGCTCGCGACGGCTCGAGGCCTTCGACGCCGACCAGGAGCAGAATTTCGCGCGACGCCACGGGCAGTTCGACCAGCGCTTGCTCGATGGCGGCGATCTCTTCGCGCGCGTCGCCCGCATCCGCGAGCGTGACCGGAATCGCGCCGCGGCCGAAGACGTCGATGCGACTGAGGTCGAGCAAGGCCCAGCGCCGCCAGTTGAGAAACTTGTTGCGGGCAATCGTGAAGAGAAGCGGCGCCAGGTCGTCGACTGACTCGAGCCGCGCCGTGCTGCGCGCGAGCGCAAGCCACGTCTCCTGAAACAGATCTTCGGCAACCGCGCGGTCGTTGGAAAGGCGCAGGAGGAAACGGAAGACACGCGCCTCGTGGCGCACATAGAGGATGCGGAAGGCGGCGGCATCCCCACCGCGTAGGCGCGCGACCAGATCCGCGTCCGAGTCCATTCCAATAGCCATACACGCGAACGCGGCGAGCGTGACGCGTCTCGCGACGAATCGAGCCGCGCGG
>Ga0207675_100004430_pt1 | contig 13570 bp, 2 predicted proteins | sample KBSSwiS42_FD_184305 | JGI IMG/M metagenome (GOLD analysis project Ga0207675, IMG submission 184305) | Switchgrass rhizosphere microbial communities from Kellogg Biological Station, Michigan, USA - KBS Switchgrass S4-2 (SPAdes) (version 2) | ecosystem: Host-associated > Plants > Roots >... | reverse complement strand
CACCATCTACGCCCAAATCCTCGGCCTCGACCGCGTCGGCATCGACGACTCCTTCTTCGACCTCGGCGGAGATTCGCTGTCGGCGATGCGCCTGATGGCCGCCATCAACGCCGACCTGGACGCCGACGTTTCGGTGCGCACGTTGTTCGACGCGCCAACGGTTGGTCAGTTGGCGCCCCGTATTGGCAGAGGGGCGAGTCGACGAAAGCCGTTGGTGGCCGGCGAGCGTCCCGCGATGATTCCGCTGTCGTTCGCCCAGAACCGATTGTGGTTCGCCAACCGGTTCGAGGGTGGAGTTGCGACCTACAACATGCCGACCGCGTTTCGGATCAGCGGGGAGCTGGATGTCGAGGCGCTGGCCGCTGCCCTCGACGACGTGGTCGCGCGTCATGAATCGCTGCGCACCGTATTTCCCGACATCGACGGTGTGCCGTTCCAGCAGGTGTTGCCGGCCCAACCGGGAATGTGGCGGTGCCGGGACGCACAGGTGGTGGCGTTGCATGAGCAGGATGTCGTCGGCGAGTTGATGGCGCTGGCAGGTCACCGGTTCGACTTGTCGGCGCAGATCCCGATTCGCGCCCAGATCTACTCGACCGGACCTGGCGAGCATGTGCTCGCAATTGTGCTGCACCACATCGCGTTTGATGGATGGTCACTGGCGCCGATGTTCCGTGACATCGGGGTGGCGTATGCGAGCCGATGCGCTGGGCTTGCCCCCAGCTGGACCGAATTGCCGGTGCAGTACGTGGATTACACGCTGTGGCACCAGGACTTGTTGGGTTCAGAGTCTGACCCGGACAGCGTGATCTCTCAGCAGTTGCGTTACTGGCAGCAGGAATTGGCGGATCTGCCGGAGATGGTGTCGCTGCCGGTGGATCGTGCCCGCCCTCCGGCGCCGAGCTACCGTGGAGATGAGGTCGAGCTGCGCATCGACCCGCAGGTGTGGGCCGGGGTCAAGCGGCTGGCGGCGACGCACAACGCGACGGCGTCGATGGTGTTGCAGGCAGTCATGGCGGTGCTGTTGCACCGGGTCGGGGTGGGCGACGACGTGGTGATGGGCACCCCGATCGCCGGGCGGTCCGATCGGGCACTCGATGATCTCGTCGGATTCTTCGTCAACACGTGGGTGTTGCGAGTAGATGTCGATCCTGGGTGCCGGTTCAGTGATGTGGTTGCGCAAGTGCGGCATAAGGCGCTCGATGCCTACAGCAATCAAGATGTCCCGTTCGAGCGACTGGTCGAGCAGCTCAACCCCGTGCGCTCCGCGGCGCATCATCCGCTGTTTCAGGTGCTCATGGTCCTGCAGAACAATGTGCGCCCCGACGTCTTCGCGATCGACGGGGTCAATGTCGAACAGTGGGCGGTACCCACCCGCACCGCCCGATTCGACCTCGATTTCGAGCTGATCGAGGTACCCGCCGAGGACCCGGCCGCACTGATGGCTAGTGGGATGGCGACGTATGCCACGGATTTGTTCGACCGGTCCACCATTGAGCGGTTGGTCGATCGGTTCGGGCGCGTGCTCGACGCGGTCGTGGCGGATCCGTCGATCGTGGTGGGTGAGATTCCGTTACTGGATCGCGGTGAGCGTGATCTGGTGCTGTCGAGGTGGGCCGGCACCGATGTGCGTGCGCCGGTGGGGCTTGCGCCGCAGTTGTTGGCTGCAGCCGTAGCGGCCGGCCCGGACTCCGTCGCGGTCGTCGACGGCGCGCGGGAGGTGTCGTATCGCGAGCTCGATGAATGGTCGACGCGGTTGGCGCGGATCCTGATCGGGACGGGCGTGGGTCCAGAGCGCGCGGTGGGCGTGGCGATGGATCGGTGTCTGGAGCTGGTGGTCGCGTGGTGGGCCGTCATCAAAGCCGGCGGAGCCTATGTGCCGGTGGACCGAACCCATCCTGTCGAGCGGATCGCCACAGTGCTGGACACCGTCGACGCGGTGTGCGTGTTGACCTGCGGCCCCGGCGCCGTCTCCGGGGCTGGAACCCGCCCCGTGCTGCGCATCGACGGTCTGGAGCTGTCCGGACACAGCGCCGACCTGATCACAGATACCGATCGCCTGGCACCACTGACGGTGGACACCACCGCACATGTGATCTTCACGTCGGGATCAACCGGTGCCCCCAAGGGTGTCGCGGTCAGCCACGCCGGTCTGCTCGGAATCGCCGCGCTGCGCGAGATGTTCGGGTTGGGCGCCGATACGCGGCTACTGATGGTGGCCGCACCGACCTTCGATGTATCGGTCGGTGAATTGTTGCTGGCGGTCGAGTCGGGCGCGGCGCTGGTTGTGGTGCCGCCGGAGGCATATGCCGGGGAGGCGTTGACCGCGTTGCTACACGACCAGCGCGTCAACGCAGCGGTGTTGACCCCCTCGGTGCTGTCGTCGCTGGATCCCGCGCGGCTGGACGCGGTCGACACGCTCATCACCACAGGCGAGGCCTGCCCGAGCGAATTGGCGGCCGCATGGGCGCCGGGTCGGCAGATGTTCAACGCCTACGGCCCCACCGAGACCTCGATCTGGGCCACCTGCAGTGCGCCGCTGTCATCGGGGCAGCCGGTGGGTATCGGCACCCCGATCCCGGGCGTGTGCGCTCTGGTGCTGGACGCCAGGCTCAACCCGGCCGCTGTCGGCGTGGTCGGTGAGCTGTATCTGAGCGGCCCCGCCGTGGCGCACGGCTACGTGGGTCGACCCGCGCTGACCGCGGAACGGTTCGTGGCCAACCCCTACGGCAGCGGCGGCGCACGCATGTACCGCACGGGTGACCTGGTGCGATGGACCGCGGGTGGAAATCTGGAATATCTGGGCCGGGCCGACAGCCAGATAAAGCTGCACGGCCAGCGCATCGAACTGGGAGAGGTCGAGAACAGCCTGTTGGCCTGCCCACACGTCACCCAGGCCGTCGCCATGGTGCATCACAACGGCAACGGCGCCCACCTCATTGCCTACGTCACCCTCGAGCACACCACGACCGACGACAACGACGACGAAATCGTCGAACAGTGGCAGCACGTTTACGACGATCTCTACGGCGCCGAGGTCGGCATGTCTGAGTTCGGCACGGATTTCCGGGGCTGGAACAGCAGCTACACCGGTGATCCGATTCCACTCGCCGAGATGGAGGAGTGGCGTTCGGCCACAGTGGATCGGATCATGGCCCTTCAGCCGCGGCGAGTGTTGGAGATCGGGGCGGGCTTGGGGCTGGTGTTGTCACAGATCGCCCCACAGTGTGAACACTATGTCGCCACCGATATGTCGTCGGTGGCAACCGACAACCTCGCCCGCTCGCTCGAACAGTTGCAGATCCCGTGGCGTGATCGGGTCCAGCTGCTGACGCGACCGGCCCACGTCACAGAGGGTCTGCCGCTGGGCTTCTTCGACACCATCATCCTCAACTCGGTCGTCCAGTACTTCCCGAACGCGGGATATCTGGCCGACCTGATCGACGACGCCATGGATCTGCTGGCCCCCGGCGGTTCGCTGTTCATCGGCGACGTCCGTAACCACACACTGCAGGGCGCATTCCATACCGCGGTCGCACTGGCCCGCACAGCCACCACCGATACCGACGAGATTCGCCAACGTATCCGGCGCGCGATGGTCGGCGAGCCCGAATTACTGCTGGCCCCCGAGTTTTTCGCGACATGGGCCGCCGACCACCAACCAGCGGCAGGAATCGAAATCCACGTCAAGCGCGGATCGGCCGACACCGAAATGAACCGGTACCGCTACGACGTCATCGTCCACAAGACTCCCGCACCGGTACGCTCACTGGCGTCCACACCGACGTGGACATGGACCGAATGCGCAGGCGCGGGCGGATTTGATACCAGGTTGACTTCCGAGCGTCCCGCCGCCGTCCGCATCGCCGAGATCCCCCGGGCCGGATTGATCACCGACGTCCATATCGAACAGGCTCTGGCCGCCGGGCTGCCTCTTGCCGCCGCGCTGGCTGAGGCCTCCGCCGCCGAGCCGCCCGACACCGTGACTCCAGAGCAACTCCACCGCCTCGGCGAGGCCATCGGCTACCGCGTCGCCGTCACCTGGGGCGCGCGACCCGGCACCCTCGATGCGGTCTTCATCACCGCCAATGATGCTGAGCTGCAACGTATCCCGCGTCTCACCGACCTTTACCTGGCCACCACCGAGGCCCGCGAACGCGCCGCCCACGCGAACGACCCCCGCAACAACACCAGGATCAGCGCGGTGCGTCAGCGGTTGAGCGCACGACTGCCTGACTACATGCTGCCGTCGCAGATCGTGGTGCTAGAGGAGATCCCGATGACCTCCTCCGGCAAGATCGACCGGAAGGCTCTGCCTGCACCGGTGTTTGCGGACACACCTTTCCGGGCGCCGCAGAACCTGACCGAAGAGATCCTGGCCGGGATCTACGCTCAAGTACTCGGGCTCGAACGGGTCGGGGTCGACGAGTCCTTCTTCGACCTCGGCGGGGACAGTATCTTGTCGATGCAGGTGGTGGCCCGGGCGCGCGCGGCCGGTCTGGTCTGTAAGCCGCGTGACATCTTCGTCGAGCAGACCGTCGCCGGGCTGGCACGGGTGGTCGAGGTGGCCGGCGGTGCGGCCGGCCCGGTCGACGACGGTGTCGGCGACGTCGTCGCCACCCCGATCATGCGCTGGCTGCACAGTGTCGACGGCCCGGTCGACCAGTTCAACCAGACGATGGTGGTGCACGCCCCCGCCGGGGTCAGTCAAGCCGACGTCGCCGTCGTGCTGCAAGCCCTGCTGGATCGGCACGCCATGCTGCGACTGCGGGTAGACGACAGCGCCGACGACTGGTCGCTGACGGTGCCCGAGGCGGGGTCGGTGGATGCCGCTAGTTGCCTGCGCGCGGTCGACGTGTTGTCCGATGAGGCGCTGATTGCGGCCCGGTCGCGGTTGAACCCGGCCGACGGAGTGATGCTCAGCGCGCTGTGGGTGCCCTCCACCGGCCAGCTGGCGCTGATCATCCACCATCTCGCCGTCGACGCGGTGTCTTGGCGAATTCTGCTCGAAGATCTCAACATCGCCTGGGCCCAACATCACAGCGGGCAGCCAGTGGCATTGCCGCCAGCGGGCACGTCGTTTGCCCGGTGGGCGTCGCTTCTGGCCGAACACGCAGACACCGCAGCGATGGTCGAAAAGGCCGAGGCATGGCGGCGAGTCACGGCGGCCCCTGCCGTGCTGCCGGCGGTGCAACCAGCGGTGGATACGTACGCCAGCGCCGGGCACCTGACGGCGACACTGGATGCCGAGACCACCCGCCGGCTGCTCAGTGAGGTGCCCGCGGCGTTTCATGGCGGCATCCAAGACATCTTGTTGATCGCCCTCGGGCTGGCCTTGGCGGAATTTGCAGGCAACCGCGGCGCACCGATCGGCATTGATGTCGAGGGTCACGGCCGCCACGAGGAATTGGCCACCGATGTCGACCTGTCCCGCACGGTCGGCTGGTTCACCATCAAATACCCGGTGGCGTTGACCGTCGGGGAGCTGCGCTGGGCGCAGGTGTTGGCCGGCGAAGCGGCGCTGGGGGCGGTGATCAAAGACGCCAAAGAGCAGCTTCGCGCCCACCCCGACGGCCTGACCTACGGTGTGCTGCGCTACTTGAACACCGATGTCGACCTGGCCGGGTCTGACCCGACGATCGGGTTCAACTACCTCGGACGTCTCGGCGCACCCGCCCCCGACGCCGAGGCTTCCGATGATCTGTGGCTGATCAGTGCGGACGGCTCGGCAGTCACCGCCGCCGCGACGGCGGTGCCGATGCAGTTGATGCACACCGTGGAGCTCAGCGCCGTCGCTATCGACACCGAATCCGGCCCGCAGCTGCACGCCACCTGGACCTGGGCGCCCTCAGCTTCGGATCACACCCGGACCAGCCGGCTCAGCCGGTTGTGGTTCGACGCCCTCGCCGGCATCTGCGCCCACGTCGCACAGGGAGGCGGCGGGCTGACCCCCTCGGACATCGCACCCGCCCGGCTGACCCAACAGCAGATCGACACACTGCAGCGGCAATACGGGACCGCCGATATCTTGCCGCTGACCCCGCTGCAGCAGGGCCTGCTATTCCACGCCAGCACCACACAGGATTCCGGCGATCTGGCTGAACTGTATTCTGTGCAGCTGGATTTCACCGTCACCGGCCCGCTTGACCCCCGTCGGCTGCGCGAGGCGCTGCACACCGTGGTCAACCGCCACCCCAACCTCGCTGCCCGCTTCTGCCCCCAGTTCGACGAACCGGTACAACTCATTCCGGCCGATCCCGCACCGGCATGGCAGTACATAGAAGTAGACACCACCGGCGGCAAGGGCGATGGCGAGGTCGACGCACAGATCCAGCAGCTGTGCGCGGCCGAACGCGCCGCCGTCTGTGACCTCACCAACCCGCCGGCTTTCCGGATGGCGCTGATCCGCATCGCACCAGACCGGCACAGGGTTGTGCTGACCAATCACCACATCGTGCTCGATGGCTGGTCGACGTCGATCCTGCTGCAGGAGATCTTCGCCGCTTACTACGGGCAGCGGCTGCCCGCGGCGACGTCGTATCGCCGGTTCGTCACTTGGCTGGCCGATCGCGACCTCGAGGCTGCCCACACCGCCTGGCGGGAGCTGCTCGCCGGGTTCGACAGCCCGACCCTGGTCGGCTCACGGGATCGGGTTGCGCTCGGGCAGCGAGGCGTGGCCTCGTATCAGATCTCTACGCAGACCACTCGGGCCCTCACCGACCTGGCCCGCTCGCACCACACCACCGTCAACACGGTGCTGCAGGCCGGCTGGGCGCGACTGCTGATGTGGCTGACCGGCCAGCGCGACGTCGCCTTCGGCGCCGCGGTCTCCGGGCGCCCAACCGAGCTGCCCGGCGCGGAATCGATGGTCGGGCTGTTGATCAACACCGTGCCAGTGCGCGCCAACATCACGGCGGCTACCACCACCAGGGAGCTGCTCACCCAACTCCGACACGCCCACAGCCACACTCTGGATCACCAACACCTGGCACTTAGCGCGATCCACCGCGTCACCGGCCACGACCAGTTGTTCGACACCCTGCTCGTCTACGAGAACTACCCAGTCGACACCACCGCATTGGCGGATGCCCATGAGTTCGCCGTCACCGACATGAAGACCCACGAATCCACCCACTACCCGCTGACATTGGAAGCCCGCTCGGGCCAGCAACTCGGCCTGCGCGTCGAATACAACACCGACATCTTCGACGCCGAGACCATCCAGACACTCATCACGCGGTTGCAGCGGGTGCTGGTGGCCATGACCGCCGACCCCAATGCCCCGTTGTCGGCGATGGATGTACTCGATGAACCGGAGCATGCCCGCCTGGACGAGTGGGGCAACCGAGCGGTGTTGAACCAGCCGGTGACGCCGGTATCGATTCCGGTGTTGTTCGCCGCCCAAGTCAGCCGCACCCCCGATGCCGTAGCTGTCACCTGCGATGGCCGCTCGATGACCTACCGCGAACTGGATGCGGCCGCGAACCGGTTGGCGCACCTGTTGACCGAGCAGGGGGCGGGCCCCGGACAGTGTGTGGCGCTGCTGTTTTCCCGCTCAGCTGAAGCGATCGTGGCGATCCTGGCGGTACTGAAGACCGGGGCGACCTATCTACCGATCGACCCGGCGCTGCCGATCGACCGGATCGAGTTCATGATCGCCGATGCCGCACCGATCGCCGCGATCACCACCGCGGGGCTGGCCGACCGGTTTTACGGTTGTGAGCTGCTGGTCATCGATGTCGAAGACCCAAAGGTCCTGAGCTACCCGCATACAGGCTTGCCGATGCCAGAGCACGATGACCTCGCCTACATCATCTACACCTCGGGCACAACCGGCATCCCCAAGGGCGTGGCCATCACCCACCACAACGTGACCCAACTGTTGGGCTCGGTAGACCACGGTTTGACGACGCCAGGACAGGTGTGGACCCAGTGGCACTCCCACAGCTTCGACGTCTCGGGCTGGGAGATCTTTGCTGCCCTTCTACATGGTGGGCGGCTGGTCGTGGTGCCCGAGTCGGTGGCGGCATCGCCGGACGATTTCCATACCCTGCTCGTCAATGAAAAGGTCACCGTGTTGTGTCAAACCCCGTCTGCGGTGGGGATGCTCTCGCCTCAGGGGTTGGAGTCGGTGGCGTTACTCGTGGGCGGCGAGGCCTGCCCCGCCGAGGTGGTGGACCGATGGGCACCGGGCCGGCTGATGATCAACGCCTACGGCCCGACCGAGACGACGATGTGGGCGGCATGGAGCGAGCCGTTGACAGCGGGCGCGGATGTGGTGCCGATCGGTGCGCCGGTGCCCGGGGCGGCGTTGTTCGTGCTGGACGGCTGGCTGCGCCCGGTGCCGGCCGGGATGGTCGGCGAGTTGTATGTGGCCGGTGCCACTGTGGGGTGCGGGTATGTGCGCCGGGGTGCGCTCACCGCGTCGCGGTTTGTGGGGTGCCCGTTCGGGCCGCCCGGCGCTCGGATGTATCGCACCGGGGATCTGGTGCGCTGGGGCGCTGACGGGAAGCTGCAATATCTCGGGCGCGCCGATGAACAGGTCAAAATCCGCGGCTACCGCATCGAACTGGGCGAAGTGCGCACGGCGTTGGCTGGACTGGACGGCGTGGAACAGGCGGCGGTGATCGCCCGCGAGGACCGCCCCGGCGACAAGCGCCTGGTCGGCTACATCACCGGCACAGCAGACCCGACCGAGGCGCGCGGCGTGCTGGCCGAACGGCTACCGGCCTACATGGTCCCGGCCGCGGTGGTGGCGATGCAGACGCTGCCGCTTACGGTCAACGGCAAACTCAACACCCGCGCCCTACCATCGCCCGAATACCAGCACCGCGATCAGTACCGCGCCCCGACCAACGCCATCGAAGAGATCCTCGCCGACATCTATGCCCAGGTACTCGGGCTGGAGCGGGTCGGGGTCGATGACTCGTTCTTCGACCTCGGTGGGGATTCGCTTTCCGCGATGCGGGTGATCGCCGCGATCAACACAACCCTCGATATCCAGCTTGCGGTGCGCACCTTGTTCTACGCGCCGTCCGTGGCAAGCCTGAGCCAGCAGATAGGCAGACATGACAGCTCAGCCAACGGGCCCAGCTTTGGGCTCGTGCACGACCACAACACCACCGAGGTGCACGCCGCCGACCTCACGCTGGACAAGTTCATCGACGCCGCGACGCTGACCGCCGCCCCGACGCTGGCCCCGCCCAGCGCCGAGGTGCGGACTGTCCTGCTGACCGGGGCGACAGGTTTCATCGGACGTTACCTGGCCCTGGAATGGCTGCGGCGGATGGACCTGGTCGACGGCACCCTGATCTGCCTAGTGCGGGCCAAGTCCAACGAGGATGCGCGGCGCCGTCTCGACAAGACCTTCGACAGCGGCGACTCCGAACTGTTGCGGCACTTCCAGAACCTGGCAGGCGATCATCTGGAGGTCATCGCCGGCGACAAGTGCGAAGCCAACCTGGGACTGGACCAGCAGACCTGGCAGCGGCTGGCCGACACCGTCGACCTGATCGTCGATCCCGCAGCCTTCGTCAACGGCGTCCTGCCCTACAGTGAGCTGTTCGGCCCAAACGTCGTGGGTACCGCCGAACTGATCCGCATCGCGCTCACCACGAAGCTGAAGCCCTACACGTATGTGTCGACCGCCAACCTGGGCGACCAGATCGAGCCGTCAGCGTTCACCGAAGATGCCGACATCCGGGTCATCAACCCCACCCGCGCCATCGACGACAGGTACGCCAACGGCTACGGCACCAGCAAGTGGGCCGGCGAGGTGCTATTGCGCGAGGCCAACGACCTGTGCGGCCTGCCGGTGGCGGTGTTTCGCTGCGACCTGATCCTGGCCGACCCCACATACGTGGGCCAGCTCAACGTGTCGGACATCGCTACCCGGATGACGCTGAGCGTGGTGGCCACCGGCATCGCACCGTTCTCGTTCTACCAGCTCGACGCCGACGGCAATCGGCAACGCGCGCACTTCGACGGGCTGCCTGTCGGATTCGTCGCCGAAGCGATCGCCACGCTGGGCGCCCAGGTGGTCGACGGGTTCGAGACCTACCATGTGATGAACCCGCACGACGACGGCATCGGGCTCGACGAGTACGTCGACTGGTTGATAGAGGCTGGCTATCCCATCCAGCGCGTCGGTGATTTCGGGGAGTGGTTTCAGCGGTTTGAGACCGGCCTGCGTGCCTTGCCGGATCGACAGCGCCAGCACTCGGCGCTGCAGGTCATGCTGTCGCTACGCGATTCCAGTCTCTTACGGCCCGTAGAGCCGAACCGCAGGTCCGTCGCGCCGACCGATCGATTCCGTGCTGCGGTGCAAGAAGCGGAAATCGGCCCCGACAACGACATCCCGCACGTCTCGGCGCCGATCATCATCAAATACGTCACCGACTTGCAATTGTTCGGACTGCTCTAGCCCGCTTGAGGAACTCCAACGCGCACCCGCGCAAGTTCGTCGGCCTGCGTCAGCATCTCGTGCGTGCGGTCTTCCTGGAGCCAAATGTGTAATTCGTCTCCAGCTTCCGCACGGCTGTGCGTGCCGTCATTCGCTGTCCGCGTTCACGAAATTCCCTACCCGGGTGGTGGGCGCGCGGTGGCTGGTGTGGTCCTTGCAGGCGACGGGTGCTCCTATCGCGTGAGGTGATGGGAGCCCGGATGGCGAGGAGAACGTTCACAGTGATCGATGTGGCCGAGGTTTTGGTGCACCGGCATGCGGGGCCGGTCGCTTGGCGAGATCGCGGAAAGCCTTGCGGTGGACCGCAATCCCGTGCGTAAGTACGCGGCCCGGCGATAGAGGCGGCGTTGTCGCCGGGTGGGCCGGCGAGGTCGGCGGCCGGGTGGGCTGAACTGGTGCGGGCCTGGGCCGAATGCCATGTCGAAGCGTTCGCGTTCTTCGGGGCTGTCCCGAATCGTTTGGTGCCCGTAGCAGTCGGCTCTGCTGGTGTAGTCCGACCGCGCGTTAACGACCGCGATGAGGCGTCCCCAACGCCGGTTTACTCGTTGGCGAAGCAGAACATTCGGTAAGAGATCTTTCCGTTCGACAATTCGCGGCCGATCCCCCCGTATAACTTATCGACGTAGAACGCCGGAGCAACGCGAGACATCACCTTCAGCAACTGCGGCACATTCTTCTGCACCGCGCGCGCAACCTCCTCGTTGATGACTTTCTGCGACATGAGCCGCATGGGGGCGTTACCCAGGTCCTCGTTCCACTTAGCGACACTGTCGCCCCGGCGGATATCGGCGTACAGGAAATGGCCTCCCGGGCGCAGGACGCGCGCGACTTCCGCGAGGAAGCGGGGGAACTCGGGATAGAGGTGCGAAGCTTCGATGTTGATCACCGCGTCGAAGGATTGATCGGGGAACGGCAGGTTCTCGGCGTTGCCCTGCACGAAATCCAGGCCGGGCAGTTGGTGCCTTTTTCGGCACGAGTCCAGGCCGGCGGAATTCAAGTCCATCCCCGTATAGGAGGCCGGGCCCAGGGTCCGTACGAGGTACGAGGCTCCGCCGCCGTGGCCGCAACTGACCTCCAAGACCTTTTTGTCCTTGAGATCCACCTGGGTCGCCGTGCGGTGGTAGAGCTGGATTGGAAACCGGTTGAGCTCATCGGACCCCTCCAGCGGCAGGGTCATCGGCGGATCCTCTTCGTAGCCCCAATTCATGAACACCAGATCATCGCCGCTGATACGGGTGATGAACGGATAGTAGTGCTTCGCAAAGAATTTCAAGGATGGGACGGTTACCAGGCGGCTCTTGAAGCTCATGGGCAAAGTATGGGCACGATGTGTCGGGCAATGCGGCGAATTGGCCACGCATTTCCCAACCCGCCGCAGCGACTCTCGGCAACCCCCGAACTCGCGCTCGCGCACCAGTCGCGAAGCTGCCGATGGAGTCATTCCGCCGCACCAACTCCGCCAACCGAATCGTGCGCCTCCTGGCCAAGAGCAACCAAGGGAAGCCTCATCGTTGGCTGCCCTCAATCACAACCTGGGCGCCGAGCACACCAGTAACATCACAACACACGCACCAGCCGCATCACGAAATTTGCGCCAGAGCACTTCGATGAGCGCCAACAAGACCGGAGCCATCGCTTCTCTGTGCGGCTGCTATAGCGCGACAGCACCAGCACAGGTTTAGCGCTGATTGGAGACGTGATCCATTCGGACTGGTGCCCACCACTCGCCGTCGTCATTTTGTGACCGAGACCGATGAATCAACCGAGGCGCTGGACCAAGCTGCACGGCGATCCAGTTGGGGACACGTCTGCGGCAACGGGTTGGAGCAAACCGCGGTCGACAAGACCGCCATCATCCATGATGGTCTACGTGGACGGGATGACCCTCGACATTGTGAGTATGCCCCGAGGCGGGCCGGACGCCTCTTGGCTGGATCGTCGGTTGCAGACCAACCGGCTGGAATACCTGGACCGCGACGATGTCGACGATCTGAAGCAAAAGGTCGTCCGCTCGCTCGACCGCGCCGGACGGCGACGATTCTTCGGTGCTCACGCGAAATTGGCCAAGATGGTGCTTGATGAGGTGGCCGATGTCCCCTCTCCGAAGATTCTCGAACTCGGGGCCGGCCTCGGCGGGCTGTCGCGCAAGCTGCTGGAGACTCACCCCACTGCTCAGCTGACGGTCACCGACATCGACCCCACGTTTGTGGCCGCTGTCGCCGCTGACGACCTCGGCAGTCACCCACGCGCCACGGTGCGGGAGATGGACGCTACCGCAATCGACGCCCCGGACGGGGCTTACGACCTTGCGGTGTTTGCGATGTCGTTACATCACCTGCCGCCCGCACTGGCCGCCCAAGTGTTCGCCGAAGGGACCCGGGCAGCGGACAAATTGTTGGTCATCGACCTACCCAGGCCGCCGGCACCGCTCCACGTGGTGGTGTTGGCGGCGGTGCTGCCGTTCACGGGGATCCCGCTGGCACACGATGGTGTCATCAGCTCGCTACGCGCCTACAGCCCATCGGCGCTGCGTGCGATCGCCCATCATGCCGACCCGGCGATTACCGTCGAGTTCCGCACCCGACGGTCTGGCCCGACGGTGGCGGTTGCCAGTCGCGCCAGCCAAATTGCCACGCGTCCCGGGGACCCCGATCCCGATCCCGTTGGACTTGCATAGGCCGCGGTGCCGTTGGCCGGCCGCGATCCGCCATTGCTGATTGCCGCTGACTCTTGCGTAAATTCTTCGATGGCGGGACGCTCAGCTGCTAGAGGTGTGCCGCCGTCAGCGTAACGCGACTTATGGTTCGGAATCCGTGCCGACTGCACAAGATTGCAGAGTCACAAACAATTTCGAATACTGTTTCGCCGAGCTGCACAGACGGACGTCAAGGTGTTAGAGTGCAGTTAGCTGAAGATGCCTGGGTGCGCGCCCAGATATCCCAAGTCGTGCGAAACGGAGACTTAGCTGATGACGGCGATCGACGCATCGTCTGCGACGGGTGCGTCCAGCGTATGCGGGGCGGACGTGGTAACTCCGCAACTTCCGATCCGGGTGCACAGCTGCAGGCGTCTCGGCCGGGTCGCCAATCCGCCGAGTTTCTCGTTCGCCGA
>Ga0207675_100004429_pt1 | contig 13571 bp, 9 predicted proteins | sample KBSSwiS42_FD_184305 | JGI IMG/M metagenome (GOLD analysis project Ga0207675, IMG submission 184305) | Switchgrass rhizosphere microbial communities from Kellogg Biological Station, Michigan, USA - KBS Switchgrass S4-2 (SPAdes) (version 2) | ecosystem: Host-associated > Plants > Roots >... | reverse complement strand
ATTGGTTTAGTTAATGAATCAGTACAACCATTATTCGAGACGATAAGTTTTACATTTAAAAAACCAGTATCAACATAAGTATGACTTGGGTTTTGTAAAACAGAAGTTAGACTATCTCCAAAATTCCATAACCAATTTATGATAGCACCAGGACTGGTTGTTGAAAGATCTGTGAACTGTATCGGAGTACTTGCACAGGTATTATTTGGTGTAAAGCTAAAGTTCACTGTCGGTGGCGTTCCTGTTAATACTCCATTTGGCACATTTACAGTTTCAACACAACCATTTTGAGTTGTTATTGTAAGTTGAAGATTATAGTTGCCTGCTGTATTGTATGTGTGTATTGGTGATTGTATGGTATATATTCCGCTCGGCTCACCTAAGTTCCATGCATAACTTATTACACTATCTACAGATTGTATTACTGCTACCGGCTGATATGTAAAAGGAATACATCCGCCTATTGGCGCATTGCTTATCCTTACGGTTGCCGGGCTGATCTTTATATATTGATATTTCGTGATCGTATTGCTGCAACCACCCGGAAGTGTGATCGATAATGTTACAGAATAATATCCTACACTATTATAAGTATGCGTTGGATTTCTCGATGTAGATGTACCGCCATCACCAAAATCCCAAAGCCATGTACCTGCTGAAGGACTGAGGTCATTAAATTGGACAGTGAAAGGTGCTTTACATGAAGTAGAATCGTTGGCTATAAAATCAACAGGCGGTTGAGTGTTTACTAAAACTGTTTTTGTTATAGAATCAACACAGTTGCCATAATTGTTGATCAACCTGACTTGGTAAGTTCCACCTGCTAAATAAGTTTTTATCGGGTTGATCTGTGATGATGTAGTTCCATCCCCAAAATCCCATGAAGAACTTGCAGGAGCGGGGGAAGAATTATTTTGAAAAGTAACTGATTGTCCAAGACAAATACTTGATGGGGCAATAAAATCAGTTGTTTTACCAGCTACAATTATATTTTTTGTAATTGTTCCGTTACATCCCAGATCGCTTTGAACAGTTAATTGTACTGAATATGTTCCGGGGGTTGCATATATCGCTGAAGGGTTAGGTAAATTAGAAGTAGGCCCCCCATTACCGAAATTCCATAGATAAGTCAAATTTCCCGGTCCTGCGGATTGATCCTGGAAAGTTATATTGAAAGGAGCTTGACAAGTTGATGGTTGCGAATAGGCGAAATCTGCGTCAATACCATTTATGATCCTGATATATCTTCCAATTGATCTGAAACTTTGGCAACCTGTACTGCTTGTAACTAATAATGAGACTGAATAAAACCCTGCAGTAGTATATTGATGTGTTGGGTTTTGTAAATTGGACGTACCTCCATCTCCAAAATTCCATGACCATTCTGTTATTGTTCCTCCTCCCGTTGGCACTGTGCTTTGATCTGTAAATTGAATGGTCGCAGGTACACATGCCGTAGTGATATTTGCTGTGAAGGATGCAGCAGGAGATGGAAATACTGTGATATAATTTATTTTTTCTTCCTCATCAACCCCGGAATTATTTCTTGCAATAAGTTTTACTGTATATGTTCCTGGTATAGAATAATTAACTGTGGGATTTTGAATTGAAGACAATTGACCATTGCCAAAATCCCAAACCCAAGAGGTTGGACCATTTGTTGAAAGATCAGTGAAGGTTACAGTAAGGGGAGAACATCCGGATGTTTTGTTGGCGGTAAAATTCGCGACAGGTGCTTGTGCAAGAGAGACAGAAACTGTAATGAAAAACAGCAAAACCGTAGCAACAAAGCGGCCTTTCACGACATTAAGAGAACTTTTTCTCAATAGTAGTACGTGATAAAAAAAATTTGTATAACGGCAATGATGTCGCAAAAAGTCACTGGTTTAACGATAAATAAATGAAATCTAATGGTTATAGGATAAAGGATGAGATCAGAAAACCCAAAGATGTCAAGGGTCATTCTGACCCTGTTTATCAAACATAGTTTAAGACCAACCGTGGCATCGGTTGATCATGGGTAGGATTGGATTATTGTTTATCTAGTCGCAATGTCTTTGTTTCGGAACCATTTATCTGCTTCGCTTCCACATATGTCCAGCCATTATTTGTTATGTTCCAGGTTCCATTGATCAAAGCAATTGGATTCGTTGATCCAGGGAAATTCGCCCAGGTCGTCATGGCTGTCGCATTTCCATCCCAACTTCCGGTTCTTTCGGTCACACCGTTATTTATGGCATCAACTGTCTTATTGCTATAATATTGAAACTTATAAGTGGAAAAGCTGGAAGTGATGTCAGTTCCGTTCTGGGTGAACTTGGTGATCTTCCATTGACCATCGGTCATGGCTTTTGTCACAAGATCTTCTCCAATTTTCTCAGCAGCCTTCTTGCAACTGCCAAATGCAAGTACGATAACGAATAAGGTAATTAGTCTTTTCATAAGTGGGCTTAAAAGGAGATGCAAGATAGCTATAATCAGCGACCTATGCAATAGCAACAGAGCTTCTTTGTAAAGCACAAAAGCCGTTCCATGAACGGCTTATAAAAAAATATTTTTATACGGTTTTATTTCGGAAAGCCAGGATCGGCTTTTACCTCATTCAGCTGTTGTGTATGACGGTTTGTATGAGATGCGATCATAAGGCTAAGTTGGTAACAATCTAACAATCCAAACGGCATTTGCACGAAATGGTTTCTCATGTCTTCGGAAGTTGCTTTAATATACTTGATATGAGCAGTCCTATTTACTTTGAAATCATTTATTGCGTCATCTAAACTCTTATAGCCGGTATTTTGTGGTTCAAAGGCTGGAAAAGTCTTTACTTTATTTGTTCTATCCTCAATCATTTTTACAACTTGCTCATCTGTGACCTTGAGATCTTTCTTTTTTTCCGGAGTAGCAGGCTCTTTCATGCTTTTTTCAAGCATTACCCATAGATTCTTTTCCGAAACCGCAATATGATAAACGCATTCTTTCACAGACCATCTATCTGAGGCAGGCTTATAATCCAATTGTGCCTGGCTAAGACTTTTAATAGCATTTTGCAGATCTGTTTTTGTGTTCTTCATTAGATCAGCCGAGAATTTTCTTTCTTTCTTCGAAAGCGCATCATCAGTCGGTGTACCGGCTAATCCTGAAAAAACAATAAATAACAGAAGAAGATAATGGTAAGTTTTTCTTCGCGGCATAGCAAGCTTTTTAAGTTCTATAATCGGGCCGGGATATTTTCGCCAGGTAGGTTGGGACGGAAAAGTTACGAAAGCATTTCAATTCAAATGTCATTTTTTTTGCACTTTTTCGAAAATTAATAGATGATTGCCTTTATTATCTTTAGCGAATGAAAATTCGAGAAGTTACTGCTGCTCTTGAGTCCATAGCGCCGCCATCATTACAGGAAAGTTATGATAACGCCGGGCTAACAACTGGAGAAGAAAATGCTGAGTGTAAAGGAATATTGGTTTCATTGGATGCCACGGAAGCAGTGATCGATGAGGCCATAAGAAAGAATTGTAACCTTGTCGTTTCTCATCATCCTATTGTTTTTTCAGGACTAAAAAGAATTACGGGCAAAAATTATGTTCAAAAAGCAGTTATAAAAGCCATTAAAAATGATATAGCTCTTTATGCTGCCCATACTAATCTTGATAATATCATTAATGGCGTAAATGGAAAGATTGCCAATTTGCTTGGATTGAAGAATGTTTCGATCTTATCTACTAAGGAAAACCAACTTAAAAAACTTTACACGTTTGTTCCAGCTGATCATGCTGATAAAGTAAGGCAGGCAATCTTTGATGCAGGTGGCGGTCACATCGGTAATTACGATGAATGCAGCTTTAATGCAGATGGATTTGGAACTTTTAAAGGCGGAATGGATACTGATCCTTATGTTGGAAAGCCGGGAGAACTTCATAAAGAAAATGAAATAAAAATTGAAGTGATCTTTCCTGCTTGGATTGAAAATGGAATTATCAAAAATTTATTGACTGCCCATCCTTATGAGGAAGTGGCTTATGACATCATTAAGTTGGAAAATAAGTTTTCATCAATTGGTTCAGGAATAATTGGCGATTTGGACAAGACTATGGATGAGAGCAGCTTTTTAAAATTGTTGAAAGAGAAGTTTAGACTCCAGGTTATTAAACACACCCAGCTATTAAATCGACCGATTAAAAAGGTGGCAGCATGCGGCGGAGCAGGAAGTTTCTTGATTTCCAGTGCGTTGGCTGCTGGGGCAGACATCTATATAACTTCTGATATCAAATACCACGAGTTCTTTGATGCCAACGATAGAATGATTATTGCTGATATTGGTCACTATGAAAGCGAGCAGTTCACCATCAACCTCTTGCAAGAATTTTTGGAACAAAAATTCCCTACCTTTGCCGTCCTCAAAACAGAGGTGATTACGAACCCGGTAAGATACTTTCTGTGATGCCGAATAGTGATAAGAATGTACAAGAGTGCGACGCAACGAAAGTTTAAGTAGTAAAGAAGCCGGGCTCATAATAAAAACATCAAACAAAAATCAATCAAAATAAATGAGTACAGTAAAAGAGTATTCGGTACAGGAAAAATTGACCAGCCTTGTAACACTTCAAAAAATTGATTCAAAGCTGGACGAATTGAAAGTATTAAAAGGTGAGCTTCCAATGGAAGTTGCTGACCTGGAAGATGAGATCCTTGGCTTGCATTCAAGACAAACCAGAATTGAAGAAGAGATCAATGGTATCACTGAATTTATTGAACAGAAGAAAGAATTGATCAAAGAATCCGGTGGGCTGGTAAAGAAGTACGAGAAGCAAAGCAACAACGTAAAGAATAACCGTGAGTTTGAAGCGATCAATAAAGAGATCGAGATGCAGCAACTGGAAGTAAAGCTGGCTGAAAAGCACATTAAAGATGCAACAGAGGAGATCTCTGAAAAAGCGGTATTGCTTGAGAAGGCTAAGAAAACAATTGGAGCTAAAGAAGGAATTCTGAATACGAAGAAAGAAGAATTGGAGAAGATCATTGCTTCTACTGAAAAAGAAGAAAAGCATTTTAATAAAATGGCAGCTGAAGCAAAAGAATCAGTTGATCCTCGTTTGCTGACAAGCTACACTAAGATCCGTCATAGTTATCGCAATGGATTAGCGGTTGTACAAGTAGAAAGAGATGCATGTGGTGGTTGCTTCTATGCTATTCCTCCGCAAAAGCAGAGTGAGATCCGTCAACATAAAAAGATCATGGTTTGTGAGAACTGCGGTCGTGTATTGGTTGATAATGATCTTCACGCTTCAGTTGAAATAAAATAATTATAAAAAGATTTTTTTTCTCCCCGTTTTGGTTTCTGCCGGACGGGGTTTTTTATTTTAAATTGCATCATGCTGCAACAACTTTCTATTCAGAATTACGCCATCATAGATGCTATAGATATAAAATTCCCTGAAGGAATGAATGTGGTGACTGGTGAAACCGGCGCCGGTAAATCTATCATCATGGGAGCATTGGGTTTGATATTGGGTGACAGGGCTGATTCCTCTTCATTGGTTAAAAAAGAGAAGAAATGTATTGTTGAAGGAACTTTTAATGCGGATAATAAATCAGCAATTAAAAGATTTTTAAAAGAGTATGAATTGGATAATGAAGATGAATTGGTATTACGAAGAGAGATAGCAGTAAACGGGAAATCCAGAGCATTTATAAATGATACTCCTGTAAATCTTGACCAGTTAAGAGAGTTAAGCAGTTTACTAGTTGACCTTCACCAGCAATTTGATACCCTTCAATTAGGTGAGAATGATTTCCAAAGAGAAGTGATCGATGCATTGGCGGGAAATAATAATTCATTAAATGAATATCAAATAGCTTATCATAAATGGAAAGAGCTGCAAAAAGAATTAGATGAATTAAAAGAACGAAAACTTCAATTTGATAAAGAAGCAGATTACAATAAATTTCAGTTTACAGAATTAAAAGAAGCTTCTTTTAAAGAAAATGAGTTGGAAGACATAGATATTGAATTAAAAATGCTGAATAATTCAGAAGGGATCAAAAATGCTTTGTCAAAAGTTTATTTTGACTTGAAGGAAAGCGAAAGCCCGATAGTTCAGCAATTAAAAACTTTGTCAAATCAATTACAGGGTTATTCATCTTTTCATGCTCAACTTCCCGAGCTGATCAAAAGACTGCAATCTTCTCAATTGGAATTGCAGGATATAGCAAGTGACATTGATAATATAAGTAATCATATTAATTATAGTCCTGAAAAAATTGAGCAATTGAATGATCGATTGACTTTGGGCTATAAATTATTTAAAAAGCATGGGGTAAAAACAACTAATGACTTATTAAGGATTCAAAAACAATTTGAAGAAAAGCTGCAGGCAGTTTTGAATATTGATGATGAAATCCAACAAAAAGAAAAGATTGTTGCAGAGACAGGGCAGGGATTGTTTCTATTGGCAAAAAAAATATCTGATGCCCGCCATAAACAGTTAAAGCCCCTTGAAGACAAAGTAAATAAATTATTAGTACAGGTCGGAATGCCAAATGCAAAGATCAAAGTTGAGATCAAGGATGAGATCGAGTTGAATTCTTTTGGAATGAATAGTATTGAATTTTTATTTGATGCGAATAAGAGCAAACAATTTTTACCAATACGAAAAGTAGCGAGTGGTGGTGAATTAAGTCGCTTAATGCTTTGTATTAAATCGTTGGTTGCTCAGAAGCTTGATATGCCTACGTTGATCTTTGATGAGATAGATACAGGCATTTCTGGTGAAGCGGCAAGACAGGTTGGTATCATTATGAAAGAACTTGCTGATAACCGCCAGGTGATCTGTATAACACATCAACCGCAAATTGCAGGAAAAGCAAATGCTCATTTCTTTGTTTATAAAGAGATCGTAAAAGATGAAGTGAAAACAAATATTCGCTTGCTGAATAAGGATGAAAGAATAACAACTATCGCAAAAATGCTGAGTGGTGAAAAGCCTACGGCTGCCGCTATTGAGAATGCAAGAGAAATGGTTAACAACTGATATTTTTTGAAAATGAATCGTAATGTTTAGCCCTTTCAACCTTTTGCTTTTTATAATCATCGTAGCAATTCCTGCTTATTATTTTAATAAATGGATGATCAAGATTACAAAGCCTAAGGAATCTTTTGGAAAATTGATGATCTATTTTTTATTGAGTATAGTAGTGGCAATGGTTTATTCAGCACTTGCTATTTTTATAATAACCCGCTTCCAAGTATTCGGAAAAAAATAACTTCTTACATTTACCGCCACAAAACAAATTGCTATGGCATATAATCTTTTAAAAGGAAAAAGAGGAATTATTACTGGAGCTCTTGATGCGAATTCTATTGCTTGGAAGGTAGCTGAAAAAGCATATGAGGAAGGTGGAACATTTGTTCTGACAAATGCACCAATTGCTATGAGAATGGGTGAGATAAATAAATTGGCAGAGAAGACGAAATCAGAGATCATACCGGCTGATGCAACTAATGTTGATGAATTGACAAACCTGTTTACAAAATCGCAGGAAATATTGGGAGGAAAAATTGATTTTGTACTTCATTCTATTGGGATGAGTGTGAACATCAGGAAAAAGGTACCCTACACAGAATCGAATTATGACTACTTTATGAAAGGGATCGATGTTTCTGCAATGTCATTTCATAAAATGCTTGCAGTAGCGAGAAAGCTGGATGCGATCAATGAATGGGGTAGTGTTGTTGCTCTCACATACATGGCAGCTCAAAGAACTTTTCCTTTTTATACTGATATGGCAGATATAAAAGCAATGCTTGAATCAATAGCCCGCAGCTTTGGATATCATTATGGAGTTGAAAAAAAAGTTAGGATCAATACTGTTTCTCAATCTCCAACAAAAACAACGGCAGGAACTGGTATCAAAGGTTTTGGGGACTTCTTTGATTATGCGAATGCAGTAGCACCGTTAGGAAATGCAAGTGCAGAAGATTGTGCTAACTACTGCATCACTCTTTTCTCAGATCTTACAAGAATGGTGACGATGCAGAACCTTTTCCATGATGGTGGTTATTCTAATACCGGAGTGAGCAATGAAGTGATGCAAAAGGTTGGAATAAGTCCTGAATAAAATTGTTGTCGTACAAGTGTGCGACGCAAGGAACGATGATAAGAATTACTAAAGCCGGAATCAAAATAAAAAGCATCCATTTTCATGAATGCCCATTATTAATTTTTAATTCTTAATTATTAATTGATCATGCTTCCCTTCCGTGGCAATTTTTATACTTCTTGCCACTTCCACAAGGACAAGGATCATTACGTCCGATCTTAGGGGCTACTTTCACCGGTGCTTGTTTTTCTGCAACACGGGTATCTCCTGGTTCAAACCTGTCTTTTTCATTCGCTGCATAATCTTGTCCTGCTGAATCGATCTCTTCTTTGTTTGCTTTTAATTTACTGAGATCAGTTTTCTCACGACGACCCTCTTTCAACGGAGCTTGTTGTTCCTGTTGCGGCAATGCTGCATGACACATGAATGAAACAATATTTCTGTTCGTTTCACTGTCCATATTCTTGAACAGGTTAAATGCTTCCATTTTATAAATAACCAATGGATCTTTTTGTTCGAGATAAGCTGTCTGAACACTTTGTTTCAGATCATCCATTGCACGCAGATGTTCTTTCCACGAATCATCAATTACAGCTAACGTGATATGACGTTCGAGTGCATCACAAAGTTCCTGGCCTTCGGTGTCTAATGTTTTTTGCAGGTTAACGAGTACACCAATGATCTTACGACCATCACTAAATGGCACCTGTACATTTTCTATATGACTGCCCTGTGTAACACGAATATTCTTAAATACCGGCAATGCTTGTTTTCTTATTTCTTCTTTTTTGCGATCATAATTCTCTGTGGCTTCGTTGTATAATTTTTCAACCAAAGCATTTTCATCACCTTTTAAAAATTCATCTTTCTCAATCTTAGTATCCATTCCAAAATTCACAATACAATCGAGTTTGAATCCTTCAAAATCTTCCTGCTCACGATAAGTACCGATCAATCCTTCAGCAACAACCCAGAAGGCATTATCAATATCCAACGCTAATCTTTCACCAAACAAGGCATGCTGACGTTTACCATAAACAACATTACGCTGCTTATTCATCACGTCATCATACTCCAATAATCTTTTACGGATACCAAAATTGTTCTCTTCAACTTTCTTTTGTGCTCTTTCAATACTTGAAGTGATCATGCTGTGTTGTATCACTTCACCTTCTTTATAGCCGAGGCGGTCCATGATCTTAGCAATACGTTCGCTGCCGAACATACGCATCAGGTCATCTTCCAATGCAACATAGAACTGTGAAGTACCGGGGTCACCTTGTCTGCCTGCACGACCACGCAACTGTCTATCCACACGACGGCTATCGTGACGTTCTGTACCAATGATCGCTAAACCACCAGCTTCTTTTACACCGGGGCCGAGTTTAATATCTGTACCACGACCAGCCATGTTTGTTGCAATAGTGATAGCACCAGGCAAACCTGCTTCAGCAACTATCTGCGCTTCACGGGCATGTTGTTTTGCGTTCAATACATTGTGGGGGATCTTTTTTACCTGCAACATTTTGGCAAGTAATTCACTTACTTCAACTGAAGTAGTACCAACAAGAACTGGTCTTCCTGCATTGCGAAGCAATTCTATTTCATCAATAACCGATTTATATTTTTCCCTCTTTGTTTTATAAACAAGATCCTGGTGATCTTTACGAACCATTGGAAGATTGGTAGGAATTGTAACAACATCCAATTTATAAATATCCCAAAGTTCTTTTGCTTCTGTTTCCGCAGTACCCGTCATACCAGCAAGCTTATGATACATGCGGAAATAATTTTGCAGAGTGATCGTCGCATAGGTTTGTGTAGCCGCTTCGATCTTTACATTTTCTTTTGCTTCTATTGCCTGGTGAAGACCATCAGAGTATCTTCTTCCATCAAGGATACGTCCTGTTTGCTCATCAACAATTTTTACTGCGCCATCCATCACCACGTACTCAACATCTTTTGCAAATAATGTATACGCTTTTAATAATTGCTGAACAGTATGAATACGATCAGCTTTCACCCTGAAATCATTTAATGCTTCTTCTTTAAGATGCATCTTTTCATCAGGACTGGAATCCACTTTTTCTATTTCTGCCAGGCGAACACCAATATCAGGTAATATAAAGAAATCAGCATCTTCACCCGACTTCGTGATCATTGCAATGCCTTTATCAGTAAGATCAACAGAATTATTTTTTTCATCAATTTGAAAAAGCAATTCTTCGTCCACCTTTGGCATTTCCTTTTGCTGATCGGCGAGATAATAATTCTCTGCCTTTTGCATTTTTACCCTGATACCAGATTCACTTAAATATTTAATAGTAGGTCCGTATTTTGGTAAACCACGATGAGCCCTGAATAGCATTAGCCCTCCACTTTTCGGATCATCATCACCTTCGGCAATTTTTTTCTTCGCTTCATTCAAATTGCTACGCACAATTCTTTCCTGTGCTTCTACCAATTGCAATACTCTTGGTTTTAAAATATGATATTGCTGATCTTCACCTTTTGGTATTGGACCTGAAATGATCAGTGGAGTTCTTGCATCGTCGATCAATACGCTATCGGTTTCATCCACCATCGCAAAATGATGTTTGCGTTGTACCATTTCTTCAGGAGAGTGAACCATGTTATCGCGGAGATAATCAAAACCAAATTCATTATTGGTTCCATAAGTAATATCAGCGAGATAAGCTTTTCTTCTTTCATCACTGTTCGGTTGATGCTTGTCGATACAATCAACAGTGATACCGAGCCATTCAAAAATAGTTCCATTCCATTCCTGGTCACGACGAGCCAAATAATCATTCACTGTTACAATATGAACACCTTCACCAGCCAATGCGTTTAAATAAGCAGGTAAAGTGGAAACAAGTGTTTTACCTTCACCTGTAGCCATCTCGGATATTTTTCCCTCGTGCAATACAACACCACCGATCAACTGCACATCATAGTGCACCATGTTCCATGTTACATTACCACCTGCAGCAGTCCATGAATTCTTAAATGTTGACTTGTCACCATCAATAATTACATATTCTTTTTTCACACTCAGGTCACGATCCATTTGCGTAGCGGTAGAAACGATCTCTGTATTTTCTTTAAATCTTTTTGCAGTTTCTTTTACCACAGCAAATGCTTCGGGTAAAATATCTTTAAGAGCTTCCTCGATTTTTTTATCACGATCTTTTTTCAGCTTATCTACTTCCTGGTAAATAGCATCTTTACCCAAAAGATCATTGAAGGGAAGATCTTCCGCTCTTTTATTAGTAGCGGTGATCAGGTTATCGATCTCAGTCAAATGTTCTTTTATGCGTTGACGGAATTCTTGTGTTTTATTGCGCAGTTCATCATTAGTGAGTGATTGATAAGAAGCGAAATGCCGGTTGATCTCTACAACAAAAGGTTGTATCTTCTTTACATCCTTTTCCGATTTGCTGCCGCCAAATAGCGAGGAAAAAAAACTCATAATATCTCAAATTAATTTTATCTCAAAAGTCCGCCGAAGCGGTCCGGTTTAATCGGGTTGCGTGTCAAATAAGATGCTACAATGATTTATTGGCCAATTTGACAGCTATTCAAAGAAATTTCTTTGAAGGAGTGCAAAGATAAGGCTAAGTTTCAGCTTTACCACCTTGAGTTTCAATGCTCCTACTTGCAAGGCCGGGACGAATTGACCGGCGACATTCCGAGGCCGAAGTTCACTTGCAGATTATGTTAGATTACCGGCAGAAGCAATCTCAGTAAAAGTTTAATTATGTACCGGACTTTGAAATCCCTGATTGAACACCAGTTGCGTCGCACTCTTGTACTGCAATAATTCTATTCAACAAAAATGTTGAAGTTGCTGCGCTGAGCAAAGCGAAGGATTCAGTACTTCTACTCAACAAAAACTTATTTTCGTGCTTTATCATTTCCTTAAGGAACCTTTTCGGGATTAAAAGAATCAATAAACAAATAAAATCTATGAGCCGCACCAATCTCTTGATCTCAACCTTAGTCCTGACCACCATTTTATTTTCTTGTACAAGCAACGAGATCGGCAACAGCAAAGACGTAAATCCTGATGCCGTTTATTTTGATTATGAAGTTTGGGCCGATGAAACTAATCCTGATGTAATAGTGAATCTTCAATACAGGATGGGTGGGCCAAATGGAACTACTCTTGTATTAAATGAACCCAGTAAAGTTCTTTTTGATGGCGAGCAATTAAAAGTTGATAGTGCAAAAGTCACCGGAGCATATTATGAAGTACAAAAACCGGCCCCTTCTTTTGCAGGCAAGCATACAATTATATTTACTGACCTGAACAAAAAAGAATACAAAGAGGAAATTGAATTTATTCCATTCACGGTTGATTCCATTTCGCCAATAACAAATCGTGGTGACTTGGTATTTACTTTCAAAGGACTTAATGCTGTTGATGTTCTTGATGTGGCTTTAACAGACACTTCTTATTCAAGCGACGATATCAATGATACTGATACAGTAAGAAATGGCCGTCTTGTTATTCCGGCAGTCAAGCTTTCCACTTTAGTAAATGGCCCGATCAATCTTCAATTTTATAAAGAAGTTGAAATGCCAATAAAGAATGGCAGCAAAGAAGGTGGTAGAGTTTTGATCCGTTATGGATTGCAGAGGGAATTTGAGTTAAAGGATGCTACTAAAAAATAAAGCTTTGCTGGTAATTTTGCCAGCTTTTTAAAGGCAAATAATCAATTATTCACAGCTAAAATTTCCTCTGGTTTTTTAGCCTTAAGCCCGTACTTTTGCGGCCGATTTCAGTTGTGAGTTAGGACCATTTTTAACTTTCAACTTTTAACTTTCAACTTTTCCAAATGGCAGGTCAATTAAAAGAAGTTCGTAACAGGATCAAATCAGTACAAAGTACACAGCAGATCACAAAGGCAATGAAGATGGTGAGTGCTGCTAAACTTCGCCGTGCACAAGATGCTATCATTCAAATGCGTCCTTATGCAAAGAAGATGCAGGAAATGCTCAGCAATATTGTTAGCAATGCAGGCGGTGGTGCGGGAATGACGCTTGCTGCTGAAAGACCAATTGAGAAAGTTTTGTTTATCACTATTACCAGTGATCGTGGTCTTTGCGGTGCATTCAATGCGAACCTTATCAAGTTGACCAAAGCAACTATCAACGAAAGATACCCAGACCAGGCAAAGAAAGGAAATGTTACAATCTGGAGCATTGGTAAAAAGGGATATGAGCATTTTTTGAAGAATCGTTTCAATGTTACTGATACTTACAAAGACATTTTTCTTCATTTGAATTTTGAAAGTGTACAACAGGCTGCTCAAGCTGCACAAAAAGGTTTTGCAGAAGGCCAGTTTGATGTTGTGGAAGTTGTTTACAGCCAATTTAAAAATGCAGCGACACAAAAATTTGAAGTAGAAAGATTTTTGCCGATACCAAAAGTGGTGAACAAAGGCAGCGCAACAAAAGCCGATTTCATT
>Ga0207675_100004428_pt1 | contig 13571 bp, 8 predicted proteins | sample KBSSwiS42_FD_184305 | JGI IMG/M metagenome (GOLD analysis project Ga0207675, IMG submission 184305) | Switchgrass rhizosphere microbial communities from Kellogg Biological Station, Michigan, USA - KBS Switchgrass S4-2 (SPAdes) (version 2) | ecosystem: Host-associated > Plants > Roots >... | reverse complement strand
AACCCCACGGAGAAGAGCGACTTCACCTCGCCGCCCTCCTTGCCGCGCAGGTACGCGGCCGCCGCCCCGATGTCCGCCTGCAGCTGCTCGGGCTTGATCTGCGGCACGAAGCTCATGAAGTCGAAGCTGTCACTGCGATCGTCGGACGGCGCCGTGCGCGCGAAGAAATCGATGGCCACCGCGTCGATGCCGACCTCCGCGAAGCGATCGGCGAGCTCCTTGTAGTACGGGTGCAGGCCGCGCACGTCCGGGATCACCACCATGCCCGCCCCGGTGGGCTTGGCCGCGCGGGCCACGTGGGCCATGACGCGGGTGCCGTCGGCGGAGGTCAGGTGGAAGTCGCGCGAGCCGGCCGCGCCGCCCGCGATCGGGCGAATGGGAGGAAAGGAATCGTCGTCCACGCACATGGGAGTCTCCTCGCTGGCTTTGAGTGAAGGAACTCGCCGCGGCCGCCCGCGGCGCCCGGTCACATGTCGAGACCGCCGTTGACGCCCCAGACCTGTCCGGTGATGTAGCCCGAGGCGTCCGCGGCCAGGAAGTGCACCACCCGCGCCACCTCCTCGGGCTTGCCGAGGCGGCCGAGCGGGATCTGGGCCACGATCCTCTCCAGGACCTTCGCCGGGATGTGCTCGAGCATCTCGGTGGCGATGAAGCCGGGGGTCACCGTGTTCACGGTGAGCCCGATCCCGTTCGCCTCGCCGAGCCGGCCCGCCTTGCCGAGCAGGAACGCGGCCTCGCGGGCCAGGGTCTTGGTGAGGCCGAAGAGGCCCGACTTGGAGGCCGCGTAGTTGGCCTGCCCGATGTTGCCCATCTCCCCGATGACCGACGAGACGTTCACGATGCGCCCGCTCCCCCGCTCGGCCATGTGGCGGAGCGCGGCCTGCGAGAGGAAGAACGCCCCCGAGAGGTTCACGTTCAACACCTTGAACCAGTCCTCGTCGGAGAGCTTGAGCACCGTCTTGTCGATGGTGATGCCCGCGTTGTTGACCAGGATGTCGAGGCGGCCGTGGCTGGCGATCACCTCGTCGATGGTGCGGCGGCAGTCGCCCGCCTCGCCCACGTTGCCCTTGTGAATGCTGACCGGCGTCGCGTAGGTGCCGGCGAACGCGTCGCGGAAGCGCCGGGCCGCCTCGTCGTTGCCCGCGTAGCCCGCGGCCAGCGTGGCGCCCTGGCTCGCCAGGCTGCGGCAGATCGCGGCCCCGATGCCGCGGGTGCCGCCGGTCACGAAGGCCACGCGCCCCTTCAACTTGTCGCCCGTGCGGCCGGTGACGTTCTCGTTCTGGGTGATGTCGAGGACGGGAGTCGGGAGGGTCATGGCACGGTCCTCACACGCGCGGCCGGCACGATCCGCGTGCCTCTACCGCGCCGACGCGCTGCGTGGTGAATCGCGAATCCGGAGGGATCGCCGGCACATCCTGGCAAATCCCCACTGCGGAGTCAAACGGCGTACAATCCCCCCTCGTGCGCCTGCCCATCTTCTACGGCTGGGTCGTGGTGGCGGTCGTGTTCGTCACCATGGCGGTGGGCGTCAACGCACGCACGACCTTCTCGCTGCTCTTCCCTCCGATCCTCGACGAGTTCGGCTGGGAGCGCGGCATCACCGCGGGCGCGTTCTCGTTCGGCTTCCTCGTCTCCGCGGTGCTGAGCCCCTCGCTCGGCCGCCTCATGGACCGGCGCGGGCCCCGGGTGGTGTGCGAGCTGGGCGTGCTGCTGATCGGCGGGGGCCTCCTGCTCGCCACCCTCGTCACGCGGCCCTGGCACCTCTACGCGACGCTCGGGGTCATGGTGGGCGGCGGCAGCGTCTGCATCGGCTACACCGGGCAGTCGCTCTTCCTGCCCAACTGGTTCGTGCGCCGGCGCGGGCTCGCCATGAGCCTCGCGTTCTCCGGCGTCGGGGTGGGCTCGGTGATCATCCTGCCGTGGGTGCAGTCCCTCATCGGTCGCGTGGGCTGGCGCACCGCGTGCGGCGCCCTCGGCCTGCTCGTGCTGCTGCTCCTGGTGCCGCTCAACCTCCTGCTGCGACGGCGGCCGGAGGACATGGGCCTCGAGCCCGACGGCGATCCGCGGCCGGCGGCGGGCGCGGCGACCGCGCGGCCCTCCAACGTGGTCGACGCGACGTGGGCCGCGGTGGACTGGACGCTCGGGCGCGCGGCGCGCACCGCCCGCTTCTGGTGGATCGCGCTCGGCTACTTCCTCGGCCTCTTCGCGTGGTACGCGGTGCAGGTGCACCAGACCAAGTACCTGATCGAGATCGGCTTCCGTCCCGGCGACGCGGCGTGGGCCCTCGGCATCGTGAGCCTGGCCGGCATCCCGGGCCAGATCGCGCTCGGCTGGCTCTCCGACCGCATCGGCCGCGAGTGGGTGTGGACGGTGGGCGCGCTCGGCTTCGCGATCTGCTACGTCGCGCTGCTGATGCTCGCCGACTCCCCCACCATGCCGCTGCTGTACCTGATGGTGGTCTCCCAGGGCATGCTCGGCTACGGCCTCACCTCGGTGGTGGGCGCGATCCCGGCCGAGATCTTCCAGGGCCGGCACTACGGCTCGATCTTCGGCACCCTCATGCTCTCCTCGATCGCGGGCGGCGCGGTGGGCCCGTGGGTGACCGGGGTGCTGCACGACCACACCGGCACCTACACGCTGGCCTTCCAGATCGCGATCGCGTGCAGCGTGGTCTCCGCGGTGGCGATCTGGCTCGCCGCGCCCCGCAAGGTGCGCGTGGTGTCCGGTCGACTGCGCGCGCGGGCCTGAGCCGCGATGTACATCGACGCCTGGCTCTGGGCCTTCACCCGCGGGGTGCGCGGGCGCATCGCGGGCGCCACCCTCGCCGGCCTCCTCTCGGTGCTGGTGGGGACCGGGCGGCTCGCGCTGCTGGGCTGGGCGCTCGGGCGGCTCCTCGCCGGCGATCCGCCCGCGCGGCTCATCTGGCCGGTGGCGGGGGTGGCGGCGCTGGTCGCCCTGCGCGGCCTGCTCGAGTACGGGCGCACCATGGTCGCGCACCACACCGCGGCGCGGGTGCAGGCGCAGCTGCGCACGCGCCTCTACGGGCAGATCACCGCGCTCGGGCCCGCGCACTTCACCCAGGCGCGCACCGGCGACGTCATCCTCTCGATCGTGGAGGGAGTGCAGCAGCTCGAGGTGTACTTCGGCCAGTACCTGCCCCAGCTCTTCGTCTCCGCGCTCACCCCGTTCCTGATCTTCGCGATCGTGGCCGCCATCGACCTCCCGCTCGCCGCGGTCATCCTGGCGGCCGCGGTGGCCACCTTCCTGCTGCCCACCCTCTGGCACCGCTGGGACAGCCGCCACAGCCTGGAGCGGTCGAAGGCCTACAAGGCGTACGGCGCCGAGTTCCTCGACGCGCTCCAGGGCCTCCGGACCCTCGCCGCCTTCGGCCAGAGCCAGGCCCGCGCGCGGCTGCTCGAGGAGCGCGGCCACTCCCTCTTCCAGGCCACGATGTGGCTGCTCTCCACCAACACCCTGGCCCGCGGCATCAGCGACGTGTGCATCGCGCTCGGGGCCGCGGTCGCCCTCTGGCTCGGCGCCCACCGCGTGCAGGCCGGCAGCATGGAGCTGACCGCGCTGGTGGTGGTGCTGATGCTGGGCGTCGAGATCTTCCGCCCCCTCCGCGAGCTGCGCACCGTGCTCCACCAGGGCATGCTCGGCCTCTCCGCCGCCGCCGGCATCCGCGAGCTCCTGTCGGTCGAGCCGCAGATCAAGGACATCGGCGCCCCTGTGACGACACCCGCCCAGACCGATGCGCCGGGGGGGCTCGGGGGAGGAGCGGCGCCGCTCCCCCCCGATCAGAACAATCGCTTCACCGCAAACCCTCAGAGTGCAAACCTCCCGACCGCGCCCGCGCTCCAGCCCTCCATCACCTTCGACCGCGTCACGTTCGCCTACCCGGGCGGCCGTCGGCCGGCCCTGCGCGATCTGGCCTTCGACGTCGCGGCGGGCGAGCGGGTGGGCGTGGTGGGCGCGAGCGGCGCGGGCAAGTCGACGATCTCGAGGCTCCTCCTGCGCTTCGCGGACCCGACCGCGGGGCGCGTGACGGTGGGCGGGCACGACCTGCGGACGCTCGCCCTCGCGGACCTGCGCCGCCTCATCGCGGTGGTGAGCCAGGACACCTATCTGTTCCACGGCACCGTCGAGGACAACCTGCGCATGGGCCGCCCCGACGCGAGCCAGGCCGAGCTCGAGGCCGCGGCACGCCACGCCAACATCCACGACGCCATCACGGCCCTGCCCCAGGGCTACCAAACGGTGGTGGGCGAGCGCGGGGTGCGCCTCTCCGGCGGCCAGCGCCAGCGCATCGCGATCGCGCGCGCGCTGCTGCGCGACGCGCCGATCCTGATCCTCGACGAGGCGCTCTCCTCGGTCGACGCGGAGAGCGAGGCCGCCATCCAGGAGGCGCTGGACCGGCTGATGCGCGGACGCACCACGCTGATCTTCGCCCACCGCCTCTCGAGCATCATCGGCGCGGACCGGATCCTGGTCCTGGACGACGGCCACGTGGCGGAGAGCGGCACCCACGCGGCCCTGATGGCGCGCGACGGCGCGTACCGCCGCCTCATGGCGGGCCAGGCCGCCGCGGCGGGTGACGACGGCCGGCTCGACGACGGAACGCCCGCTGCGCGCGACGACGCGGCCGCCCCGGACGCGGGCGACGGCGCGCCCGCCGGCCTGGAGGCGCCCGCGGTCCTGCGCGCGGCCGGCCCGGGGTGGCGCCAGGTGGCGCGCATCCTCTTCGGCATGGCCTCGGGCTACCACGCCCGCCTCGTCGTGACCTTCGTGCTGGGGGTGGCCCGCGTCGGAGCGCTGATCGGGGTGGGCCTGCTGAGCGCGCTGGTGGTCCGCGCGGTGAGCCGCGGCGAGCCGACCGGCGCGCTGCTGATCGCGCTGCTGGTCGTCGCGCCGGCGGCGGGCGTGCTGCACTGGCTCGAGTCGTGGCTCGCTCACGACATGGCCTATCGCCTGCTCGCCGACATGCGCATGAGCTTCTTCCGCAAGCTGGTCGCGCTGGGGCCGGCCTACCTCTCCGCGCGGCGCACCGGCGACCTCTTGGGCGTGGCCACCCACGACATCGAGCTGATCGAGTACTTCTTCGCCCACACCATCACCCCCGGCCTGGTCGCGGCGCTCGTCCCCGCGGTGGTGCTGGTCACCCTCGGCGTCTTCGGCTGGCCGATGGCGGCCGCGGTGCTCCCGTTCCTGGCCTACGCGGGGCTGAGCCCGGTGCTGGGCCGCGCGCGCATCGACCGGCTGAGCGTCCGGGCCCGCGAGGCCTCCGGCGAGCTGAACGCGCACGCGGTGGACTCGGTGCAGGGCCTGGCCGAGATCGTGGCCTTCCAGCAGGAGGCCCGGCGCGGCGCGGCCCTCGCGGAGCGCGCGAACGCCTACGCGGCGGCGCGGATGCCGTTCCTCGCCGACCTCGCGCGTCAGTCCGCGCTGCAGGACGCCGCCACCGGCCTGGGCGGCCTCGCGGTCACCGGCGTGGGCGCGTGGCTGGTGGCCTCGGGCCGGCTCGAGGGCGCGATGCTGCCGCTCCTGACCCTGCTCGCGATGTCCGCCTTCGTGCCGGTGTGGGAGATCGCGCAGGTCGGCCGCCAGCTCGCCGACACTCTCGCGGCCACCCGCCGCGTGCACGCGGTGCACGCGGAGCCGGTGCGTATCGCGGACGGGCCCGGCGTCGCGCTCCCCGGCGCGCGGCGCGACGAGGCGGCGGCCATCGCGCTGCACGACGTCACGTTCACCTATCCCGGCCGGCGACGGCCCGCGCTCGCCGACGTCTCGTTCACGGTGCCGGCCGGCGCCACCGTCGCGCTCGTCGGCCCGTCCGGCGCGGGCAAGACCACGATCGCGAGCCTGCTGCTCCGCTTCTGGGATCCGGAGCGCGGCGCGATCACCCTGGCCGGGCACGACCTGCGCGCCTGCGCGCTCGAGGAGCTGCGCAGCCACATCGCGCTGGTGGCGCAGGACACGCACCTCTTCAACGACACCCTCGGCGGCAACATCCGGATCGCGCGGCCGGAGGCCTCCCCGACCGACCTCGCCGCCGCGGTCGAGCGGGCCGCGCTGGGTCCCCTGGTGGCCGGCCTCCCCCAGGGCCTCGACACCCCGGTGGGCGAGCGGGGCCTCCAGCTCTCGGGCGGGCAGCGGCAGCGGGTGGCCATCGCCCGCGCGTTCCTGCGCGACGCGCCGGTCCTGATCCTGGACGAGGCCACCTCCCACCTGGACGCGGTCAACGAGGCGGTGGTGCAGGAGGCGCTGGTGAGCCTCGCCCGCACCCGCACCACCATCGTGATTGCCCATCGGCTCTCCACCGTCCGGGCCGCGGACCGGATCGTGGTCCTCGACGAGGGGCGCGTCGTCGAGCAGGGTCGCCACGAGGATCTGCTGCATCGACGCGGGCTTTACGCGCGCCTGGTCTCCCGCCAGGTCGCCGCCGCCGTCGCTTCCTGACCGCGGATTCTTCCCCCTGTCCGTGTCAACGCGCGGGGCCATCCGCTCGTCTATTGGGGCAGAAGGGCTAGAACCTATCGGGGCTCCCTGGGGGGCTCCCGTTGCCGGACACGCCCGCACGGCGGGCAAGGAGGAGGCCATGAAGGCTCGTAGCGCACTGGGAGGATTGGCACTGGTACTGGGCATGACCCTGCCCGCGGCGGCACAGGCGCCGGCCGCGACCCCGCAGGGGGCGGACGGCTTGCAGCTGGCGCAGGCGCCGGCCCCGAGCCCCGGTCCGGGGATGGGGCAGCACCGGCCGGATGGCATGCGCGGCCACGGCGGCTGGCACCACCACAAGATGCACCGGATGCACCGCTTCTCGCTGGCGGGGCTCGCGCTCCGTCACCGGCAGGCGATCGGGCTGACGCCGGCGCAGGTCGACAGCCTGCGCAAGCTCGGCACGGATTCGAAGCGTGACGCCATCAAGCGCGAGGCCGACCGGCGCCTGGCCGAGCTGGACCTGCGCACGCTGATGATGCCGGACCCCGCGGACGCCAACAAGCCGCGGGACCTCTCCAAGATCGAGGCCAAGGTGCGGGAGATCGAGAAGCTACGCGCGGATGGGCGCGTGGCGCAGATCCGCACCATGGAGCAGAGCCGGCAGGTCCTGACTCCCGAGCAGCGTGAGAAGCTCCGCACCCTGCTCGCCGAGCGGTGGCAGCAGCACCGTGGGGGCCAGCCGGGCATGCGGGGGATGACGCCGGAGGACGGCGGCCATCGGCCCGCCGCGACCGAGCAGACGGACGGAAGCGCCGGCTAGCGCGGTCGCTTCAGCAGGTCGACGGCCCGGTCCGGGGAATCAGGACCGGGCCGTCGTGCGCCCGGCCGCGAGCTCGTGCAGGTAGGCGGGCTGCGCGGTGGGGCCGTCGCCCGCCACCGTGGTCCGGTGCATGACCCGCTCGTGGCGCGCGCTGTCCCACGGCCGCCCACGGTGCAGCACGCACCGGTTGTCCCACATCACGAGGTCCCCCACCTGCCAGCGGTGCCGGTACACGAGATCGGGGCGCACCGTCTGCTCCAGCAGCCGGGCGATCAGGATGCGGCTCTCGTCGAGCCCGAGCCCCTCCACGTACCAGGCGTGCGAGCCGATGTAGAGCCCCTTGCGGCCGTGGCGCGGATTGGCGCGCACCAGCGCGTGGCGCACCGGCGGATAGTCGCGCCCGATCTCGGTGCCGATGCCGGGATCGATCATGCTGCGCGAGAAGCCGAAGCTGTGGACGACGATCCGACCATCCAGGTCGCGGCGGAGGTCCTCGGGCAGGTGCTCGTAGGCGACGCGCATGCTGGCGAACTCGGTCTCGCCGCCCGCGGGCGGGATCACGCGCGCGGAGAGCGCCGAGGAGTGGGCCGGCACCGGCTTGAACGAGCTGTCGCTGTGCCAGAGCTGGTTGCCGGACTGGTAGAGCATCCGCCGGTCCTCCCAGCCCATCAGCTTGCCGTCCGGGTCGGTGTTCGAGAGGTCCACGATGTGGGCGCCCAGGCGATCCTCGCCGCCCAGGGTTCTCACGGTGGCCTCGAGCGGCCCCCAGCGCTCGCTGAACGCCATCTGCTGCTCGTCGGTGAGCGCCTGCCCGCGGAAGACCAGCACCGAGTGGTCGTCGAACGCGACCGCGATGCGCTCGAACGTCGCGTCGTCGAGCGGCCGGGTGAGGTCGACGCCCGAGACCTCGGCCGCGAAGACGGAATGGAGCGGGGTGACGGTGGGGCCGGCTGCGATGGTCGCCATGGACGCCTCCTGGCGGGGAATTCTAGCCCTTCACCCCGCCCGCGACCAGCCCCTCCACCATCCACCGGTGGATGAACACGTAGAGCGCGACCACCGGGATCGTGGTGATCACGGAGGCGGCCATGAGCTGGCCCCAGTGGAAGACGTCGCCGTAGATGAGCAGGTTGAGGCCCACCGGCACCGTGATGGACTGCTCGTCCTGGATGAAGACCAGCGCGTAGAGGAACTCGTTCCACGAGAGCGTGAACGCGAAGATCGCGGAGGCCACCAGGCCCGGGGCCGCGAGCGGCAAGAGCACGCGCCAGAACGCGGTGATGCGGCCGGCCCCGTCGATCAGGGCCGCCTCCTCCAGCTCGTCGGGGAGCGCCTTGAAGAAGCCGATCAGGAGCCAGGTCGCGAAGGGGACCGTGAAGGTCGGATAGGAGAGGAAGAGCGAGGAGAGGTGGTTGGTGGCGCCCAGCTCGGCCAGCACCCGGTAGAGCGGGATGAACAGCAGCGCGGGCGGGATCAGATACAGGATCAGGATCAGGCTCGCCACCGACTCGCGGCCGGGGAAGCGCAGGCGGGCCACCGCGTAGCCGCCGAGGCTCGACACCACGATGGTGATCGCGGTCACCACCAGCCCGGTCACCGCGCTGTTGCGCAGCCAGAGGGGGAAGCGGGTCTCGGTCCAGAGCCCGGTGTAGTTCTCCCACGTGAACGGGCTCGGCACGTAGATGCTGGTGGCGAACTGGATCTGCTCGTAGGTCTTGAACGACATGCTCGCGATCCACCAGAACGGCACCAGGATGACGAGGAGGAAGAGCGCGAGGCCGAGCCAGGTGAGGGTCTTGATGGTCACGGGGCCTACTTGCGGTCGCGGAGCAGGTAGCGGCTGATCAGGACGATGCCGAGCACCAGGATCGGGACCACGAACAGCGAGATGGTCACGCCCCGGCCCCAGCGGAGCTGGCCGAACGCCACCTGGTAGGAGTAGGTCGCGAAGATCTGGGTCGCGGTGCCGGGGCCGCCGCGGGTCATCACGTAGACGATGTTGAAGTCGTTGATCGTCAAGATGAAGCTCAGCAGCGTGGTGACGATCATCACGTGCTTGAGCCCGGGCAGCGTCACGTGCCAGAAGCGCCGCCACGCCGCCGCCCCGTCGACCGCGGCCGCCTCGTAGAGCTCGCGCGGAATCGACGCCATCCCGGCCAGGAACGAGACCCCGAAGAACGGGAAGCCGCGCCACCAGTTGGCCACCACCACCGCCATCATCGCGCCCTCCGGGGAGGCCATGAACGCCTTCGGCCGGCTCATCACTCCCAGGTCGAGCAGCACGCTGTTGAAGAACCCGCGGCCCGGGAAGGCGTCGAACATCCACCGCCAGGTGAGCGCGATGATCACGGTGGACGTGATCCAGGGCAGGAGGAAGAGCCCGCGGAAGAAGTTCCGCCCGCGGATCACATTGTTCAGGACGAGGGCCATCAGCACCCCGGTCACGATCTTGAGGCCCACCGAGCCCACCGTGAAGACGAGGCTGTTGCGGATGACCGCGTGGAAGGTGTCGTCCTGGGCCAGGTAGGCGTAGTTGCGCAGGCCCACGAAGCGCTCGGGATAGCCCACCAGCTTGTCGGTGAGCGAGAGCCAGACCGCCCGGTAGACCGGGTAGAAGATCAGGGCCACCACGAGGACGAACAGCGGCAGCAGGAACAGGAGCGCCGTCGCGGCCTCCCGGGTGCGGGCACGGCGCCAGAGGGAGGCGCGCGCCCGCACGGCCGGGACGCCGACGGTCTGGGGAAGCGCCACGTCACCCCTTCAGGGTGTCGTAGATTTCCTTGATCTTCTTGTCCTCCCAATCGATGGCCTGGTCGACCGACCACTTGTCGACGATGACCTTGGCCGGCGCGTCGGTGAGCACGTTGCTCGCCTGCACCTCCGCGGCGGCCGCGGTGGTGGGCCCGGGCCACCCGGTGGGCGCGAACCACTCCGCGGCCCGCCCGAAGGTCCGGTAGTTGTCGTTCTTGTTGAAGTAGTCCTTGGACGCCGCGCGGGCCTTGTCCAGCACCGGCCCGAACTGACCGTAGGAATCCTTCATGACCGCCACCGTCTCCTCGGGGGAGAGCAGGTGCGCGATGAGGCTCATCGCGGCCTCGGGGTCCTTGCTGTTCTTGAAGATGCCGAAGCTCATCGCGATGGCCCACATGCGGCGCCCGTCGGGCCCGGCGGGATGCGGGAGGGCCACGTGGTTGGCGAGCGCCTCCTCCTTGGCCTTCCGGTCCTTGGCGTCGGTGGCCTTGGCGAGCGCGTTCTCGAGCGCGAAGGTGATGCTAGGACCGTTTGAGGTCTGGGCGATGTTCTTGGCGATGAAGTTCTCGTTGTTGCCGGAGCCGGTCCAGGTCAGAGTGTCCGCGGGCTGGATGCCGTCCTTGTAGATGTCGGTGGCCCACTTCATCACCGTCTGCATCGCGGGGGTCTTGAGCGACTTGTACTTGCCGTCCTTGCCGGCCCAGCCGACCCCGTACGAGTACATCAGGCTCTGCATCACTCCGTAGCCGTCCGAGGTGCGGTTCCAGCTCTGCCCCATCCCGTAGAAGTTGTCCTTCGGCCGGTTCAGCGCGGCGGCGGCCTGCTTGGCCTCCTCGAAGGTGGTGGGCAGCTTCACCTTCGCCTTCTCGAACACGTCGCGCCACACGTACCAGAAGCCGCCCATCACGTACCACGGCAGCGAGTAGATCTTGTCGCCCACCATGGTGACCGCGGAGACGTTGGCGGGGGCCTTGCCGACCTGGCCCTCGATCTGGCGCGCGAAGGTGGTGAGGTCGATGAGCTGGCCCATGCCCGCGAAGCGCGCGGGAGCGCTGGTCTCGAGCTGGCCGATGTCGGGGGTGCTGTTGCTCTCGATCGCGGCCACGTACTTGGTCTGCATGTCCTCGAAGGTGAAGTACTCCACCGAGACGCTGGCCCCGTTCTTCTGGGCCCAGCGCTGGGCGCTCGCCTCGATGGCCTTGTTGGTCGGCTCGACGTAGGTCTTCAGGATCCAGAGCTTGAGGCTGGTGCCCTTCTTCACCGCGGGCGCGGCGGGCCGCGGCAGGGTCAGCAGGGCGGAGGCCCCGACGGCCCCGGCGAGCAGTGAGCGGCGGCTGATAGGCGAATCGAGCATTTGTATTTCCCCCCTGGGGTGTGCCCCCGTTGGATCGTCTTTGACCCCGACGGCGCTCCGACTGTCGGTCACCGGGCCGCGCCTGTCAAGCGTCGCGTCGGCCGTGCTACGCTTGAGGCATGCTCTCTCCTTCCGACGTGGCCTTCTATCGCGAGCAGGGCTATCTGGTGGTTCCCGACGTGCTCGACGCGACCACCCTCGACACGGTGCGGGGCGAGCTCGCCCGCATCCTCGACGGGGCGCGCGCGGTCACCGCCCACAACGACGTCTACGACCTCGAGCCGGGCCACCGCGCGGAGGATCCTCGGGTGCGCCGGGTGAAGACGCCGCACAAGTTCTTCCCGGTGTTCGAGCGCCTGATGCGCCACCCGCGGCTGGTGGCAATCCTCCAGGACCTGCTGGGCCCGGCGGTGCGGCTGCACGGATCGAAGATCAACCTCAAGTCACCGCGCTACGGCTCGCCCGTCGAGTGGCACCAGGACTGGGCGTTCTACCCCCACACCAACGACGACCTGCTCGCGGTCGGGGTGATGCTCGACGACTGCACCAGCGACAACGGACCGCTCCTGGTGGTGCCCGGCACCCACCGGGGCCCGACCCTCGATCACCACACCGGCGATCCCCGGACGGGCGGGTACTTCTGCGGGTCGATCGACCCGGCGTCGATCCGGGACGAGATCGCGCGCGCGGTGCCGCTCACCGGGCGCGCCGGCTCCATGAGCTTCCACCACGTGCGGCTGGTGCACGGCTCGGCCCAGAACGTGTCGAGCCTGCCGCGGACCCTCTTGCTCTACGAGTACGGCGCCGCCGACGCGTGGCCGCTGATGGGGATCCCGAGCCTGCCCGACTTCGACGCCCGCCTCATCACCGGCGAGCCGAGCCTCGAGCCCCGCCTCGTGCCCGCGCCGGTGCGCATGCCGCTACCGCCGGCGCGCCACCAGGGGTCGATCTACGAGAACCAGTCCGACGCGGCGCGCCGCTACTTCCCGATCAGCGAGGAGCCGGCCGCTCCGCCCCGGACGTGAGGGTGGCGTCCGGGCGCCGCCACGCCGCGTCGCCGGGCGGGGCGATCCGCAGGAAGCGCTTCGCCGCCACGATGGCGAAGAACAGCTGGATGCGCAGGCGGGTGCCGAGGCCGGGTCGCCAGTTGCCGGCCAGCGCGGAGAGCACCGCCTCGTAGATGCCGAACCGGCGGGACCGCCGGAACAGCAGCCGGCGGAAGTAGGGATCGTAGAAGCCCACCACGAACCGGCGGAAGTAGTGATACCGCCGCCGCACCGTCCGCTCGTAGCGCTCGAAGCGCCGCGCGGAGAGATCGCCCGCGCGCAGGCCGGCGTCGATCGCCGCCGCCGCCTCCACCCCGCCCTGGAGCGCGAGCAGCACCCCGGTCGAGAAGATCGGATCCAGGAACGCGGCCGCGTCGCCCACCGCCACCCACCGGTCTCCCGCCATGCGGCGCGCCAGGTACGAGTAGTCGGCGTCCACGCGCGCGGGCGAGACACGCCGCGCATCCCGCAGCAGGGCCGGCGCGGCCGGCGTCTCGCGGAGGTAGTGCTCGAGGCTCTCGTCCACGGTGGGCCGGCCCTCGCGCCGGTGGAGCTCCTTGGGCACCACGACGCCGACGCTGGTCACCCGATCCGAGATCGGGATCAGCCACACCCAGCCCACGTCGGCGCGGGTGAGCACGCGGATGTCGCCCGCCGCCCGGCCCTCGGGCCGCGGGATGCCCTCGTACTGCGCGTGCACCGCGACGTGCTGGAGCATCGGGTCGACCTCGTGGCCGCCGATGCGGCGACCCAGCAGGCCGGCGCGGCCCGAGGCGTCGACCACCGCCTGCACCCGCGCGGTGCGCTCGCCGTCCGGCCCCGCATACCGCACCGTGACGCCGGCGGGGTCGAAGGCCGCGTCCAGCGCCCGATGCTCCTCGCACACCGTGACCCCGGAGCGCTCCGCGTGGCGCAGCAGCACCTCGTCGAACTCGGCCCGCGACACCTGGTAGGTCTGCGGCACCGGGGTCTCCACCGCGGCGGTGAAGTCGACGTAGGCCGCGGGGCTGCCGTCGATCTCCCAGAAGCTCGCGCCCCACTTCTCCACGAAGCCGGCGCGCGCCACCGCGTCGCGGGCCCCGAGCTCGTCGAGCACCCCGTTCATCCATGGCAGCTGGGACTCTCCGATGTGGAAGCGCGGGAAGCGGTCCCGCTCCAGGAG
>Ga0207675_100004427_pt1 | contig 13574 bp, 10 predicted proteins | sample KBSSwiS42_FD_184305 | JGI IMG/M metagenome (GOLD analysis project Ga0207675, IMG submission 184305) | Switchgrass rhizosphere microbial communities from Kellogg Biological Station, Michigan, USA - KBS Switchgrass S4-2 (SPAdes) (version 2) | ecosystem: Host-associated > Plants > Roots >... | reverse complement strand
CGATCTCGGCCGGTCGGTACTCGCGAACGATCTGGCCTAGGGCCGTGAAAATGCTGCGCAGGCGATCGCTGTGCTCGCCGCCCGTGCGAACGCTGCCCCACTCGACGGCCGTCGTGCGGTTGCCGACGACGTCGACGACGCCGAAGCCCGTGACCTGCGAGCCCGGATCGATGCCGAGAATTCGGACGGAACCGACGACACTGGCAAGAGGCGCTGTTGTAAACGGGGTCGCCGCCCGTGTGCTCACGAGCACACCTCTGCGAACGCGGCCGATCGACTCTCCGGCATGTCGCACCAATGCAGCGCCGCCGACCACGCGAGGCCGGCAACAAGCTGCCGCAAACTCCTTACTCCGAGGTGGCCCCCAAAGCCACCCGCGGCCAATGATACCGGCAGACCCCGGGCGAGCGTTAGCGGTTGATGCCGTGAATGGCGCGCTTGTCGGCGGCGAGCGACGCTTCGTGCAAGGCCTCGCTGAGCGTCGGGTGAGCGTGGATCGTGCGCTGAATGTCCTCGGCGGACGCCGAGAACTCCATCGCGAGGACCGCCTCGCCGATCAGCTCGCCTGCGACGGGTCCCACGATGTGCACACCGAGCACGTCGTCGTGCTCCTGATCGGCGATCAGCTTGACCATGCCGGCCGTCTGTTGCATGCCCTTGGCGCGGCCGTTCGCGGCGAAGCTGAAGGTGCCGACTTTGTACGGTCGGCCCGAGGCTTTGACTTCCTCCTCGGTCTGGCCGACCCACGCGATCTCCGGCGCCGTGTAGATGACGGCCGGGATCGTGCGGTAGTTCATCTCGGCGACGTGCCCCGCGATGAGCTCCGCGACCATGACGCCCTCTTCCATGCCCTTGTGCGCGAGCATCGGCCCGCGAACGACGTCGCCGACGGCCCAGACGTTCGGCACGGTCGTGCGGCACTTCTCGTCGACCTCGATGAAGCCGCGCTTGTCGAGCGGAACCTTGACGTCGAGAGCGAACGCGCCTGCCGTCACCGGCCTACGGCCGACGGCCACGACGAGGGCGTCGACGGCCAGCTCGTGCGCCGCGCCGCCGGCCTCGTAACGCACCTTGACGGCGCTGTCTTCGACGGCGGCGCCCGTGACTTTCGCGCCGAGGCGGATGTCGAGCCCCTGCTTCTTGAGATGGCGCAACGCGTCCTTCGCGATCTGCTGATCGGCCATCGGCAGAAACGTCTCGAGCGCCTCCAGGATCACGACCTCCGATCCCAAGCGCTTCCAGACCGAGCCGAGCTCGAGCCCGATGACGCCTGCGCCGATGACGCCGAGGCGCTTCGGCACGTCGTCGAACGCGAGCGCGCCCGTCGAGTCGACGATGCGTTTACCGTCGAACTTTGCGATCGAGAGCTCGATCGGCGTGGATCCCGTCGCGAGCACGACGTGCTGCGCCGCGAGGATCTCGACGCCGGCTTCGGTCGTCACCTCGACGCGATTACCCGAAAGCAGCTTGCCGCGGCCCTTGATGCCGGTAACTCCGCCCGCCTTGAACATCGCCTCGATGCCGGATGTGAGCTGCTTGACGATGCCGCGCTTGCGGGCTTGCATCGCCCCGACATCTAGCCCCAAGCCGGCAACATGAATCCCGTGCGCCTGGAACTCGGTGTGCGCGCGGTGATAGAGCTCGGAGGACTCGAGCAGTGCCTTCGACGGGATGCACCCGACGTTCAGGCAACAACCGCCGAACAGGCGTTGGCCCTCTTCGTTCTTGTAGTCGTCGATGCAGGCCGCCGAGAGGCCGAGCTGTGCGGCGCGCAACGCCGCGGGATAGCCGGCCGGACCGCCGCCGATGACGACGACGTCGAAGTTCTTGTCGCTCATGGTGTGCTTTGTGGTTGCTTAGATTTCGAGCAAGAGCCGCGCCGGATCCTCGAGCAGGTCCTTCACGTGCACGAGGAATTGTACGGCGTCGCGACCGTCGACGATGCGGTGATCGTACGTCAGCGCCAAATACATCATCGGGCGCGCCTCGATCTTGCCGCCGACGACCATGGGGCGCTCTTGGATCTTGTGCATGCCGAGGATGCCGCTTTGCGGCGGATTCAAGATCGGTGTCGACATCAACGAGCCGAAGATGCCGCCGTTCGTGATCGTGAACGTGCCGCCCGTCAGCTCCTCCATTTGCAGCGAGCCCTTGCGCGCGCGCTCGCCGAAGTCGCGGATCGCCTGCTCGATGGCTCCGAAGCCCATCGCCTCGGCATTGCGCAGCACCGGCACGACGAGCCCGCGGTCCGTCGAGACGGCGACGCCGATGTCGAAGAACTCGTGGTAGATGATGTCGTTGTCGTCGACCGATGCATTGATCACGGGAAACCGGCGCAGAGCTTCGACGGAAGCTTTGACGAAGAACGACATGAAGCCGAGCTTGATGCCGTGCTTCGCCGTGAACTGCTCTTGATAGCGTTGCCGGAGCGCCTGCACGGCCGTCATGTCGACTTCATTGAACGTCGTGAGCATCGCGGCTTGTTGCTGTGCTTGCAGCAAGCGCTCCGCGATGCGCGCGCGCAAGCGCGTCATCGCGACGCGGTGCTCGTTGCGCGCGGCGCCCTGATCGGCCGGCTGCGGAGCCGGCGGCGCCGGCTGCTTGGCAGCGGCGGCGGCGCGACCCACGACGTCGTGCTCTATACCCACGTGCGTCGCCTGATGATCGGCGATGTAATCGAGAACGTCGCCCTTCGTGATGCGGCCTTCGCGGCCCGAGCCCGCGATCGAGGCCGGGTCGAGGTCGTGCTCCTCGACGAGCTTGCGCACGGCGGGCCCCATCTTGTTCGCCGAAGCCGACGAGCGGGCCTGAGCCTGCGCCGCGGCAGGCGCCGGCGCGGCCGGTGCTGAAGGCTTAGGAAGCGGCGCGGTCTCCGCAGGCTTCGGGGCGGGCTTCGCGGCGGCCGGGGCCATGTCCTTCGCGGCGGACGCAACCGTCGCTGCAGCCGAGCCGGGCTCGAGGATCGCGAGCAACTGGCCGCTGGTCACGACGGCGCCGTCGTTCGCCACGATCTCGCGGATGACGCCGTCGGCCGGAGCGGGCACCTCGAGCACGACTTTGTCGGTCTCGAGATCGACGAGGTTCTCCTCGCGGCGCACGGTGTCGCCGGCTTTCTTGTGCCACGAGACGAGCGTTGCGTCCGCAACGGACTCGGGCAATTGCGGAACCTTGACCTCGATGCTCACGGGATTTCTACCTTAAGCGCGTTCCGCTTCGATGCTAGGCGCGTTTACCAACCGGCGAAAGACCCGCGGCGCGTTCCTTCGACGACGAAGTCAACGCAGCGGAAACCAACGATTGTTGCTGCCGCACGTGCAGTGCGTGAATACCGGACGCGGGTGCCGCGGCGCCCGGCCGGCCCGCATAGAAGAGCTCGTGCGCTTTGCTCAACGGGTCCTGCATACGGTGACGGATCTGATACCAGGCGCCCTGATTCTGCGGCTCTTCCTGGCACCACACGATCTCTTTCGCGTTGCGGTAGCGCGCGATGACACGCGCGTATTCCTCGATCGGGAACGGATAGAGCTCTTCGATCCGGACTATGGCCACGTTGTTAGCGCTTTCGTTGCGCCGATGCTCGGCGAGGTCGAAGTAGACCTTGCCGCTGCAGAAGACGACGCGCGTGACGGCGTCGTCGTTGAGCGGCTCGACCTCGTCGATGATCGGCTGGAAGCGACCGCGAGCGAGATCGGTCATCGTCGACACGGACAACTTGTGGCGCAGCAAGCTCTTCGGTGTCATGACGACGAGCGGCTTGCGCGTGTGGCGCAGCATCTGCCGGCGCAGCAAGTGGAACATCTGCGCCGGCGTCGACGGCACGACGACCTGCATGTTGTGCTCGGCGCACAGTTGCAGGAAGCGCTCGAGACGCGCCGACGAGTGCTCGGGCCCTTGACCTTCGTAACCGTGAGGCAGGAACAACGTGAGTCCCGACAAGCGGCCCCACTTCGCCTCGCCGGAGCTGATGAATTGGTCGATGACGACCTGGGCGCCGTTCACGAAATCGCCGAACTGCCCTTCCCAGATGACGAGCGTGTCGGGCGCCGTCGTGCTGTAACCGTACTCGAAGCCGAGGACCGCTTCCTCGGACAGCAGCGAGTCGGCGGCCATGAACGCGCCCGGGTCCGTCGCGACGTGCGCAAGCGGCGTATAGGCGTCGCCGCTCGTCTGGTCGATCAACGCGGCATGGCGATGGAAGAACGTGCCGCGCCGGCTGTCTTGGCCGACGAGCCGCACGTGGAAGTTCGCGGCAAGCAGCGACGCGTACGCAAGGCTCTCGGCGAAGCCCCAATCGCAGCGAAGCTCGCCGGCGGCCATGCGCCGGCGATCCTCCATGATGCGCTGCACGCGCGCATGGAGCTTGTGAGCGGGCGGTACCGTGTTGATGATGCCGGCGAGCCGCTGGAGCTCGGCTTCGGGCAAGCCCGTGCTGACGGAATCGTTCAGCGAGGCCTGGTGGTAGCGGCTCCAGTCGACCGTGTATTGGTTGCCGATCATGCCGAGCGCGGCCTGATTCGGGTTGCGTCCTTCGTCGAGGGCGGTGCGATAGTCGTCGGCCATCTTGTCGGCATCGGCCTGCGTCAAGACGCCGTCGCCGATGAGCTTGCGCGAGTACAGCGCACGCGTGCTCGGATGCTCGCGAATCGCGTTGTACATCGTCGGCTGCGTCGCCGACGGCTCGTCGGCTTCGTTGTGGCCGAGCCGGCGATAGCTGACGAGATCGATGACGACGTCCTTGTGGAATACCTGTCGGTAGCGCAGCGCGAGCCGCACGGCAGCCACGGCCGCTTCGGGGTCGTCGCCGTTCACGTGGAACACGGGCGCTTCGACCATCTTCGCAATGTCCGAGCAATACGTCGTCGAGCGACTGTCCTGCGGGTCGCTCATCGTGAAGCCGATCTGATTGTTGATGACGAGATGAACCGTGCCTCCCGTGTAGAAAGCACGCGTCTGCGACAGCTGGAACGTCTCCGCGACCACGCCTTGGCCCGCGAACGCCGCGTCGCCGTGGATGAGGACCGGCAGCACCTGCTCGCCGAGCGAGTCGCCGCGGCGGTCCTGCCGCGCGCGCACGGAGCCTTCGACGACGGGATTGACGATCTCGAGGTGCGACGGATTGAATGCGAGCGCGATGTGAACGTTGCCGCCCGGCGTGCGCACGTCGGCCGAGTAGCCTTTGTGATATTTGACGTCGCCCGAGCCTTTGAGCCGCGCGAGATCGTACGCGCCCTCGAACTCGGAGAACAGATCGGACGGCGACTTGCCGAGCACGTTGACGAGCACGTTGAGCCGGCCGCGATGGGCCATGCCGAAGATGAGCTCTTGCACGCCGGCTTCGCCGGCGCGTTGGATCAGATCGTCGAGCACGGGGATCAGCGTCTCGCTGCCCTCGAGCGAGAAGCGCTTCTGGCCGACGAAGCGCGTGTTGAGATAACGCTCGATGCCCTCGGCGCGCGTCAGGCTATCGAGAATCGTCTTCTGCTCTTCCGGCGCGAACGTCCAGTGCACGCGGCACGCCTCGAACTGCTCGCGCAACCAGAGCCGCTCCCGCGCGCGCGAGATGTGCGCGAACTCGGCCGCGACTTTGCCGCAGTAGATTTGCTTCAGCAGCGCCAGGATGTCCTGGAGCTTCATGCGCGTGTGGCCCGTGCCCGCGAGCCCGCCCGTCGAGAACTCGCGCTGCAGGTCGGACTCGTCGAGTCCCAAGAAATCGAACGAGAGCACGGCCGGGGCGGGACGCTCCCACAACCCCAGCGGGTCGAGGTCGGCAATCTGATGTCCGCGCAAGCTGTAGACCTGGATCAAGCGCGAGACGGCCGCCTGCTTCTCCATGACCGGAGCGCCCTCGGCGGCAGGCGGTGCGGCGGCGGGCGCGGCAGCGCTGCGCTGCGTGCGCTCTGCGACGGCTTGAACGATCGGACCGTGCGGGACTTCGGCGGTCGGCGCCGCTAGCGTGCTGAAATATTGGCGCCACTCCGGCGGGACGCTGCCGGGCTCGGCGAGGTACTGCTCATAAAGCCATTCGACGTAGGTCGCGTTGGCTCCCTGCAGGTGCGACGTATCGTACTGGTGCTTGAATACTGTGCTCATGAGCGGGGGCTAGGGGTCTGTCGCCGTCATTATGCAGCCCCCGAGCCCGAAGGCGGGCGTAGTGTAGCCAAACAACCTTCAAGATCAAACGCGATTGCTCACAAGAAAGTGCGCAACAGCCACCATTCGTACGCAATCAATGCGACATAGGCCACAAAAATCCCTTGCAGGACGAGACCGACGCGCATGATGCGAAATAGGCGCGTCCGCGCCATCGCGACGAGCATCAGCACGCCCGTTCCTGTGAGGCCCATCTTGAGGGCGGCGAACCATTCGGGATGGTCGCGCAAGATGAACTCGAGCAGCGGGTTGGCCTCTCGCGCGCCGCCCATGATCAACGTGAGCGTGAGGAAGGCGTCGGCCACGCTTAGCAGCAGGATCGTCAACGACAAGAACAACAAGTACGGCTCGTGCCAATCGATCGGCAGATGCTGCTCGCCGGCGCGACGGCCGCCGCGGCGACGCGGCGTGAGGCCGCCTTGCAGGAACGAGCGCACCGTGAGCCGACGACGGTCGCCGCCTCGACGCCGCTCTATATAAATGCCGGCGGAGAGGGACGCGGGGACGGCAGCTCGATCGACAGGCTCGCTCACGCTGAAAAAACCGGATGAGTACTGCGCTTTCACTGCAAGAACCGAGCCGTCATGGCGCGGCTCGCGCCGTGTCTGGGGCTTGGACAGCCCATGCGGTGTCGGCGTGTAAAGCTTTCCGACGGCCGAAAGGTGCTCCTGCACTTTCGGCACTCGCGCCGTCCCTGGCGGTCGGTCGCGATTTGCATCCTGCAATCGCGACACTCCCGCCGTCCCTGGCGGTCGCGCCTACTGCGTGGCGCGTAGTAGATAAGCGATCAGATCGCGCCGATCCTGGACCCCGCGGTATCCCGTGAATGCCATCGTCGTGCCCTCGACGAACCCGGCAGGGTTCGCGAGCCACGCCTCGAGCGAGCGCGGCGTCCAAACGAGCCCGGAATCACGCAATGCCGAGGAGTAAGCGAATCCCTCGACGCTCGCGGCCTTGCGCCCGAAGACGCCTTGCAGGTGCGGCCCGATCAGAGTGCCCTCCTCGGCCCGAAACCGGTGGCAGGCCGCGCAGGCGAGACCGAGCACCTCACCACGCGAAGCGTCGGCCGAGGCGAGCTCGGGCTCGAGCAAGTACTCCGTGGCGGTCTTGATTGGACCGGCGTCGAATTCGGCGGCCCGGACGGGCGCCGACGGCGGCGGCTCGCTGCGCGCCTCCGCGTTGGGCTCGCCGGGGTCGCACGCGGCGAGCAGCAGGCACAGCGCGGCGATCCGTCTCAACGGCAGGCCTACCACTGCCACGCGGCCGCGAATTGCAGGACGACGTCGGGCGCCGTGCTGACGTTCAAGTCCTCGACGACGGCGAGCTCGATCTGCCCGCGCCGTCCCATCCGCCGCCACGAGCTCAACGTAGCCTCGATGGCCGTCTCGCCGATCTCCTCGAGCTGCGAGTCGTAGAACGCGCCGTGCACGTCCATCTGCCCCTTCAGACCCCACTCCGGCAGCACTTGCCAGCTTCCGCCGAGGATGCCCGTCGGCACCCACGTCTTCGCATCGAAGTCGACGACCTCGGGGTCGCCGGCCCGCACGAGCCCCACACCCCAGTAGTATCCGGCGGCTCGCTTGCGCGCGAGCAACGGCCGCGTGCGCAGCAGCGTGACCGACCAATCGCCGGACCCGCTGCCCGCCAGCATCTCCTGTTCGCCGGTCGGTAACTTGACGGTCGCCTGGACGACGAATCCCTGATCGGGGCCGATGAGTCTCGCGAACTTGAGCTGCGTATCGCCAATGCCGCTCTGCGGCTCGGTCAACACGAAGCTGGGCGCAAACGGCTCGCCGAAGGCAAAGAGGAGCTGGTCTTCGGGCCGCGCGTTGCGGCCGCCGTCGGGCATGCCGAACGCAGCGTGCCAGCTGTCGATGGTGTCGTCGAGGAACCCGCCGCTGACGCGGTAGTACGGCACCTCGACGCCGAGCGACCAGCCGCTCGCGAACCCGTGCGTGAAAGAAAGGCCCGTCCGCACGGTCTCGCCGTCGAGCATCAGGCGCTCGTTGCCCTTCAACGAAAAGCGATAGTGGTTCGCGATCTCGACCGTCGCGCCGAAGCGCGTGCCGATCGGCACCGTATCCCAGGCGGGCAGACCGAAAATCGCCACGAGCGGGTTCAGGTTGCGGACGTGCACGGGCTCGGCGAGCTGTGCCCCCGCTGCCGCCGCCCAGAGGGCGGCACTCGCCCCCGCTATTGTTCCGACGATCCGCATTCAGAAACTCTTTCGAGGAATCTTCCGCCGCCACCGCAGTCAGAGAGCCGCATGGCGGCAGATTACGTGCAAATGTGAGCGACGGCGGGCGCCCGCATTGTAGTCATGCCGCCGTGACGGCTCTAGCCGCAGGTTTCGCGCCTGAGGCACCTAGCCTGTACCATACGGCCCCACTTTAATCGCGGCAGCTCCCGACCGGCCCTCTTATGAATTTACGCCTCGTTGCTTCATGCGGCTTCGTCTTCGCCGCGCTGCTCATGTCGGGCTGCGACAGCGGACGCCAACCGCCGGGCAAGGTCAGCGTCCAGGTCGCGAACGCGGCGCCGGGGTTCTTGTCACTGCAGTTCCAGCGGGAGCACAGCGACCGCGTGGTGCCCGACGAGTTGCCTTTCAAGGACGTCCGACCGTACGTCTACGACGCGGACACCTACGACTTCTACGTCATCGAAGGAGCGGTCAGCGCCACCGATCCGGGACGCGTCTGGACGTTCGCGCCCAAGCTCGAGGAGCGCACGGACTACGCGTTCGTGCTGACCGAGGTAGCCGGCGAAGTGCAGCCGGTGGTCATCGCGATTCCTACGGCACCCGCCGCCGAAGCGCAGATCGTCGCACTGAACGCAGCGGGCGGCCTTCCCGCGATGGATCTCTATCTCGAGCGGCCCGGGGTCGGCATCGCGGGAGCAACGCCGCGCGGCACGTTCAACGCTCAGGAGCAAATCACTCCGCCGCCGCTTCCGAGCGGCGACTACGAGCTCTTCCTGACGGCAGCCGGCAATCCGGCCGACGTCTTGCTCACCAGCCCGCAGTTCAGTTTGCCGGCCGGCACGACGTCGACGATCGTCGTCGTCCCCGAAAGCGGCCAAAGCACGGCCCGAGTCAGCGCGCTGCTGCTGCAGGGCGTAGCGACCCTGCTTTTCGATCGAAACGCGCCCGCGGAGCTGCGCGGCATCAACGCCGCGACGGATCAAGCGCCGCGCGACCTGGTGGTCGACAGTCAGTTCTCGCCGCCGTTGTTCTCGGCGATGCCTTTCGCCGAGCCCACGGCTTACGCGCCGACACCGATCGGGGTAGTAAACGTGAACGTGACGCCTGTCGGTAACCCGGGCGTGCTCGAGCTCGACAGCCGGTTCAGCACCTTCGTCGGGCAACGCCTGACGATGCTGTTCAGCGGCCCGGCCGGCGCGCTGCTGTCGGTCGTTGCCGGCGACGACGTCCGGCGCCTCAATAGCGGAGCGAAATTGCGCTTCATGAACTCCGCCTCGCAGTTCTTCGCGGTTAATTTCGTCGTCACGTTCCCCGACGGCGACCCGCTTCAGGTGCCGCCGTTGGCGCAGCTGTTCTCACCCGGCATATCGGACTACACGCCGCTGCCTCCCGGTGACTACGACCTGACTCTCATTCAAGCCGGCACGACGACGGTACTGTCCGGACCGACGAGGATTAGCGTGGCCGCCGGCGGCATCTACGGCGCGCTCGCCTTCGACGGCCCCGATACGGCCACGGCGAGCCTACGGCTCCTCGACGACTTCCCCTGAGGCGCGCGGCTCGGCGCCGTGCGCTGCGACTGCTATCCTTTGCTCGCCACTACCCGCTTGCACGCGCCCCGGTAGCTCAGTGGATAGAGCGTTCGCCTCCTAAGCGGAAGGTCGCCGGTTCGATCCCGGCCCGGGGCGCCACACCAGAATTGAGCGGGCCGGCGATCGCATGGCTAATGCCAGAGCAGCAACACCGGTAAGATCGTGAGCACCAGCAGCAGCGCGATCGCGATCACGGTGAGCGCCACGCGCAACGGCTGGGTGCGCAGCACATTGCCGAAGGTCTCTGCGGTACCGTTGCGCTCCGCTTCGGCGCGCGCTTCGCGCGCACGGGTCTGTCGTTCGCGCTGGTACACGGCCATCAGCCGCTTCGCCTCCGCTGCGTCGCGATCATCGCGGATCCAGATGCTGCCGCCGGAAATGCCCCACCGGTTCGGCGGGGTCTCGTAATAGCCGATCCCGCCGGAGTCTAGGAAACGGCGGACGTCGTCGGCCTCGTCGTCGGGCACGTCGCGCAGGTTCAGCAGCAGCTTCGACATGCCCGGATGATAGCGAAGCTGCTCTAGTCAAGAAAAACGGCCGCCAGATTCAACTAGAATGAGCCGCGAAGGGGGACTATGCCTGGGTTGCTGTGGAAGGAACGCATCATCGCGCCGCCGTCGTTCAATCGATGGCTCGTGCCTCCGGCTTCCGTAGCGATTCATCTTTGTATCGGCTCCGTCTACGCATGGAGCATCTATAACCCCGCCCTCATTCGCGTCTTCGGCGTCGTGACTCCGGCGGCCGAGGACTGGCTGCTTTCCGACGTCGTCTGGATCTTCACGGTCGCTATTGTCTTCCTCGGCCTCGCGGCCGCCATTGCCGGGAAATGGCTCGAAGACGTGGGCCCGCGCAAGGTCGGCACGGTCGCCGCGGCCTGCTGGGGCGGCGGGTATTTGATCGGCGGCCTGGGCATCTATCTCCACGAGCTCTGGCTCGTCTATCTGGGCTACGGCGTCATCGGCGGCTGCGGTTTGGGGCTCGGCTACGTGTCGCCGGTCAGCACACTGATTCGCTGGTTCCCCGACCGCAGAGGAATGGCGACCGGAATGGCGATCATGGGCTTAGGCGGCGGCGCCATCATTGGCGCGCCGCTGAAGCGGTTCTTCATCCGCTCGTTCTACGAGCCACCCGAGTACTTGGGATCGGTCGGCGACGTCTCGCTGGTGACCGAAGGCGGCCGGCGGTTCGCGCAAGTGGCCGGCCAGCTGCGCGAGGTCGTCGTCGTCGGCGCCAACGATGTCGGCGCCATGATCGTGCGCGGCGCCGAGGGCGTCTACGCCGTCGGCACGGGTAACGTCGGCGTCGCGGAGACGTTCATCACGCTCGGCCTCATCTATTTCGTCGTGATGCTCGCGGCCGCCTTCTCGTATCGCCTGCCGGCGCCCGGCTGGAAGCCCGTGGGATGGGTGCCTCCCGACGAGGCGCATCGCGCGAAACGCATGATCAGCACGCACAACGTGCACATCGACGAAGCCCTGAAGACGCGGCAGTTCTATCAGCTCTGGATCGTGCTCTGCTTCAACGTCTCGGCCGGCATCGGCGTGCTCAGCGTCGCACAGACGATGATGACCGAGATCTTCGGCACGACGCTGCCCTCGATCGTCGACGGCGCCTTCGCCGCGACGTACGTCATGATGATCAGCGTGTTCAACATGCTCGGTCGGTTCTTCTGGGCGAGCTCGTCCGATTACGTCGGCCGCCGCAACACGTACTGGATCTTCTTCGCGCTCGGCATCGTGCTGTACCTGTCGATACCGTGGGTCGCGCAGCAAGTCAGCGTGCAGCCGACGGCGATCTGGCTCGTCTATTTCTATGCGGCCACGATGATCATCTTCACGATGTACGGCGGAGGCTTTGCGACGATTCCAGCCTACCTCGCGGACATGTTCGGCACGCGCTACGTCGGCGGGATCCACGGCCGCTTGCTGACGGCCTGGAGCGTCGCGGGCGTGTTCGGGCCTCTTGCGATCACGAGCCTGCGCGGGCGCTCGATCGACACCGCGATTCACGACCTCGCCGCGCGCGTGGAGCCCGAGCGCTTTCGACAGGCTTTCGGGGCCGGCATCGACCAGCTCGACACGCTCGTCGCGCAGCAAACCGTCACGATCGCGAAGCTCATGGAGATCGCGCCGCCGGGCACGGTCGATCCGACGCCGAGCCTGTACAACCTCACGATGTACCTGATGGCCGCGCTGCTCGCGATCGCGCTCGTCGCGAATGCGCTCATGAAGCCCGTCGCCGCGCGACACCACATGACCGGCGAAGCGCCGGCGTCCGCGCGATGAAGGCCGCGGCGCGATCCGCAGTCGCGGCTCTGTGCGTCGCGGCGCTCGCGAGCGCGTGTGTCCGCGAGTCGCCGCGGGCATCGTCGACTCCTGCCTACCCGCTCACGCTCGATACGCACATCGACATCCCGCTCGACTACGCGACAGCCACCGCGGATCCGTTGAACGCGGATCTGAAGGTCAATCTGACGAAGATGGCGGCCGGCGGCCTCGACGTCGGCTTCTTCATCGTCTATGTCGACCAGACCGCGCGCACGAACGAGGGCTACGAGAAAGCGAGGACCGAAGCGGAGACGAAATTCGCCGCGATCCACCGCATGACCGAGCAGCTCTATCCGGAGCGAATCGAGATCGCCTATTCCGCCGCGGACGTTGCGCGAATCGCCGCGACCCCCAAGCTCGTCGCCGCAATCGGCGTCGAGAACGGCTACTCGTTCGGCCCGAATCTCGAGCGGCTCGACCGCTTCTACGAGCTCGGCGCGCGCTACATGGGACTCGTGCACGACGGCGACAACGATCTCGCGCGCTCCGCGCGCCCGAACTTGGCACTCGGCGACGCGGCCGAGTCGACGGGCGGCGTCACCGCGCTCGGTGCCGCAGCCATCGCGCGAATGAACCGCCTCGGCGTCATGGTCGACGTGTCGCACGGCGCGAAGCAGACGGCACTCGACGCGATGCGGCTCTCCGCGGCGCCCGTCATCGCCTCGCACTCGGGCATAGCGGGCGTCAACGCGCATCCACGCAATCTCGACGACGAAGCGCTGCTCGCGCTGAAAGCGAACGGCGGCGTCGTTCAAGTCGTCGCTTTCGACGGCTATCTGAAGGCGCAACCCGCGGAGAAGGCGGCCGCGCAGCGAGAGCTGAGGCAAAGCGTCGGCCTGACCGGCGACGTGCGCCTGAGCTCGCTGGCGCCCCAGCAGCGAGCGGCTTACGACGCAGGTCTGCGCGACATCGAAGCCCGGTGGCCTTCGGCGAGCGTCGCGGACCTCGTCGATCACATCGATTACGCGGTCAAGCTGATCGGCGTCGATCACGTCGGTATCGCCTCGGACTTCGACGGCGGCGGCGGAATCACGGGCTGGTCCGACGCGGCCGAAACGGCCAACGTCACGGCCGAGCTTACGGCGCGCGGCTACAGCCGCGAGGACGTGGCTAAGATCTGGAGCGGCAACTTGCTGCGCGTCTGGCGCGAGGTCGAGCGCACGGCCGCACGGCTCGGCGCCGCACGCGACTGAAAAAAACGGCTCAGGCCTGCTTCGCTGCCGGCACGCGCCAGATGCTGGTCTGGCGCAGCGCGTCGGCGACTTTGCCGGTGCGCTTCAGCTTCGTCGGCTGGTTCGCGTAAAA
>Ga0207675_100004424_pt1 | contig 13581 bp, 9 predicted proteins | sample KBSSwiS42_FD_184305 | JGI IMG/M metagenome (GOLD analysis project Ga0207675, IMG submission 184305) | Switchgrass rhizosphere microbial communities from Kellogg Biological Station, Michigan, USA - KBS Switchgrass S4-2 (SPAdes) (version 2) | ecosystem: Host-associated > Plants > Roots >... | reverse complement strand
CGGCAGCGGTCCGGTGCGGACCGGCGTCACGGCGATCCTGCCGCGCGGAAAAAGCTCGAAAGACCAGGTCTTCGCCGGCTGGTTCTCGTTGAACGGCAACGGCGAGATGACCGGCACGACCTGGATCGAGGAAGCCGGATTCCTCGAAGGCCCGATCCTGATCACCAACACCCACAGCGTCGGCGTCGTTCGCGACGCGTCGATCAAGTGGTCGATCGATCACGGGCAGGCGTCGCAGGCCTGGTCGCTGCCGGTGGTGGCCGAGACCTGGGACGGATACCTGAACGACATCAACGGCTTTCACGTGAAGCCGGAGCACGTCATCGCCGCGCTCGACGGCGCGCGCTCGGGTCGGGTCGAGGAAGGCAACGTCGGCGGCGGCACCGGCATGGTCTGCTACGGGTTCAAGTGCGGCACCGGCACCTCGTCGCGGAAGATCGACGCGCGCTTCGGCGGCTTCACCGTCGGCGTGCTGGTGCAGGCGAACCACGGCGTGCGCGGGCTGTTGCGCGTGGCCGGCGCGCCGGTCGGCCAGGAGATCCCGCAGCCGGCGTCCGCGCGTGCCGCCGCCCCGGCCGCGCAGAGAGACGCCCTCGGCGAGGCCGGCTCGATCATCATCGTCGTCGCCACGGATGCGCCGCTCCTGCCGCATCAGCTGAAGCGGATTGCCCGCCGCGCCACGCTCGGCCTCGCGCGCACCGGCAGCGTCTCCAGCAACGGGTCCGGCGACATCTTTCTGGCGTTTTCGACAGCCAACCCGAACGCGGCCGCCGCGACGGACGCCGCGCAGGTCTCGATGATGTCGAACCAGCGGATCGGCGCGGTGTTCGAGGCGACGGTGCAGGCGACCGAAGAAGCGATCGTCAACGCGCTGACGGCGGCGGAGACGATGACCGGCGTCGACGGGCACAAGGTCGAGGCGATTTCCCACGACGCGCTGCGCCAGGCGCTCCGCAAATACAACCGCCTGGCTCGTTGAATGAAGGATCGTCCCGCATGATCGACGACGTGGAGGCGCTGCGCGAGCTGAACGACGTGTATCTCGAGTCGGTGCGGATGGGCGACGCGGATCGCTTCCGCGAGATCCTCGCCGACGACTTCCTGTGCAGCGCCGCCGACGGCTCCGTCCTGGACAAGGATGAGTTCCTCGAGCTGACGGCCGGCCCGCGCACGCTCCGGCATTTGAGCGCCGACGATGTGCGGATCCGCGTGCTCGGGGATGTCGCCATCATCCATGCCGCGACCTACTACACGACCATGGCGGGCGCCGACGGCCGCGGGCGCTACACCGACATCTGGGCGCGGCGCGACGGCACGTGGCGCGCCGTCGCCGCGCATGTGACGCGACTATGACGTCTCGGAGTCTCTGGTTCGTCGCGTGCCTGGCGCTGGCCGCGGCCGTGCGCGAGCAGCCGCCCGTTCAGGACGCAGGCTGGCCGGTCAACGGCGGCGTCGACAACATCCGCTATTCCACACTCACGCAGATCAATCGCGACAACGTCTCGAACCTGAAGGTGGCATGGACCTACGATTCGCACGATGCCTTCAAGGGCTCCGAGATGCAGAGCAACCCGATCGTCGTGGACGGCGTGCTCTACGCGACGACGCCGACGTTGAAGGTGATCGCGGTCAACGCCGCGAACGGCCGGGAGCTCTGGAAGTTCGATCCGAGCGCCGGCGCGCCGTCCGGCGCGCGGTTCCGGCATCGTGGCGTCACGGTCCACAGGGACCGCGTGTTCGTCACCTACCGCAGCTTCCTGTGGGCGCTCGACAAGCGGACGGGCCAGCCGATCAAGACATTCGGCGCCGACGGCCGCATCGATCTGCGTGAGGGGCTCGATCAACCGGCGGAGCGCCTGAGCGTCAGCGCGAGCACGCCCGGGGTGGTCTTCGAGAACCTGCTGATCATGGGCAGCTCGGTCCCCGAGACGCTGCCCGGTTCGCCGGGTCATATCCGCGCCTTCGACGTCGACACCGGCAAGGTGCGCTGGATCTTCCACACCATCCCGAAGCCCGGCGAGTTCGGCTACGACACGTGGCCGAAAGACGCGCACGTGCTCTCGGGCGGCGCGAATGCGTGGGCGGGCGTCACCGTCGACGCCTCGCTCGGCATGGTGTTCGCCGCCACGGGATCCGCGTCGTTCGATTTCTACGGCGTGACGCGGCACGGCGACAACCTCTTCGCCGACTGCGTGCTGGCGCTCGACGCCCGCACCGGGCGCCGGGTCTGGCATTTTCAGGGGCTGAAGCACGACATCTGGGACTGGGATTTTCCCGCGTCCCCGAATCTCGTGACCGTGACGCGCGGCGGCCGGAAGGTGGCCGCGGTGGCCCAGATCACGAAACAGGGCTACGTCTACGTGCTCGATCGACGGACCGGCAGACCGCTCTTCCCCGTCGAGATGCGCAAAGTGCCGCCTTCCGCGGTGGACGGCGAACAGGCCGCCGAGCGGCAGCCGTATCCGGTCAAGCCGCCCCCGTTTGCACGGCAGGGACTCACCGAAGACATGTTGACCACGCGCACCCCGCAGGCCCACGCGGCGGTGCTCGCGCAGTTCAAGCAGTACTCGAAGGGGTTCTTCGCGCCGCCGTCCTTCGAGGGCACGATCGTCTTTCCGGGGTTCGACGGAGGCGCCGAATGGGGCGGCGCCGCGTTCGATCCCGACAGCGCCCTCCTCTACGTCAACTCCAACGAGATGCCGTGGATCGTCAAGCTGATCCCGAACAACGACACCTCGCTCTACAACAGCAAGTGTGCGACCTGCCACCGCGAGGACAGGAAGGGATCGCCGGCCGCCCCATCGCTCGAAGGGATCGGCGATCGCCGCACGCGCGACCAGATCGCCGCCGTCATCCGCGAGGGCACCGGCCGCATGCCGGCCTTCCCCGACATGGGCGCCCGCAACATCAACGACCTCGTCGAGTTCCTCGTGACCGGCCGCGACAAAGGCGCCGACCCGGCGCTCGCCAAAGATCCGAGCTGGCTGAAATACCGCAGCGACGGCGAGAGCATCTTCCTCGATCCCGACGGCTACCCTGCGATCACGCCGCCGTGGGGCACGTTGAATGCGATCGATCTCGATGCCGGCACGATCCGCTGGAAGATTCCGTTCGGCGAGTTTCCCGACCTGGCGGCGAAGGGGCTCGCCAACACCGGCAGCGACAACTACGGCGGCCCCATCGTCACCGCCGGCGGCCTGTTGTTCATCGGCGCGACGAACTTCGACAAGAAGTTCCACGCCTACGACAAGCTGACCGGCAAGCTCCTCTGGGAGACCACATTGCCGGCGGCCGGCAACGCGACGCCCGCGACCTATACGATCGACGGGAAGCAGTACATCGTGATTGCCTGCGGCGGCGGCAAGAACGGCGCGCCGTCCGGCAGCACAATCGTTGCCTTCGCGCTGCCGTAAGCCGACATCACAACTTCAGCGGGCGTTCGAACCACGCCACGTCCCAGTACCGATCGAACTTGCGGCCGACGCCCGGAAAGACGCCCACGGGGCGGAAGCCGAACCGCTCGTGCAGCCTGATCGACGCCGGGTTCGGAAGGCTGACGCCGGCGACGATCCGATGCACGTCCTCGCTGGCGAGCGCGTCGAAGAGCGCCGCGTACAACCCGGTCCCGCAGCCGCGGCCGACCGACTCCGCGCGGCAGTAGACGCTGGCTTCGACCGTGGTGTCGTACGCCGCCTTCGGCCGCCAGCGGCTCGTCGTGGCATAGCCGAGGATCCCGCCCGAGTCGTCCGCCGCCACCAGCAGGCGGTGGCGCCCGGTCGTCAGGTGCTCATCGAACCACGGCCGCCGTTCCTCCGGCGCGAACGGACGGAGATCGAATGTGATGGCGGTGTTGACGACGTAGTGGTTGTAGATGTCGGTCAGCGCCGGAAGGTCGGCGATGAGAGCCGGACGGATCACATGCATCGATTGAGCGTCGTGACGTACGTAGGGCTAGCGTATCACTCCGCGCGGATCGCGATAATCGGGTTCACGCGCAGCGCCCGCAGCGTCGGGAACACGCTGCCGGCGACTGTCATCACCACCACGAGCCCGACAGCGGCCACGAGCGTCAGCGCATCCGCCGGCGCGACCCCGGCGAGCAGGGCCTGCATGCTCCGTCCCGCCGCATAGGCGAGCGCGACCCCGGGGACGACCCCGGCGACGGTGAGCATCAGGCAGCGGCGCATCACCATGCCGAGGATGTCGCTCGACTGCGCGCCCAGCGCCATGCGCACGCCGATCTCCTGCTCGCGCTGCGAGACGGCGAACGAGAGCAGGCCATGGATGCCGATGCCGGCGAGGACGAACGCGATCGCCGCGAACGCGCCAAGCACACGCAGCTGCGCCGCACGCGACGCGGTGTCGCGGTCGACCACCTCCGTCAGCGTCGTGACATCGGAGATCGGCAGCGCCGGATCGATCCGCTGGATGATGGCGCGTACCGAGGGCGCGAGCATCTCCGGCGCCGTCGACGTGCGCACCGCGAGGCTCCTCGGGATGTAGCCGATGATGGAGTCGTCGGCGACCTGCTTGTAGGACAGGTAGACCTGCGGCTCGCTCTGGCGCTCGAGGCCGCGCAGCAGCACGTCGCCCGCCACGCCGACGACGACGCGCTCGCTGAGCGCGAAAGTGAAATGGCGGCCGAGGACCGCGGCCGGGTCCTCGTTCGGCCAAAAGCGCTTGAGGAACGACTCGCTGACCACGGCGACAGCCTGGCGATCGCGGGCGTCCGACTCGGCGATATCGCGCCCGCGCACGATCGGAATGCCGAGCGTCGCGAAATAGCCCGGCGTCACGTAGCGCAGAAACGCATTCTGATTCTCGGAGCGGTTGACCTGCCGTCCGCCGAAAGAGACCGGCCAGATGCCGCCGCGCATCTTGCCCAGCGGCAGGAAGCTGATGAACCCGGCGTTGGTGACGCCCGGCAGCGCACGCACATCGTCGAGGACACGCGTATAGAAGCCTTCGCGAGTGGCGAGCTTGCCGTACATGGGAATGGGCAGCGGCGTCTGCAGCGTGAGGACCCCCTCGGGCCGGAAGCCGGGATCCCGGGCCTGAATCGTCAACAGCGCGCGCATCAGCAGTCCGGCCGAGACCAGCAGCACCACCGAGGCGACGATCTCGACGACGACGAGCGCCGAGCGCAGCCGCTCCTTCTGGCCGCCGCCGCTGCGCGCGCCCTCGCGCAGCCCGCCGAGGTCGGCCTCGCCTCCCACGCGCAGCACCGGCGCCAGGCCGAACGCGATGCCGGTCACGACGGTCAGGCCAATCGCGAACAGCAGGACCCGGATGTCCACGCTCGGCGTGCTCGCGATCGGGAGCGTTGCCGGCACCAGCAGGTTCAGCAGCGGCACCGCGATCAGCGCGACCATCACGCCGAGGGCGCCGCCGACGCCCGCCAGCAGCAGGCTCTCGGTCATCAGCTGCCGGATCATGCGCTCGCGGCCGGCCCCCATGGCCGTGCGCACGGCCAGCTCGCGCCGCCGCCCGAGCGCGCGCGCGAGCAGCAGGTTCGCCAGGTTCGCGCAGGCAATCAGCAGCACGCACGCCGCCGCGCCGCAGAGCGCCAGCAGCAGCAGCCGCGACTGCTGCGACACCTCGTCGCTGAACCGGAACACGGAGGCGCCGACGTTGGCGTTCTCTTTCGGGTACTGCTGCCGGCTCTGCGCCGCGATCACGTCCATCTCCGCCTGCGCCCGCTCGAGGCTGGCGTCGGGCCGCAGCCGGCCGACCACATACATCCAGTTGTCGTTCCGATCCACGTAGTTCTCTTCGGTGAACCGAAGCGGCGTCCACAGCTGGGCATCGGCCGTCGGAAAGCGGAACTCGCGCGGCATCACGCCGAGAACGGTGTAGGCCTCGTTGTCGAGCATCACCTGCCGGCCGATGACGGCCGGGTCGCCGCCATAGCGCGTTTGCCAGAGCCGGTAGCTCAGGAGCGTCGTCCCGGCGGCGCCCTCGCGATCGTCGGTGTCGAGGAACAGCCGCCCGATGAGCGGCTGCACGCCGAGCGTCGGGAAGAGATCGAACGAGACCGACGCGCCTTCGACGCGCAGCGGCTCGCCCGCGCCGAGCATGTTCGCCGCGAGCCCGTGGTAGGTCCCGATGCTCTCGAAGACCGTGCTCGCCTTCTTCCAGTCGCGATAGTTTGCCGGCGAGAGCTCCATGCGCCCGTACCCGGAGCTCCGCTCCCAGACTTTCACCAGGCGTTCGGGGTCGGGGAACGGCAGCGGCCGGAGAAGGACGAAATCAGTCACCGAGAACGCCGCGGTGGTGGCGCCGATGCCGAGCGCAACGATGAGCACGGCCGTGATCGCGAAGCCGGGTGCGCGCCGCAGCATCCGCGCGGTGTAGCGGAGGTCCTGCCCGAGCAGATCCAGGTGCACCAGCACGGCGTTGCCGAGGATTTCAGCGATCGTCTGCATGTAGAGGAGCAGGACGCTGCCCGGCCCCGTGACGTCGCGGCGCCGCCGCGCGAACAACAGGCGCATCTCCTCCCCGTACTCGTTGCGGAAGGAGGCCGGATACAGGCGAAGCAGCAGGTTGTAGGCGCGCATCAGGCTTTCCCCGGCGCGAAGCCCTTGGCGCGCGCCATCCGCACGAGCTGCGCCAGGCGCCGCACTTCCTCGCGCGCCGCGGCGCCACCCTCCGCCGTGATCCGGTAGTACCGCCGCCGCTCGTCGTCGTCCTCCGGCGCGGGGCGGTCGCGCGTTTCGACGATCAGCCCCTGCTCGATCATCCGCTGGATCGATCGATACAGCGTGCCGGCGCTCAGCTTCAGCTCGCCGCCGGTGCGCACGGCGACTTCCTGGATGATGGCGTAGCCGTGGAGGTCCTCGGCCGCGAGGGCGAGCAGGATGTGAAAGGTGGCGGGAGGCAGCATGGGGTCAACTATAGCCACTGTGGATACATTCTCCAAGGCTATAGACGGGCGGCGGGCTAGAATGGTTCGCCATGGACCGGACGTTTCTCCTGCTCGGGGCGGTCGCCGCCTTTCTCGCGGTCACGCTCGGCGCCTTTGGCGCCCACGGGCTGCGCGGCCGCCTGTCCCCGGAGATGATGGCGGTGTTCCAGACCGGGGTGCAGTACCACATGGCGCACGCCCTGGCGCTGATCCTCGTGTCGGCGATCATGGGAAGGATGAGCGGCTGGCTGATTCAAACCGCCGGCTGGTCCTTCGTCGCGGGGATCGTGCTCTTCTCGGGCAGTCTCTACGCCCTCGCCATCGGCGGCGTCACCATCCTCGGCGCGGTCACGCCGATCGGCGGGCTGGCGTTTCTCATCGGCTGGGCGTGCCTCGCTTTCGCGGCGTTCTGATCGACGGAAATGCAACCACGACAACACGAAGCGACGAAACCCACACGAAGAAAACCACGCTTTCCTCTTCTTGATTTTTGTGGCTTCGTGGTCCGGGTGGAGTGGTGATCCACGTCACCGACGCCATCGTCATCGAAGAGCGCGAGCTCGAGGAACGGTTCGTGCGCGCGTCCGGCCCGGGCGGGCAGAACGTCAACAAGGTGTCGACCGCCGTCGAGCTGCGGTTCGACGTGAACGCCTCGTCGCTGCCTGCCGAGGTCAAACAGCGGCTGGCCGCACTGGCCGGCAGCCGCATGACCGGCGAGGGCGTGCTGCTCATCGACAGCCGCGAACATCGGACGCAGGCCCAGAACCGCGACGCCGCCCGCGCGCGCCTGGTCGCGCTGCTGCAGCACGCCGCCGTCCGGCCGAAGCGGCGCCGGGCCACGAAGCCGAAGAAGGCCGCGAAGGAGAAGCGGCTCGATACCAAGAAGCGGCGCGGCGAGGTGAAAACCCTGCGCGGCCGATCTCGCCACGGCGACGACTAGATTGGTCCTTGGTCCCTGGTCCCTGGTCCCTGGTCCCTGATCCACGATCGCTCGGCTCACGCCTGCGCGCTACAAAGACGCGCGTAGGGCGACGGCATGAGCCGAGCCTCATGGCGGCGAACGGACCAAGCACCAAGGACCGAGGACGGACGAAGGACCAAGGACTAAGGACCAAGGACCGAAGAATTCACTCGTAGCGAAGCGCGCTCACCGGATCCAGGCGCATCGCCCGTCGTGCCGGCCAGAGGCACGCCGCGAGCGAGACCGCGATCATCAAGAGCGTGATTGCGGAAATCGTGAGCAGGTCGCGGCCCTCCGTCTTCACGATCACCGACTGCAGCAGCCTGCCGACGCCGACCGCGCCCGCGACGCCGATCGGCAGCGCGATGGCGAGCTGGCCGAGCGACCGCCGCAGGATGAGCCACACGACCTGGCGCGCTTGCGCGCCGAGGGCCATCCGGACGCCGATTTCGGCGGTTCGTTGCGTCACCGAGTACGCCGTGACCGCGTACAGGCCCACCGCGGAGAGCATCAGGGCGATGGCCGCGAAGATCGTGAACATGCCGCCGAACACCCGGAAGGTCCACCGTTGCTGGGCGAGCAGGTGGTCGAGCGTCATGATCCCGAACAGCGGAAGGTCCGGCTCGATCGCGCGCACCTGCTCGCGGACCAGCGGCGCCGCGACCGCTGGATCGCCGGCCGTCCGGAGCAGGAGGAACATGAAACGCTGCGGGTCGGCGCGGTACGGCAGATAGACGACCGGATCCGGCTGGGCGTCCTGAAAGTTCCGCTGCCGCATCGGCGGCACGACGCCGATGATCGTCGCCGTCACAGGCGCCGACTGCTGCGCGCTCGGCTGGGCGTCAATCAGAGTGATGCGACGGCCGACCGGATCCTCCCCGTTGAAGTGCATGGCGACGAACTGCTGATTCACGAGCGCACTCTCGTGACCGGGCGTGCCATCGGTGTCGGTGAGATTGCGTCCGCGCAGCACGCGCACGCCCAGCGCCTCGAAATAGCCGGCGCTGACGGGGACCATCGTGACTTCGGGCCGATGCCCCTCGGCATCGACCGGACGTCCGGCCACGTCGAGCTGCCGCAGAAAGCCGCCGAACATCGGCGGGTTGGTCGTCAGGCCGCTCGCCTGCACCGATCCGATCGCACGCAGACGCTGTTCGATGCGCTGGAAGATCTCGGTCCGCGGTTCGGGCTGCGGATATTTTGCGAGCGGCAGGTTCAACCGCATCGTCAGCACGTGCGACGTGTCGGTGCCGACGTCCATGCGATAGAGGGCGAGAAAGCTGCGCATCATGAACGCCGCGCCGGCGAGGAGCACCAGCGTCAACGTCACCTCGGCGATAATCAGGGCGCTCGTCCAGCGGCGAGTGCGGCGGCCGCCTGTGCCCGATCGGCCGCCCGACTCTTTCATCACCTCGTTGACATCGGTGTTCGACACGTGCAGCGCCGGCGCCAGCCCGAACAGGACGCCGGTGGCGACGCAAATCGCGGCGAAGAAAATGATGACGCTCGGATCGATGGTGAACTTCATCCAGTAAGGCTTCCCGAGCGTCGGCTCGCTGAGCATCGCGTCGATCGTGCGGATGCCCGCGACGCCCAGGCCGAAGCCGACGAGGCCGCTCCCGATTGACAGGACGAGGCTTTCGACGAGCAGTTGCCGCACGATCCGCCAGCGGCTGGCACCGAGCGACACGCGCACGGCGATTTCTCGCGTGCGCTGTGCCGATCGCGCGAGCAGCAGGTTCGCCACGTTCGCGCAGGCGATGAGCAGGACGAACCCCACTGCGCCGAGCAGGGAGTAGACGATCAGCTTGATTTGCTGGCCGGCGACCCGGTCGTTGTAGCGCACGACCAGCGCGCGGAAATCCTTGTTCGTGTCGGCGTGATCCCGTGCCAGCGTGGCGACGGTGGTCTCGATCTCGCTGCGCGCCTGCGCCAGCGTCACCCCGCGGGCGAGCCGGCCGATCGCCTGCAGGTTGCGCACGCTCCGCTTCGCCTCCTGGAAGACCGGCGGCAGCATCGCGAACGGCAGCCACATGTCGTTGTTGAACGGAAACTTCATCTCCGGCGGCATGACGCCGACGATGGTGCAGACGCGGTCGTTGATCTTGACTGCGCGTCCCAGCACTGCGCGGTCGGCCGCGTAGCGGCTCTTCCAGGCGCTGTCGCTCAGGATGACCACGGGTTCGGCGCCCGGCCGGTCGTCAGCGGCGGAGAAATCGCGCCCGAGTTGCGGCCGCTGACCCACGAGCTCGAACAGATTCGCAGACCCGTAGGTCCCGTTGTACTGCTCGGCGGGACGGCCCTGCTCGCTGACATTCAGCGTCGAGCCCGTCAGCACGGCGAGGTGTGAAAATGATCGCGTGGCGTCGCGCCAGTCGAGGAAGTCGAGTCGCGACACGCCGAGCTGCCGTCCCCGCGTGTCGGTCATCCCGATCGCCACAATCGAGTCCGGATCGGTGAACGGCAGGCCGCGCAGGATGACGGCGTTGGCGAAGGTGAACACCGTCGTGTTGACGCCGATCCCCAGGGCCAGCGCGAGTGCCGCGACCGCCGTGAACCACTTGTCCTTGACGAGCAGACGGACCGCCAACCGGAGGTCCTGCCACAGGCTCACAGGGGTGCTCCTTCGGGTGCATGCAGACGCACCTTGCACCCGTTAGACACCCGTTACGCGGAAATGGCTTCTGCGGTTCCGCGCGTGGACCAGGGACCATGGACCGGAGAGATCACTCATACCGCAACGCGTCGATCGGATCGATCCGCGTCGCCCGCAGGGCCGGCAGCCAGACCGCCGCGAGCGCCACGGCGGTCAGCACCAACGGCACCGCGACGAACACCATCGGATCGCGCGCCGTCACGCCGAAGAGCAGGCTCTCAATCAGCCGCGACAGCACGAACGCCGAGATCATGCCGATGGCCACGCCCGCCACCGCCAGGCCCATGCCCTGGGCGACGATCATGTTCCGCACCTGGCGCAACTCGGCGCCGAGCGCGAGGCGGATGCCGATTTCCTGCGTCCGCTGCGCCACCGAGTACGACATCAACCCGTAGACGCCGATCGCCGCCAGCAGCAGCGCGGCGGCGCCGAAGACGGTCAGCAGCAGCATGTTGAAGTCCGAGCGCGCGGTGGACTGCACGATGATCTCGTCCATCGACTTGATCCGCGCGACCGGCAGCCCGCCGCTGGCCTCGCGCAGCTCCTTTTGCAGCACGCCGGCGAGCGCGTGGGGGTCGCCGCGCGTGCGCACCACCCAGCCGAGCGCCGTCAGCCGCGAGTTCAGCGCGGTGACGCCGTCGGGCAGCTGCGCGAACGGCACGTACATCGCCGGATCCGGCTGCTCGTTGAGCGCCTGCTCCCGCACGTCCCCGACGATGCCGACGATCTGCCGCGGCCCTTCCTCGAAGGCGGGCCCCACGCCCTTGCCGATCACCAGCTGATCGCTCAACGGATCGCCGGTCGGCCAGAATCTTCGCGCCATCGCCTGGTTGATGATGACGACGCCGCCCGAGCCGGCCGTGTCGCGGTCGGTGAAATCGCGCCCCCGGAGGATTGGAATCCTGAAGACGTCGAAGTAGCCGGGCGACAGCGTGATCCAGCCTCCCTGGCCGGTGTACGGACCGTCGCCGTCGGGCGGGCGGCCGACGATATTGAACGGGAGCCCATAGCCGCCCTCGAGCGGCACGCAGCACGTCGCGCTCGCCGCCTCGACGCCGGGCACCGCGCGCAGCCGTTCGAGAGCGGCGCGAATCAGCCCGTCGACGCCGGCGCTCTTCGCGAACCGCGGCTCGGTCATCGACATCCGCATCGTCAGCACGTTGTGCGAGACGAAGCCCGGGTTCACGGCACGGAGCGCGATGAACGAGCGGATGAGGAGCGACGCGCCCACCAGGAGCACGAGCGCAAGGGCGACTTCCGCGACCACCAGGATCGAGCGCGCCTTGTTCTGCCGGAACCCGCTGCCCGAGCGGCTGCTGCTCTCTTTCAGCGTCAGGTTGAGATCGGCGCTCGACGCCTGAAGAGCCGGGAACACGCCGAACACCACGCCGGTGACGAGCGACACCGCCACCGTGAAGACGACGACGCGCCAGTCGGCCGTCACAGCCGAGCCATCCGGACCAATCCGTGGAATGTTGCCGGGGTTGACGGCGAGGAGGGCCCGGATGCCCGCCATGCCGAGCGCGAGGCCGAGCGCGCCGCCGGCCACCGACAGCAGCACATTTTCGGTCAGCAGCTGCCGCACGATGCGCCCGCGGGCCGCGCCCATCGCCGCGCGGATCGCGATCTCGCGTTTTCTCGCCGTGGCCCGCACGAGCAGCAGGTTCGCAACGTTCGCGCAGGCGATGAGCAGCACGAAGGTGACGGCGCCAACCAGCACGAGCAGCGACGTCCTGACGTTGCGGACCATCCGTTCCTGCAGCAGCTGCACCCCGAAGCTGCTCTTGGGGCCGAACTTGTCCGGAAACTTGCTGCGGAACTCTCCGGCGGCGGCCTGCATCTGCGTATTGGCCATTGCCAGCGTAACCCCCGGCTTCAGCCGCGCCGCCGCGGTGAAGTAATTCGCGTGGTCGGTGCTGGCGGGATCCATCTGAAACGGCGTCCACACATCGGGACTCACGTCGAACTGCGCGGCGTCGAAGCTCCGCGCGAGGACCCCGACGACGACGTGCGGATCACCGCCGAGCGGGATGGTCCGGCCGACGACCCCGGCATCGCCGCCGAAGCGGCGCTGCCAGAACCCGTAGCTCAACACCACGACCTTCCCGCCATTCGGGCGATCCTCGTCCGGCGTGAAGGTGCGGCCCGCCGCCATCTGCGCGCCGAACAACCGGAAGAAGTCGGCGGTCACCTGGCCGGACGACAGCTGCTCGGGGCTGTCGCCGCCGGTCAGGTTCATGACGCCGAAGCGATAGGCCGCCGAGTCCTGGACGGCGCCGGTCTGCTCGCGCCAGACCATGAACCTCGGCACCGAGCCGCCGTCGAAAGAGCCGGTCGGCGACGTGGTGAGGAAGTTGACGATCCGGTCCGGATCGGGAAACGGCAGCGGCTTCAGCAGCACGGTGTTGACGACGGAGAAGATCGCCGTGTTCGCGCCGATGCCCAGCGCCAGCGCCGCGACCGCCGCGGCGGTGAAGCCGGGCGTCTGCCGGAACATGCGGAGCGAGTGTTTGAGGTCGCGGAAGAAGGTCTCCATATACAATCAATCCCGATGAAACGCCGCGACTTCGTTCGACGCGCGGGCGCCGCCGCTGGCCTTAGCATCCTCGATCCGCGGCGGCTTTTCGCCCAAGCTTCCGAGGCCGAGCCGTTCCGTACCTTCGAGATTACGACGCGCGTCGAAGTCCTCCAGCCGGTGGGCCCGACACGCGTCTGGCTGCCCACGCCGCTGGCGGTCGCGCCCTACCAGAAGACGTTGGGCGACAACTACCACGCGGGCGCCGGCAGTGTGGTCATGATCGAGACCAACGCCAACGAGCCGGACATGCTCGGCGCGACGTGGGACGAAGGCGTACACCCGGTCCTGACGTTGACGAGCCGGGTCGGCACCCGCAGCCACGACGTCGATCTCACCACGCCTTCGGTGCCTCCCCCGCACGACATGGCGTCGCTGGCGGGGTTCCTTCGGCCCACGCGCCTCATTCCCACCGACGGCATCGTCAAGACGACGGCCGATGCGATCACCGGGCGCCGCGGCACCGATCTCGACAAGGCGCGCGC
>Ga0207675_100004423_pt1 | contig 13582 bp, 9 predicted proteins | sample KBSSwiS42_FD_184305 | JGI IMG/M metagenome (GOLD analysis project Ga0207675, IMG submission 184305) | Switchgrass rhizosphere microbial communities from Kellogg Biological Station, Michigan, USA - KBS Switchgrass S4-2 (SPAdes) (version 2) | ecosystem: Host-associated > Plants > Roots >... | reverse complement strand
ATAGCTGCCGCTGAACAGGATTGTAAACTTGCCCAAAAGGCTCTCACGGATCTGCTCTATCTCGGAAGTTTGTGTCGACTCTTGAGTGCTCCTTTGCCGGATGATTTTGAGGGAAAGGTTCGCAGGCTTGAAGAAATCGTTCGCAAGTGTGGCGGGGGTAACAGCAACTGGCACTACCGTGTCTCGGGACAAAGTAACAATGTGAGCTTTAACGGTGAGATCTGCAGCCTTGATATGCCGTTTGCCATCAATGCCACATTCCCTGGCGGTACTGCGAAGACATCCTTCACGCCGAGTAGCGGCGCTGCCGGGTCAACAACGGTTTCCGGCGGAGGCGGTGGTTGCAATCATTCCGGCGGCGGCACTTATCACGTCACCATCAAGGAAGATGGTTCTGCAACGATAACCTGGACCACGAGCGACACAATTGCTTGTCCCGGCTTTAGCAACAGCAGAACTGCGACTTTCACACTTCCACTGCAACCCGCTCCTGATCTGAGCTGTCCTTAAAATGAGACAATCGGATCGTGATGAATTAGTTTCAGCTTTCGTTCCGCCACTCTTCTTCCTGCAAGCTACGGCTTTATCTGGAAACGCGAATGCGAAAGGCTAACCAGGTGAAAATTTCCAAGGCGATAGTGTCGCTTCTCTTGCTCCTCGCGGTGTCGTTGTCGTGTAAGTTGGTAGATCGGTTCAGATCTGGAGGCGTGGTGCCCGACGATTTCAACAAGGCAGCCAGTAACCTTGCCAACTACGATCCCAAGGTTCCAGCGCCGTCACCAGGTGCCTTCGCACTGCGCCAATTAGCGGAATTGGGGCCGAGCGTAGAAAAACTGGTTGCCGACGTTGAAGCGGCTGAGCGTGCCGCGCTGAAAACCGCTCTTGCTGAACTTCGTGCACAGAGTCGTGCTGTCAATGATGCCGAAGAGGTCTTCGCACGATCGCAGGCCAAAGGGCGAAAAGGCTCGAACCTGCTCTTAGCGAAGTCTCCTATGGTAGGAGCAGCCTTCCCGGCGGTCATCATTTATCAGGGTCAAGTGGACAGCGCTATCGGCGGCGCTGATAAAACTGGCTACTTCGGTGGGCTCATTGCTGGGTTAGGCATTTTCCTTGGAGAACATCTTCCGGCGGGAGGAATCGAAAGCAAGCCCGTGACCGAGACTCAAGGAGGTGCCGCCAGCACTGTGGGCGTCAAGGTCGACAGGTTAGCCGACGGGTCGACAAAGGCCGTCTTGCGTCTCAAGACGGAAGTTACTCAGGATGGTGTCTCAGCCGAGGTGGATCTGAACGCAGAAATAGATGGACAGCGTTGTCCCAATGCGGAAGGACAGTTGCCGTTCACGGTTAAGGTGGCTTTGGGTGCCGGGTCTGGTGGGACCTCATACAGCCGCGACGCCACCGCAATGGTACGAGCGGTGGTGAACGATGATGCCAAGGTTGAGAGCTACACGATGGATTTGACGCAGGCCACGCGACAAGTAAAGAACGGGGTTCCGGTGTACGTCGAAACCGGAGCGACGATTAAACAAGATGGCTCCGACCGCACCTATTCGAACTTCCGGGTGATCCGTCAATCCCAAAGCGCCACTGAGGCAAATGCAGAAACCTTGTCCTTAGCGGGACTCTCAGCAGCGTGGGGGGCGGGATTGAATGCGCTGCAGGTTGCGGAGGACACCTGGCTCAAAGGTGGTTGCACAAAGATCGAGGCCAATTCGCCAGGCACGGTTCAACCGAATTCAGCAACAAAGATTCCAGTGAGTGTCCGACACAAATTTGATGGTTCAGAGGTTCCTTCGAAACTGGAGGCCGCGCTTTCGGGTGGACAGTCAATTGATCCCACGACGCTGGCCAAGACTTCCGGGACACTTACCTACACTGCACCAGGCGAGACGGGGAAGAGCGCGACGATAACACTCACTGCCACATCACGTCGCGGGCGCGCGACGCTGGACCTCAACGCAAACACAGGCGGCCAGCAATTCACGGTCTCCGGCACCAGCGGTCCTGTTACCTTCTCCGGTCAGATCTGTAGTCTCGATAAACCATTCGTTATCAATGGCACATTTGGAAATGGTTCGGAGACGCAAACGTTCACGCCCAGCAGCAGCACGAGCGGCACTGTGCAAGAATCAGGAAACTCGGGCGGGTGCACTCAATCTGGTGGTGGCACCTACAAGATCACTCTCAACGAACAAGGCTCGGGAACTTTGGAATTTACTGAAACCGTGACCGGAGTGTGCGGGTCTTTCTCCAATACGAAAACAGTGACGTTCAAAGTATCTCTTACTCCTGCATCCGGTCTCTCCTGTCCGTGATGTCAGTAACGCTCGATTGCTCAAAAGTGGACGCTCAAACAGATGAAAAATTCAAAGTTGATATTGTCGGTTCTCCTGCTCCTGGCAGTTTCACTATCGTGTAAGTTGCTCAACCGAACACGTTCTAGAAATACGAGTACGGGCCCGGCGATTGATTTTGTGGCTGCCGGAACGCCACTCAACGTGACCGTGCAGCTTGATAAGAAGCAAACGGCGAGCAAAATGATCCCGAGAGCAGGTGGCACTGTTTCGCTTAACGCCTCCGATGGGAGCCAATTCACGCTCGACGTTCCCGCCGATGCACTTGAAGCGGACACGATGATAACCATGACCGCCGTTAAGAGCATCGACGGCGCTCCGCTCGCGAATAACACTCCAACCGCCGTCCAGCTTGAGCCTTCCGGTTTGGTCTTCAAAGAATTGGCAACACTGACGATCGTGCCGGCAAAGGAAATTCCAATCAAGAAACAGATCATCTTCAGCTACGAAGGCGAGGGACGGGACTATCACCTCGCTGTGATCGATCCGAAGAGTAAAGAGATCCAAATCAAGTTGATGCAGTTCAGCGGTGCAGGTGTCGGCAGCGGCTCGGATTCGGAATGGGCGGCAACTTTACAACTGCAGGCTGATAGCGCGTATTCGCGTTTAGCACAGAAACTTGGTGAACTGCTGCAACCTGCACGCTTTGGAGAGGATTCATCTGATGCAAATAAAGTAGACGAGAAAGCACTATCCCTGCTGAATCAATTTGAAGAGCAAGTCGTGCTCAAAGAAATAGCTGCCGCTGAACAGGATTGTAAACTTGCCCAAAAGGCTCTCACGGATCTGCTCTATCTCGGAAGTTTGTGTCGGCTCATGAGTGCTCCGTTGCCGGATGATTTTGAGGCAAAGGTTCGAAGGCTTCGAGAGATTATTGACAAGTGTGAAGCCAGCACAGGTGGGGTCTCGTACCAGATCGTAGGTGGTCTCGATGACTGGAAAACCAACACCCCGGTCTGCAACATCATGAAGCCGTTCAAACTCACCGGTGCTGGTACTGGTATCATCATGGAACTCTCGGGTGGGCTATCAGGCACGTACACGTACGGCGGCGGACCATTCAATGCACAGGGGAGCGGCACCTACACGATTTCACTGCCGAACGGCCTCGGCAAGCCGGGAACGATGACCGGCGGTGGGGCTGGTCAAGTCACCGGAGATAAAGTTTATACAGGTACCGGTACAGAGAAATACACGCTCACTCCGATAGCACCGTGCAAATAGTGGTGGGTTGGAGGGGTGTCACTCCATGGGCACCCCTTCTAGCGTTTGTACCTCATCGACCAAGAAGGCCAAAGGAAACCCTAAAATGAAATACTTGTTCCTGTTAGCTGCGATGGTTTTTTCGATCAACGTATCGGCTCAAGATGCAACCGTTCTTGCCGAGCCTCACCACATTGTCGTCGATAGCAAGGACAATGTTTTCGTCACGCGAAAGTACGGCCTGGTTAAGATCGCGCCCAATGGCACGATCACTAACCTTTCAAAACAGGGTCCGGTCATCGGCGGGATGGACCGCGCTTGGTACGATCTGATCATCGATTCCAAAGACAATCTTTACGCTCACGACGGCAAGGTCATTTACAAGATCGTCGTATCGGCTGACAACATTGTTACGCTGAAGAAGTTCGCGGGACAGGATTACAGCTACAAGCTCGAAGACGGCCCGCTCGCGACAGCCGGCTTCAATGCCATCGGCCTGATGACGATCGACAAGAACGATAATATTTATCTCACCGACAGCGCCGACAAGATAAAGGACACGATCGGCACTAATTTCGTCACGGACAATTTCAATTTGAGTGACCCAGCAAGGAAAATCGAGAGGAAGAACAGGAAGGCTTTTAGCGTGATTCGCAAGATCAGCTCGAATGGAATTGTGTCGACACTAAAGACGCCAGACGGAAAATTTATTCTCCCGAATCAGATCAGCGGCATGGCGATCGATCCGCAGGGTAATATCATTTTTGGCTCTTACAGCTTCGGCCGATTCGTGGGGAAGATCGACCTCGCCACCGGCGCGATCACACTCGTCGCGGGTCAACCTTATAAACGAGAATGGTGCCCGATCTACACACAGGGCCCGATCGCCACGGCAGAGTTCGTCGAGCCCGAGAATATTATCGTGAACAAGAAAGGCGAGATACTCGTTGCCGATCAACGCATCAACCGGATCATCAAGATCGCAGATGGAAGAATGTCGACGCTCGCGGGCGGAAACATCATCGACGATTGTTCGGGGAATATTGCCGGCAGCTCGGAGAATGGAAACCGCGATGGCAAGGCATTGACCGCACTGTTCGGTTCGCCGAAAGGTATGGCCTACGACAGCAAGGGAAATCTATTTATTGCTGACACGGCCAACCACCGCATCCGCAAGTTGTCACCCGAGGGAATGGTAACGACCTTTGCGAAATAGCTCTGGCCGAGCCGGTAGAGATTGAACCACCGCCAATAACCTGGGTTCAGTGAATCGCCAAGCTATAACCATCCCGCCCTCCTACAGGCAAAGCAAACAAGCTTCCTTTGTTCGAAGTGGATTCTGTCTTCTCACTTTAGCTCCGCCAGCATTTTCTTCGAGGCCTCAGCCTGCACCGGATCAAAAGATGAGTTCAGCGCCGCACCAAGCTGAAGATGCTTTACAGCTTTTTCTCGTATGTTCATTGCCTTGTAAATGACTCCGGCGTGATAGTTGATGCGCGCGTCTTTAGTTCCGGTACGAAGTGCCTCGTTGATTAGTCTCTTCGCCTCTACTACACGGCCATTCTTGAAAAGTGCCCAGCCCAGTGAGTCGCACGTGAAGATGTCTTTACGCGTTTCATATTCACGTGTAGCAAGAGTCACTGCCTCCTCAAGATTCTGATTGTGGTCTAACCAGTAGTTGAGCATGTGACGCCACGATCTTTCGAGCGCGGCATTCTCGCGTTCCAGAGACTCAAACTTTTCGTACTCGTGCTTTGCGACGTCTCCCTGACCAAGCAGCGTGTAGAGATCTCCCAGAGCCTGGGCCGCGTCGGCAGAAGGACGCTGCTGTTGTTCCTGTCCGTAAATGTTCAGGGCGCCTTGTAAGTCACCGGCCGCAACGCGGGCTCGTGCTTTTCCCTGTAAGGCCAGATGATGTCCCGGGAAAGTGCGGAGTGCCTCATCAAACTGCCGTTCGGCAGCCTCCAGTTTTCCCACGTTCATTAGTTCGTTTCCCAACTGCGCTCGGCACCAGGCAATGCCTTCCGGGTCATTCGGGTTGGCAGCTTTAACTGCAGCGTTCATCGCGAAGATCGCTCCATAAGTATCGCCATGCAATGATCGCAGGTAGGAGACGCGTGCATACGCCGAACTGTCAGGTCGCAGGTCAACCATCTTCTGCGCAGACTGCACGGCGCCTCGATAATCTCCCAGTTCAACGAGCGCGTCTGTAATCTGACCCCAAACGTCGTGATCGTCCGTGCGAACGTTCCGCGCGAGACGCGTTGTTTCAAGAGCCTCGGCAAAGCGATGGTAAGTCAATTGTAATTTTGCACGGAGTTTGAGCGCATCGTAATTGTCTCGTTCGACAGTGAGTGATCGAGTGAGGGCTTCGTCGGCCTTCGCGTTAAAGGCAAAGTCAGCGGTCTCTCTCGCCTTCTGCATGTAAGCGGCTGCGAGCTGGTTGTATCCTCCTGACTTGTCAGGCGCTTTTTCGATTGCCTGCTGAGCGTTAAGTATTCTTTCGTCGGCTTTGCTGGTCGCTCTGCTTTCAGTCGAATTCACAACCAGGACCGTTTTCCTGGCGACAGACCTGAGACGGACAAGCCCAAGCACAAGGGCAACAACAATCGCTACCGACAAAGCGATGAGCTTAACTGTTTTCATTTCTTCCTCCTGTCATTGTTGAGTAATGCGAACTGGCTTCTGTTGCCGTTCGGTGCTCAAAACATTTTCATCCAGGGGTTCAGGGGTTGCGCACTCTGCTACATCTCGTGCCCAACCCCTGGCAAACTTATGCGTTGCCGTCTTGTTCACCATGGCAGGGGCGGCAGCGCATCGATCGGGTGGTGTTGATGAGGGGCTCCCTGCGTGCTGTTTCCAGATTGTGGAGTCCCCAGGTATGGAAACCGAGTCAGGAACGGTACGTCGTTATTTGCAACGCCGTCGCCGAGCGCGTTGTTAGGTGAAACATTCGTAGCCGGCGTGAAAGGTGTGCCACCCGCAACGGCTCGCAGCGCTATGTCCACCACGTCGTCGAAGACCCTGCGTCCGTTGGGAAAACCTGCGACGTCTCCGCCGAGCAATCCAAGGCGACTCGGGCTTGCCGAAGGCGCAATCCCAACGTTAAGACGCAACATCTCGTGTGGGCGACCGTCCGACAGGAACGTAGTGTAGTTTGGGCCAGTTACACTATTAACTGGAATTCCGGTAGCAAATATCGACACCAGGTCGTTACGCGGCGCCGGCGGAACGGAGACGCCAAAGACCGCGCTGAGTAGTTGTGCGAGCTGTGGACTCGTTACAAACTGGGCGAACTGCGAATCGTCCTGTGGCGTCGACGAGTTAAATCGATCCTTCAGTTTGAGAGGGATGATTAGTTCGTTGACGAGTGGTGAACCGAGTCTGGACACTTGGCGAAATTGTCCAGCTAGTATCGGATCATCGTCGCTAGAGAAGTCGGATCTGATAACTGTAATCCGTTGCCTGCTTGCGGTGGCCCAGACACCAATGACGGCATTTGACGCAGTAGGACTGGATGGCACCCTGCCATTTCGAGTGAGTTCCTCAATCGGAACTTCAATCGCGATGGAGTTGACATTGAAACCCGCGGTCGCATCCACACCACCGGTTGCCGCAATCGACTTGAGCTTGAGCGTGTCAAAGACGCCGCCCACGTCGATGTAGAATCCCTCGTCCCGTTGACCCGCAAAAACTCTTCCCCCATTTGGCAAGGGATACACCGCCGGTTGTCCCAGGGCCGTTTCATAGTTTGGAGTTGTTCGCTCACCGATATTGTTTGGCGGAGTCAGCAAGCCTTTCGCGATCAGATCGCCTTTCTTGCCGGGCCGTTCGATTCGCGTAACGGTATAGGTTTGTGGCTCGTTGTAATCGGGATCGTCGAGTGACGTGATTAGCGGCTCAATTCCTCCGGTTCCTGCGAGCGCTTGATTTGGAGCGGCCATACCGAGAATGGAATCGCCATTTACGAACCTGGTCTTGAACCGAAACTGGTAAGTGACGTCCTCAACGCCGTCACCTGTGTTGTCGATGTTGATTTCGTAGAGAACGGTGTCGTCAAACTTGTAGAAGTGCGGACCACCAGATGGTTCTTCGAACGGTATCCAGTTGGCGATCAGCGTGACAAAACCGCTGCGCCCGGGCTCTGTACTTCTAAAGGCATAGGTGTCTGTATTGTCAGCCAATGGGTCGGCGACAATTAGCGGTGCTTCGCGGTGACTTGAAGCGAGCGACCTCGTTGTGATCGGACTCAGTATCAACAAGAGACTCAACGCGAAGAGCAAAAAGCTGAGCAGTATTCCTCTAACATGTGGTTTTCTCATTTGCTTGTAATCCCTTCTAAGTCTTTTGACAGTATTCGAACTCCGACGCTCACTCCCTAGAAAACTACACTCGGAAATAAGCGCCCCCTCTTCCTGGAGAGGACTTCACCTGGTTGTCGAGCTTTTGCTTCCGCCGTTCAGAAAGAACAGCTTCGGCTCGTATTGGGGAATACAGTGGCTATACGGAACGCGATGAGAGTTTGGATTGGTTCATAGACTACGCAGGGATTTGATTTCTCACTTCGGACGCACTTTTGTGCCGTGCCCGTATGAGCTGCGTGACAGAAACTGTTGTGTGAGTTAAAGCTCGAGTGATCAAACGAGAGACTGCTGGGAGTTTTTGGGGACCGAATGAAATCAACGACCCACGCTGTCGCCTAACGGGCCACGGTCGTAGCGTCCGCCGCAAGTGGATTCACGACGCAGTGCTGGTCGAAGGCTTAAAGTGATTGCGTTCGGTCAATTAAACGAGTTGCGGACAGAACTAGTAAGGAAGGGTGGTTCACTCCCGCTGCCACGCTAGACAGTTTCTCTTGGATCCAGCGGCGGTAATCCAGCCTTCCCAACCTGAAGATTTATCAACGGACTCACAACACCTTCACCAGAAACACCATCGAGACCGCAAAAACCAGCAGGAGCGCTAAAACTCCTCGCAGGCTATTCGCGGTCGAGGCCTCTACTGAGGGAATCTTGTAACCGCTGTGCTCCAGATTCCGTTCGCGTAGCCAAACCATGTAGCCCTCCGACTCGAGTTCATCCTGACGTTGCGAAACCGGATCGTTAAAGCGATTGTGGAATGGATTATGGAGGTAATTGGGTAATTCGACTTTCATATTCTGTTGTCCTTCCGGCGCCTGTGGTGGAGGGGCTCAGCGCCTAGCCGGACAATTGGCAACACCCATGCCGGATGAGGCTTCGTCGTAGTTCATCGGATTTTGGCTGAATAGTTGAATGTCTTTGGCAGTTGAGAGCCGGCGTCTGCCCGATAACGTCAAGCTTCTACACGAACTCGGGCAAACGGGATTCAACCGCAAAGGGTTGAAACATAGGACTCACGGAGCGCGCCTACGAGATGACTATTTCTTCAATGACTTTGGAATGAATCCAATAGGTTTCCTCTTTGCGGCGGGCGAGGTCATCAACTGACGAATGGCCTTAAAAACAACTCTAAAGTTCTCATCGTAACTCTCCTCGAGATCGTCAAGGCGTCTCACCAATTCAACATTTGAAGTCAGTAGCTCGCGGAGTCTTACAAACGTTCGCATGATTTGAATGTTTACCTGTACTGCACGCTCACTCTTTAGAACACTCGAAAGCATCAGGATCCCATGCTCGGTAAACGCATAAGGCCGATATTTAAGGTGTTTTCCGCGAGGTTTCTTTAAGGTCACAATTTGTGACCTTAAACGCTTAGTCGTAGGCACCAACTCAGCGCTCGCCTCATCAATAGTAAGTTGAAACATAAAGTCGTCCGGGAACCGATCGACATTGCGTTTCACAGCTTGATTTAGTGCCTTCGTCGAAACTCCATACAACCTTGCGAGGTCCCGATCGAGAATCACTTTGTGCCCACGAATGAGAAGAATTGTTTGTTCAAGCAACTCGTCGGGAATTGCAATGGACGTATTAGGCATGTGAGGTCCTTTTCATGAAGCTAGGGTTTGGGTGGCATTTTACGAAGTAACTGCTGAGGTGAAAAGCCGAAGATGCCTGCGGAGGTGTAAAACCATCTCTAGTTAATGAATAACTTTATTCAATTGGCGCCATCTCCAAATACTTACAAAACGCATTCGCCAACTCCATCTGCCTCGGTGTCTTGCACGACACGTCAAACAACTCCGGATTCGCCACCAACACAGTCAAACATTGCGCACGCGACGTCGCTACATTCAATCGATTCGAACTGTATAGAAACTCCATCCCTCTTGGCGCATCCTCAGGCGTCGAAGTAGTCATCGAGTAAAAAACTACCGGCGCTTCTTGGCCCTGAAACTTGTCTACTGTTCCAACCCGCGCGTCTTTTGGCAGTCGTTGAGCCAACAACTCAACTTGCGCGTTGTAAGGCGCGACGATCAGAATGTCTCTCAATGTAAGCGGTGCAGTCTCACCATTCTTATTGGTCCATGTCGCTGCATTGTTCAAGAGTTCTTCCACCAGTTCGGCAATTGTTTCTACTTCCTCCGACGAAGAACTTTGATTCCCGCCGTGATAGACCGGAACAAATCTCAGCCCAGTGCCATCAAGTAAACCTCGAGCATTAAGACGTTGTGATGCATTCTCCCTACGCGTTGTCAGTCGACCGTCGTAGAACGCTTCGGAGGTGAACTCACAGATGTCTGGATGCAATCGCCACGACTCGCTTAGAAACAAACCTTGATGCGGCTCAATCGTGGCCCGTCCATTTAGCAGGTGGGCCAGCGCCGATACTTCCGCGCCTGGCGGATGTACACCTTGCTGTGGTTGATCGAGTTGTTGGGGATCGCCAAGCAATACGACACTCTCGGCGGCTGGTGAGAGTGCAAGCACGTTTGCGAGCGACATCTGACCCGCTTCATCAACGAAGAGTACGTCAACCGATCCGGCGAACTCTTCACGCGACCAAAGCCAGGCAGTGCCAGCAGCGACGTTAGCTTCACCGCTCTGTAATCGCTCAAGCACCGCTTCGTTGCTGTCTACCTGTTCCACCAAGTTGTGCTCACAGCCGTCGCCATTATTCGGCTTTTGCACAATGGTTAGCTCAGTGCTGATCTTGCTGGCCTCACTACACACTGTCGTCAATAGATTGCTAATCACCTTATGACTATTCGCCGTCACGCCAACTCGCTTCCCTGCATTTACCAACGCCATGATCATGTGCGCGCCAGTAAACGTCTTACCTGAACCGGGTGGTCCCTGAATTGGAAGTGCAGAAGAATCAAGCGCGATTGCCAACTCCTTTGCGACGTCCAACAACAGCGGTAGTTCCTTCGTCAATTCTTCAACGCTCTTTCCAGTCACGCGTGGCGTGTTGCGCAACAAGATGTCTCGTGCAGCTTGGAAATTGGCAGTTGCGCAGTGCATTCCATTCTCAACTACCCACTTGGCAATAGACACCAGGCTTGCCACCTGCTTCTTACTGTCGATGAAGTCATGAGGAATCAATGCTGTCGGATGAGGCTTATCGGATTTCTTTCCTCTTTTAAGATCAACCGTCAATTTGATGTCGTCAACACGAACGAAGGTGCCGGCTGAACCTTTTGTTCGAGGGTCGTGTAGATCGAGCGCTCGATCAATGGTGTGATCCTGAATCGGAAACGAATAACGATGAACAAACGACCCTTTTGTTTCATCGACTACACCTTGATACACCAACCCACCTAGCGCGTTCTTGTCTTCAAGTAGCTCATCATCGGAGAGATCACAAAGCCTGTAGTACTCCCACCACTTTGACTTATCCTCACGACGATGCCATTCGAGCAACTGGGCCAGCAGCCAACACGCTCGCTGTTCACTCGTCCAATCACTCTCGTCTTCCGGTAAATCAGCGGTGAGGCGCTCCTTCAGACTCGTAATCTCAGTGAGTTGGGCCTCGAGTTCTTCACTTGGCGCACCTGATTTCGGTTCAGGACGAGGAATAGAACTCTCGAGCTTCGCTTCCAATTCGGAACGCAACTGTTCGAGCCACTCGCGCAAACGCCAGGTCGACACACAGTCATCACGGTTGTAGTCAGCAATCGTCTTCAGTATTTCCTGCGCGGCTTTCGGATCGTCACCGAGGGCCAGCACAGCCTCAAACGCTTGCAGCGACGACGTGGCATCACGCAAAGCCACCGTCCGTTTGAATCCGTAGAACGGCTCCATCTTCTTAATCGAATAACTCTCGACTGACGCGCGCAGTCCCTGCTTCACGACGCGATAAAGATCTACGAACACTTCTGCCCGCAACAACTCGTCGACCTGATCCGTGCATACCCCATGACGACCAGCGAGGTGCTTGATGGCCGTGGGTTCATAAGCGGAGTAGTGATAGATATGCATGTCGGGATACTTCCGCCGACGTTCCATGACACCGGCGATGAACCGTTCAAAGGCCTTCTTCTCTTCCCCCGGATTGAACGCCCATATCGCTTCATAACTCAGCTTTACATCAGCCTGGTCCCAACTCTCCCACGCACCGTCGCCACGCCGTCCCACAGTTCCGATCAAATACTCGAGCCCCTGGTCGAACGCGAAAGGATCTCCCTCAAAGTCGAGAAACAAATCTCCACTCGAAGGTGGTGGCAACGCTGCTAAGCCCATCCCAATTTCAATTGGCTCGATCAACTCGTGAACCGGCTTCGCTTCGATCCTCCCACGCACTTGTACGCGTGCCTGCTCTCTTATCCGCAACAGTGGCGCCGACGCGATCTTTGTCGGGGCGGCACTCCCTGGCCGCCCTTCACCACCAACTGCCTTCACCTCCAACGGAAACCTCGCCAACTCTTCGACCTTAACAACACCAACTTCAGCCAACGCCTTCCGCTGCCTTCTCGTTATCCCCGCAACCAGTGAAAGATGATCGTCAACGTGCCAGCGTTCATCACAATTCGGCGACCAATCACACGCGAAGCAATGCTCGACCGGTTCCGGATACGTAATCGGCAGTTGGCCCAGCGAAGTTTGAAAATCGCTTTTGACTTTACGGAAGAACGCGAGGTAACGCTGAACCCGAAACTCTTCGGCCTTTGCCCCTCTCCCGAGAACGACGTGCATCTTCTCCGGCTCTTTACCTTGAATTGCGGCAACCAACACCGAATAGAAACAGAGCTGCATCAACGCGCGTGCTTTTGTCGACTTCGCCAACTTGGTCTCAACGACTTCGTACGACCATGGTCCAAGCTCGCTTGGAGTCTCCACTCGCAACAGGAAGTCCGCTCTCCCACCGTACTGACCTTGAATCAACGTCGCCTGATAGATAGCATCTACGCCCCGACTCATCGCCGCCCTTGTCGCCTTCGCCGCCTTTTCCCAACCGCCCTCCGTCGATATCTCAACAACCGCGAGCCCGCGATCCTCCCTCAACCCCTTGAGATACTTCGCCTCGTGCTCCAACCCCAACTTCCTGAGCAACTCCATCCCCGGATCGGCATAGAAAGTCTTCTCAACCTCACCCAACTCCTTCTGTCTTTCGAGCGTGGAGATATGCTGGCAGGCAAGAAAATCGGCGATGTTAGTAGCGAAGAACATAGTAGCTAAGAAACCTTACTCAGTGCGTTCAGAGTCTAACTGCAACCTCAGTTTAGCGGGCTCCGGCAACTTTGATCTTGTGGCTGCCGTATACCACCCTCAACCCTCATATACACCGGCCAGAAGGGAACAACGCAGGTATTCAGTCCATTGACTTCGTTCGTAAAGATGAACGGCGAATAACGCCCGTTATCCGCCGTCTGTCAGTACTCATAGACTGCTGCCTTAGTTCTTGGCTTTGAGTTTCTTTTCGTCCGATTCCATCTTCTTTTTCAGGTACTTGGCTAACTTCTCGGCACTTGAGCGGTAGCCGCGATTGGCTGATTTCTTGTCTGACGAGTCAGCATAGACCACCACCTTGGTTTGGACATTGATGACCTGAAAGGACGCGGAGGCCGATCCTCGGAGATCTCCGAAGAAGACTTTCTTTGCCCATCCGGCACCTTTGCGATCCGCCGATCCAGTAATTACAAAGTCAGCTTGCTCAATATCTGTGAC
>Ga0207675_100004421_pt1 | contig 13585 bp, 12 predicted proteins | sample KBSSwiS42_FD_184305 | JGI IMG/M metagenome (GOLD analysis project Ga0207675, IMG submission 184305) | Switchgrass rhizosphere microbial communities from Kellogg Biological Station, Michigan, USA - KBS Switchgrass S4-2 (SPAdes) (version 2) | ecosystem: Host-associated > Plants > Roots >... | reverse complement strand
CACGCCGTGACGGCGGCAGGATGAAGATCGCCGTGCAATCGGGCTGAGCCTTGCGCACCTGGCGCGCGCCCTGCCAGTCGATCTCCAGGATCACATCATGGCCGGCGTTGCGCAGCGCCTCGACCTGGGCCCGGCCCGTGCCATAGAAGTTGTCGAACACCTGCGCGTGCTCGAGGAATTCACCCGCGTCGCGCAGGCGTTTGAACTCGTCCACGGTGATGAAGTGATAGTCCCGTCCCGGGACTTCGGTCTCGCGCTGCTTGCGCGTGGTGTGGGAGATAGACACGCGCAGCGACGGGTCACGTGCCAGCACGGCCTTCACCAGGCTGGTTTTGCCGGCACCGGAAGGTGCCGCGATCACGAACAACGAGCCGCGTCGCGGCTTGCCGGTGGACTGCATGGCTCGGATTGTAGCCGCCAGAGAAAAACCCCGGCGCCTGGCCGGGGTCTTGCGGACGGATCGGTGGTCTTGCTAGGCCGACGCGGTCTTGCGCCGGCGCAGAATGAAACTTGCGATTCCCAACGCCAGAAGGCTGAACGCGCCCGGCTCGGGAACGTCCCGGACCTCGTTCCACGTCACCCAGCCGATGGCGACTCCGTCGACACCACTTTGCGTGAGCAACGCCGAGCCGGCGCCAATCGACGTTCCGAACGCGAGGATGTTGAAGTCCGACGTGCCCCATTGCACGCACTGGAAGGCGGGCTGACAGCGATTCGGTGCGACGAGGCCGTCGAGGCTCCAGCCCGTGACGCCACCGAAGCCGTCGACGTAGAGCGCGCCGAGGGCGGCGCTGGATCCGTCGAAATGCATGCCCAGCCAGTCGAACGACAGAGCAAGGGTCGGTAGCGGCGTATTCAGGTCTCCGACGCGCGATCCGGGCGAACCCATGGCCAGGTCAGAGTCGAACAGGAAGAAGCCCGAACCATCGGCGGTCCCCGTCCCTGGTTGCGTGCCCAGCACGTGGACCAGCGAGATTTCGAAGTCATATCGGATCGCCCCGGCATGGGCGGCTGGAACCGCCAGGGCCAGCAGTGAAAGGGCCAGAAACCCGCGCATTACATATCCTTAGCGTTGATTAGTTAGACAGGGCGAGCTGAGTGAATGTAACCCCCCGCGAAACGCCGCCCATGCGACATATGGCCCAAAGGCCCCATTACTGTGACCCCCAGCACTGTTTACAAAGGGCGTCCCTTGCTCACGCGTCGGATCAGCCATGCGCCTCGTCAATCAGAACTGGTGGTTCACGACCCTGCTCGTGAGCAAGCACACCTACTGCCCGCCCCTCGACAAGGACATCAAGTGCGATGTCGCCATCGTCGGGGGCGGATTCGCCGGCGTGTCGGCGGCGGCGCAGTTCCTCAGGAAAGGACTGAAGGTCGTGCTGATTGACAAGAACATCATCGGCGGCAGTTCGTCGGGGCGCAGCGCCGGGTTCCTGACTCCCGACAGCGAGTTGGAGCTGCATCAGCTGTGTCGCCGCTACGGCAACCAGGCGGCCCGCGAGATCTGGGATGCGCCCTTGCGCGGCATCGACGTCATCGTCTCCGCGATCAAGCGATACGACATCAAGTGCGGGCTGCTCGAGCAGGATTCGCTGTTCCTCGGCCTGGGCAAGGACGGCTACGAAGCCGCGAAGTCGGAACTCGAATGTCGCGAGGACGTGGGCTTCACGGATCAGAAGCTGTACGACGCCGAGCAACTGAAGGGCATTCTCGGGTCGGAGGGCTACACCGCCGGCATTCGCTACGGCGGCACCTACGGCATCAATCCGCTGCAATGCCTGCAGGGAATCAAGGACATCCTCATCGACGACGGCATGCAGATCTACGAGAGCACCGCGATGAAGGGGCTCGAAGGACACACGGTCCATACGCATGCCGGCAGCATCACCGCGGAAAACATCATCATCGCGGTGGACAAACTCGAGAGTTCCATCAGTCCGCTGGCGGCCGAGGTGTTTCACGCGCAGACCTTTCTCAGTGTGTCCGAGCCACTCACCGACGCGGAGTTGAAGATTCTCTTTCCGGCGGGCGAACAGATGCAGTGCTGGGACTCGAAACTGGTCTACACGTATTTTCGATTGACGGCCGACAACCGCTTGCTGCTCGGTGGCGGCTCGGCGCTCACGACATTCCTGAAGGATGCTTTCAACAATCCGGCCATCATCCGGCGCGTCATCAACGACTTCTACGAGCACTTCCCGCAGCTGCGCAAGGTGTCGTTCATCCAGTTCTGGCCGGGACAGATCGACACGACGCGCGACCTGTTGCCGACCATCGTGCGGCCGAAGGATCAACAGCACCTGCGCTTCATCTTCGGCTGCGTGGGAATTCCATGGGCGACGTTCACCGGCAACTTCTGTGCGCGTAATGTGCTCGGCGAGGCCGACGACGACTACAGGAAGTACTTCAATTATTTCTCGAATGAGAGGTACTTCTGGCTGCCCAGCAAGCTCGGCAAGGTGATCGGCAAGCCACTGTTATTCTCGCTGTCGAACAGCTGGGCTAAGTTCAAGCAGGTGGACAACCTGCGCGAGCACGGTGTGGAGAAGGAGTTCTAGCTACTTCGCGTCGGCAGCAGCGTGGAGCCGCGGCGTCATTCGACGTTCTGCACCTGTTCGCGCATCTGCTCGATCATCACCTTCATGTCGACGGTGAGGCGCGTTGTGTCGAGATCCTGCGATTTCGACGCGAGCGTATTGGCTTCGCGGTTGAGCTCCTGCATCAGGAAGTCGAGACGGCGCCCGGCCGGCTCGCCACCGCCCATGACACGGCGGGTTTCCTCGATGTGGCCGTTGAGGCGGTCGAGTTCCTCGGCCACGTCGATGCGCTGCAGCTGCAGGACGACTTCCTGTTCGATGCGCTCGCGATCCACCGCCGCGAGCAGTTCCGCCACGCGTTCGTTGAGCCGCGCGCGCAGGCGCGTCTGTATCTCGGGCAGGCGTGCGCGCACCTGGATCACGAGAGCGACCAGCCCCGCGCAGCGCTGCTCGATGAGCTCGCCGAGGCGTTTGCCTTCGCGCAGCCGCATCGCGCCCAGTTCATCCAGTGTCTGCTGGAACAGCGAGCGGCCGGAACCTAACAAGGCATCGGAGTCGGGCGTGGCGGTCTCGACCACTCCCGGCCAACGCAGCACTTCGACCGCGTCGACGGTCGCCTTTGGCAGCGCGCCGAGCACTTCCCGGACGGCATTCGCGACGCGCTCCAGCGCCGTGGCATCGATTCGCAACTCGCGTTCCGAGGCCTGCGCGCTGCGCAGGTGCATGGTGCAGTCGACCTTGCCGCGTTTTAGGTGTTTCGCGAGCAGCTGCCGCAGGTCGGATTCCAGCGGTCGCAGCTCCTCGGGCAGGCGAAACCCTGGTTCCAGGTAGCGGTGATTCACGCTGCGCAGCTCGCAGGTGAGGGTCCCCCAGCTGCCGGCCAGCTCGCGCCGTGCGAATCCCGTCATGCTTGCGATCATGGCGCTCGAAGTTCTCGGCTGAATACGTACGGGGTGCGGTAAAGTGCGCGGCAGTTTATCAGACCCCCACCACCCGGCCTTGCGCATCGAATACGCCGAAGTCAGCCTGCTAGGCAATCGCACCGACAATCAGGATCGCGTCTCTGTCGCGGTCTCGGAGCATTCGGCGCTGCTGGTCGTGATCGACGGCATGGGCGGCCATTCCGATGGCGCGCGGGCGGCCGAGACGGCGATCAAGGTGCTGGTCGAAGCCTTCTGGCACACGCCGCAACCCATTCTCGACCCGCTCGGCTTCCTGCACCTGTCGCTGGGGCGCGCGCACGAGGAAGTCGCGAAGCTGGGCGCCAACCTGCCACTGGAACTGCGGCCGCGCGCGACCTGTGCGCTGTGCCTGGTGCAGCAGGGCAGCGCCTTCTGGGCCCATATCGGCGACAGCCGTGTCTATCTTCTGCGTCGTGGCAAGGTGTTCAAGCGCACGCGCGACCACAGCCACGTGGAGTTCCTGCTGCGCGAAGGCGTGATCACGCCCGACCAGGCGCTGACGCATCCGATGCGCAATTTCGTCGAATGCTGCCTCGGCGGTGAACCTTTCCTGCCCGAGATGACACTGGGTCTGCGCGAGCCACTCGAGACGAACGACGTGCTGCTGGTGTGCTCGGACGGCCTGTGGGGCGGCGTCGACGACGCCGAGATCGCCGCGGCATTCCCGCTGGCGCGCGCGCCGCTGCGTGACGAATTGCAGCGCCTCTCGGAGCGCTCCGTGAATGTGGTCGGCGCGGGGGCGGACAACACCTCCGCCGCCGTGGTGCGCTGGATAGGTAACTCGTAATGAGTGCCCGGCCCAGCGGCCGCGCACCCGACGAGCTGCGCGCCATCCGTTTCACCCGCCAGTTCACCCAGCACGCCGAAGGCTCGGTGCTGGTCGAATTCGGCAATACGCGGGTGTTGTGTACCGCCAGCGTCGAAGAAGTGGTGCCCGGATTCCTGCGCGGCAAGAACCAGGGCTGGGTCACTGCCGAGTACGGCATGTTGCCGCGCGCGACGCACACGCGAACGCCGCGCGAGGCCGCCAAGGGCAAACAGAGCGGCCGCACCCAGGAAATCCAGCGCCTGATCGGCCGATCGCTGCGGGCGGTGACGAATCTCGCGGCACTCGGCGAGCGCACCATCACGCTGGATTGCGACGTGCTGCAGGCCGATGGCGGCACGCGTACCGCGGCGATTACCGGCGGCTACGTCGCGCTGGCCGATGCCTGCGATGCATTGCTGGCGAAACGCCTCATCACTGCGCCGCCGCTTCATGGACAGGTCGCGGCCGTTTCCGTGGGAATCTGCCGTGGCGTGCCGGTGCTCGACCTCGACTATGCCGAGGACTCCGGCGCCGAAACCGACATGAACGTGGTGATGAACAACGGTGGGGGCTTCGTCGAAGTGCAAGGCACGGCGGAGGGCCACGCCTTCAGGCGTCATGAACTCGACGCCTTGCTGAATCTCGCGGCTGGTGGGATTGCCCGGCTGTTCCAGCTGCAGGCCGAGGTGCGCACGGCCGCCTGACGCGCGCCGCACGCTGACCCATGCCGACTCCGCGCGTAGTGCTCGCCAGCGGCAATGCGGGCAAGTTGCGCGAGTTTTCCGAGCTGCTTGGGCCGAGCGGTTTCGAGCTCGTCAGACAATCCGAATTCGGCATTACCCCGCCGCCGGAAACCGGCACGACATTCCTCGAGAACGCGCTGATCAAGGCGCGCAACGCGGCGCAGCTGAGCGGCCTGCCCGCCATCGCCGACGACTCGGGCATCGAGGTGGATGCGCTGGGCGGCGCGCCCGGCGTGTTTTCGGCGCGGTTCGCGGGCGAGGACGCGAGCGACGAAGCCAATCTCGCGAAGCTGCAGGCGGCGCTCGAAGGCTTGCCGCCCGAGAAGCGCACGGCGCGTTATCGCTGCGTCATCGTATTCGTTGAAAGCGCGCTGGATGCCCGACCGCTGGTGGGCGAAGGCGCCTGGGAAGGACGCATCATCCCGGCGCGGCGCGGCACCGGCGGTTTCGGTTATGACCCGTCATTCGTTCCGGTTGGCGAGACTCGCACGGTCGCGGAAATGCCCGCGGCGGAGAAGAACCTTCAAAGCCATCGTGGACAGGCGATGCGCGCGTTTCTCGCGCAGCTCGGGCGGCGGAGCGTGCCGTGAAAGCGCCGCCGCTCGCCTTGTACGCGCACTTTCCGTGGTGCGTGCAGAAATGCCCGTACTGCGACTTCAACTCGTACACGCTCAAGGAACAGTTGCCCGAAGAGCGCTACATCGACACATTGCTGCGCGACCTGGACGCGCAGCTGCCCGCCGTCGCCGGCCGCCGGTTCGTGAGCGTGTTTCTCGGCGGCGGCACCCCGAGCCTGTTCTCGCCGGCTGCGATCGCGCGCCTGCTCGATCGCGTGCGCGGCAGTCCCGGTCTCGCCGAAGACGCCGAAATCACGCTGGAAGCGAACCCCGGCACCATCGAGCGCGGCCGTTTCAGCGAGTACCGCGCCGCAGGCGTGACGCGCGTTTCGCTGGGGGCGCAGAGTTTCGATGCGCGCCAGCTGGAGTTGCTCGGTCGCATTCATTCGGCCGACGAAACCCGGCGCGCCGCCGAGGAACTGCACGCGGCCAGGCTCGGCAACTTCAATCTGGATCTCATGTATGCGTTGCCCGGCCAGACTGCGGGCGACGCGGAGGCCGATCTGCGCAGCGCGCTCGCGCTGGATCCCGCGCACATCTCGCAGTATCACCTGACCATCGAGCCCGGCACCGTGTTCGCGGCGGCGCCGCCACGGCAACCGGAAGACGAGATCGTCGAAGACATGCTCGAGCGGTCGTTGCGATTGCTGAACGATTCGGGGTTCGAACAGTACGAGGTGTCGGGGTACGCCAGGCCTGGTGTGCGCTGCGCCCATAATCTCAACTACTGGAATTTCGGCGACTACCTGGGAATCGGCGCAGGGGCGCACGGCAAAGTGACGGATCCGGCACGCGAGCTCATTTTCCGGACTCAACAAATACGCGAGCCGCGCCGCTACCTGGCCTCGGATCCCGGCGCGCTCGAACAACGTCCCGTCTCCATGCGGGACCTGCCATTCGAGTTCGCAATGAATGGCTTTCGCCTGGTGGAGGGATTTCCAGACGCGCTTTTCGAAGCCCGGACCGGTCTGAACATCGGGGTGCTGGAACGGGCACTGGTTTCCCTTGAGGGGCGAAAACTGGTCGAACGGGGCACCGGGACCTGGCGCGCGACACCCAAAGGTTTCCGATTTCTCAACGAGATACTGGTAGCGCTACTGCCCGACACCACCGCCCGGTAGTTGGGCGGTTTTATGCACAGACGCCCCATGCGGGGCACGTAAACAAGGGCATTACGGCAGGTTTCAGTTCTGTTGCAGGATAAATACGCCATAACTAGTTGATAATGAAGTCTTTAATATCATGGCGATTATTTGACCAAGGTAACGGATTTGCGTACTTCGCCGGCTTTTTGAGAAACGCAAGGGCCGCAACTCACAGAGTTATCCACACTTTCTGTGGATAAAGGGCTGTTGGTTTTTGAGCTTGAGAACCCACTATTGGCCCGCTAGACTGCGCGCCCTTTTTTCTAAACCCCGGCCGGCAAAATCCGCCCGGTAGAGAGAAACCATGAAAGCCGATACGCATCCTGAATACAAAGAAATCAGCGTTTCCTGCACCTGCGGGAACTCGTTCAAGACGCGGTCGACTCTGGGACACGACCTGCAGGTCGAAGTCTGCGCCAACTGCCATCCGTTCTATACCGGCAAGCAGAAGATCGTCGACACGGCTGGCCGCGTCGACAAGTTCCGCAAGAAGTACGCCGCCGCCTCCGGCCGCTAAGAACTTCTCCCTTACCAGGGCCTACTCACAAAGGCGCCTCCTTTCGAAAGAAGGGGGCGCCTTTTTGCTGTGTGGACCAGGCTATTCCGGAACTTGTTGTCGCAGCGCCGTATCGTAGTTAAATACGCGCTCGGCCCGCTCGCGGAGACCCCCAGATGAAGCGCATTCAGTTAATCGTCCTCAGCCTGACGGCGGCGACGATATTCATTGTCAGCTGCGCTTCGAATCCGGCCACTGGGGGCAAGAACGTCGTTCTCGGCTCGATGGACGGCGAGAAGAAAACCGTCCAGAAACACCACCAGGAAATCGTCAAGGCGCTGGGCCTCTACGACGACCAGGCCACCCAGGAATACGTCAACGTCGTCGGGCAGCGTGTCGCTCACGTAAGCGATCTGCCCAACGAAGAATTCAAGTTCTTCGTCATCGACGACGAATCCATCAACGCATTCACGACCGGCTGCTGCAATGTGTACGTCAACCGCGGCCTGCTGCTGAACATCAATTCGGAAGCAGAGCTGGCGGGCGTGTTGGGCCACGAGATCGGCCACGTCACCGCGCGCCATCCGGCGCGCCGCCAGACCCGCGGCGTGGCCGCATCGCTCGGCGCCATGGCGGCCGCGATCCTCACGGGTTCGAATGCCATCGGACAGCTCGCGAACATCGGCGCGCAGGCGTGGATGATGGGATACGGCCGCGAGAACGAGATGGAAGCGGACCGCCTCGGCATGAAATACATGGTGAAGGCCGGCTACGACCCCGAGTCCATCGGCAAGGTGTTCTCGATGTTCCAGGCCGGCGAAAAATTCGAACGCGCCCGCGCGCAGGCGGAAGGCCGCGAGCCGCGGCTGTATCACGGTGTGTTTTCCAGCCACCCGAGTCCGGACGAGCGCGCGGTGCAGGCGGCCAAGGGTGCCGCCAACATCAAGGAAGCGCCACCGGGCGGCTGGATCGTGCGGCACGATGAATACCTCACGATGATCAACGGCATCGCCTATGGCACGAGCAAGGCGCAGGGCATCGTGCGCGACAATCGTTTCTACCACGCCGACATGGGCATCACCGTGGCCTTCCCGCGCGGCTGGACCATCCAGAACGAGCGCGACAGCCTGCTGGCGTTCACCCCGACGCGCGACGCGATGATGAAGGTCATGATCGATCGCAAGCCCGACAAGCAGGCGCCACGCGAATTCCTGCTGAGCAAATTGCAGGGTGCCTCGGTGTTCAAGGGTGAGCCGATCACCAGCACGGAAGGCAATGAGGGTTACGCGATCGTCACCCGGCAGGGTTCACCCATCGACAACGGCCCGGTGCGCTGGGCGGTGGTGTATCGCGGCCAGAGTGCCTTCATCACCGCGGGTGCGAGCCGCTCGGCACTGAATGGCGTGCCCGAGATCGACGGCCTCGTCATGTCGGTGGCGCAGACACTGCGCGGACTCAAGCCTTCCGAATTCCCGCTGGCCGAGCCATACCGCATCAAGGTCGTCAAGGCGACCGACAAGACGAACATGGGCGAGTACGCCGCGGAGATGCCCGAGGTCAAGTTCAAGAAGGAAACCCTCGAGCTCATCAACGCGCTGTATCCGAACAAGAAGCCCTCGAACGGACAGCTCTTCAAGGTCGTCGAATAGTTGCGGACCGCGGCGCGAATTCGCGCCGCCGTTTCTTGATTCCGGTGCGGGACCATGTAAGGCTCGCGCTGATCCACCGTGACTCACGCGCCGCCCAGCTTGCAGGGCCTCTCACACATGTCCGATCAGAAACTGGAACTCGTCGACCCCGCCACCGGGAAGAAGGCCTTGCTACCCGTGCGCCCCGGCACCCTGGGTCCCTCGGTGGTCGACATCGCGCCGCTCGCCAAGGAATTCGGCGCTTTCACCTACGATCCCGGTTACGGTGCAACCGCCGCGGTCGAGAGCAAGATCACCTACATCGACGGCGAAGCCGGCGTGCTTATGCATCGCGGTTACCCGATCGAGCAGCTGGCGGCCAAGAGCTCGTTCATCGAGGTTTGCTATCTACTGCTGAACGGCGAACTGCCGAGCAAGGCGCAGCTCGACGAGTTCGAACACAGCATCCGCAACCACACGATGATCAACGAGTCGCTGCTGCGTTTCTTCGGCGGCTTCCACCACAACGCGCACCCGATGGCGATGGTCTCGGCGGTGGTGGCGTCGATGTCGGCGTTCTACCACGACTCGATGGACATCCATAACCCGCGGCACCGCGAGATCTTCGCGCACAGGATCGTCGCCAAACTACCAACCATCGCCGCGGCGGCCTACAAGCACTCTCTCGGTCAGCCGTTCATCTATCCACGCAACGACCTCAACTACTGCGCGAACATGCTGCACATGTTCTTCGCGGTGCCATGCGAGCCCTACAAGGTCGACCCGGTCGCTGCCGAGGCGCTCGACCTGCTGTTCATCCTGCACGCCGATCACGAGCAGAACGCCAGCACCTCGACGGTGCGTCTTGCGGGATCGACCGGCGCGAATCCCTACGCGGCCATTTCATCCGGCGTCTCCGCGCTGTGGGGCCCCGCGCACGGCGGCGCCAACGAGGCCGTGCTGGAAATGCTCGAGGAGATCGGTACCGCCGACCAGATTCCCAAGTACCTGGCGATGGCCAAGGACAAGTCCAGCCACTTCCGGCTGATGGGATTCGGCCATCGCGTCTACAAGAACTTCGACCCTCGCGCCAAGATCATTCGCGACATGTGCCACAAGGTGCTGCAGAAGCTGGGCAAGCAGGACAATCCGCTGCTCGAGCTCGCGCAGCGCCTCGAAGAGGTCGCGCTCAAGGACGAGTACTTCGTGGCGCGCAAGTTGTACCCGAACGTCGACTTCTATTCCGGCATCATCTATTCCGCGCTCGGAATTCCGCGTTCAATGTTCACCGTGATGTTCGCGATCGCGCGCACCGTGGGATGGGTGGCGCACTGGCAGGAGATGATTTCCGATCCGGCCATGCGCATCGGCCGACCGCGCCAGCTGTATACCGGCCCGACCAGGCGCGACTATCAGGCCATCGATACGCGCGGCTGACGCCTACTGCGCGGCCGAGGCGTCCTCGGCGTCCAGCAACACCTCGAGTTCGTCGGCATCGATGCGTCGCATCGGTTTGCCATCGACCGGGCTCACGGGTGCCTGGCGAATTCCATCGACCGGAAACACCGTCGCGTCCACGACGTGATCTTCGAGTTCGAAATGCACGCCGGGGTAGGCCACCACGCGATCGATGCCATACCTCACGCGCCGTTCCACGACTTCGTGATCGATGCCGAGATCCATGAGGCGGATGGTGATGGCCTCGGCGCGCTCCGCGAACAGGTGCAGCTGGATGTCGTTGTGTTCGGTGGCGGTACCAGACAGCACAGGGCCGACCAGGCGCGGTTCGAAATCCGCGAGCATCTGCATGGCCGAGAGCGCCGCGCTGCGCTGCGCCGCAAGGGTCTCGCCGTGGCGTGAGCCGCCGAACAGCCGGTGATACTCCGCGAGCGCATCCTCGATCTCGGTGTTTTTCGGCAGCACCGAACCGTCGGTGACGCCGAATCGCTCGGCCGCCTTGCGCTTGGCGGTCAGGAAATCACGGATTCCGTGCTCCGACATGATGCGCGCCGCTTCCTGTGCGAGTGCACGGCGCAAGTTCTCGGCGCGTGGAGGCAGTTTCTTCATGATGCCTAGAAGATCGGATCGGAGCTGCTCTGCTGAGTATCGGGCGAATTGGGGTCGATGTTCGACGGTCCGACGCCCGAGTCACCCTGGTAGCCCGATTCCGTCGGCAGATTGTCGGCGCGGAAATACTCGAACAAGGGATCGAGATCCGCGTCCTTCGTGCCACCGGTGGCTGCATTGATCTTGATTTCGATGATGCCGTCGGGCTGGGTCTGGCTCTTCTCGGGAACGCCGCGCAGCGCCTCGCGCATGTAATCCACCCAGATTGGCACGGCCGTGCGCGCGCCTTCTTCGCCGGCGCCCAGCGGGCGATTGTCGTCGGTGCCTACCCAGACGCTGGCGACGATGCTCTCGTTGAAGCCGTTGAACCAGGTGTCGACCGCGGAATTCGTGGTGCCCGTCTTGCCACGGAGATCGCTGCGGCCCAGCGCCATCGCGCGTCGTCCGGTGCCGCGCGTGATCACCTCTTTCATGATGTCGTTCATGATGAAACAGACTTGGGGTGAGATGGCGCGCGGGGCGGGTTCGACGCGGCGGGCAGCCGGGGGCAGGGGTACGGGTGGCACGTGCGTGGCGCTGACCTGGGTCAGCTTGGCGCGCTCGGCGTCGGAGACGGCGTAGATCGGATCCACGCATTCCGCGCAGACCGCGTGCGGCTCGGCCGAGTAGACGATCTGGCCGCCGGGTCCTTCGATCCGGTCGATGTAGAAGGGCTCGATCTTGTAGCCGCCATTGGCGAATACGGCGAACCCGGTGGCGACTTCCAGCGGCGTCGCGCCGAAGCTCCCCAGGGCCAGTGTGAGGTTGCGTGAGTTCTTGAACTCGTCCTTCGTGAAGCCGAAGTTCTGCACGTAGTCGATCACCGGCTGGACACCCATCGCCTGCAGCAGCCGGATGGATACCAGGTTGCGCGACAACACCAGCGCGTCGCGCAGTCGCATGGGGCCGCGGAATCCGCCGCCGGAATTCTCGGGGCGCCAGATTTCCTCCAGCGCCGGGTCGTCCATGACGATGGGCGCATCGAGCAGCATCGACGCGGGCGTGAAATTGCCCGCGAGCGCTGCCGAGTACATGAATGGTTTGAAGCCTGAGCCGGGCTGGCGTCGCGCCTGGGTGACGCGATTGAAACGCCCCTGTCCGGCGCCGAAATAATCGTAGCCACCCACCAGCGAGAGAATGGCCCCATTGTTGGGATCCAGCGCGATCAGCGCGCTCTCGGTTTCCGGTAATTGCGCGAGCGCCGCGGGACCGTCGGCCTTTTCGTGCGTGACGTAGACCACGTCGCCACGTGCGAGGATTTCCGCCGCGCTCTTGGGTTCGGGACCGAGGTCGAAATCATTGACACGTTTCCGGGCCCACGACAGTCCCGGCCAGTCGATGTCCGCCATCCCGGAACCCTTGATGTAGACCTGCGCCTTCTTCTCCGCGACGCTGATGACGAGCGCCGGTTCGACGTTGCCGATGCTGCTGTACTCTTCGAGCAGCGTTTCGAGCCCTTCGGTGGATTCGCTGCCGGTGAGCTCGACGCGCGTCTTCGCGCCGCGCCAGCCGTGCCGCCGGTCGTGGTCGACCAGGCCGGTGCGCAGCGCGCGATTCGCGGCAGTCTGCAGACGCCCGTCGATGGTGGTGTACACCTTGTAGCCGGCGTCCTGCGCTTCTTTGCCGAAACGTCGCTCGATTTCCAGGCGCACCATCTCGGCGACATACGGAGCATCGACGTCCGCGAGCGCCCGATGCGCCTTCGCACTAACTACCTCACCGGCCGCGGCGTCGGCGGCCGCCTGGTCGACGAAGCCGAGCTCGCGCATGCGCCGCAGCACGTACTTGCGTCGCTCGGTCGCGCCCCGCGGATCGCTGATCGGGTTGTACCTCGAGGGCCATTGCGGAACTCGCGCGAGCGTCGCGGCTTCACCGAGCGTGAGCTGATCGAGTTGCTTGCCGAAGTAGGTTTCGGCGGCGGCCGCGACACCGTATGAGCGTTGCCCGAAAAATATGACGTTGAGGTAGAGCGCAAGGATTTCCTGCTTGGTGAAATCCCGCTCCAGGCGATAGGTGACGAAAATCTCCTGCAGCTTGCGGCGCGCGGTCTGCTCCTGCGTGAAAAACGCGCTGCGCGCCGCCTGCATGGTGATCGTGCTGGCGCCCTGCCGTTCTCCGGAAGTGACGTTGACGAACAACGCGCGCAACACGCCTTGCCAGTCATAACCGTGGTGCTCGAAGAAGCGGTCGTCTTCCGCCGCGATGAACGCCTGGCGCACGATCAGCGGGATCTGCTCGTAGCTCACCGGGTTGCGGCGCTGCTCGCCAATCTGCGCGATCAGGTCGCCGTCGCGCGTGTACACGCGCAGCGGCACCGAAAGCTCGTTGTTCTTCATCGCGGCGACCGACGGCAGAGTCGGTTCGAGGTACACGTACGCGCAAACGAACGCGTATGCCACCGCAAGTGTGACGGCCGTCACACCCATCAACGCCTGTACAAAGAGTCGAAAGTAGTTTGGCTTCACAGAATCCGGGTCTCGTCGGTTGCGCGCACGTTATGCCCTATGCATAGTAACCGCCGTCGATACGCATACTCACCG
>Ga0207675_100004420_pt1 | contig 13586 bp, 6 predicted proteins | sample KBSSwiS42_FD_184305 | JGI IMG/M metagenome (GOLD analysis project Ga0207675, IMG submission 184305) | Switchgrass rhizosphere microbial communities from Kellogg Biological Station, Michigan, USA - KBS Switchgrass S4-2 (SPAdes) (version 2) | ecosystem: Host-associated > Plants > Roots >... | reverse complement strand
GTGGTCGCCTTGTTGAAAGCGCTGTGCCCGCTGGCGCCATTGCACCAGCCGCACAATCTGACCCCGATCGAATCCATCATGGCGGAGGCGCCGCACATCCGGCAGGTCGCCTGCTTCGACACGGCGTTCCACCAGACCCAGCAGCAACTCGCGCAAAACTATGCGCTGCCGCGCGAGCTGACCGAAGCAGGAGTGAAGAGGTACGGCTTCCATGGCCTGTCCTATGAATATGTGAGCGGCAAGCTGCGCGACGTCGCGCCGGACCAGGCCGACGGGCGGATCATCGTCGCGCACCTCGGCAATGGCGCGAGCCTGTGCGCCATGCATCATGGCCGAAGCGTCGCCACCACCATGGGATTTACCGCGGTCGAAGGACTCGTGATGGGAACGCGCTGCGGCTCGATCGATCCGGGCGTCCTCATCTACCTGATGGACGAGCGCGGGATGGATGCGCGCGCCCTGGAAGACCTCATTTACAAGAAGTCGGGACTGCTTGGCGTGTCCGGATTGTCTTCGGACATGCGGACGTTGCGCGGGTCCGACGATCCGAGAGCGCGCGAGGCGATCGACCTGTTCATCTATCGGATCGTCCGGGAAATCGGATCCCTGTCGGCCGCGCTAGGCGGGCTCGACGGCATCGTCTTCACCGGCGGCATCGGCCAGCGAGACACCAAGACGAGGAAGGAAGTGATCGACGGCTGCGGCTGGCTCGGCGCGGCGATCGACGAGCAGCTGAACGCTGCCGGCCAGGGCCGCATCGATGCGACGACATCACGCATACCGGTCTGGGTCCTGCCGACCGACGAGGAGCGGGTGATCGCCCGGCACACCGCCGCGCTGCTGGAGCCAACTAGTGAAGCGCGCCCCGCAAGGGCGGAAATACCGGGGTCGCCCGTATCCGGTTGAATCAGCCGTCCCGGCCGGCGAAGATCCGCCGCTCGGGTCCCGGGAGCCCGACCCAATAGCCGAGCTCGCTCAATTCGCTCACCTGCCAGACGCAGAGGTCGGCGGCCTTGCCGGCCTCGATCGTCCCCACTTCATGCGCCAACCCCAGCGCACGCGCGGCGTTGACCGTCATTCCGGCGATCGCCTCCTCTGGCGTAAGGCCGAACAGGGTGCACGCCATGTTCATGACCAGCTGCGGGTTGAGCAGCGGCGAGGTGCCGGGATTGCAGTCGCTGGCGATGGCAATCGGTACCCCGGCGTCGCGCAGCAGCTGCACCGGGGGCTTCTTCTTCTCATTGAGCGCGTAGAAAGCGCCCGGGAGGAGCACCGCGACCGTCCCGGCAGCGGCCATCGCCTTGGCCCCGGCGGCGTCCAAATGCTCGAGATGGTCGGCCGACAGCGCCTTGTAACGGGCGGCGAGCTCGGCGCCCTTCTGGTTCGATAGCTGTTCGGCGTGGAGACGGACCGGCAAGCCATTGGCGCGGGCCGCCGTAAAGACGCGCTCGACCTCGGCCGGGCTGAAAGCGATGGATTCACAGAAAGCGTCGACGCTTGAGGCAACGCCGGCCTTGGCGATCGCGGGAATCATTTCCTCTGCGATCATCTGCACATAGGCTTCGCGCGCCTTGCCCTCCTTCGCCGCGGGGGGAAGCGCGTGGGCGGCGAGCAGCGTCGTGACGATCCGCACCGGCTCATCCCGGCCGATGGCGCGGGCGGCATTCAGGAGCCGCATCTCCGAAGCCGTGTCGAGGCCATAGCCCGACTTGATCTCGATGGTCGTGACGCCGCCGCGCATCAGCGCGTGCAGCCGGCGGCGCGCGGTGTCGCGAAGCTCGTCTGCCGATGCCGCTTTTGTCGCAGCGACGGTCGAGGCAATGCCGCCGCCGGCCCTGGCAATTTCCTCATAGGTCGCGCCGGCGCGGCGCATGGCATGTTCGTTGGCGCGGGTTCCGCCGAACACGAGATGGGTGTGGCAATCCACCAGGCCCGGCGTGATCCAGGCACCGCCACAAGCGACCACTTCTTTCGCCCGAAAACCGGCCATTTCGGCGCGCCTGCCAACACGGACGATCTTGCCGTCATCGATGCCGATCGCCGCATTGGGGAACAGGCCGAGCGGATTGCCTTCTCCCGCGACCATCGTCGCGACATGGCAGTCGGTGATCAGGCGGTCCCACATGAGCCCATGAAATCGCGGGGCGAAGCTGCTAGGTCAAGCGAATGAGCAGCAGCTGGCCCAATCTTTCCGAACTCTTCCAACAGGACGCCGGCGCACCGGTCGGGTTGGTTGGCGCGCCGCTGGATGCCGGATCGGTGACGCCCGGCCGTTGCGACCTTGCGCCTGGCCTGCTGCGCGCGACGCTACGGCGGATCGGCCGCTATGATGTCGAAACGGGCCGCGAACTGTCGACTCTGATCGCCGACCATGGCGATGTGCCGATTGCAGGCCTCGCCATCGAGGAAGCGACGCCGTCAATCCTGGCGGCGTGCCAGGCGAGCGTCGCGCGGCACGAACTTACCCTGCTCGCCGGCGGCAATAATGCGGTGACGCGACCAGGCGTGCATGCGCTCGGACTGCCGCTGGGCCAGGTCGGGCTGATCACGCTCGATGCCCATTTCGACATGCGCGACACCAGCCAGGGGCTGGGCAACGGCAATCCGGTGCGGGCGCTGCGCGAGGATGGGCTGCCGGGCGAGAATATCGTCCAGATCGGGCTCGCGCCCTTCGCCAATTCGGCCGAGATGCAACGCGACGCGGTGCAAGGCGGGCATTTGGTGGTGCCGATCGCCGACGTCCGCGCCGAGGGGATCGACCGCGCGATCGGCCGGGCGCTGGATCACCTGCGCCATTGCGATGCCATTGCCGTCGATTGCGACATCGACGTGATCGACCGCAGCCAGATGCCCGGAGCTCCCGGTGCCCGGCCGGGCGGAATGGCGGCGCACGACTTTTTCATCGCGGTGCGCAGCCTGGCGGCCGAGCCGAGGGTGCGGCTGATCGACCTCACCGAATGGGACCCGCCGCTCGATCCGACCGACCTCAGCGCACTGACCGCCGCCCGCTGGGTGGCGGAATGCCTCGCCGGGTTCGAAGCACGTTGAAAAATTCACGGGCGGCTTGAGCCTGCCACGCGCTGACTGCAGCTTGTGCGGTGCAGCAAGGGGGCGGCGACATGCGTTTCGACAGCGGCGACACGGCGTGGATGCTCACCGCGACGCTGCTGGTCCTGATGATGCTGCTTCCCGGCCTCGCCCTCTTTTACGGCGGGCTGGTCCGGGCCAAGAATCTGCTCTCGGCGATGAGCCAGGTGATGGGCGTCGCCGCGGTGGCGATCCTGGTGTGGGTCGGCTGGGGCTACAGCCTGGCCTTTTCCGATCATGGCGCGATTGTCGGCGACCTGGCCAAGGCGGGCCTCAGGGGAATCGACGGGGACAGTGGCTGGGCGCTGGCAACGCCGGGCAAGGCGATCCCCGAATTGCTGTTCGCCTGCTTCCAGATGAGCTTCGCCGCCATCACCATCGCCCTGGTCGTCGGAGCGCTGGTCGAGCGGGTTCGCTTCTCGGCCATGCTGCTGTTCGCATTGCTCTATGTAACGATCGTCTATGCCCCGATCGCGCATATGGTGTGGGCGGCTGATGGCCTCATATTCCAGACCGGGGCGATCGATTTCGCCGGTGGCACGGTGGTTCATATCAATGCCGGTATCGCCGGCCTGGTCGGAGTCGCCTTTGCCGGGCCGCGCATCGGTTTCCTGAAGGAAGCGATGCCGCCGCACAGCCTGGCGCTGGTGCTGGTCGGGGCGGGCCTGCTGTGGGTCGGCTGGTTCGGGTTCAACGCCGGATCGGCGCTGGAAGCCAATGGCCTCGCCGCGATCGCCATGCTCAACACCTTCGTCGCTCCGGCAGCAGGTCTGCTCGGGTGGATGGGGATCGAGCGCTGGCGCTCCGGCAAGCCGTCATTGCTTGGCGGTGCGTCGGGAGCGGTTGCCGGACTGGTCGCGGTGACACCGGCGGCGGGCGTTAGCGGCCCGCTCGGCGCAATGCTCCTAGGTGTGGCAGCGAGCGCGGTCTGTTACGGTTTTATCGCCGGGGTGAAGCATCGTCTCCGGCTCGACGACAGCCTCGACGTGTTCGGTATCCATGGTTTGGGGGGGATCGTCGGCTCCATCGGGACCGCAGTCGTCGCGCTGCCAATGCTGGGCGGACATGGCGGCGGCGACTATGCGCTCGGTCTACAGATGGTTCGGCAGCTGGGCGCCGTGCTGCTGGCGATCGGCTGGTCGGCGGCCGGATCGACGGTCTGCTTCGGCATCACCCGTTTCGCCATTCCGCTACGCCGTGACGGCGACGAGGAGCGCGAAGGGCTCGATCTCAGCGATCATGGCGAGCGCGCTTACAATCCCTGAGCGGGACGCTTCCGCGAGAAGTTGAACTGCCTTTCAACATTGACACAGATCAACTTTGGTTTCACCAAATTTAACCGCGTGGGGGCGCGTGCTAACTTTCGGCCGAGTCCCTCCTGTGCGCGTGGAAGGGGCGAGGATGGCGGGACCAGCAGGAACGCACGGCAAGCTGGCGGGCATTTTGCTCGCCACTACGACGATGGTCGTCCTGCCTTCAACCGCGTCCGGCCAATCGGTCGCTCCTACCCGAGAAGAATTGACCCGAATCAACCAGCCGCCGGCGCAGCCGCGGCCGACGCTGAACATTGTCGGCGGGGTCGAACGATCGCCCTGCCCGCTAGCCGATCCGCGCTATGCCGACGTCAAGGTCACGATCCGCGAAGTCGTGTTCAACAATCTGAAGGGCGCCACGCCCGAGGAGATGCACGCCGCCTGGGCGCCGTTCGTCGGGAGCGAGCAGCAAGTCGCGGTGCTGTGCGAAATCCGCGACGCCGCGGCGACCATGCTGCGCGACAAGGGCTACCTCGCCGCCGTGCAGGTACCGACCCAGAAGATCGAAAATGGCGTGGTGCGGATGGAGACGCTTTATGCGCGAATCACCACCATTCGCGCGCGCGGCGAGACTGGCGGAGCGGAGGCGAAGCTTGCCGCCTATCTGAACAAGCTCACCGAGGACGAATATTTCGACCGCAACAAGGCCGAACGTTACCTGCTGCTGGCTCGTGACCTCCCCGGTTATAACGTCCAGCTGACCCTGAAGCCGGCCGGAACCGGCCCCGGCGAGCTGATCGGCGAAGTGGCGGTGCTGCACCGGCCCTATTCGCTCGACGTCATGGTCCAGAATCTGGCAGCGCAGGAGACCGGCCGCTGGGGCGGGCAAGTGCGCGCCCAGCTGTTCGGCCTGACCGGCATGGGGGATTCGACCAGCCTGTCCTTTTATTCGACCGCGGACTTCAGCGAACAGAAGATCCTGCAGGTGGCGCACAGTTTCCGCCCGGGATCCGAAGGGCTGACGATCGACGGGCAATTCACCTATGCCTGGACCAGGCCGGATATCGGCGGGAATGACGCGACCCCGGACCTTAAGTCCAAGACATTGTTCTGGACGATTGACGCGCGCTACCCGCTGATCCGTAGCCAGTCTTCCAATCTGTGGGGCGGGATCGGCTTCGACTTCGTCGACCAGAAGGTCCATTTCTTCGAGCCGATCGCCCGCGATAAATTGCGGGTATTGTGGCTCCGGGCGGACTGGGATGCGGTCGACCTGACCTCGCGGCGGCCGGGCTGGCGGGCCAGCGCCTCGGCCGAGCTTCGCCACGGGCTGGGCATCTTCGGCGCCACCGACGGCGACGAGAATGTGCCGCCGAGCCGATTCGATGCGGATGCCACCGCCACGCTGGTCAGACTTTCCGGCCAAGGTGAATTGGCGCTGGGGCGGGATTTCGCGATCGCGGTGATGCCCCGCCTTCAATATGCGTTCAATGCGCTGCTGTCGTTCGAGGAATTCACCGCCGGCAACTACACCATTGGCCGCGGCTATGAGCCGGCGACGTTGAGCGGCGATAGCGGCGTCGGGATCGGTGCCGAACTGCGAGGGCCGCGCATCCTGCCGATCAAGCAATCGAGCCTCAGCATCCAACCCTATCTTTTCGGCGATGCAGCCTGGGCGTGGAACAAGAATGACGGCGAAGGTGCCGACCGCCTGACTTCGGCAGGTGGCGGGTTCCGCGCCGAATTGCCCGACCGCTTCCTGCTCGACGGAACGGTCGCCGTGCCGCTGGAAAAGGCCGGATTTGAAAATCGCAAGGGAGACGTCCGCCTGCTGGTCACCCTGACCACCAGGATACTCCCCTGACGCAAAAGACCCTCAGGAGGTCGCCATGACGCGTAGACTGTCAGTCCAAGCCAAGGTTTCGACCCTTGCCCTCGCCGCTGCGCTGGCAGCCGGCCCGTCGCCCGCCGCGGCGCAAAGTTTCCAGGGGACCCTGAACGGCGCGACCGGCGCGACCGTCGACCAGTCGACCCCCGGCCAGACCAATGTCACGGTCAATCAGAGCCAGGCGGTGATCAACTGGACTGCCACCAATGCGCCGGCCGGCGGGACCATCGTCTTTCAGCCGGACGGGACCGCCGCGACTTTCAGCGGCGCCAGCGACTTCGCGGTTCTGAACCGGGTGGCGCCCGGTACGGCCGGCAACGCCATCTACATGGGCGGAAGCATCAATTCGCTGGTGGGCGGCAATGTCGGCGGCACGGTCTATTTCTACAGCCCCAACGGCATCGTCATCGGCCAGAATGCGGCGATCAATGTCGGTTCGCTGGGCCTTACGACCCTGCCGATCACCGACGACGGCAACGGCAATTGGATGACCGGGTTCGGCGGTGCGAACCCGACCGTGACATTCGGCCAGGCGACGGATCCCAACAGTTATATCCGAACCGACACGGTGATCGACGGATCGATCAGGGCCAATGGATCGGGCAGCTATGTCGCGCTGGTCGCTCCAGCCATCGAACATAAGGGCAATATCCGTACCGACGGCGCAGCGGCACTGGTCGCGGCCGAAGCGGCGACCATCACCTTCTCCCCCAACGGGCTGTTCGACATTCAGGTGACGACCGGCACCGACGCCGGCCTGGGCGTGCATGTGAACGGCGGCACGATCGACCGGAACGATCCAACCGTCGGATCCCATAATCACCGCGCCTATCTGGTCGCGGTCGCCAAGAATGATGCGGTCACCATGTTGATCAACAATGGCGGATCGGTCGGGTTCGAGATCGGAACGTCGGCGTCGGTTGAAAATAATGCTGTCGTCATTTCCGGCGGCTATGAGGTGCAAGACGGCAATCAAACTATCTACAACGGCGTATCCGAAGTTCCGCTCACCATCACCAATGCCTCCCTGTCGTCGAACGTCGATGCAAAGGTCACGGGAGGGGCGGCGATCAACAGCGGTGAGGGCGCGCTGACCTTTGGCGGCAACCTGTCGGTCATCGGCGGAGCGAGGACGACGACCGGCGGCAATGTCCTGATCGACGGGCTCAATGGCAATGCGCTGACCATCGCCGGCAACCTCGATGCCCGCGGGTTTCGCAAGAATGCCGACGGATCGGATACCGGGCTGATTACCAGGCTTGGCGCCGAAGGCGGATCGACCGTCACAGTCGGCGGGAATGTGACACTCGATTCCGACAGCTTCGGCGCCCCTGCAGCGGACAATGGCTTGAACGGCGGCGATGCGACCGGCGGCAATGCGCAGATCAACATCGGCGCCAATTCGACGCTGCATATCGTCGGGTCGGCCACGGTTCATGCTGACGGCTATGGCGGCAGCAATGCCTTCGGCGGCGGCGCGGGCGGCAAAGGAACTGGCGGTCAGGCGCTGGTCATGGCGATTAGCGGGAATTCGACGGTAACCATCGATGGTTTCGTCTATGCGTCGGCGCAGGGATTCGGCGGCGGCGTCGGCAGCGATTGCCAGGCTGATTGCGGCGTCACGGGCGGCAATGGCCAGGGCGGCGATGCGAGCGTCCACACCAATTTGGGCAGCGGCAACGTAATGACGCTGGGCAGCGATGTGACAGTTGTCGCTGAAGGACAGGGCGGTGCGGGCGATGTCCAGGCCGGTACCGGCATTGGCGGCACCGCAAACTTAGGTGCGGGCAACACGTCGACCCTGTCCGTGGCGGCTGACGCCGAAGTCGATGCGGACGGATTTGGCGGATACGGATACGATTCGACCGTTGGCGGCCTCGGACGGGGCGGCACGGCGACCGTGGGCGCCAACAACGATGGCTCGATCGACCTCACCGGACCGGTGCTGGTTCATTCCGATGGCTGGGGCGGCGGTGGCCTCAATGGCGGCACTGGCACCGGCGGAGTGGCAAGCATCAGCGCGGTCTCGGGAGGTTCGGTCCACGCCTTCAACGACGTCGAGATCAGCGCCAACAGTTTCGGCGGGTTCGTCAGCAACGCAACCGGCACCGGCGGCTCAGGCATAGCCGACAATGAAACCGTGACAACGCCGGCATTCACCGAGGCCAGCCTCTTTTCCAGCGCCGGGACGATCACGATCGATGGCATTACCTTCGTCACGGCCAACGCCACCGGCGGCGACGGCGGTTTCAACGGCGGCAATGGCGGCGATGCCGTGGCGGGCGGCATTGCCGGCGTGATCGGCGGAGGCGCGGTGATCCATGCCGCCAATAGCAACCTTGGAACGAGCACCATCCAGCTCGGCACCGTCATCGTCACTGCCGATGCCCAGGGCGGCAACGGCGGCAACGGCCAGAGCGGAACCAACGGCACTGACGGCGGCAACGGCGGAAACGCCACTGCCGGCAAGACGGTGATCACCGCGGCCGCGGGCAGCGGCGACCTGACGGCAGGGACGACGATCCTCACCGCATCGGCCACTGGCGGCCAGGGCGGCGATGGCGGCAACGGCGATGGCGGCAGCGGCGGCAGTGGCGGCGATGGCGGCAATGCCGTCGGCGGCTACATCAACGTCGGCACGGAAAGCGGAAATCCCAATTTCGCGCAGGCCGCCAATGACGGCCAGGCAACCTATGCCAGCATTATCGCAATTGCCGATGCGACAGGCGGCAATGGCGGCGGCTTCTTCTTCGGATCGCCAAGCGGAACCCCAGGCAATGGCGGCGACGCTGTCGGCGGCAATAGCGTATTGCTCGTCCGCGGTTCCGAAGTGACGGTGGGCACCGTGCTGCTCGATGCATCGGCGACAGGCGGCGATGGCGGAATGGACGTAAATGATACGCCGCAGGGAGTTGGCGGAGACGCCACCACGGGGAATGTCGGCGTCGTCGTCACCAACCGCTTCCAGCATGCCGACCAGCGCGGCACGCTGATCGCCGGCAACATTGCCGGCACGGCGACCGCAACTGGAGGTGCGGGCGCTTCGGGCAGCGGCCAATCGCTGACGCTTGGCGGCAGTGGATTCCAGCTGATCAACAGCGACGCGACGATCGGCAGCCTTGGCATCGTCATCGACGCCCAGGGGCTGGCAAGCGGATTCATTCCGGACGGGATCGTGGTCATCAACGGCAATGTCGCCGTGCCGGGTGGTACTTCATTCGTCACACCGGGACATTTGTCGCTGTTCGCCGACAATGGCACGATGAGCACCGACCAGCTGCTGCTGACGGCGTCCGATTTCGTATTCGACACGGACAACGGACCGCCCGGATTTGCAGGCATCTTCTTCGCCAATTCAGCGATTATCTCGACCCAGAATAACTTCCTGACCGATGCCAGACTGAATATCGATGGCGACTTCAGCGTGACCGCACCGGGGTCGATCTCGACCGGCTCCGTGACGACGGCGGGCTCGCTCGACTTCACAGGACAGGCAGGGTCGGTTCACGTCGAGCGCATCTTCGCCGATACGTCGGTTACGCTGACGGCCGGAACTTTCGTCGACACTGGCGACATCGACGCCGGCACAGGCGTTACGATCACTGCGCAGGGCGGATCGATCGATATCGGCAATATCATTGCCGGCGGCGATGTGGACCTTGCCGCCGACACATTCATCGACGGTGACGACATAACCACGACGGGCGGCATTCTTGCCCAGACCAATAGCGGCGACCTCGGCCTCAACACGCTGCAGAGCGGAGCGGGAATTCAGCTCTTCTCCGGCTCGACGATCACCCTGACCGGAGACGCCACGGCCGCGACCGACATCACGGCCGACGCGGTCGATGCGATCGCCACGAACAGCCTGACGGCATCGGGGGGATCCATCTTCCTGACTTCGGCCAACGGCGGCATCACGGTTAGCGGCGACATGGCAGCACTAACCACGATCGACCTCGATGCCTTGGGCAACATCTTCTTCAACGATGCGCAAGCAGACGTCCTCGACTTTGAGACGGATGGTACGGTCGGCGGCGGCAATATCATCGCCGGGACGGAAGTCGGCGGCCAGGCTGGCGGCCCGGTCACGCTTGGCAATATCAACGTCGGCATCCTGCAGACGGGTGGCGCCTCGGAACAGGGATTCGCGGTCGGAATTTCCTCCGCAACGTCGATCGGTGTCGGCAATGTCGCGGCGGACGAGGCAATCGGCTTCGCCACGCTGGGCAATTTGACGGCCGGCAATCTTAATGCCGGCACCAACGTGATGACGCTGGTCGGCGGCGATACCACCATCGCCTCGATCACCACGCCCGGCGCCGGCAGGACCTATCACGGCGACGCGCAGATGTTCCTCGACGCGGGCGGGCCGGACGATTTCGATCCGAGCCTGGTGCTTAATGCCACTCCGTTAAGGAGCGGCGGCAGCTATGCCGTCACTGGCGCCATCTCGACCGGACGCATCCAGGTGGGCGCGGCTTCGATCAGCACCGGCGCGATCACGGCGCCGATCGGCATCTATCTCGACAGCGCCAGCGGGACGGCCACTGGAGCACTGACATCGAACGGCCTGATCCAGGCGCTGGGCGTCGGATCGATCCAGACCGGCAACGTCTCTTCGTCCGGCGCCAACATCCTGATGAACGCCGGTACCAATATCGCAACGGGAACCGTCGGCGCGGCGACGGATGCCGAGTTCAACGCTGGCGGCAATGTCAGCATCGGCAACGCCAATCTGGGCGGCAGCCTGCAGGTCCATGCGGGCGGAAGCCTCACCACCGGGGCGGTGATCGCGGACCTGATCGAGGCGTCCGCCGGCGGCCTCGCCACGCTGAACGGCATTTGGCAGGCGCCCGACGTCGAACTGTTCTCGAACGACATCAACATCGCCGCCAATGGCGGGATCGACGCCGGGAACACGGGCTTCATCCGGCTGGTCTCGACCAACGCGACGCAAGCGCTGATCGGCGACGGCCTGACAGGGACCGGCTACGCGCTTAGCGATGCCGAATTCGGCCGGGTGAGCGCCGGAAATCTGGAGATTCATGCGCGAAGCGACGCATCGGCGCCGATCGACATGCTGATCGGCGATCTTCACGTCACCGGCCCGCTGGCCGGAAGCACGATCGACGATCCGACCGGCAGCGTCATGTTCGCTTTGGACGACACCGAGGTCGCAACGGATGGGGTGATCCGGGTGGCCGGCAGCATTACCGCGACCGGCTTTACCGACGACAATCGCCTCGAATTCTTTGCCGACCGGTTCGAGCTCGATGCCGAAACGGGCCTCATTGAAATCACCAGCAACGGCACGGATCTGGCCGGCGAGATTTTCATCGCCGCCGACCGCGTCCATGTCGCCAGCGCCTCGATCCTCGACCTGCTTGCGGCCGACCCCAACTATGAAGGGCATGAGGACGATCTCAATGCGCCGGCCGAGGTGGAGCGGCCGGACGGCGTGATCCGCGCCGGCAGCATCGAGGTATTCTCCAACAATCCGCTTTCGGTGCTTGTCCAGAACACTGGTACGGCCGATTTGCCGGCCGGCTTCCTGACGTTCGGCGACGCACCGCTGTTGAGCGGGGCCGAAGGACAGTTTGGGCCGATCGAAATGATCATCAACGGCCAGCTGATCACCGAGGGCGGACTTCTGACCGGCGGTGACGTGCTCGATTTCCTGATCGATCAAAACAACATCGGCTTCTTCGCTGCCAACAGCACGATCAATGGCTGCCTGCTTACCGGCGATTGCAGTGGCGGTGGCGGAGGCGGCGGCGGTGGCGAGCCGTTCCCGCCAGGGACGACGCCGACGCCCGGCATCCAGGACGAAGTCACGCTGATCGATGACGATCTCTTCCCGCCGCCCGATTTCGGCAATGAGGGCGCCATCGACGACAATGACGAGGATAATGACGACGCTGAGACCAGCCCGATCGTGCCGCCCGACCCGCTGTTCGACACCAGCGAGATGGACCAAGCCGCCGGCGGAACGGAAGCGACGGAAGTAGGCACCACCATGCGCTCGAACCCGGGCCTGAAAAATACGGGCGATGTCGACGATCCGGTATCAGGCAGCGGCAATCCGGGCCTGATGGAAAATCCGCCGCCACCCCCGACCAATGAGGAGAAGCAGCCATGACCCGCGCTCTCCAGATCCTGCTGCTGGCCAGCGTAGCTGCATTGCCGGCCGGCGCAGCGGAACCGCCCCTGTCGATCAAATCGAGTTTCCGGCTGGGCGATTCCGGAGTGCTGTGCACTGCGCAGGTGCGGCCTTCCGACCCGAGGCTGAGCGGGATGTTCGACCGCGGCTACCAACTGACGTGCCGCGACGCCGCGGGCCCGATCGGCAGCGTCCTCGCCGTACGCCGAGCCATCGATCCCGCCACCGAACGGAGCGCTCTTCCCGTCGGCTCGCTGGACTGCAAGGCGGCGGAAACGGCGACCATCGACAATGTCGGCGCGGTCCGTGCGCTCACCTGCCGCGACGCCGCCGCCGGCATCGATTATCGCCGCTACGCCGTCCAGCGCGGCAAGACCGATTATCTGGTCGAGGGCCTGGCAGGATACGATCCGGCGTTAAGGCTGGCGCTTGCCTCGGTCGTCACCAACCGGGTGCAAAAGGGCGCCGTCCAGGTCGCAACGACCGAAGTCAGCGATCCGGCAGCCTTCGCGAAGGTCCAGGCCGGCTCGCTCGATCCGGCGGGTGTGCGTACCGAAGCCTATGTCCGCAACAATGCCGGCCGTTTCGCCGAAAGCTACGAATTTTTCGAGAGCCTCGCGGCTCGCGATGGCACCGAGCCCGCCTCGTTTGGCGAAGCGCTCGCCAACCAGGGCCTGCAGCAATCAAACCTCGGCAATTTTGCCGGGGCCGAACGGCTATTTGCCCGAGCCGAGGCGGCCAGCCCGCAGAACGATGGAGTCCTGCAACGCCTAATCCGCAACTATCGGGCACTCAACCAGCTCAACCAAGGCCATTCGGCCGGGGCGCTGGCAGCTTTGTCGGCGAGGTCCTGGATGCCGTCGTCGGGGAGAGCGTTGCCTGCGGCCTTGTCGCGCTCGTACGAGTCGAGCAACTCGCGCTGTTTGAAGCGAAGCAGATCCTCGTACGCCTGGTACGGATTCGTTTTGACTTTTGCTTTTGCCATTCAATCCTCTATTTGTGGTACGCGATGTTGCGCATCAACGTACACGCCCGATAAATCTGTTCCATGAGGATGACGCGTGCGAGCTGGTGCGGCAGCGTCATCGGCGACAGAGCGAGGAGCGTATCGGCACGCTCCCGGACGCTGTCGTCGAAGCCCAGATCGCCGCCGATCACGAAATTAACGCCGTGCGGCTGGTCGATCGTCAGCCTC
>Ga0207675_100004418_pt1 | contig 13587 bp, 14 predicted proteins | sample KBSSwiS42_FD_184305 | JGI IMG/M metagenome (GOLD analysis project Ga0207675, IMG submission 184305) | Switchgrass rhizosphere microbial communities from Kellogg Biological Station, Michigan, USA - KBS Switchgrass S4-2 (SPAdes) (version 2) | ecosystem: Host-associated > Plants > Roots >... | reverse complement strand
GGCCTTATTTGAGCGCGATCGATCCAATAAGGTATCCGCGCCGCCAAGGTAGCACGTCTGCCGAGAAAGCCTTCATCGACGGCGATGTAGAGCGAGTTTCGATAAGAATGGACCCGGTCAGAAGGTCCGCTCATGGCGCGAAGCGGCCGTTGAGATGTGCGAACTTCGATTTCGCTGGCTTTTATAGGCTGGACCTAACTCAAACTTGCCCATGATGGATTGGACCGACTGACGAGGATTGAAGCAGCGTTCTCACTAACGCGCGGCATTTTAGGATGATCCATGCCGTCATTCCAGCAGCCAAGCGTACTACGAACTGTCTCCCAGCGGAGATGGTTCCGTCCGGGCGGGGGCGCGCCGCCCGAGCCAATGCTGCAGCGCAATCTTGCGTGATCGATTCGCCCAGCGCTGTAAATACTGCACTGCTTATTGCTTGCTGTTGCCTCCGTAGATGGTTCTCTAGAAGCTTGTGTCGTGTAATGTAGCCCGCGTTCACGCTAGGGATGGCAGGGTTCATCAGGAGTTTGGCATCGATTTCTGAAACTCCCGCCGCCGTTGCGATCGTCCGGAAGGTCTGGCGGAGAGCATTGCCCCACTTCGAGAGTATCTCACGGTCCTTCTTTGTCTCAGCCAAGTGCCCCGATTCACTGTCCGCCGGAAAGATCCATTCTAAAGCCTGCACAGGATACATCTGTCGGCCTAACCGAATTGCTCGGATGAGGCAAATATCCAGCGCCGGCGTAAAAGGTCGTCCGGCCATGTCCTGCTCTGCGCGGCTCTCGTCCCTACGGTCAGCCACATAGCGGCAGCTGCCGCGCTCGCACGACTTGAACTCGAATCCGAGCAGAAGATTGGGGCCCGTTCCGCCCTGCCATCCATCAAATGAATGATGTCGCGGCGCGCGTACCGTCAGCCGCGAAGACCGTTGCGGTTGTGCAACGCTTCAACGTCATCTGCATTCACCATTCGCCGGATATCCGTCGAATGCAGGATGCGGTTCTCTCCGCCTTGTGTCAGGAGCTTCATCGTGATCAGGGGCATGCGGCACGGACGGAGGATGGACCATGAGGGCATTTGCTTTTGGCGCGGTCGTGCTCGCCTCGCTTACGTCAACCGCCGAAGCCGGCAAGCGTGAAAAGTGCGCCGCATCGGTTGGCGCCGCGAGTGGCCCTGCCTTCACGGCCTGCATGAGCGCGGAAAAAGCCAACGGTAATCAGCCGCAAAAGCCGCTCTACAAAGACCCCGCAAGCCGCACGCGATGCCGGATGGGCAATTGCTGACATGTCGAGGCTTCACCTCCGTTGGCGGTCACTTCATGCATCGTCGTCGTCGTTCTCGAACCAGGGCATGCGATGGCTTCGATCCCGGGCGGCGGGATAGAGGCGGGGCGCGTCGCGCCCGCCCGGCATGCGCGCTTCATTCGTCCTGGAACGGGCTGGCAAATCCGGCGACGAGCCGGACCAGTTCGGCCTGCCGCTTGGTGCCGGTCTTTTCGAACAGGCGGCCGACATGGGTTCTCACCGTGCTGGGTGCGATGCCGAGCTTTGCCGCCACTTCCGGTGCGCCGCCGATTTCGACGATGGCCAGCAGAACGCGCAGTTCGGTGGGGGTGAGGTTGTAGAACCTGGCGATGATATCGGGTGGCCGGGGATATTCCATGCCCGCCTTGTAGACCATCACTGCGGCAAGGGCCTCGTGAGGGCCGTCGCCGTACGATCGTGCGACGGGTTTCAGGAGGCGTACATGGCCGACACGATGCGTACCGTCGGATGCTATCAGCGGCAACGGACCAGGCATCACGTCGTCCATCGCACCGTCGCCGGCAGCCAAGGCCAGGCGCAAGCTTCGATTGGCTTGCGGATCGCAGGCAACCAGACGGCCGCCGCGCGAGCACAGTACGTCCTCGGCAGCGAGAAGCCGGCGTGCCGCGGCATTGGCGTGGAGAATCCGCGTCGTACTGTCGACGATGAACAGTCCGGCGCCGAGACCATCGAGCGTATCGGCAAGTGCCGCAGTCTCCGCCCGGCTGCGGGCGATATCCTCACCGATCTGCAACGCCCGGCGGATGTGCGGCAGGATCATGGCCAGACGCCGCCGTACGTCGTCCGCCAGCCCGGCGCGATCGTGCACGGGCGTGCCGGGCACCAGGCCGTCCGCCGGTTCTTCCAGCATGGCACCCGCTGCATCGACCCATTCCCGCGGCTGCAATCCGCCGTGGAAGAAACGGTCCGCGCCGGGGTTGATGAAATCGGTGCTGGCGTCGAGAACGCCAGCCCATTGTGCCGGATCAAGCGCCGCTTCGTAGATGCCACCAATCAAACCAATGAGGATTTCATCGTCGCGAACGGCGCTTGCGCAACCAGCGCAAGTTTCGCTGCCTTCGAATGCGATCATCTGGTTCATGTCGCCGACGTCAAGCACGGGCGTTGCCGATCGCATGGCCATGAAACCGATCTTTCTCTCGATGATCGTATTTTGTGATCACAATCACAGAGTGTGTCGCGGAGGGAGTGCTATGGACGCCGCCATGGCCGAACGGTTTCCCGTCTTGGCCGGGGGCGCGAGCATTCATTCCAACATGACGAAGTTTTGCCGCAAATTGGACCGGCTTCATCTCCGTATCCAGTGTCCTGTGCGCAGGCTCGTGCTGGGCGTTGGAAGCGAGAGACACCGGGCAGCTCCATCAATTTGGCGTGGTTCGGGATTGAAGTGGCTTGAGCCTGAAGCCCCAGCGCGAGAATGCGCGAGACGCCGGCTCGTTGAATCCACCGCCGAAGCGGTGGCACGAAACTTGATCCATGCAACCGCAGGTCACAAGGGGCGTTCGGCCCTATTGGTTATTGGGAGCGATGAATGAGCCGGCTGCGGCGGCGTGACTTCCACGCCATCATGGAGGCCGTCGAGCAGCTGTATGCTTATCAGACGCCTGATGCCTGCGAGGTGGGCATTGTGCAATCGCTCCTGCGCGTGATGGATTGCGACATCGTACATCTCAGCGAAGTCCAGCCGAAATTGCGGCGTGTTCGATGGACTTCAGACCAGGTCTCGAATGGGCACGCCGTCGTCCCCAATATCCTGGAAGTCATTGCGCGGCACATGCATGAGCATCCGTTCCTGAAGTACTGGAATCCGGGCCGCAGGGTTTTCAAGCCGGTCACGCTGAGCGATTTTGTCAGCCGGCCATCATGGCATGACACCGGCCTCTATAATGAAATCTATCGACCCGTTCGCATGGAACACATGCTCGGCGTCGCGCTCCCCGCGTCCGGCTCGTGCGAAGTACACGCCTCCGGGCTGCGCGAGGCGCGCGACTTCGATGACCGCGACCGCAGCGTGCTCGCTCTGCTCGCTCCGCATCTTGCGGCCGTCCATCGCAATGCGCAGGCTATCGGTGAACTCGAGACCGACCTTACGACCCTCCGCCAAGGTCTCGAAGCGAACGGCCGCACGGCCATCCTGCTCGGGCCGGGCCGACGCATTCGCCATATAAGCGCGTGCGCACGGGACTTGCTGACCGCGTATTTTGGCGCGCGCTGGATCGACCGGAGTGCGCTGCCCGCACCGATCGATGACTGGTTGCGGCGCCAGGGGCTCACGGCGGACGCTTCCGTCGCGCCGCTGCGGCCACTCGTCGTCGAACACGATAGCCGGCGCCTTACGATTCAGCTGCTGCGGAGCCACGGCGGGCCCTTCCTGCTGCTGAGCGAACGCAAGCTTCGCATCGCGCCCGCGGACATTGCCTCGCTCGGGCTCAGTCCGCGTGAGACCGAGGTGCTGGCCTGGCTTGCCCACGGCAAGAGCAATGCGGAGATCGCCGGCATTCTCGGCCTGTCGCCCGCCACCATCAAGCATTGCCTGGAGCGCGTCTACGGCAAGCTCGACGTCGGCACCCGCGCGGCCGCGACGGCCGTGGCCGTGGCTGCGGCCGGAATGCACGGCTGATGGCCGGTCTTTGCAGCAGCGTCGGTCGTGCACCACGCGATGGAGAGCGGTCTCGCCGGAGAACGCGGATCCAACGCCACGAGGCATGTTCGGCGATGCCATCCATGAGGAGCACTAAATGAGGGATCTGAGGCCGCGTGACTTTCACGCTATCCTGGAAATCGTCGAGGAATTGTACTCCTACCAGGCGCCCGAGGAGTGCGAGATTGGCATGGTGCGATCGCTTCAGCGCGTCATCAACTGCAACAGCTTCCATATGAGCGGCATCAATCCGAGCTTGCGGCGCGCGCGCTGGTCATCGAGCTGGGCCTCCGGGCCGAGCACGCGCATGCCCAATGTCAGGGCAGTTTTCGAGCGGCACATGCACGAGCATCCGTTCCTGGAGCACTGGACGCCAGACCAGGCCGTCGTCAAGGCTGCGACGCTGAGCGATCTGGTCAGCCAGTCATCATGGCGCAACACCTCTCTCTATAACGAGGTCTACCGGCCTTTTCGTATCGAGCATATGCTCGGCGTCGCCGTTCGTGTGTCCCGTCCCAACAAAATGCACGTCGTTGCGATGCGCGATGCGCTCGACTTCGATGACCGTGACCGCCGCGTGCTCGATCTGCTGGCGCCGCATCTCGAAGAGGCCTATCGCTATGCTGAGGCCGTCAGCGACCTCAAGGCCCAGCTTGCTACTCTCCTTCAGGGCCTGGAGACGGATGGCCGCGCGGCGATCCTGCTCGGGCCGGGTCGACGCATTCGCCAGATGAGCGCGCGCGCCCAGGACCTGCTGACCGCGTATTTCAGCTGGACCGACCGCAGCGTGCTGCCTGTGCCGGTCGACGACTGGTTGCGGCGCCAGGAGATCACGGCGAGCGCTCCCATCGCGCCGCCGCGACCACTCGTTACTGAACGCGACGGCCGGCGTCTCACGATTCAGATCCTGCGCGACCGCGGTGGGCCTTTCCTGCTGCTGAGCGAGCGCAAGCTTCGCATCGAACCCGCGGACATCGCCTCGCTCGGGCTCAGTCCGCGCGAGACCGAGGTTCTGGCCTGGCTCGCCCACGGCAAGAGCAATGCGGAGATCGCCGGCATTCTCGGCCTGTCACCCGCCACCATCAAGCATTGCCTGGAGCGGGTCTACGGCAAGCTCGACGTCGGCACGCGCGCGGCTGCGACGGCCGTGGCTGTGGCTGCGGCCGGAATGCACGGCTGACGGTTGATGTTTGCGGCGGTGGTGAGCGCCCGTCACGGCGCGAACGATGCAACGACATCAGGCGAGCAGGCCGAGCCCGGCGATCAGCAGGATAATGAGCACCACGCGCCGAAATGCGGTTTCGTTCACGCGACCGAACATCACGATGCCCGCGGTCGTTCCCGCCAGCAGCGCCGGCAGGCTGATGATGAAGTCGTTCAGCATGCCGGTCGGGAGCGTGTTGCGCGACATCATGAGCAGCAACGCCAACAACTGCATCGTCGCGATGAACGGCTGAACCAGGCCTCTCTGCTGATTCTTCGGCAGTCCGCGCAGGTCGCACCAGATCGTGGGCAGCGCTCCCGGCATCGCCGTAAGGCCTCCGACGAATCCGCCTGCGAACCCGACCATCGCATCCCGGCGCCGGCTCTGCGCCTGCCGCACGAGGGCAACGGCGGGACGAAAAAGCATGTAAGCGGCATAGGCCGCCAGGAAGACACCAAAGCCCACTCGAAAGATTCCAGTTTCAACGCGTTGCAGCAGATAGAGCGCAGGCGGGATTCCCAGCACGCCGCCAACGACGAAGGCGAGGCTGCCCTGCCATGTCATGCGATTGCGCAGAATAGCGAGACTGGCCCCCTGAACCACGATGCTGCATGCCATCATCAGAGGCACGGCTTCGGTCGGCGTTCGCACGTGGAGAACGAATACGCCCGCAACTGCGGAGAACGCAAAGCCGGCCAGGCCGGAGACGAAGGCGCCGACGAAGACGCCGAAGCAAAGGAGACCATAGGAGATCAGGTCAGCCATGGTCTCAACTCCTCATCGTGCATGGCCGTCGCACATGTGACGGCCGCCGATCGCATCTGAAAATCGACGGCAACCTAGCGTCGGCATTCGCCGAGCAAGTCAGGCACTTGAGGGAGGTTGGAAAGAAAATCGCCGCGCAGTCTGCCGGAGAATTATGCGGTGATCGTCAGCCGGGAGATCACGCGTGCGAATTGAAATGAGATGAACCTCCATTGTTTTCTCGGGGAGCGTGCTCCGGCCTGCACCGCAATGAAAGTCGTTTAATTGCATGACGCGTGGAGAGCCGTGTCCCGCTATATGGCGCGACAGGATTGCGCCCTTGGCGCACGGGCGACGGCGCAATGCGCATCGATCGCCAACGATGTGACGAAGCCGTCGGCAATTATTCTCAAGGTACAAAGGCGCGAGTTGACGATGCCATCGAATTCCATCCTTGCCCGTCGGCCTCATTGGATGAAACGTCTGCGATGCAAACTCTTTGCATGCTATCGAGCCAATAGCGTGTTCGCTCCACGCGGGCCTGAACGCGGGGCGAAGGGCCGCGCTCCGCAGCGATCGCGCCAGCCCATTTCTTCAGCCGGCCCTTTGCTGGTGGCATGCTGGCGGGGCTCGCAGGAATTGCCTTGATCATGGCGTGGCGCACGGCGCTGGAGGACACGCTTTACATCCCGCGCATTGACGGGGTGGCCGCACCGACCCTCGACGGCGATGCGCCCGATGCGGCGTGGCGATTAGCCAAGCCGATTACCGTGCTTACCGGCTTCGGCGGTAATCTCGGGGGCATGCGCAGCTCGGCCGTCGAGATTCGAGCGGTGCATGACGGCAAGTGGATCTACTTCCGATTCACGTGGGAAGATCCGACCCGTTCGCTCAAGCACCTCCCGCTCCTCAAGCGCGAGGACGGCTGGCACGTTCTCCATGACAGGTATGATCGCGCTGACGAACGCTCGTTCTTCGAGGATAAATTCCTGGTCCTGCTCACGAACCTGCCAATCGTCATTCCGGGCGATCACACATACCGTGGCGGGCCGGCGCCGATCGCGGAGCCCGGCACGGAGCGTGGACAGCATCTCACGTCGGCGCCTGGTCTTGCCATGGAAGTCTGGCAATGGAAGGCGTCGAGTGGCGGGTTGCTGGGATGGATCGACAAGAACCGTTTCGATCTCCCGGCTGATCCCACCCATGCTCAGACTGCCGGCGAGGTTCCGTACCGCGGCTATGTCCAGGATTCGCGCGTCGCGTCGCTTTACGGCGACAATTTCGAGGCGCAACCGGTTGGCGGCTACGAACGCCCGGTTCAGCCCAAGCGGCTGCCGACGGACTGGAGAGCGACTTATGCCGCGCTTGGCAAAGTTGACCTTGAACCCGATCAGGGTGACAGCGAAGGCGCCCGATGGTGGATGACGATGGCAGAGTCCGAACCCTATTCATCCGATCGCGATGCCCGGATCCCGGTCGGCACGGTCATCCCGGGCTCGTTGATCCTCGCCGAGGATCTGGGCCAACGCGCGGACATCAAGGGGGCGGCCCGCTGGGGCGCCGGCAAGTGGACCCTCGAGGTGGCGCGGCGCCTCGATGCCGAATATCCGGATGTCCCGATCGGCAGCAATACCCGCATGTGGGTGGCGGTGTTCGATCACGCGCAGACCTATCGCACGCGCCACGTCCCGCCGGTCCACCTGCAGCTGCAGCGATAGCTCGACCGTACGGCAGCTGATGCCTCGTTGGCGCGGCCACATACCCACACGCATTCGTGAATGGATTCTGGTCATCGTGTCCGCCGAACGGCTGACGCGCCGCGGCGCGAGACCATGTCAGTACTCGTATACGATCGATGCCACGCGCAACGCAGAGAACCAATGTCGCTTCGAACACGATTGTTGCTGACGGTCATCCTCGCCGTCTTCCTCGGCTGCCATGCCTATGTGGCATTCATCGTATTGCCGGCCGCGCATACCGATTGGCAGAAGTCGGATCTGACACAGATGGGAGTCCAGGATTGACGCGTTGACGAGTTCTGCCTCGGCCTCGCTTGTGATCGCACCGTCAGCACGTGCCGATCATTGATTGATCTCCGCATCCTTGGGCGCGCACCCGCAGCGCGCAAGGAGGGCAGTCCCAAACGCATCCGGACGGTGGACCTGGCCGCCCGGTGCGTCGGGACGGGCGGCCGGGTGCATGTCGGCTATGGCCTGCGAGACCTCCCAGCCCCACTCGCCGGACCACATCAGATGCACTCCGGCCGCCCGCATCATCGGTTTCTTGTTCGGGGAACGGGAGCTGAAAGCCGTCCAGCGGGTTTCAAGGCCTCGAAGTGACGTATGACGCGCCGAAACACCGGCAAAGAAGAAAGCCGTTCCGCAATCGCTCCATACGGAAATACGCTTCCATTCCGGGGAGCGAAAAAGCAAATCGCTTCCATTGCTCCATCGGCCGGAAACGACGACATTTGCCTTGCAAATCAGCAGATTGGCCGCGCAATGGAACGCTTGAGATACGAGCCGTTTGGCGAGCGTCTGGCGCCCGAAGGGGACGCAGCGCCGCCTTCGCGTGCGTCCAAATATCTGCTGTGGGCCGGCACCGGCCTGTTCTGGTCGCTGGTTGGGGCCATCGTGATCGCCCGCGCCGTCTTCTTCGAGCCGGGCGTCTTTGACGATTTCAGCCGCGTTGCGACGCTCGTCAAGGCCGCGATCTTCTAGGCCACTTCCGCAACGCGCTTGTCCTGCCAGATCATCCGCTCGAACGCGGTCGCCGCGGGAATTTCTATCCGCCCCGGTACCTTCAATTGCCACAGCGTGCGCTCGATCTGCAGGTCGCACATCGGCACGACCTTGAGCCGGCCGAGCGTGACCTGATCGGAAATCGTGGCGCTGGAGACGATGGCGACGCCGAGGCCGGCGGCGACCGCCTGCTTGATCGCCTCGGTGCTGCCGATCTCCAGCGTGCGCCGGGGTTCGATGCCCTCGGCGGCCAGCGCCTGCGCCACCACCTCGCGCGATCCGGAACCGGGCTCGCGCACGATCAGGACTTCATCACCAAGCGCCGCGCCGTCGATGGCGCGCTCGGCCGCCGCGAAACGGTGCCGCGGATCGACGATCAGGCTCATCACGTCGGTGCGCCAGGCATGGCTTTCGAGCTCGTCAACTTCAACCGGACCTTCGACCAGTGCGATCTCGATATCATGCGCCAGCATGAGATCGGCGATGTCCCTGGTGTTGGCGATGATGAGATGCAGGTCGATCCCGGGATATGTTCGATGAAACGTTCCGAGGTAGTCCGATATCATGTAGGTCGCGATCGTGGTGGATGCGCCGATGCGCAGCGATCCGCTGTCGAGATTGCGCAGCGACAATAATTCGTCCTCCGCCGCGCGCTCGGCCGCAAACAGCGCCTCCGCATGCCGCACCAGCGCCTTTCCCTCCCGCGTCGGCCGCACGCCCTTCGGCGTCCGGTCGAGCAGGCGGCAGCCGACCTGAAGCTCGAAATCCCGCACCCCCTTCGAGATCGCCGGCTGGCTGATATGGAGGGCGTCGGCTGCGCGCGAGAAGCTTCCGGTTCTCACCACCGTCGTGAACAGGCGCAGCAAATGCAGGTTCAAGGACATAACTTCCCTCTATCGGGCCAGATCGAAAATATATTACCTAACTATCGCGATCAGACGCATAAATCTTTCTCCCCGCAGGAGAAATTGGTGCCGCAGGACGAGGAATTTTCCGCCCCAGGAAATGGGCCGGCCAGCAGCGTCAGCCGTCTTGCAGCGCTCATTCCCGGCGTTCTCCTTTGCGTCGTCCTCGCCGGCATCTCGGCAGCCCTCGAAGCCGCGGAACGGCGCTTGTTCGCGCACCCCTATGTGGAGGCGCTGGTGCTGGCGATCCTGCTCGGCATGACGGTGCGCAGCTTCTGGAATCCCTCCGAGCGCTGGCAGGCCGGCATCGCCTTCAGCGCCAAGCAACTGCTCGAGGTGGCCGTGATGCTGCTCGGCGCGTCGATCAGCTTTGCCGCGATCGCGGCGTCCGGCGCTGCCTTGCTCGGCGCGATTGCCGCGATCGTGGTCGTAACTTTGGCGTTCAGCTTCGGCATCGGCCGCATGCTCGGCCTGTCGACGCGGCTCTCGATCCTGATCGCCTGCGGCAACTCGATCTGCGGCAATTCGGCGATCGCGGCGGTCGCGCCGGTGATCGGAGCCGATGGTGACGATATCGCATCCTCGATCTCCTTCACCGCGATACTCGGCGTGATGATGGTGCTGGGGTTGCCGCTGCTCATTCCGCTTTTGCAATTGTCCGCGACGCAATACGGAATTCTTGCCGGCCTCACGGTTTACGCCGTCCCGCAAGTGCTTGCCGCAACCGTGCCTGCCGGGCTCGTGAGCACGCAGATCGGCACGCTGGTGAAATTGATGCGCGTATTGATGCTGGGCCCGATCGTGGTGGGGCTTTCGCTGCTCGCCCCGCGCCTGCGTGGCGGCGTGCGCGGCAAGACATCGGTCGGCTTCTTCCGGCTCGTGCCCTGGTTCATCCTCGGCTTTCTCGCGCTTTCCGTGCTGCGCTCGCTCGATATCGTACCGGCAGCGGTGGCCGGCCCGCTGACGGTGGTCACCGGCTTTCTCACGGTCGTGTCGATGGCGGCACTCGGCCTCGGCGTTGATGTTCGCGTTCTTGCCACCGTCGGCGGTAGGGTGACGGCGGCCGTGACACTGTCGCTGATGCTCCTGCTCGCGATCAGCATCGGCCTGGTTCATCTGTTCAACTGATGTCCCGCCCGGGTGGCCGCGCGGGATCGTTCGAGTTGGTCAGTCTAGCCTGAAGCCGATGCGCCTCACATAGTCGCCAAAATCCGCGCGCTCGGGGCGCGCGTATTGCCGCGCCTTGTCCTCCGACCAGCCATAGGTCTCGGCCTGTCCGAACTCCCTGACATAACGTTGGGCCGCATAAGGCTGGGCTGCCTCGCGGCGCCGGTCATATGCCTCGATGGCATCATCGAGGCCGTCTTCGCTAAATGTGTTGTGATGCACGGTCACGGACAGCGGAAGCCGCATGCTGATCTGCGGCGTTTCGGCGGGATATCCCACGGCGAGGCCGGCTACCGGAAAAACATGGTCGGGAAGTTTCAGGAGCCGCGACAGCGCGTCGGAGTGGATGCGGACCGCGCTGATCGGACAGACGCCCAGGCCTTCAGCCTCGGCCGCGATCACGAAGGCGGACAAGGCGATCGCCGCATCGACCGCAGCGTTGAAAAAGGCATCGAGGTGATCGTTGGCGAAATGCCTGTCGCGCAGCGTGTGAATTCGGCGCTGTCGCCGATTATTGCCGCAGAAGAGGAGAAGGTTTGGGACGTTGGCGAGCCATTTCTGGCCCAGCGGGCCGTCGGCGAGGAGCGCGCCGATCTGGGATTTCAGAGGAGGCGCATCGATGATGACGATGTCGCGCTGCTGGAGATCGCTTTTGGTCGGGGCGCATAGCGCCAGCGCACATAGCCGCCGCAAGGTCGGATATGGAATGGCGTCGGGGTGGAATTTTCTTACCGAGCCGCGAGCTGCCAACTGACTGAGGAGAGACGCGGCGTCGCCGCCGAATTCCACATCGGCAGCGTCAGGACCGAAGCGATCGACAAGCGGGGTTTTTGAATTGGACATCTCGAAGGTCTCCAGGAGCGCTGCCTATTAACGTCAGGTCCGTACGAGATAGGCAAGGGTGAGAGGAGTGGCATGTCAGACCGGCGTCGCGACGACACGTTGCGCCGCGGAGCTGAAGCTGGCCCAATGCTCATGGCGGGACTTAAGATAATTTGAAGTCGAGACCATAAATTATTCGTTTGCCTTTTGTGCCGCTTCGGAGCCGAATGATCGAAAAGGCGGTACCGTTTTCGGGGAGAAGCTTGCAATGGATATGAAACTGTCGCCCGAGCAACTGAAGCTCCGCAGTGCCGCGCGCGAATTGGCCGAAGCCGAATTCGCAGCCAGAGCGGCGGAGATCGATCGAACCGAAGCCTACCCTTTCGACAACGTGGCCGCGCTGAAGACCGCGGGCTTCATGGGTTATACGATTCCAAAATCCTACGGCGGCCGGGGAGGAAGTTACTTCGAGGCCGCCCTGATCATCGAGGAAATGGCGCGGGTATGCGGGGCGACGGGGCGCATCACGGTCGAGGCCAACATGGGCGCGATCTCTGCGGTCATGCAGTATGGCACCGAAAAGCAGAAGCGGCTGGGAGCCGATCTCGTTCTTTCCGGCGACAAGCCCGCGATTTGCATCACCGAGCCCGAAGCTGGATCGGCGGCGACCGAGATGACGACGCGTGCAGACAAGCACGGCAACACGTATGTCATCCGAGGCAAGAAGCACTGGATCACGGGCGGCGGGGTCTCCAAACTCCATCTGATCTTCGCGCGGGTATTCGACGAGCGGGGCGAAGAGCAGGGGATCGGCGGCTTCCTCGCACTTGGCGGCACTCCCGGTCTGGTCATCGGCAAGCGCGAACCCGCCATGGGCCTCCGCGGCATCCCCGAAACAGAGATCATCTTCGAGAACCTGGAAATCCCCGAGGATATGCTGGTGCTGCCGCCGCGCGGGCTGCGGCGCGGATTTGCCGACCTCATCGACGCCTATAACAGCCAGCGGGTCGGCGCCGGAACCGTCGCGCTCGGACTGGCGCAGGGCGCGTTTGAGAAGGCCATGACCTTCGTCAAGGAGCGCAAGCAGTTCGGGCGGCCGATCGCTGAATTTCAGGGCCTGCAGTGGATGCTGGCCGACATGGCGGTGGCGCTCAACGCCGCGCGGCTGTCGCTTCATCAGGCAGCACTTAGCGCCGATCCGTTTCCGGATCCGCTTCTCGCAGCACAGGCGAAGATCGTCGCGTCCGAGACGGCCAACATGGTCACCAACCAGGCGCTTCAGCTGTTCGGCGCCAGGGGCTATTCGCGGGATTATCCGCTCGAACGCATGGTTCGGGATGCCCGCATGTTCACGATTGCCGGCGGCACGGCGCAGGTGCTGAGGACGCTGGTGGCATCCAGGATTCTCGGCACAAAAATTCCGCAGACCCGCAACGGGTACATGGAGGCGGTTCAGGCTCCGTCTCTCGCGGCAAAGTAATCTCTGGTCGGCGCGTCACACCGCGCGGCTGTGCGTTGCCGCAGAATTCGCAAGATGGGCATCGAACGCCGATGCGACGTTGCGCACCAGAAATTCCGCGCCGTCGCTGATCGAGAGCCGGTCGTCGATCATGGTCACGGCGCCGTCGGCGATGAGGCTCTCGATCCGCGGCCGGTCGACGATCGCGGATTGGTGGTCCCGACCATGCAACCGGGACACCCGGGGCAGATCGACCGCAAGGTCGCACATGATCCGCTCGATGATGTCGGCGCGGAAGCGATCTTCCCCGGTGAATGCGTATCCCTTGGCGGTAGCGAGCCGGTCCTCGGCGATCCGCGCGAGATACTCGCGCGTCGGAACGGCGTTCTGCACGAACCCCTGAGGCATGCGGCCGATGGCACTGGCGCCGAGACCGATGAGCGTATCGGCGGCATCGTCGGTGTATCCCTGAAAGTTGCGCTTCAGCCTGCCGTCCTGTCTCGCGATGGCCAAGCTGTCGCCTGGAAGCGCGAAATGATCGAGGCCGATGCGGATGTAGCCGGCGTCCAGCAGGGCTTCGGC
>Ga0207675_100004417_pt1 | contig 13589 bp, 10 predicted proteins | sample KBSSwiS42_FD_184305 | JGI IMG/M metagenome (GOLD analysis project Ga0207675, IMG submission 184305) | Switchgrass rhizosphere microbial communities from Kellogg Biological Station, Michigan, USA - KBS Switchgrass S4-2 (SPAdes) (version 2) | ecosystem: Host-associated > Plants > Roots >... | reverse complement strand
TCGTGGACGCGATCGTGAAGGCCGCGTTCGGGATCAGGGGACGCCTGCGCATGCCGCGTGACGCCCGCTTCCGGGCGCTCATCCCGGCCTGGGTCCCGGACATGCTCGTGCTCGACACGATCCAGACCCAGTTCGATCGCTTCCGCTCCCGTGAGGAGCTGGTGGCGTACCTGCGCTCGGTCGGGATCGATCCCGTGTTCTATCTCGACTCACCCTCCACGGGAACCACGCAGCTGCCTGACTCCGCTCAGACGGCTGCCGCCATCGACGGCTTCCCGAACAACGTCCAGTGGGCGATCTACCCCGAGGGCGCGTTCATCGGTGTCGATTCCGGTGCGACAATCGCTCTGAACTCCCAGGTCAGCCAGAACACGACCGGTACGACAAATACCGGTCTCACCAAAGTTGGCGCGGGGCGGCTTGAGTTTCAGGGACCCCTTCCCAACACCTATTTCGGGACCACCACCATCAACGATGGCACGCTGCGGCTTAACAAGCGAGCCGGCGCGACCTCGGGGCTCAATTTCCTTATCGGTGACAACTTCGGCCCAGCCGGCAGCGATGTTCTGGAGATCGGCAGCATTGCGTTTCTGCCTTCGGGCCTCGGCGTTCTGTATGTCGCTCGCACGGCCACCGAAACCGCCGTGTTCTCTCAACCGCTCTTTCCCACCGCCAGTACGCCCCAGGGGGTGCGTGTCGTGGGACCGGTACGATTCGAGGAGCCAATCTCGATCGGCAGCCAGGGACCGGACCTCTTCTTTATCACCCCTAGTGAATCGCTGGCCGTGGTGCCCATCCGGGATAGGAATCAAGACGGATCAGTGGACTCCGTGGGAGCGGTTTTGGGACTGCTCCGCAACCGCTACAGTCCCGGGGTCTCGAACACGTATGAAGTGGCGTATTCCTATACACGTTCCGAAGACCCCACCTCGGTTCCACTCGTTTATGGACACTACGAAAACGGAGTAATGAGCGACCCGTTATCCGGCAGCCCAACCCCCGGGAAGTTTCCGAGCTGGAAACCGGGGGAATCGATGATCGCGTATCAAAACGGGGACGCGATCATGTTCAGCATCGTGAGCCCCTTCTCCACTCCGGGCGGCGATACGTTATACGCACAGGGCGTGAACACCGCACCTTCGTGGGGAAAGTGGGGTGCGAAGACGGTGGCTTTCCTTCACGGATCAGTCCCCGGGAGCTACACGGATCTCATGATCACCGCGTCCAACGCTCCGGAAGCGGTGACGTTGCTCCGTGATCTGGTGGACCCGCGTTTCATCGCCTGGAGTCCGCTGGAAGAATTACTGGCGATCACCGAACACCCGGGCGGCACGCCGGCCATTCTGGTCGTGACGTCATTGCCACTGCCGTGAAAAATACCAGGGCGTTTTTGCTCAGACTCACTGGGTTGGCGATTGTCATGGTGGTGTGTCTTAGTAACACCGCAAGCGCTTACCCTGGAGACGTGCTAGGGATTACGCCAGGTAAAATTGAGTTTGATACCCCGGTGAATGATTCGATTCAGGCGTCGTGCCTGAATCTTTTCAAGCTTTATACCCACAAAGAATGGCGACTCGAGCGGTCGAGCATACTAGAAGATTTTTCAAAATACGCGGGGAGATATTCAATCAGCGCATCAAATGACTCACTTGATGACTGGCAGCAAACCTTGGGAGAAACTCGGATTTCCGTTCGGGAGAAAACAACCGGCAACCTTTATTCTTGGGTCACCTATCCCGAGGGTCGTTTCCTCATTTCAGATTCCATTCTTTATCACACCGATTACGACGTCATAAGTAGCGGGATGACCATACGAGCCTTTGACCTCAACAAGAACAATGCCTTGTGGTCGACAGATCTCACTGAGATTCAGGTTAGCCATGATAGGTATCGAAATTGGGGGGCGGATCTGTATGTCTCAGGCAACATACTGATAATTTGCGGCGCGGAAGCTGCGTGGCCATACCTTGCTTTACTGAATAGAAAAAACGGCAAGCAACTGGCTCACCGAATCGATTCCTGGAAGTAACCCTAAATCAAACTCCTTTTCCCTACAAGAAGCTCAAATACTCCTTCACGTCCTCTTCGCTTCCGATGACGAGCGCCGTGCGCTGATGCAGCGACTTTGGCTCGACATCAAGGATGCGTTGCTTCCCGTCCAGCGCCATCCCCCCTGCCTGCTCGGCGATGAATGCCAAGGGGGATGCTTCGTACAACAACCGGAGCTTCCCGTTGGGGTGCTTTTTGTCGGTGGGATAGAGAAAGATTCCACCGTAGAGCAGCGTCCGATGAAAATCGGCGACGAGGCTCCCGATGTACCGCGACTTGTAGGGGCGCTTCTTGAGGCTGGCCACGTAACGTACCGTTCCCTCGTCCCACAGGTCCGAATATCCCTCGTTGATGCTGTAGATGCTGCCCCGTTTGGGGATGCGGATGTCTTCGTAGCTCATGAGGAACTCGCCCACGCTTGGGTCGTAGGTGAACCCGTGAACGCCTTGGCCCGTGCTATAGACCAGCATCGTGCTGGATCCGTAAACGAGATATCCGGCCCCGATCTGCTTCCGCCCCACCTGCATGCAGTCGCCCGCGCTTCCTGGACCCTCGCCCGGGCTGACCCGGCGGTGAATGGAAAAAATGGTGCCCACCGAAACGTTGGCATCGATATTGGACGAACCGTCCAGGGGATCGAAATTGAGCACATACTTCCCGATTGGATATTCCGGGGGGATGGATAGAACGTCTTCGTTTTCTTCAGAGGCCATCACACACAAGTATCCGGTGTGATCCAATGCCTGTAATATGGTGCGGTTGGCAAACTCGTCCAGTTTGGCCACCTCTTCCCCTTGCACGTTCACTTCTCCGGTCTTGCCCAGGATGTCCAGCAGCCCCGCCCGTGTCACTTGCCGGTGAATGAGCTTGCCGGCAAGAAGAATGTCAGAAAGCAAATTGGAAAATTCGCCCGACGCATGGGGAAAATCGCGCTCCCGCTCCATGATGTAACGGGACACGGTAACGACTTTGCCGCGCATCTTTTCCGAGATGGCCATGACGTCTCCTGTGGCTTTACACCCGCAGTCACCTGCGGTTTTTGACCGAACGTGGGGAACTTTGGCCGGTCGAGGGGTCGACTCGGATAGGTGTGCACCGATTATACGATGCAAGCGGATAAACGCGCCGTGCCGGCTGGGCGCACCGGACCGGGCAACTGGAAATGACCATTTCCGTAACCGCTGTCTCGAGCGTAGTGGAGTGAGTCTCAAGGAGGCTCGCAGTGTCTTCGAAGCTCTGGTTTGGGTCCGTAGTGGCCCTGGTTTTGAGTGCGTCCCCGGCTTCGGCCGGCCTCGTGAACGTGGACTTGAACGGTCCCGGCGGGGCCACCCATTCCGGATCCGACGGTCCACTCTCGACCGGCGGCCTCACCTGGAACGGCGTCCCTTACAACGTGGACGCTCCTTCCCTCGTCGATGAATTCGGCGCGGCGAGCGGTCTGTCGCTCGTGTACATCCGCACGCGCACGCTGAGCCCGTTCCTGGATTTTGCGGCGATGAACAATCTCCAGGACGACGGCATGACCGGCGAAGGCTTTGAGCTTCGCGGACTCGATCCGAGCGTCAAGTACACGCTGGCCATTTACTCGAGCGCCAACGCGGTGTTCAACCTCGTCGACGCCGCCGGCAACCATGGGGGGCGCTGCTCCAGCACTCCTCCCACTTACATACTCCCCGGCACCCAAGGAAGCGACTACTGCCGCTTCGAGAACCTCGTTCCGTACCAAATCACGCTGGGCGTATACGGCATTCGTCTGTCGGGGCTTCAAGGTGCCGTGACCGGATTGCAGCTCCTGGGAACGCCGCCTCCGGACGTCACGCCGCCCGAATGCTCGGGCAATACCGCTGCCGGAGCGCCGGCGTCGGTGGAAATCCGCGTGCACGATTCGGGTAGCGGACTTGCCTCCATCCAGATCACCCAAAGCAATGCGTCGGGCAGTGTGCCGTCATTCACTTCCGGTACGCGTAATGATGTGGTCTTTACGTGCACCCAAACCGATCCGTTTCAAGTCGCCCGCGTCACCGTGACGTCACGGGACGTGGCCGGCAACTCGAGCTCGTGCAGTTTCGACATGCCCGCCAACATCCCGCCTGACGTCACCGCTCCCACCTGTTCCGGTGAGCCGTTTAGCGGGCCACCGGCGGGAGTGACCGTGCGCGTTCAGGACGTCGAAAGCGGCCTGGCTTCGATCGTGGCCAGCCAAAGCGACAACGCCGAGGTCACCGTAGCCGGCTTCGATTCCGGCACCCAGGATGAAGTCGTGGTCGACATTTCGCAGGTCGATCCGTATCAAGCGGCTCGAGTGGAGCTGCGCTCTACCGACGTCGCCGGCAACATCGGTACGTGTGTGTTTGAAGTTCCGGCCGGCACGCCGCCTCCGCCTTTGGACACGGAATCGCCGTCGTGCTCGAGCACACTTCGGGAGGGTCCCCCCGCGAGCCTCGAGGTGCGGATCCAGGACGGCCAAAGCGGGCTGGCCTCCATCGAGGTGACCAGTGCCACCAACGCCACCGCCTCGATTCCCAGCTTCGCGTCCGGCACCACCGAAGCGGTGTCGGTCACGGTTTCAAAATCGGATGCGTACCAGTCCGCGCGCATTGAAATTGCGTCCACCGACGTGGCGGGGAATCGTGGTGCGTGCGTATTCGAGATTCCGGCCGACCAACCTCCCCCGCCGGTGGACACCGAATCGCCCACCTGCTCGGGAGACGTCCAGAACGGAAGAGTGGAGATTCACGTTCAGGATCTGGGAAGCGGATTGGCATCGATAACGCTGGTGAGCGGTGACAACGTTACCGTGACGATTCCGGCGGTAACGTCCGGCACCAAGGATCCGGTCGTGTTCACCGCGAGCAAGGCCGATGCAAGTCTCCTGGCCCGGATTGAAATCTCGTCGAGCGACGTGGCCGGGAACGTGTCCTCTTGCCGGTTCGAGATCCCGGCCGAAACAGCTGGGCCATGTGACAACCCCGAAGGCTGTTGTGACGAAACGATGGGGTTCTACAAGAACGCCGCGCGTCATGGAGACCTTCAGGGCACCGGCCCCGGTAATTCGGGGGTTGCCCATGCCAACATCTTCGAGCGTCAACTCGATCGCATTTGCCAGCTGATTGGGGAGGGCGACTATACAGATGCATGTCGCGAGCTTGCCGTGGCAATTAGGCGCGTCGATGGCCAGCCCGCGCCGGATGATTTTGTAACCGGTGCTGCGGCTACGGCCATGGCGGACCGCCTTCGCGACCTGCAGACGAAACTGGCCTGTCCCATTCAGGCGCCTACGCGAACCACCACCCGGACATCCTCGGCTACCTGGAGCGAGCCGGTATCCTGGGGTCTACTCAAATCGCTCTACGACTCGTCTAAGTAAGCTGGTCCTAGCAAACAAAAAGAGGGAGGCGGTTCATTGCCGCCTCCCTTTTTTTCATTCCTACAATCCGATCAGAGAACTTTTTTGATCGCCCGATCGAGAATATCGAGGCCGCGGTGAATGTCCTCGTCGGAGATCGTGAGCGCGGGACGGAAGCGAATGCTTTGCGTTCCCGAGGCCAGCGCCAGGACTCCCATTTCGCGCGCGGTCTCGAGAGTCTTCGCCCGGAGCTCGGCCGTGGGCACATCGAACGCGGCCATGAGCCCCCGCCCGCGAGCTTGAGTCACTCCGGCGTGCTTTTGCTCCAGGTCCTTGAGGCCTTTGACCAGCGTTTCTCCACGCTTGCGCGCATTCTCGACCAGGTCCTCTTCTTCGATGATTTCCAGGTAGCGCTGGGCGCGCACCATGTCGGCAAGGTTCCCGCCCCAGGTTGAATTGAGGCGGCTCGATTCCACGAACACGTTGTGCTCCACTTGATCGAAGCGCGGTCCGCCCAGGAAACCGCAGACCTGCATCTTTTTCCCGAAGGCAATCGCGTCCGGTTTCACTCCGAAGTGTTCGAAGGCCCAGAACTTCCCGGTCAGGCCGACCCCCGATTGCACCTCGTCGAAGATGAGAATGAACTCGAACGTGTCGGCGAGACGCCGTAGTTCCTGGAAGAACTCGGTGCGGAAATGGTTGTCACCGCCTTCGCCCTGGATGGGCTCGATGATCAAGGCCGCGATATCGTCACCGTCCCGTTCGCACACCTCTCGGATTTGCTTGACCGCGAGCGCTTCGGCATCTTCCACCTGGCGCAGGTTCTCACCCTCGAGCGGATACAAGCAGCGGGGATTCGTGATGCGAGGCCAGTCGAATTTGGGAAACAACGCCGTCTTTCGCGGATCGGCGGTGTTGGTGAGGCTCAGCGTGTAGCCGGTTCGTCCGTGAAACGCGTTGTTGAAGTGGATGACCTGGGTGCCAACCTCGCCTTTGACGCCGCGCGCCTGGTTCCGGCGAATCTTCCAATCGAACGCCGCCTTGAGTGCGTTCTCCACGCCCAAGCCGCCCCCGGCAATGAAGAACGCGTGCGGCAGATAATCGCGTTGCGCCGTGTCGCGGAAGATCTCCACGAACTCCGCGAACTCCACGGTATACACGTCGCTGTTGGCCGGGTTGGCAATGCTCGCCCGCAAGAGCTTCTTTTGAAACTGGGGATCCAAGAGCCGCGGGTGGTTGTGCCCCACCGGCAAGGTGGCGAAATACGTGTAGAAGTCCAGGTACTCCTTGCCGTCACGCGCATCGACGAGCACGGAGCCATGGCTCTTTTCCAGATCCACCACCACGTGAAAGCCGTCGACCAAGATCGAGCGCTCCAGCGTGGTAAATACATCCTTGGGGGACACCGAACGTAGGGTTTTCAAGGTCATGCCCGTTCCTCCTGGGAGATTCCCGGGGGCCATTGGCCTCCCTGGCGCTCCGGTCCGGCCGGTCCGAATGAGATCGGCGGCCGGTTAAGACGTTTTCTAGAAAAATCGGAACGCGATGGAATCTTGGACTAGCCCCACCCACGAAAGGGGGAATACCGAAAGGCGGTCTTCGGATTCAGAACGGAAAAGGTGAGGATGGGATGCGCGCGCAACGAGGTACCTCTCTCAAAAGAGCGGTATAACTTTACCAGTGCGGAGGTGGCCGGTCCACCCCGTCTTGGCTAAGGGCCGGGACGAATATTTTGCCCCGGTTCAGTAATCACACCCGCATGAGGTCGGGCATGCACCGCAGGAGGTAATGACATGGTTGTTCTTGCTGCCGTCATTGGCCTCATCGTCGGCTTCATGCTGGCATGGGTGTTCGCATCCGCCCGCCGCAAGCCGGTCATGGCCAAGCACTACGAGATGGCTACCCAAGAAACTCGCCGAACGGACAAGGTCCAGCTCGAAGCGGAGCGCAACCGCGCCGCGGCAAAGCTGGAAGAAGAGCGCCAGCGCGCTTACAACGAAGGACGCGAAGTGGGGCGCAAAGAAGCGGCGTCACATTTCAAGGTTCACGTGAAGCCTTTCTACAAGAAAGGTCATGATTGGAACCCGCTCAAGAAGCCGGTTTATGACTATGGCTATCGCTATCAACTCTTCAGCGAAGGCAAGCCGTGCTTCCAGGAAAGCGAAGTCGTGCTGGGCCGGATCGCCGAAAAGGAAATGAACGCAGGCGATCTGGAACATCGCGTGAAGTCCGAGCTGGATCAGGTACTTCACAATGGCGACAACACGATCGAATATTTCCCGATGATTCATGACGAACCCGCGGAAATGGGAGTGCGCCGGTAGGTATATCGTTCGCATTCGCCGTCTGACCATGGAAGCGGGCGACGTGTTCGCCCGCTTCGTCTTGTTTCCGCGCGTTCCAACCGGTACGCTTCCCCGTTATGCAACCCCCGTTTCGCAAGGTTTTAGTGGCAAATCGCGGCGAAATCGCGGTGCGAATTCTGCGAGGCATCCGGGAGGCCGGACTGCAATCGGTCGCCGTCTTCAGTGAGGCGGATCGTCGCTCTCTATTCGTGCGCTTTGCCGACGAGGCGGTGCCCATTGGTCCCGCGCCATCCGCGGAGTCGTATCTCCGGTCCGAAGCATTGGTGGACGCAGCGCTGCGGACGGGGGCCCAAGCCATTCATCCCGGCTACGGTTTCCTGAGCGAAAACGCCGCGTTTGCGGCCGCGTGCGAGCGCGCGGGGCTCGCGTTCATTGGTCCCCGCTCGGAAACCATCCGGCGCATGGGCAACAAGCTGGAAGCCCGGGCCATCGCCGAAGCCGCCGGCGTTCCCGTCATTCCCGGGAGCGGAGAAGCGGTGGACAACCTCGGGGACGCCCGTGAATGGGCAACCCGGATCGGATATCCGATCATGCTCAAGGCGGCCTCGGGAGGCGGCGGTAAAGGGATGCGCGTCGTTCATGAGCCGAACGAACTGACGCGCGCCTTCGAGCTCACGAAGGGCGAAGCACAGAACGCCTTCGGCGACGGCACGTTGTTCCTCGAATCCTACATCGAACGTCCGCGCCACATCGAAATCCAAGTCATGGGCGACGCGCACGGCAACATCGTTCATCTCGGTGAACGGGAATGCACACTCCAGCGCCGGCATCAGAAAGTGATCGAGGAAGCGCCTTCGGTTTGGATGACCTCGGACCGCCGCCGCGAAATGGGCGAAGCAGCGGTGCGTCTGGCGCAACGCGTGGGATATCAGAACGCGGGCACGGTGGAATTCGTGGCCGCGCCCAACGGCAAGTTTTATTTCCTCGAGATGAATACGCGTCTACAGGTGGAACATCCAGTCACTGAGCTCGTCTATGGCGTCGATCTGGTGCGCGAACAGTTCCGCATTGCCGCCGGCGAGCCCCTGTCGTGGCACCAGGAGGATCTGGTCCCCCAGGGTTGGGCCATCGAATGCCGCATCTACGCCGAAGATCCGTACAACCGCTTTCTTCCCTCGCTGGGCACGGTGACCAACCTTCGCCTTGCCTCAGGCCCCGGCATTCGCAACGACGTTGGCATCCACTTGGGCTCCGAGGTCTCGCATCACTACGATCCGTTGCTTGGAAAGTTGATTGCATTCGGCACGGACCGCGAAGAAGCGCGGCGACGCATGTTCCGTGGGTTACGGGAAACGTTGATCGAAGGGGTGCGAACCAACATTTCGTTTCACCGCTGGCTTCTCGATCGGGAGGAGTTCCAGAACGGCGATCTGGATACGGGCTTCATCGAACGCACCTTTCACGGCACCGAGCGTCGGGAGGATCCGGATCGCGCGCGCGCCGCAGTCGTGGCCGCGGCCATTGCCGCCTACGAGGACAGCCATCGCTTTTCGCGCCCTCAAGACGGACCTCAAACCGTTTCGGCATGGCGCCTCCTGGGTCGGCCCGGAAAGTCAGAGGAGCCCTAAGCCATGCCGACGCGCTACATCGTCCACAAAGACGGAGAAGAGCACCGCGTCCTCGTCGAGCCTCGGGCAAACGGTTATCGCATCGTGCTCGACGAGCTTCCCATTGAAGTCGATGCGACCACCATTCGCGGCACGCTGCAATCTCTCCTCATCGAAGACCGCTCGTATGAAGTGGCAACCATGCCCAGCCGTGACGGTTTCGACGTGTACGTTTCCGGAGACGTGTTTCACCTACGCGTAGTGGATGAGTTGTGGGCGCGCGCAGAGGGACAGGGACACGAGGCGGCAACCGGCCATGAAGACATTGTGTCGCCAATGCCGGGAGCGGTTATTGGCGTGCGCGTGGCAATGGGCGACACGATTACTCCCGGCCAGTCGGTGGCAATCGTCGAAGCAATGAAAATGCAAAACGACGTGGCGTCTCCGCGATCAGGACGCGTGATCGACATTCGAGTAAAAGCCGGGGACGTGGTGGATCAAGGGGCGGTGATGATTGTCCTGGGTCCCCTGGAGGACGGCCGTGACTGACAAAGACCCCGTCGTTCGAAACGGCTCCGGGCTGCCGATCGAGCGGGTGTATGGGCCGAAGGATCTAGAGCCGTTCGATGCCAAGCACCAGCTGGGTGACCCCGGTTCTCCGCCCTACACCCGCGGCATTCACCCCGACATGTATCGCGGGCGCACGTGGACCATGCGCCAATACGCCGGGTTCGGGGATGCGGCGGAAACCAACCGCCGTTTTCGTTTCTTGCTCGACGAGGGACAGACCGGACTCTCGGTTGCCTTCGATCTCCCCACCCAGATGGGCTTTGACTCCGACCATGCCATGGCGCGGGGGGAAGTGGGCAAGGTAGGCGTCGCCATCGATACGCTCGACGACATGCGCACGTTGCTCTCGGGGATTCCGCTCGATCGGGTGTCCACGTCCATGACCATCAACGCCACCGCGTCCATTTTGCTGGCCATGTATCTCGTCGTGGCGGAGGAGCAAGGCGTGTCCTGGGATCGCGTCTCGGGCACCGTGCAAAACGATTTGCTGAAGGAATACGTGGCCCGAGGCACCTACATCTATCCCGTTCGCCCTTCACTTCGCCTGACCACCGATATCGTCGCGTTCGGTCGCGATCGGGTGCCGGGGTGGAACACGATTTCGATCTCGGGCTATCACATCCGCGAAGCGGGTTCGACGGCAATTCAGGAGCTTGCCTTCACCCTCGCCAACGGCGTCGTCTATGTGCGCGCCGCCCTCGATCGTGGCCTGAACGTGGACGACATCGCTCCGCGACTATCGTTTTTCTTCAACGCGCATTCGGATTTGTTCGAAGAGGTGGCTAAATTTCGCGCCGCGCGCCGGCTGTGGCATCGCATCATTACCGGCACGTTTCACGCCAAGGATCCCAAGAGCGCCAAGCTTCGTTTCCATGCCCAGACCGCAGGATCGACGCTCACCGCGCAACAACCCATGAACAATGTCGTGCGGACGACGATCGAGGCGTTGGCCGCGGTCCTGGGAGGCGCGCAATCCCTGCACACCAACAGCATGGATGAAGCGCTGTCCTTACCCAGCCCCGAAGCGGCCCGAGTTGCGTTGCGCACCCAGCAAATCCTCGCTGCCGAATCGGGAGTGCGGGAGACCGTCGATCCATTGGGAGGGTCGTATTACGTGGAAACGCTCACCAACCGGCTCGAACAGGGAGCTCTGGATCTGTTCGAGGAGATCGAGCGACGTGGCGGCATGATCGCGTGCATAGAGAGTGGCTGGGTGGCGTCGCAAATCCACGAATCCGCGTACCGGAGCCAGCAGCAAGTGGAGAACGGCGAACGGACCGTGGTGGGGGTGAACCGGTATCAAATCGAGGAGCCGCCGCCCCGGCTGTTCAGTGTGGATCCCGGGCTGGAAGATGCTCAGAAAGAGCGGCTCGCCGGCTGGAAAGCAAAACGTTCATCCGCCAACGTGTCGAACGCCCTCGAGGCCCTCGAAGCGGCGGCGCGCGGCGAGGCGAACTTGCTGCCCCCGATCGTCGATGCCGTGCGGGCCGAAGCTACCCTGGGCGAAATGTCGGATGTCCTCCGCCGCGTGTTCGGCACCTTCGACTCTGCACCCGTGCCCGGACGCTGAACACATTGCCGGGGCACGGTCCGGGCGGCCCGGCCCAAAGGCGAGTCGCCGGGGCGGCCGGACCGTGCCATCCCCCCTGTTTCTTGCAGGAGCCGTCATCACTGGTGCATGCCAAGGGATGCTTCCGGCCCAGAGCATCTTTGCAAGGCCAAGGCCAAGCCGGCGCCCGCAGCCACACATGAACTTGCGTGCACAACCGAGGGGTGTGGCGTCCTCTCGCCGCCAAAGCCGCATTACCCGGCGCCAGATTTCGGTCGGGCGGGGGGAACGGATGTGTGAAATTCCCGTGCTATCATGAAATTCTCATCACTGTAGGAAGGCTTCTCAAATGAAGCGCTTGGATCACATCGGCATCGCGGTCAAGGACCTCGAATCGGCCCTTCGCACCTACGAACGAGGCCTGGGTCTCACTTGCTCCCACCGGGAAACCGTCGAAGCCGAACAGGTTCGGACGGCCTTCCTGCCGGTCGGTGACACGCAGATCGAACTATTGGAGTCCCTCTCCCCCGACGGTCCGATAGGAAGATTCCTGGAAAAACGGGGTGAGGGCATTCATCACCTATGTTTCGAGGTAGAGGATCTGGACGCCGCCCTCTCTCGTTCCAAAGCTGAGGGGCTCACGCCACTCGGAGAACCGCGGGACGGCGCTCAGGGAAAGCGGATTATTTTTCTGCATCCCAAAGGCGCCCACGGTGTCTTGATCGAGCTCTGTCAACGTTCGAGAAAGAAAACGTCATGAAAGCCACCGTCCAGACCCCATCCGCAGCTCCCATTCTCATCGAGCGCGCGGCTGACTATTTCGGAAACGCGGGACAGGTGTTCGTGATTCGGGCCCAGCTTCCCACCAACGGAACGCTGACGTTGACCGAGGATCATTTGGTCTTCGAGCCCGAGGACGCCCGTCCCACCGTCGAGATCCCGCTCATGGAGATCAAGAGTTTGGGCATGGGACGCTGGCACGAGCCCACGGGAACGTTCGTCCCCGTGCTCAAGATCCGCTACCGCCGCAATCTCGTTTTCGGTGTGCACGTCTCGCATCCGGAACGCTGGATCGAGGCCGTGGAATCGCTTGCCGCCCTAAAGCATTACTCCGGATTGCGCACGACCCGGGTACCACATCGTCTTCCCCGCGGGCTACGCCTCTTGGTGGCCGCGGTGCTCATTCTCGTGATCATGGCCAGCGCGCTTCCCGCGTTCCTGACCCGCCTCGGACCGCGCGTGTCACATCGCCTGACCGGGACGGCCGCCTCCGCCCCCGCCACTCCCTGAGCTTTGCGGCTGGGCCGGGGACGGCTATGATTCCCGCCCTATGATTGAATTCGAGCTCGTCTGGTCGGGAAAAACACGTCTTCTCAAGCTGGAGGACGGGAACCACAAGGTCGGCCGCGCCCACGACAACGCCATCCAGGTTGCCGATGCGCGAGTCAGCAAGTATCACGCGTTGGTCCGGGTGGCCGGGAATCGCTACTTCGTTGCCGACCTGGGCAGCACCAACGGGACTGAAGTCGACGGGCGGCCGGTTGGCCGCGAGGAAATCGAGGTTCCCACCAACGCCACGGTGAAGTTCGCGGGGGTCTCGTTTCGCCGCTCCGGAAACGCCGCCACGACCACGCTGGATTTTTCGCTCCAGGAAGATTGGAGCTCTCGCGTTTCCTATAACGTCGCCGAAGGCTACAGCGATGCCGCGCGAGTTCGCATCATCGACTTGAGCTCCGATTTGTTCGAGCTGTTGTCATCTAACGCGGTCGCGGGCGAGCTCGAGGAGACGGCTTGCAAGTTCGTGGCCGAATGCTGCAAAGCGGACCGCGTCGTGCTCCTGCAGGATGAAGGCGAAGCCACGCAGCTCAAGGTGAGCGGGCGATGGACGGAAAGCGGTGACCGCGAAGCGCCCCTGCGTCTCAGCTCTACGCTGGTGGGCGAAGTGCGCGAGCGCCGGAACTCCGTTCTGGTGGCCAATCCGTTGGACGATCCCAAGTTCGTCGGTCACCAAAGCATCGTCGATTTGAATTTGCGTTCCGCGATGGCCGCCCCGCTTTTCGACAATCAACGGGTGCGGGGCATCCTCTACGTGGACACCGCTAACCCGCTCGTGCGGTACACCGAAGACGATCTTCAGGTGCTCACCGCCACCGCGAACGCGG
>Ga0207675_100004415_pt1 | contig 13589 bp, 11 predicted proteins | sample KBSSwiS42_FD_184305 | JGI IMG/M metagenome (GOLD analysis project Ga0207675, IMG submission 184305) | Switchgrass rhizosphere microbial communities from Kellogg Biological Station, Michigan, USA - KBS Switchgrass S4-2 (SPAdes) (version 2) | ecosystem: Host-associated > Plants > Roots >... | reverse complement strand
AATCAAACTGTGTGCAGCCATAATCTCCTCGTGTTGGACTGTTGAACCATCGGCGCTATGGCGGCCGCGGTTTATTTTTGCACGCGCATCTCTGTACGCTGTGGAATCGGCGCAGCGCTAACTGCTAAACTTCGCCTGATCCCCACCTTTCGAGCCGAGATTAGACCATGAGTTCCCCCGCGCAGCCAACCAACCCTAAGTCCGGTCCGCACGCCGGCGCGCCGCTCTGCGCTGCGTTCGACTCCCGTACGCGCAAGCCGCAATTCACGCTGCCGGCGGGAGCCACCGATTGTCACGCGCACATTTGCGGGCCGGCGGCGCGCTACGACTATTTCGACGGCCGCATCTACACGCCGCCGGACGCGCTTCCGACCGATTACCGGCAAATGCTCGATACCCTGGGCGTGGAGCGCGCGGTGCTCGTGCAGCCGAGCGTCTACGGCACCGACAACAGCGCGATGCTTGACGCGATGAAGTCGGATCCCGCACGGCTGCGCGGCGTCGCGGTCGTCGCCGATGACATTTCCGCCGATGAACTCGCGTGCATGCACACAGCGGGCGTGCGCGGCGTGCGCGTCAACATCGTCGACGTCAAGGATCGCAAACCCGGTACGCTGCCGCTCAAAGCGTTGAGCAAGCTCGCGGCGAAAATTAAGCCGCTCGGTTGGCACATGGAATTTCTGATGCACGTCGACGAATTTCCCGATCTCGACCGCATGCTCGCGGACTTTCCAGTCGACACGGTATACGGCCACCTCGGCTATATGAAAACCGACCACGGCACCGGAAACCCCGGTTTTCACGCGCTGCTGCGCATGATGCAGGCCGGCCGCGCGTGGGTAAAACTCACGGGGCCCTACCGGATCTCGGCGGAGCCGCTGCCGCACGCAGACACGAACGACTACGCGCATGCTCTGCTCGCCGCCGCCCCGGCGCAAGTCGTGTGGGGAAGCGACTGGCCGCACGTGATGGTGAAGACGCCGATGCCCAACGACGGCGATTTATGCGACCTGCTGACCGCGTGGGTTCCGGACGCGGCATTGCGTAAGCAGGTGCTCGTGGACAATCCGGCGCGGCTCTACGGGTTTTGACCGGCGTTCGTGCCCTTCACGGCTCAGTCCACCTTGATGCTCGCGTCCCTGACCACTTTCGTCCAGCGCGCAAAGTCTTCCTTGATATAAACGGAAAACTGTTCGGGCGTGCTTGGCGCAGGTTCAAGGGCCAGGCCGGCGAAACGTTCTTTGACCGACGCCGAACCGAGCACCTTGAGTATTGCAGCATTGAGCCTGCCAATGATCTCCGCGGATGTTCCGGCCGGCGCGAGCACGCCGGTGATGTTCGTCACTTCAAAGTCGGCGACGCCCGCTTCTTTCATGGTCGGGATGTCGGGAAAAACCGCGGTGCGCGCCGCCGACGTTACCGCGAGCGCGCGTATCCGGCCAGATTTGAGCGGCCCGACCGAGCTCGACAGTTGGTCGAACAGCAAATCGACCTGGCCCGCCATCAGATCGACCCCGGCGGGACCCGCGCCCTTGTACGGAACGTGGGTAAATTTCGCGCCCGTCAGCGACTGAAAAAGTTCGCCGACGAGATGGTTCGAGCTGCCGGTGCCGCCGGACGCCATCGCCAGCCGGCCGGACTTCGTTTTCGCGAGCGCAATTAATTCCTTCACCGATTTCACCGGCACCGACGGATGCACGACCAGCACGAACGGCGTGGTGGCCACGAGGCTCACCGGCGCGAAGTCGCGCACCGGATGGTATGCGAGCTTTGGATACAGGCTGGGCGCGACGCTGACCGTGCTGTTCGACCCCATCATCAGCGTGTAGCCATCGGGCGCCGCTTTAGCGACCGCCTCGGCGCCGATCACCCCGCCCGCGCCGACGCGGTTGTCGACGATGAAGTTCTGCCCCAGCAATTCCGACAGGCCGGGCGCGATCTGGCGCGCGGTGATATCGACGTTGCCGCCGGCGGCAAACGGCACGATCAGGCGCACCGGCTTCACCGGATAATTCTGTGCGAATGTTTGCAGCGAAAACGCCAGCGCGATGACGGCACCGGAAATTATTCTCATTGTGGTTCCTCCCAACGGCAGTTGTTCGCATTATTACGCATAAAAAGTCGGATAATGGCGCTTTCGGAAATTAGCGAAAGCGTTCCTTAACGATGGACATGGCATCCAGCGGCACCTTCGGCGCTTGCCCGGTCGGCCCCGACGCGCTGCAAGGCATCAAGCGACAACGAACCAATCCCGCCCGCTGGCAGGGCGACAATTGGAATGCGTTCGTCGCAGCGCTCACCGCGGAGGAGGTCGAAGTTCTGGAGCAGCCAGCGGCGCGCGGCGCGTTCGCGACCGATGCGGGCGGAACTGCATACGGCTTCCCGCATGGCGTCGTGATCGCGCGAACCGCCAGGCAAATCGCGAACCTGCTGCGTCTCGCGCAGCAATATCATGTGCCGGTCACCGTGCGCGGCGGCGGCTTGACGACGGAAGGCGAGTCCGTCGCGTTCGGCGGCGTGCTGCTCGACATGACCGGCATGAGCCGCGTGCTGCACATCGACGCCACTGCGCTCACGGTGCGTACGCAGGCCGGAATTTTCTGGCACAGCCTCGCCGAGGAGCTGCGCCGGGAAAATCTCGATTACCTGTCCGCGCCGCTCAATCTCACGTCGACCGTCGGCGGCTCTCTGAACGTCGGCGGCATCGATGTCAATTCGCCGCGCCTCGGATGCAGCGCCGACCAGGCAATATCGCTGCAGGTCGTGACTCCGATCGGAGAGATCGTCGAATGTTCCGACACCGAGAACGCCGAATTATTTCAGCGCGCGATACTCGGTTATGGCCAGTTCGCCGTAATCACGGAAGTCACCCTCAAAGTGCGCGAGTACACGCCCATCCGCATGCATTATTTTTATTATTCGTCGCTGCGCAAGGCGGTCGAAGACCTGCAACTTCTCGACCGCAATGATGCGAGCGACTACTCGGGCATTTTGACGATCATGGATTCGGCGGTGAACCTGCTGGTCGCGTTCGATTCGCCGGAGCGCGAAGCCGCCTTTATGGCGAACTGGCGCCGGCGCCTGCGCGGTCACGGCGAACTCGGTTTCGCCGTGCGGGCGATTCCGCGCTACGCGCTGCGCCCATGGAAGCTGCCCGAGGCCTGGTATCTCTATAAACGCAAGACCGAACTCTTTCCCGAGTTCCGGCGCCCCGAATTCCTGCGCGACGGCGTCATGCACGACCGCACGGTGGTTTTTTCGCGCGCCGTGTGGAAGTTCTGGGGCAACCGCCAAATGGTGATTCCGGACATCGCCACGTCAATCGATAAATTCGTCGCCGCGGTCGAGCGCGGCAACGCGGTGTGCCGCAAATATTTTCCGCATTACACGCTCTACTGCGTCGGCATCAAGCTGCGCGCCGACCATCGGCCGCATTACGAGATGTCGTGCATACCGCCGGATGCCGAAGGCTGGGCCTACGGCTGCGAATTTGAGCCGATGATAGGCGACGCCGTGTACAGCCGCGACCATTTGCAGTCGTTCAAGAATGAGATCTACGATATCGGCGTCGACATCGGCGCCAGTTACTATCGTTTCGGCGGCATGATGAAAGGCTATATCCGGCGCGTGTTCGGCGATGCGCTGGTCGACCGCCATCTCGCCATGAAGCGGGCCGCCGATCCCGCGATGATTCTCAATCGCAATGTGATTTTCTGATGTTCGGCTTGACGACCGGCGCGAAAGCCGCCAAACAAGACCATGCCGCGTGCAGCGGCTGCAGCCTGTGCCTCACGGTCTGCCCCGTCTGGCGGCGCACGCGCGATTTACGCCTGACACCGCACGGCCGCGCGAAAGCGATCCAGCACGGCGCGACCATCAGTGATATCGCCGAGTCGGTCGAATCGTGCACGCTGTGCGGCGCGTGCGAGCCGGTGTGCCCGGAAAATATCGGCCTGGTCGATTTGCTGATGAGCCTGCGCCGCGAACTGCCGCCCTCGACAGTCTCCAAAAATCTGTGCACTCATTTTGAGCATGAGCCGGTGCGCGCGCTGGTGGTGCCGCGCGAGACCTCTACGGTCCTGCTCGCCACGCCAACGTACATGTGGCGCCCCGCGCTGCTCGCGCGCATCAGCCGTCTCCTGGGCGGCGGCGACAAACTCGCGGTCGAAAACGACTGCGGCGCGGACATTTCGCTGGCGCTCGAAATCGGCGTCGAGATCGCGCCGCAACGCATCGAGCGCTTTCTTGCCCCGCTGCGCCTGCGCAAGAAAATAATCGTGACCGACGGCCTGCTCCTGCGGCGCCTTCGCACGTGGCTGCCGGATGCGCAATTGATAAGCGTCGGCGTCGCGTTGAGCAGCGTTGAAGCAGTGCGCCAGCGCCTGCGCGAAGGCGATTTATATGTGATCGAGCCGCGTGCCTATCATGAAGATCATGCGAAGCTGGTCATGCATTATGCGAATCTGCGTGCCGCCAGCGGCTGCACGATGAATCTCGATTTGCAGCGGATCGCGATTCCGGCAACCACCTCGAACCTGGCCCAGCGCATCGGCTGGCAGGCGTCCGCGGATGCCGATCAACTGCGCTGGATATTGCAGGGCCGGCGCATTTCGCGCGTCGTCGTCGAAGACGTAGACGAGCGCAGCGCACTCGAACGCGCAGCGGGCGTGCCCGTCGTGCATCTCGCCGAATTGGCGGACGATGTTCCGTTGGCGGAAAGGCTGCAATCCTGATGCGCTCGGTCGACGTCATCATCGTCGGCGCCAGCCTCTCCGCGGCCGCGGCGGCCAAGCGGCTGGTCGACGCCGGCCTGGAGACGATCGTGCTCGAAAGAAAGGCGTTGCCGCGGCACAAGATCTGCAGCGGCATCCTGTCGCCGCGCGGCCATCGCTTCCTGCTCGAGAACTTTGGCCCGCTGCCACGCGAGGCGCTGCACGAGCCGACCGCATGCCGCGGCGTGACGTTCCATTTTCCGTCGATGGTGTCGATGTCGATGGATTTCTTCGGCGGCACGACGCCCCATCTGCACCGCAAATACTCCGACCACTGGGCGATCAAGCAAAGCGGCGCAGAAATCCACGATGAGACATCGTTCGCGGGGCTGACCGACAACGGCGACCACGTGCTCGTCCACGCGCGCAAGAACGGCGAGCCCGTCGAGTACCGCGCGCGCCAGGTCATCGGCGCCGACGGACCGAGCTCGCTCGTCATCCGCTCGATCTATCCGAACTACCCAAAACAGATCCCATGGTTCTTCGTCGGCCAGAAATTCCACGAGATTATCGACTGCCCGCTCGACACCGAGTACTTCCACTTCTGGTTTCATCCGGGGCTCGGCCACTACACGTGGAGCCACGCGCGTGACGGGCGCCAAATCGTCGGCGTCGGCTTCAAGCGCGGCGACAACTTCGCACGGAAGCATGCAAACGTCGTGAATTACCTCGCCGACAAGCACGCGGTCAAATTGCAGCCGCATGCAGAGGATGAAGGCTGCGCCGAGAATTTCGGGCCGTCGCTGATCAACCGCTACGTGTTCGGCAAAGGCAACGTGCTGATCACCGGCCAGGCGGCGGGCTTCCTCAACATGATCGGCGAGGGCATGAGCTGCGCGCTGCATTCCGGCGCGATCAGCGGCGAGGCCATCGTGGAAGCGCGGCTCAGGAACCGGCCGGTGCAGGAGATGTACCGCAAGATGGTCGCCTCCGAGGTGCTGCGCTGCTCAGATCAGTGGAACCCGCTCAAGATCGCCTTCGATCGTCCGCACGAGGCCGATTTTCCGGCGGCGCTCATGGCGCTGTCATGGCGCGACCGCGCCAAAGTGCTGCGCGATATGTGGCGCTTCGTCGTACTCTACAAGGAATTCAAGTGGGGCCGCCAGATCGCGCGCGCCGCGCTCCAGCGGCCATGGCTCCGTGGCTATTCCATGCACAAGTGGATGTAGAGCACAATACGGGCTGGTCCACACGTCAACCCACTGCGGCTTCAAAACGTTTTTAAAATATGCTGACCCGCGAAGATCTCGAGAACGACGTCCTGCGGAAAAACCGCGATACACACCTCCCGAGTCTGCCGCTTATTCCCGAGCAGGAATTCAACGGTTCGCTCGATCGTATCCTCGCCGGCTGGAAACCGGCGGAAGATTTATGGGTATTCGGTTACGGCTCGCTGATCTGGAACCCGCTGTTTCACTACGTCGAGCGCCGGAACGTCACGATCCACGGTTTTCACCGCAGCTTTTGCCTGCGTTCGCGGCATGGCCGCGGCTCCGTCGAGGAGCCGGGGCTGATGCTGGGGCTCGACTTCGGCGGCTGCTGCAACGGTGTCGCGCTGCGCATCGCCGCCGCCAAAGTCCGTCACGAGTTGATGCTCGTGTGGCGGCGTGAAATGGCGATCGGCTCCTATGCGCCGCGCTGGATTACGGCGAGCGCTGGCGGGCGCAAACTGCGCGCGGTTGCGTTCGTGGTCAACCACGCGCATCCCCATTATGCGGGCAAGCTGCCGCTCGAAACGATCGCGAAGACGCTGGCGACGGCCAAAGGCAAATTCGGCTCCGGCGCGGATTACCTCTATCAAACCGTCGATTGCCTCGCCAATTACGGCATCCGGGATTCGTATCTGTCGGGCCTGCGCGAGCGGGTGATGAAACTCACGCACGGCGTGCACCATCCGGTTCCGTGCCCCGAGGTGGGGGCCTAGGCGGCTTCGACGGGCTTAAAGCGATTCCGGCCGGATCTGCGCCTTCTTGATGACCGCCGCCCACTTCGCAATTTCCGCCTTCAGAAATTCCCCGAATTGTTGCGGGGAGCTGCCGACGATTTCGGCGGCTTCGCTTGACAGCCGGTCGCTCACTTCCTTCGACTTGATGGCTTTGACCGCGCCTGCATGCAGCGTCGCGACGACCGGCGCAGGCGTCGCCGCCGGCACGAACAAGCCGTACCAGCCCGTGACCACGTAATCGGGCATGCCGGATTCGACAACGGTCGGCAGCTCCGGCGCGACGGGCGAACGCTTGCGGCTGGTGACAGCGAGTGCGCGCAGCTTGCCGGCCTTGATCATCGATGTGCCGGCGAGAAAGTTGTTGAGGAAGACCTGCACCTGCCCCGACACCAAGTCCGTCATCGCCTGCCCGGCGCCCTTGTACGGCACATGGACCATGTCGATGCCCGCCATGCTTTTGAACAGCTCCATGCCGAGGTGGGGTCCACTGCCATTGCCCGACGATGCATATGCGAGCGCGGCCGGATGCGATTTCGCGAAAGCGATGAGCTCCTTGATCGTTTTCGCCGGCACCGACGGATGCACCGTGATCACAAACGGATACTCGGCAAGCAACGACACCGGCGCGAGATCGCCCAGCGTGTCGTACGGCAGTTTCGAATACAGCGTCGGGTTGATTGCGTGCGACGCGATCGTGATCAACACCGTGTAGCCGTCGGCGGGCGCTTTCGCGACGAGGTCCGCGCCTATGATGCCGTTGGCGCCAGCGCGATTGTCGACAATCGCGGACTGGCCGAGGGTCTCGTGCATTTTCTGCGCCACGGTGCGGGCAACCAGATCGGTGCCTCCGCCAGGCGGAAACGGCACCACGATGCGGATCGATTTGGCGGGATAGGTTTGCGCCGTTGCCATGCTTGCTGTCATCGCAAAAGCAAAAATCATCAGCCGCGGATAAACGCGGATAAACGCAGCTAAGACAGGCCTCGTATTAGGAGCGCAGGTTTTCACCCGCGTTAATCTGCGTTCATATGCGGTCAAGCAAGCGCTAAGCATTCGCATGCCGCGCGAGGAAATCGAGCAGTGCTTCGGCGCAAAGCCCGGGGTCCGTCGCCGCGACGTGAAACGAATCGCCGGGCAGCACGACCAGCTCGGAATGCGGGACTTTCTCCTGCCACGCGCGCGTCTCGGCGACGGAAGCGAGGCCGCTCTCCGCGGTCGTGAGTACCAGCATGGGGCATTTTATTTTCGCGATGTCCGCGGTGATGTCCGAGAAGTTGATGGTTTCGGCGAACCCGGCTTCCGTCGACACGGCGGTGCGGCCCATGTATTTGATCCACCACTCGACGCCTGCCTGCGGGAACGCCTTGCCGAGCCGCCCGCGCATGCTGCGGCGCGCCCAGTATTCGATGCCCTGCTCTTCGACTTCGCGCACGCGCGCCTCTCTCGTTGCTTTGTCCGCCCGGATCGGCGGCGGCGAACCCGCGACGGTCAGCGTGCGCACGCGCGCAGGATGGCGCGCGGCGAACGCGCGGCCGATCACGCCGCCGATTTTCGCGCCGACCAGATGAAAGCGTTCGATGCCCAGAGCGTCCATCAGCGCGAGATAATCGTCGATCACGATATCGAGCGTCCATGGAAAATCGCGCGGCATCGGCGTCGACTGGCCAAAGCCGCGCATGTCGGGGCGCACAATTTTGTAGCGCCGCGCGAGCTGCGGCACCCAGCCGTACCAGGCGGTGCCGCTTTCATTGTTGCCGTGAATCATCAGGATTGCGTCGGACTTGCGCCACGGATCGGTGAAATCATCGACGACGTAATGCATGTCAAGACCGGGGGTGACTGGCTGGATGGGCATTAGTGCGCTTCTTTCTTCGTGAATTGGTTGATGCTTCAGCCGAAATAGCCGATCCACCGCCACCACAGGTATTCGAGCGGCAGAAAAATTAGTATTCCTGCCGCCGCCAGCGGCAAAGTGGCCTTGAGTGTGGTCGCCAGCGATACACCTGCGAGCTGCATGCCGACGACCACCGGCGGCACCTGGTACGGCAGGATCATGGTATTGAATCCGATGGCGCTGATCATCAGCGCGCTCTTGATCGACCATCCGGTCGCGTCCGCAAACTGGCCCGCCAGCGGCGCCAGTACCGCGGGCTGCGCGGGATTGGTGACGACCACGCCCGTGAACATGCCGAGCAGGCTCAGCGTGATGAAATTTGCAAAGTCAGCGCCGGCGCGTAAATCGAGCGTGGCCTGCAATGTTTTGCCCAGCAGTTCGCCCAGACCCGACTCCTGCACGATCGCGCCCAGCCCGATGGTGCCGCCGACGTAGAAATACGAACCGAGGCGCACTTCGTTGAACGCGCTGTACGGCAGCACACCGATGCGCGGCAGCATGCAAGCGAGGGCCGCCGCGAGCGCCACCCAGCCGGCACGTATGCCATGCGCGAAATCGGTCGCCCACAATACGATAGCGACGATCAGGATTATTGCCAGCCGCTTTTCCTCCGCACTCATCGGTTCGCGCGCTACCGGCGTCGCTAAAGACTCCACCTCAGCCGGAAACAGCCAGTAGATAAGGGCGATCGCTGCTAGGCCCTTGAGCACGCAGAGCACCGGAAATATCACCCACAGATATTCGCCATAAATAAGATGCACGCCATACAGCGCCTCGCCCGCCCCCGCGAGCACGAGGTTGGGCGCGTTGGCCGGCAGGATGCCATTGCCGCTCTGGTAGCTGATGATGATGGCGCATAGCATCAGCCCGTGATAGCCGGAGCTGTTCGGCGCGAAACCGACGCGTGCAGCCAGAGCCGCGACAATCGGTATGAGCAGCAGCATGCGGCCAACCGTCGCCGGCATGAAAAATGCAAGCACGGTCGCGATCAGCGCAATCGCCAGCAGCAGGCCACCATAGCTGAACGTGTAGAGCTCGAACAAGAGCCCGATGAAACGCTGTCCGAGGCCGGTGGCCGTCACCGCATAGGCGATGAACAATCCGCCCAGCACGAGCCACATCGTGGGCGATGCAAACCCGGAGAAAACCGCCTGCGGCGACGCGATCGCGAACACCATCGCGAGCAGGAAGAACAGCAGCGAAGTGATGTGCTCCGGCATGGCGCCAAGCGCCCACAGGCCCACCGTCAGCACCATCAATGCCGCGGCGTGCATGGTGACCACCGTGGCGCCCGCCGGCGGCGGCCAAAAGAAAATCACCGTGGCGCCTATGCATAGCAGGACAACGGGGATGGAGGAGAGGCGCAGCACCTGGAAGGCAAGACTCCGGACGAAAGCGCGAGTTTGCCACGTTACGCACGGTTACCGCCAACGCGGCAGGGGCGTGGCGGTTTGCCGCGCGGCCCGTCAGTTTTTCTTCATGCGGTTGACGCTGACGATGCGGCCGCCGCGTAGTTTCACACGCTCAGCGCTTGAATTTCGCTGCGAGCGCGTCGCCTGTCCTCAGCAATCCGATATCGGAGCCGACTGCAACGAACAGATACCCCATGTCGAGACAACGCTGGCCGTCGGCCTCACCGACCAGTATGCCGGGCGCCTTGCCGGCCTTGCGTATGCGCTTGGCCGCGTCTTCCATCACTTTCCACACTTCCGGATGCTGCCAGTTGCCGAGGTAACCCATGTCGGCGGATAAATCATTAGGTCCGATGAACACGCCGTCGACGCCTTCGACCTCCGCGATCGCGTCCAGGCTTTGCATCGCCTTGCGCGTCTCGACCTGTACGAGCAGGCATAGTTCGTTCGGCGCTTTCTTGTGGTAATCCTTAATGCGGCCGTATCCCATCGCCCGCGCCCCGCCCGCGACGCCGCGCATGCCTTTTTGCGGATAGTTGATCGAGATCACCGCCTGCTTCGCTTCCTCAACGTTTTGCACATACGGAAGCAGCAGCGATTGCGCGCCGATGTCCAGAAAGCGCTTGATCATCACCATGTCATTCCATGACACGCGCACGACCGGATTAGCAGAGCCGCCCTGCATCGCGTGCAGTTGATGCTGAACCATCGACAACTCGTTCGGCGAATGCTCGGTATCGAGCAGCACCCAGTCGAAGCCCGAGTTCGCCAGCACGTCCGCGACGATATGCGAACACAGCGAGCTCCAGATGCCGATTTGCGGCTTGTTCGCTTTCAGCGCGTGTTTGAAATGATTGACTGGCAGTTCCATTATTCGCTCCTTATAGTCGCTGGGTGAGGCGTAAGGCGTGAGAGGTGACGCGTAACCTAATGCGCGTAGCGTACTCCTGACTCCTCACGCCTTACGCCGTCACGCCGTTCAATGTATTTCCGGGTCCGGCGTTGCCGCTGCGCTGTCGCGATGCAGAAAATCGAAGTCACACCCGAGATTGGCCTGGGTGACGCGCTGCTCGTACAGCGCGCCGAATCCGCGCGTGTAATGCGGTGGCGCCTGCTTCCACCCCGCACGGCGTTTGGCAAGTTCGGCATCGCTGACTTTCATTTCGAGCTTCCGCGCGGCCACGTCGAGCTCGATCATGTCGCCGTCGCGCACAAAAGCGAGCGGCCCGCCGACGAAGGATTCGGGCGCGACGTGCAGCACGCAGCAGCCGTACGAAGTGCCGCTCATGCGCGAATCCGAAATGCGCACCATGTCGCGCACGCCTTTCTCGAGCAGTTTCTTCGGAATTGGCAACTGGCCCCACTCGGGCATGCCCGGCGCGCCGAGCGGACCGCCGTTCTGCAGCACGATCACGCAGTTCTCGTCGATGTCGAGCTTGGGGTCGTCGATGCGCGCGGCCATGTCGTTGTAATTTTTGAATACCACTGCGCGGCCCGTATGCTTGAGCAAGTGCGGCTCCGCGGCCAGCGGCTTGATCACCGCGCCATCGGGCGCCAGATTGCCGCGCAGCACCGCAAGCCCGCCGTCCTGCGCCATCGCGTTGGCGCGCGGGCGGATCACATCGGGGTTGTAGATTTTCGCGCCCTCTATGTTCTCGCCGAGCGTTTTGCCGTTGACCGTCAGGCAATCGACGTTGAGCAGGTCGCGGATTTCGTTGAGCAATGCGCGCAGGCCGCCGGCGTAGTAAAAATCCTCCATCAGGTATTTCTGTCCGGCCGGACGGATATTCGCGAGCACCGGCGTCTTGCGCGCAATTGCGTCGAAGCGCTCAAGATCGAGCTTGACGCCGGCGCGGCCGGCCATTGCGATCAGATGGATCAGCGCGTTGGTTGAACCTGACAGTGCCTGCGCGGTGATGATGGCGTTGTCGAATGATTTCGCGGTCAGAATGTCCGATGGCTTTAAATCTTCCCATGCCATCTCGACGATGCGGCGGCCGCTATTGCTCGCCATGCGCGCGTGATTCGAGTCGGCGGCGGGGATAGACGCCGCACCCGGCAGCGTCAGGCCGAGGACTTCTGCGATCGAAGTCATCGTGGAGGCCGTGCCCATCACCATGCAATGGCCGGGCGAGCGCGCGATGCCCTCTTCGACTTCCGCCAGTTCTTTGTCGTTGATAGTTCCGGCGCGGAATTCCGCCCAGTATTTCCAGGTGTCGGTGCCGGAACCGAGCGGCTCGCCATGCCAGTTGCCTCTCAGCATCGGCCCTGCCGGCATATAGATCGCCGGAAGATTGGCGGAGGTTGCGCCCATGATCAGCGCCGGGGTGGTCTTGTCGCAGCCGCCCATCAATACCGCTGCATCGACCGGGTAAGAGCGCAGCAATTCCTCGGTTTCCATCGCGAGCAGGTTACGATACATCAACGGCGACGGTTTCATGAACGGCTCGGACAGCGTGATCACCGGCATTTCGAGCGGAAAGCCGCCGGCCTGCCAGATGCCGCGCTTGATCTCCTCGGCGCGCACGCGGAAGTGCGCGTGGCATTGGTTGATGTCGCTCCACGTGTTGACGATCGCGATTACAGGCTTGCCGGCGAAATCTTCGCGCGTAAAACCGGTTTGCAGCGTGCGCGAGCGGTGTCCGAACGCGCGCAAATCCTGTGCGCCGTACCACTTGTGGCTGCGCAACTCTTCAGGCTTCTTGCGATGACTGGCCATGCGGGAACGACCTCCGGTTAAGACCGGCCGCGCGGGATGCGGCGGTGCGATGCAATATTTCTTGTGCCGCAATTATGCAGGATGCGCTCGCGCGGCGGCAAGCACGCGCACGCTATACTCCGTCGAAATTGAACCGGACCTCGACCATGCCTGCACTCGCCCAACCACGCGTGCCTGCGCCGCCCGGCGCCTGCGATACGCATATGCATATCTTCACGCCGGGCCACGCGATGCTGCCCGGCACCAACATTCCCGTGCAGGACGGCTCGCTTTCACGCTATCGCGCAATGCAGCGGCGGCTCGGGCTCACGCGTACCGTGATCGTGCAGCCGACCGCGTACGGCTTCGACAACACGGTGACGCTGAATGCGATGGCCGAACTCGGCGATGCGCGCGGCGTCGCCGTCGTCGATCCAACCGTGCCTGAGGCCGAAATTGCGCGGCTGTCGGAACTCGGCATGCGCGGCCTGCGCTTTCACATGCTGCCGGGCGGCGCGCTGCATTGGGATGCGCTGGAAACGATGGCGGCGCGCGTCGCGCCATTCGGCTGGCACCTGCAATTCCAGTTCGATGCCACCGGGTTCACTACGCATGCGGCACGGCTTGCAAAGCTGCCGTGCGACATCGTGATCGATCACATCGGCCGGTTCACGGCCCCCGTCGATCTCGCGGACGCCAACGTGCGCGCGATGCGCGGTCTCATCGACGGCGGACACTGCTGGATCAAGCTGTCAGCACCGTATCACGGCTCGCGCTCAGGGCCGCCGGATTACGCCGATATGCGTCCGCTCGCGCGCGCCCTGATCGGGCAGGCGCCGGACCGCATGCTGTGGGCGAGCAACTGGCC
>Ga0207675_100004414_pt1 | contig 13589 bp, 12 predicted proteins | sample KBSSwiS42_FD_184305 | JGI IMG/M metagenome (GOLD analysis project Ga0207675, IMG submission 184305) | Switchgrass rhizosphere microbial communities from Kellogg Biological Station, Michigan, USA - KBS Switchgrass S4-2 (SPAdes) (version 2) | ecosystem: Host-associated > Plants > Roots >... | reverse complement strand
GCCTTCATGTACGCGTCAATCTCTGCTTGGGTGTTCTTGTTGCGCGTCGGGTTGCCCCAGAAGGCGAGAGCCAGATTGGTCCCGCCTCCTCCTCCACCGCCCTGGGAGCCACTACCACCACTCGATCCGGGGGCGCAGGCCCCCAGCCCCATCGTGGTAGCCGCGGCGGCCAGTCCGCCGGCACCGACCAAGAACTGCCTTCGGTTCAGAGCCATCAGTTCTCCCTTTCAGTGATGCACGAAAGCGTTTTCGTGACTGAGCGTAAGCGTTTTCTTAATGGGTGTCAATATTTGTGTCGAGAATGAAACCTGTGAGTTTCGGCACCGTTTGCTGCAGAAACTATCAGTTTTGCGTTACCTCGGCTGTCGACTCGCGAACCACCAAATGAGCAGGAACAACGCGCCGCCGGGGCCTGGCCGCGGATGGCTTACGCACCATGCTGAAGGCGATCTCGCCCATTTCGTTCAGAGGTACCGCGACTGTCGTCAAGGCCGGTGCGAGTGACTGGGCAACCGTGATGTCGTCGATGCCCATCACCGAGATGTCGTCCGGGACGCGCAGTCCCTGGCGTCGCAGTTCCTGCAGCACGCCGATGGCCATCAGATCGCTCAACGCGAGAATGGCGCTGGGACGTACATCCAGCTCACGGATTCGGCTGGCGATTCGTGCACCACCACTGAGGCTGAATGCTTCCTCTAGCACAGTGGGCTGTATCCCAACTTTTTGGAACGCCGAACAAACGCCAGTGAGGCGGTCGGCGATCGTAGTCAACTGGACTGACCCCGACGCCACAAGAACGTCGCGATGGCCGAGTCCGACGAGATGCTGTCCCGCCAAAACCCCCACCGCGATGTTGTCGGGAAGTACAGCGTCGACACCGAGGTGGTGGCGCCCGATCACCGCTACTCGACCACCTCGCTGCTGATACGCGCGCAGCAATTCCTTGGCGCCGGCCTCCTTGGCCGGGTCGACGTAGCCCGATCCCGCGATGATGATGCCGTCGACGTCCTGAACCACCAGCGTTGTGATCTCCTGGAGCTCTTGCTCCGGATCTCGTCCGGAGTGCGAGACCTGCACCATGAGGTTTTCCGCCAAAGCCGACCGCACGATGCCGCCGGCGATCTCGGTAAAAAATGGATCGTCGATCTCGTGGACGATCAGACCGATCACCGAGGTAGTCCCGCCGGCCAACTGCCGAGCATGGACATTAGGTACATAACCGAGGTTGCGCGCCACACCGCGGACCTTTTCGGCGAGCTCAGCGCCGACCCCGGTCTGCCCATTCAGGGCCCGCGAAGCGGTGGCAAGGGAAACACCGGCGGCGGTCGCGACGTCGCTCAACAACACCTGCCCGGACCTAACTGCCATGGCTTACGAGCTCCCTTGGGTTGTGCTTTTCCACAGCCGATCGTATATTACCTAAAGCGATTGCGAAAGCGCTTTCGTGTCGCCAGGAACGACGACCGAGGAGACGACGTGGCACAGCGCACAATTCGAGTGATCATGAACGGGGTAACCGGCCGGATGGGTTATCGCCAGCATCTGGTCCGTTCGGTGCTGGCCATCCGCGACGACGGCGGTGTCGGGCTCGCGGGCGGTGAGCGGATCACCGTCGAGCCGATCTTGGTTGGTCGCAACGCGGAGAAGCTGGCTGCGCTGGCCGTCCAGCATGGCGTGTCGGACTTCACCACCGACCTCGACGAAGCCTTGGAGGACGGCTCAGCCTCGGTGTACTTCGATGCGCAAGTCACCTCGGAGCGGAGGAAGTCGATCCTCAAGGCCATTGAGGCCGGCAAGCACATCTATACCGAGAAGCCGATCGCCGAGTCAGTCGATGAGGGCATAGAGCTGGTCACCGCAGCTGCAGAGGCGGGCGTGATAAACGGTGTAGTGCACGACAAGCTCTATCTGCCCGGCCTGGTGAAGCTGAAGCGGTTGATCGACTCCGGGTTCTTCGGTCGGATTCTGTCGGTACGGGGGGAGTTCGGATACTGGGTGTTCGAGGGTGACCTGCTGCCCGCTCAGCGACCGAGCTGGAACTACCGTGCCGAAGATGGCGGCGGCATGGTGCTGGACATGTTCCCGCACTGGAACTACGTCCTGGAGAACCTCTTCGGGAAGGTGCAGGCGGTGACTGCAAAGGCGGTCACCCACATTCCGGAGCGCTGGGATGAGCAGGGCCGCAAATATGCCGCCACGGCCGACGATTCCGCGTACGCGATCTTCGAACTCGAGGATGATGTGATCGCCCAGATCAACTCGTCCTGGGCAGTTCGCGTCGACCGCGGTGAGTTGGTCGAGTTTCAGGTCGACGGCACCCACGGCTCGGCGGTAGCCGGCCTTTTCGGATGCCGCATCCAGCCGAGGGTGAGCACGCCGATGCCGGTCTGGAATCCGGATCTGCCGACGACCGAGGACTTCCGTAGTCAATGGGAGCAAATCCCAGACAATGCTGAGTTCAGCAACGGGTTCCGGGCGCAGTGGGAGCAGTTCCTGTCCGATGTCGATGCCGGCCGGCCACACGCCTACGATCTCGCGGCCGGCGTACGCGGCTTGCAGCTGGCCGATGCCGGCTTGACGTCCTCGGCCGAAGGCCGCCGAGTCGCGATCGACCGGTTCACCCCATGACCACGACGACCGCAATAGTTGCGCTGCCCGAAGCCAGCGGCGGCTGGCGGGAGATCGAGCTTTCCCAGCCCAGGGCCTGGGCGGAACATCCAGAGGCTTTCAGCAGCCGAGTCGCGTTCGCTGCGGCACACGTCGTAGCGGACCCACGTGGCGAGAACGTCCCAGGTGCGCCGGCCGTGATCGATTGGGAGACCACCTTGGCGTTCCGGCAGCACCTGTTCCGCTACGGGCTCGGGGTTGCCGAGGCGATGGACACCGCGCAGCGCAATATGGGGCTGGATTGGCCCGCCACCCAAGAGTTGATCACCCGTAGCTCGGCGCTCGCCCGCGAGCACGGGGCCAGGATCGCATCTGGCGCCGGAACTGATCAGCTTCTCGCCCCAGCCGGAAGCCTTGAGGAGGTCACCCGGGCATATCTCGAGCAGGTGGAATTTGTCGAGGCGGCCGGATCACAGGTGATCATGATGGCCTCGCGTCAGCTCGCGGCCATCGCTCGCAGCGCCGAGGACTACCTACAGGTCTACTCGACCGTGCTTGCCCAGGCATCTCGACCGGTGATCCTGCACTGGCTGGGGGAGATGTTCGATCCGCAGCTGAACGGCTATTGGGGGTCGACCGACATACCGACTGCGACGCGAACTTTCCTCGATTTGATCAACGAGTACAGCGCCAAGGTTGATGGGGTGAAGGTCTCGTTGCTCTCCGCTGATCATGAACAGCAGTTGCGCACCGAGTTGCCATCTGGTGTGCGGCTCTACACCGGCGACGACTTCAACTATCCAGAGCTCATCGAGGGTGATGGCGATCATCATTCAGATGCACTGCTCGGCGCGTTCGCCGCGATCGCGCCGGCTGCGGCAGCCGCCTTGAGCGCCTTGGATGAGGGCGACATCGACCTATATCGCGCAGAGATGGCGCCCACGCTGCCGCTGTCCCGCCACATCTTCTCCACGCCGACCTACTACTACAAGACCGGGATCGCCTTCCTGGCTTGGCTGAACGGGCAGCAAGACGGCTTCGTGATGGTCGGCGGTCTGCAGTCCGCCCGCTCCATCGTGCACCTGGCCCTGATCTTCGAGCTGGCGAATGAGGCGCAACTGCTGACCGATCCCGAGCTCGCAGCTCACCGCTTGGGTCAGCTGCTCGCGACCGCCGGCGTCGCTCGATGATCACCGAGGCATCGCTCAGCCGCCTCTCGCTCAACCAACGAACCACCGCCTCCTGGTCGTTGCCGGAGGCGATCAAGGGTTGTGTCGACGCTGGCCTCGGCGCGATTGGGATCTGGCGCGAGCAGCTTGCTGAGGTAGGCCTCGACGAAGCCCGTCGGCTGGTCGATCACTCGGGTCTGCGAGTTTCCTCATTGTGCCGGGGTGGTTTTTTTACGACCGCTGATCCGGCGGAGGCGGCAGCGGCGGAGGCACGAAACCGGGAGGCGATCGAGGAGGCTGCGGCGCTCAACGCGGCCACGTTAGTGCTGGTACCCGGCGGGTTGCCGCCAGGTGATCGTGATCTCCCACGTGCTCGGGATCGCGCCGCGCGAGCGATCGAACGGCTAGTCCCGTACGCCCACGAGCTCGGTGTGAATCTCGGGATCGAGCCGATGAACCCGATCTACGCAGCGGACCGCGGCGTGATCTCCACGCTTGCCCAGGCGCTGGACATTGCTGAGCGCTTCGAGCCGGAAGATGTCGGCGTTGTGGTCGACACCTTCCATCTGTGGTGGGAACCAGGCATTGCCGAGCAGGCGCAGCGTGCCGGACCACGCATCGTCAGCTACCAGATCTGCGACTGGATCACCCCGCTGCCGCCGGACACGCTGCTGGCCCGCGGCATGATGGGCGACGGCCACATTGACTTCGCCGCCTTCACCAGATCTGTCGCCAAAGCCGGCTATCGCGGCGACATCGAAGTGGAGATCTTCAACGCCGATCTGTGGGCAGCGCCTCCGGCCGAAGTTGTCGAGGTGATGGCGGGTCGCTATCTGGAACTAGTACAGCCCTATTTGGAGAGTGCTGCGCCCTGAGCTTGTCGAAGGGCGGCTGGGCTTCGACAGGCGCCGTCCTGAGCTTGTCGAAGGGCTCAGCCCGCGTGACCGTAAGAGAAAGGACGACGAACGATGTGGACACTTTCAGGATTTATTGACGAGATCTCCGACGACTTCGACCTGCAGTGCAAGGTCGCTGCCGGGCTGGGCCTGGGCTACGTAGAAGTCCGCAGCGCCTGGGGAACCAACATTCTCGACCTGGATTCCGACCAACTGGACACCGTGCGGGAGACCCTCGACGGGTATGGCCTAAAGGTTTCCAGCATCGGCTCGCCGATCGGCAAGATCGCCATCGATGATGAGTTCCCACCTCACCTCGAACGGATGCGGCATGCCGTTGGGGTTGCCGAGACTCTCGAAGCGCCGTACATCAGGCTCTTCTCATTCTTCATTCCGGAGGGCACCGACCCGGACAGTCGGCGTGACGAAGTGCTCAGCCGGATGAGTGCCCTGGCTGATGCCGCCGCCGATGCCGACGTGATCTTGGTGCATGAGAACGAGAAGGAGATCTACGGCGACATTCCACGCCGCTGCCTCGACATCGTCACGTCGGTGTCGTCGCCCAAGCTGCAGCTGGCCTGGGATCCGGCCAACTTCGTCCAGGTCGGGGTACGCCCGTTCACCGAGGGTTACGCCATGTTGCGGCCACATGTCGCCTACATGCAGATCAAGGATGCCCTGCTGGCCGACGCCTCGGTCGTAGTCGCCGGCGCCGGCGACGGCGAGCTGGCGGAGACGGTCCGAGCCCTTCGCGACGACGGCTTCGACGGGTTCTTCTCCCTGGAGCCGCACCTCGGTGAATACACGGCGTATGGAGCGCTGTCCGGACCCGAGCTCTTCACCAAAGCCTGGCAAGCCTTCACCGATATTCTCCGCAGCGAAGGGATCCAGTACGCATGAGTGCCGTCAACGAGTCCGACCTTCAAGAAAGTAAAGAACGGCGGATCCGACTCGCCCTTGTCGGTGCTGGCGTCATCGGCACCATTCATGGGGCGGTGATCAACGAACTGGCCGACCAGATCGACCTGGTTGCCGTTATTGATGTCCACCTGGAGCGGGCCGAACGGCTTGCCGCCGAGCGTGGCGGGAAGGCGTTCACGTCCCTAACGGATGCCCTTGAAGCCGTTGACATCGACGTCGTCGTGGTCTGCACGCCGACCGGCCGACACGGCGACGTCGCCATCGAGGCCCTCGAGGCCGGCAAGCACGTGATCATCGAGAAACCAGCGGAGACCACCGTTGCCAAGACCGATGAGATCATCGCCGCTCAACGCCGTGCCGGAACTCAGGTCGCGGTCATCTCTCAGCACCGGTTCGACCCCGCCACCGAGGTAGCGGTTGCGGCCATCGGCAACGGTGAGCTGGGCCGGCTGACCAGCGGCATCGCCTCCATTGACTGGTGGCGCGGGCAGACGTACTACGACTCCGGCGACTGGCGTGGCACCTGGGACCTCGATGGGGGTGGCGCGCTGATGAACCAGGGCGTACACACCGTCGACCTGCTCGTGGCAACCTTGGGTCGTCCCGTCGAGGTCTTCGCCTACACCGGAACGCTCGCCCACGAACGGATCGAGGTCGAAGACGTTGCCGTCGGTGTGGTCCGGTTCGAGAACGGCGCCCTCGGTGTGCTGCATGCCACCACCGCCGCGTACCCCGGACTCAGCGCCAGGCTGCAGGTGCACGGCGACCGAGGCTCGGTGGTGATCGACAACGACAAGCTGACCTTCATCCACCGCACCCCGCGCGAGAGCAGCGCCGAAGAGCGTGCGTACGGCGAGCCCGGCACCTCGATCAACGAGGTTGCCGAGTACCCCGATGCCTCGGGGGCTGCCGCAGAGACCGCCGGCAGCAACCCCGGTCAATTGGCGATCGACGCCCATCGCCGGCAATACGAGAATTTCCTTGCTGCGTTGGCCGGTGAGCAGCCTCTCCGGGTCGATCTGGAGACCAACCGCCAGTCCATTGCCGTGATCACCGGGGTGTACGAGTCGGCTAGGACCGGGAAGCCAGTCGCCCTCGGGTAAATGTACGGCGCTGCGCTAAGGCTTGCGATAAACCCGGCCGCCAAAGATCTTCCCTGCTGGGCATAAGGACTAGCGTCAACCGGTGATGACCATCTATTTGATCGTCGGCCTGCCCGGAGCCGGGAAGACCGCGCGAGCCAAGGAGTTGGAGATCAGCGAGTCTGCCCTTCGTCTGACCCCCGACGACTGGCAGTTGGCGATCTTCCGTGGCGACAATCCGACGCGCTGGCGGTCGAAAGACCGTGCTGGCCAGCGTGACCGGATCGAAGGCAAACTCGTGGAGGTCGGGATGCGGGTTGCCAAGTTGGGCACCAACGTCGTCTTCGACTTCGGCCTGTGGGGCAAGGATGAACGCTCAGCGCTCCGTTGGATCGCGGACACGCTGGGCGTCCGCGCCCAGGTCGTCTACCTGCCGATTGACTACGAGGAGCAGCGCAGACGCATCATCACTCGATACGAGACCGAGCCGGGTCAGTTCCAGATGAGCGACACCGAACTGAGGCTGTGGCAGGTGCAGTTCCAAGCGCCGGACGAGGAGGAACTGCGAGGTGCCGAGATCCCACCGGTCCCGCCAGAGCATGCGTCCTGGTCGCAGTGGGCCTCTGAACGCTGGCCGTCGTTGCCGGATCAGTACTGACCCGATCAGCCGCTTGGTAGATCTAGGGCTCAGCGGGCGGGTAGGTCGCTGGTCTGCTGTTCCCGGCTCGGCCGTACGGGTTCGAACCGGCGCCGCTCTGGCGGTGCACCGTCGAGAATCCTCTCGACCTCATGCAGGAACGGAAGTGGGGCCTCGGCTCCGAGAGCGTCTCCCAGACAGTACGACCGGTAGGCCCTGCGCACGGCTGCGAGCGAGTCGGGACCGAGCAGCTCGTCGAGGGCATCGGGCAGCGTGCTGAGGTCGGGCTCGATCACGTACGCCACTTGAGCCATCGGGGTCGCCTCGCGAAATGCGATGCCCTTCAGCTGAATTGCCACCGTGGCCAACGGCTTCCCGGTCGCCAGGAAATCCGAGGCAACAGAAGACACGTCGGTGATCAACGCATCGCAGTGATTGAAGCAGGCAGGAATATCCCAGTCCACCTCGGCAGCATGACCAAAGACATGTTGGCGACCCGTGGTTTTCCGATCCGCGCCAAGCCGGTGCTGGATCTCTTGAGCCAGGCGGGTTTGATCTGGGTCGCCATAGGTCTGCGGATGCGGTCGGAAGATCACCGTCGCGCCGCGGGCCAGCAGCGCGTCGATGATCTTGAGGCCAAGAAACAGCGAGGAATAGTTGGTGTTGGGTTTACCGCCGTGCCAGGTCGGTGCGTACAGCACCGTACGCGGGGTGCCGGGCGCCAGTGGCTCGTCTCGCGTCACGATTCGGTCGATCTGCGGCCGTCCGACGACTGCAAACTGGTCCGGTCGAATTCTGACCCCGTGGGCCGCATAACGCTCCACGCCCTGCTGGCCAGAGACGAAGACCTTGTCAAAAGCAGCATGGCGGGCGCTGTAATTGGCCGCTTTGTCGGAGTCCCCGTGATTCAGCCAGATGTGCGTCAACCGCGGGAACCGCAACAGGTCGACGTTGGCCTGGTGATTTTGAACGTAGAAGGCCGCCTTCAGCGAGTCGACTACCAGATGCCAGAGCCGGCCATGTGCACTCTTCAGCTTGGGGACCAGCACCGGCGCAGAAGTCAGCTCGCTGATCTCGGGCACCGTGTGCGGATGGCGGGTGATCACGATGAAGCGCCGATTGAGGCGCTCCAGATAGGGCAGCCACATGCCGAGCTGATATCGGGCGCCGCTGCGGGCGGCGTAATAGACGCAGAACTCCGGCTGGTATTGCTGCAGCGCCTTGCGGACGCCGATCGCGGAGCTCCGGCTGATCCTAACGGCACGGATGGCGTAGCCAACCATGATCACGGCTGACATCGTGCCAATGACGACGATCAGCAGATAACACCAGCCCGGCGCTCCAAGCAGGGCCAGGACGCCGCCAACTGCCGCCTCGCCCACTGCAGCAAGGGTCACGAAAGTCGGATTGAAAGGTGGCCTGGGCACGGCGGGGAAGCCAGGAAGCTGTACAGCCACCGGCGTGGCCTTGGTCAGGAGCAGGCGCACTGTCGGTTCGGAGATGATCGCGAAGATCGCGAGCCCGGTGGCCGCCCAGATCCAGGCAGCATCTTCGGGTCGTCGGGCCAGGTAGCCCGCAGCGACCGCAACGAGGACCACGATCCGGGGTGCCTGGTAAGTCGCCAACAGCGCGCGGCGACGGCCTATGTCGCGCCGCATCAACCGACCGAGCATGATCAGGGACGCCAATGCCAAAGCTGCGCCGAGCCAGACGATCGGCGATCTCGGAGCTGCGAACATGACGACTGCGCCGACCACCGCGCACAGGTTGAAGAGGTTGCTGATGATCAGATCGACGACCCTCGACCGGGTCGCACCAGCGAAGTCGGACCAAGCGCCGATGCTCATGCTCCCCGAAGGCTTTGCTGACTCCATGCCAGGGAAAGGGTATATCGCTTCGATCCGACTTTCGTCGCCATACCAGGAACTTCCCGTGCTAGCTGGCGCTGAAGAATACGATGAGGCTGTGGCACAAGGTGATGGCCTGCTGAACCACGACCTCGACCCCACTGACCCCCACACCCGCGGACCGCAGGACGCGTGTGGGGTTTTTGGCGTCTGGGCACCCCATGAAGAGGTAGCAAAGCTCACCTATTTCGGCCTCTACGCGCTGCAGCATCGAGGGCAGGAGTCCGCCGGGATTGCGGTCAGCAAGGGCTCCCAGATCGTGGTTTTCAAAGACATGGGTCTGGTTTCCCAGGTCTTCAACGAGGCAACACTTGACTCGCTGGGCAACGCTCACCTGGCCATCGGTCACTGCCGCTATTCCACGACCGGTGCGAGCGTCTGGAAGAACGCGCAACCCACCTTCCGCTCGACCGCCGTCGGCAGTATTGCGCTCGGTCACAACGGCAACCTGACCAATTCCTTGGAACTGCAGAGCTGGCTCCACGAGCGTGACCAGCGCAACGGTTCACTCTTTCCTGGATCGCTGTCGGCCGACGCGACCAGTGACACCTCGCTGATCACGGGGTTGATGGCAACGTTCAACGGGCTGAGCACCGAGGAGGCGGCGCTACAGGTGCTGCCGAAGCTGCGCGGGGCGTTCAGCCTGGTCTTCATGGACGAGGAAACTCTGTACGCGGCGCGGGACCCGCAAGGCATCCGGCCGCTGGTGCTCGGGCGGCTGGAACGTGGCTGGGTGGTGGCCAGCGAGACCGCCGCTTTGGACATCGTGGGCGCCACCTTCATCCGAGAGGTCACGCCGGGAGAGCTGATCGCCGTAGACGCCAACGGCCTTCGCAGCCGCACCTTCGCCAAGGCCGATCCCAAGGGCTGTTTGTTCGAGTACGTCTACCTGGCACGGCCGGACACCATGATTTCGGGTCGCCGGTTGCATTCGGTGCGGGTCGAGGTAGGACGTACCCTCGCGCATGAGTGCCCGGCAGACGCCGATCTGGTGATTCCGGTGCCTGAGTCGGGTACGCCGGCGGCAATTGGATACGCGGAAGCTTCGGGGATTCCGTACGGGCAAGGACTGGTGAAGAACTCCTACGTCGGCCGTACCTTCATCCAGCCCAGCCAGACGATCCGGCAGTTGGGCATCCGCCTCAAGCTGAACCCGCTTCGGGACGTCATTGCCGGCAAACGGCTCGTCGTTGTCGACGACACCATCGTGCGTGGCAACACGCAGCGGGCGCTGGTTCGGATGCTGCGCGAGGCGGGGGCAGCCGAGGTGCACGTACGGATTTCTGCCCCGCCGGTGAAGTGGCCGTGCTTCTACGGCATCGACTTCGCCACCCGAGCCGAGCTGGTCGCCAACGGGCTCGACACCGACGAGATCTGCCGCTCGATCGGGGCGGACTCGCTCGGCTACGTTTCCCTTGATGGTCTGGTCGCGGCGACCGAGGTAGGGAAGCAAGCGCTCTGCCGAGCCTGTTTTGATGGCATCTATCCCATTGAGCTCCCGCTCAGCGAGCGGCTGGGTAAATCCATCCTCGAAGAGCCGCCCGACCTGGAACCAGTCGCTTCCGGATTCGGCGCCGCCGATGCCCTCACTCGCCCCTGACCCCATGAACGATCGGTCGGCGTACGCGGCGGCTGGGGTGGACATCGAGGCTGGTGATCGCGCCGTCGAGCTGATGAAGGAGTGGGTCGCCAAGACCCGCAGGCCGGAGGTCATAGGCGGCATCGGCGGCTTCGCCGGACTCTTCGACGCCAGCTCGCTTGCTCAACTCACCCATCCCGTGCTGGCCACCTCGACTGACGGCGTAGGCACCAAGGTTGCGATCGCCCAGGCGTTGGACCGGCACGACACCATCGGCTACGACCTGGTCGGCATGGTCGTCGACGACCTCGTCGTCTGCGGCGCGGAACCGCTGTTCATGACCGACTACATCGCCTGCGGCAAGGTCCATCCAGAACGCATTGCCGCCATCGTGCAAGGGATTGCCATGGCATGCAGCGAGGCCGGTTGCGCGCTGCTGGGCGGGGAGACTGCGGAGCATCCGGGACTGCTCGGACCCGACGACTACGACCTTGCCGGAGCCGCGACGGGGGTTGTGGAACGGGACAAGATCCTGGGTGCGGAACGCGTGGTGCCCGGCGACGTGGTGCTGGCCATGGCGTCCTCAGGCCTGCACTCCAACGGGTACTCCCTGGTCCGTCATGTTGTCGGTGCTGAGTCCGACTGGGCCCTGGATCGCTACGTTCCAGAGCTAGGCCAGACCCTCGGCGACGAACTGCTCACCCCAACGCGGATCTATGCACGCGATTGCCTCGCGATGTTCGAGGCGGTCGAGGTCCATGCGATGAGCCACATCACCGGTGGCGGGCTGGCGAACAACCTTGCCCGTGTGATTCCGCCCACTTGCGAAGTGCGCATCGACCGTGCCACGTGGCTGCCGCCGGCCATCTTTGGACTCCTTCAGCAACTCGGCACAATCACCCAGCCGGACCTCGAAGCAACCTTCAATATGGGTGTCGGGATGGTTGCTGTCATGCCGCCTCACGCGGCCGATGAGGCCGAGCGGCTACTGGCTCGGCGCGGCCTCCAAGCGTGGGTCTGCGGGGCGGTTACGGCTGTGAGTCCCGGAGCACGTGAGCCCGTACGCCTCTACGGACAACACGTTGTGGCATAGGGTCCCTGCGCTTTGCACCCTTGGGAGCATTGGGTAGCCTTTCCCTCACGACATTAACCATTCTCCAGCCGCGGCTAGCCGCAGGCAGACACAGTGCGAGGGGGTCGACCCGATGGGGCGCGGCCGTGCAAAAGCAAAGCAGACGAAAGTTGCTCGCGAACTCAAGTACCGTTCGTTCGACACTGACTTCTCGTCGTTGGAGCAGGAACTTCGGGGCGGGGCAGACGGCCACGAGGTGCCGCCGCAGTATGCCGACCTTGCAGAGGAATACGAGGAGGATGACTCCCCGGCAGACGATCAGGCCTACGGGCACCTTCGTAAGTCAGGATAGGGAAAACCGCCCGAGCGCCTTCCCCTTGGCAATAGCCTGGACGGCATGAGTCAAAACCCTCAAGAAACGCCCGACCAGTCGCAGTCCCAGGCTGGGCAGTCTCAGTCCGAGGCGCAGTCCCAGGGCGGGGCTGAGTCGGCGCGTCCAAGCGAACCAGTGTCGAGCCCTGCTACGGCGGAAGACGTCACCGCTGCGGACTCCACAGCAGGCCAGGCGGATACGTCGACCTCCGCTGCGACGAGCGCTGGCTCAGCCGACCCGTACGCCACGGCCAGTCCGTCCGAGGCTTCGCAGACCCCCAGCTATCAACCCCAGCAAGGCTCCGGGGATCCAGCAGCTGGTGCGGCGTACGGTCAGCAGGCGCCGTATGGTCAGCAGTCGCCGTATGGCCAGCCGACCCCGCAGGGCTACCCCCAGCAGGGTTACGCCGACCCCAACGCCGGCTACCAGCAACCGGGCTATCAACAGGGTTACGCGGACCCGAATCAGCAGGCTGCCGCTCAGCAGGGCTACCAGCAATACGACCCCAATCAGCAGGCGTACGCCCAACAGGGCTATGGCCAGCAGGGATATGCACCTCAGCAGTACGGTCAGCCCGGCTACCCGCAGCAGCCGTACGCGCAGCCAGGAATGGCCCCGGTCTCAGAGAGTGACGAGAAGACCTGGGGGATCATCTCCCACATCAGCATCCCGTTCTTTGGTTTCATCGGCCCGCTGATCGCCTACTTGATCTACAAGGATCGCAGCGAGTGGTTGAAGCAGACCACGACAGAGGCACTGAACTTCTCGATCTTGTACAGCATCGCGTACGTGGTGAGCGTGATATTAGTTTCGGTCGTGATCGGGTTGATCTTGTGGCCGCTGGTGTTCATCGTTGCTCTGATCTTCTGCATCCTGGGCACGGTCGCGGCCAGCAAGCACGAGTTCTACAAGTACCCGGTAAATGTGAGGTTCATCAAGTAGGCACTATGGGTGGGTGACCACCTGGAGTCCTGACTTCCTGGTCGGGTACGAGACGACCGAACTGGCGTTGCCCGGCGCGGAGCCTGCGCCGGGCGAGCCCGCCGACGTCGAACTGGTGGCAACACTGATCCGGAAGTCTGGCGCGCGCATCGGCACTCGCGCGGTTCTCTACCTCCATGGCTGGAACGACTACTTCTTCCAGACCCACGTCGCCGACTACCTGACCGATCTTGGCTATGACTTCTACGCCGTCGAACTGCGACGCTACGGCCGTAGCATCCGGCCGGGGCAACTCCGGGGCTTCATCACCGATCTTGACGATTACGCTGCTGAGCTTGATGCGGCTGCCAACCTGATCGCTGTCGATCATGATCGACTGCTACTGATGGGTCATTCAACGGGCG
>Ga0207675_100004413_pt1 | contig 13590 bp, 9 predicted proteins | sample KBSSwiS42_FD_184305 | JGI IMG/M metagenome (GOLD analysis project Ga0207675, IMG submission 184305) | Switchgrass rhizosphere microbial communities from Kellogg Biological Station, Michigan, USA - KBS Switchgrass S4-2 (SPAdes) (version 2) | ecosystem: Host-associated > Plants > Roots >... | reverse complement strand
CAGCCGCCCCCGCGCGAAGCGCGGGATCGCGGCTACCTGAAAAAACAATAGTCGCACACCGCGCCTTTGGCGCGGAGCGACTAGCCACATCCCTGTCGCGTGGGTGCAGTCACTGGACGCGGGCGCCGCGCGTGAGACAATGGCCTCGATGACGACCCTGCGACGTGCCGCCCTCCTCGGGTGCGTGAGTCTGCTGGCGGCGTCCGCGGCGCGCGCGCAGGCCCCGACCTCGCCGACGGCCCCGCCTCCGGCCGCGCCACCAGCGGCGGCGCCTCCAGCGGCCGCGCCGCCAGCCGCTGCCGCGCCGCCAGCCGCCGAACCGGCGCCTGTTTCACCGCTGTCGCCGACGATGGCACCGGAGAACAATGCGGCGCCGCCGCTCGTGCTCAGCCAGCGAACCGAGCAGCAGCCGGTGCCGCGGTCCGAACCGTTCTACGACACGCTCTGGTTCTGGGGCGCGGTCGGCGTGGTGGTCGCGACGGTCGCCGTGATCCTGGTGTGGAACCTTTCCTCGAACGGCGACCCGCCGCCCGATACCACCTTCGGGAACATGCATGCGTTCTGAGCGCGTCGCGGCGGCAATGCTCGCGGCGACGGGGCTGGCGCTGGCCGCCGGCTGCTCGGAGCCGCGGTCGTACATCGTTCTTTCCTTGCAGACGTCGACGGACACGCCGATCGACAACGTCGCAGAGATCCGCGTCAAGGTCGCGACCCACGTGCCGACGACCGACGGTGGCAGCGATGGTGGAAGTGACGCCGGGATCGCGGCGGCGAAGATGCGGACCCTGACCTATGAGGCTCACGGCGCATCCATCAACCGCACCGAAGAGAAGACCCTGTCGGTCGACTTCTCGCACGGCGAGACCGGCAGCGTCGATTTCTTCGTCGACGCCCTGAACAACCTGGGGTGTTCGATCGGACACGGGATAGCGACGCAGGAGATCAAGAAAGGCGGCGTCGCCATGGCGACCGTCTCGCTCGTGGCGGGCGTGAACTGCACCGAAGCCGACGGCGGAGCGCCCGAGGTCCCCGAGGGCAGCCGGCTGCCCGGCTGCGATCCCGTCAGCCCGCAGAATCCAGCGCCCGACGCCGGCGCCGACGGCGGCGTGCTCGTCTGCACCGCCACGCAGACCTGCCAGGTCGATTGCGTGCCGCCGAACAACGCGCCGCCACGCAACGAGTGCGTCCCCGGCGGCGCGGGCGCGCCCGGCGCGACGTGCACCTCCAACGCGGATTGCATGCCGGGCACGCAGTGCTTCAACTACATGAGCACGGGCTGCAACGTGAAGCTGTGCCTCCGCTTCTGCAACGGCAACGCCGACTGCGCCGCGTTCGGGCAGGGCGGCGGTGGCCCCGGCAGCTTCTGCGAAGGGCCGGTCCAGTGTCCGACCTTCCTGACCGCGTACCACACCTGCACGTTCAACTGCGACCCGCGCGCGATGGCCGCGGCCACGCGGGGCGGATGCCCGACCGGCCTCGCCTGCGTGATGCCGGCGGCGATGGACCAGGTGGACTGCGCCTGTCCCGAGGCGACGCGCACCAAGCTGGAGGGCCAGGCCTGCGCCCAGGCGGCGGACTGCGCCCCGGGGCTGATCTGCAACCAGATGTCCGGCACGAAGACCTGCCGTCCCATCTGCCGCTGCGACGCGAACGCCAGCGGCACCTGCATGGCGACGACCAACGACTGCCCGACGGCGGGCACCACGTGCCGCGCCGTCACCAACAACACGATCTACGGCATCTGCCTGTAGCGGGCTCGTTCGCTACGGCGAGCTCGTGAACGACTTCGAGCGGACCTGGCTCGCCTTCACGCTGCCGCCCTCGGTGAAGGCGGGATCCACCTGACCGGTCTGCGTGCGGGCCAGCGTCAGCGTCACCGTGCACGCGTCGTTCGGGCTGTTCGCGTGAAGATGGTCGCCCGCGATGGTGGCGGCGCCGTCGTCCGGAATCGGCTCGACGATGAGGTCGACGCATCCGCCGGACAGGCTCGAATCGAGGTTTCCACCTCCGCCGGCCGGCGTCCAGGTGACGTTCAGCGTACCGCTCGCGCGCGAGACATCGGTGCTGTCCAGGGCCATCGTGAACGGCTCGGGTAGATTGACCGTGGTGTTCGGCGCGGTGGTGTCATCCGGTCCCCGCAGGAATGCGATCACGATCGGCCCCGCGGCCTCCGTTGAAAACGTCGCCGCGTAGCTGACGCTGCCCGAAGAATCCATGTCCTTGGTCGTGCCGCCCATCGTCGCCTGCAGGCGATCGGGACCGACCAGCTCGAGGTACGTGTTCGCGGCGGGTCCGCCGACCTTCAGCTTCACCTGGACACGCGTGGTGCCCGACCCTGTCGCGGTCACGTCGACCACGGGATAAACGCCCGACGTCCTGATGTCGGTCGATTCGACCTCCTGTTTGCAGCCGGCGGCAAACGCGGTCGAAAGAAGAACGGAAACCACACCAACCTTCATGAAGCTAAGAGCATTTGTTCGCATGCCTCGATTTTAAAGCAATGCGAGGACCACGCGCGAGAAGCAGAACCGTCGCGGCGCGTGGTGTTGAAATTTCGACAGTACGGCGCCAACTGCCGCCAATTCCGACGCTGTCAGTTCGTCTTGCCGCGCAGGGTCGTGGCGGCTGCACGCGCTGCGGCGACGACGGTCGCTTCCTTCTCCTTGCGAGCGGCCTCGGCGACCCGCCCGGCCAGGCGCGCGTCGCCCAGCTTTGCCAGCGCCTTCGCCGCTGCGATTCGCACGGGCACATACTCGTCGCCGCGCAGGCGTTCCAGCAGCGCGTCCGCCGCCGCCGGATCGCCGATGTCGCCCAGCGCGTCGACCATCTCGCGCCGGTTCTGCACCTCGGAGAGGTGCTTGATCAGGACGGGCACCCCGCGCCGATCGCGTAGCTTGCCCAGGTTGGCGATGACGGCGCGGCAGAGCAGCACGTCGTCGCAGTGATCCAGCGCGTCGCCCAGAACCGGAACACCGCCGGCATCGCCGATCGCGGCGAGCGCCAGCGCCGCCCGGACGCGCAGGTTCGGGTCCGCGCCGGCAGCGGCGACGATCGCCTGCACGCGCGGGCGCGCGGAGGCGTCACCCAGGCGCGTGGCGCCGACCGCGGCCCAGTCGGCGATCTCGCGATCCGGATCGGCCGCCGCGCGCGCCAGCGCCGCCGCCGTCTCCGGCCGCGGTGGCAGCGCCACCAACAACTGCGCGGCCTCGCGCCGCTGCGCGGGTGGCGCGCCGGACGTCATGATCGCGGCGAGCTCGGGACCCACCAGCGCATCGCCCAGACGGCCCCGTTCGATCGCGCGCGGCAAGAGCTCGCCCTTCGCGTCCGCTGCGCCCTTCGCCAGCAGCGGCTCGAAGCGAACGTGCCCGTCCAGCCAATCGTCCAGCGTCGCGCGCAACGCGGCCGCGCGGTCGGGGCGCGCCTCGGCCAGGTTGCGCTGCTCGCGCGGATCGGCTGCCAGGTCGTAATACGCGCACGTACCCCAGTGCAGATCGCACAGCAGCTTGTCGGTGCCGGCCACGACCATCCGCTTGTCCTCGACCTCGGCAAAGGCGGGCGGCAAGCGCGCCGGTGACGCGGGCGGCACCGCCAGCCACGGGCCCAGGTCCGTGCCGCGCATGCGCACCGGCACCGAGATGTCGACCAGGTTCAGCAGGGTCGGCGCGATGTCCAGCAGTTGTACCGGGCTGTCGATGACGTGCGGCGGGATGCCCGGAATCGAGATGATCAGCGGAACGCGCAGCTGCTCGTCGTAAAGCGTGGTGCCGTGATAGCGGCCGCCGTGCTCGTCGAACTCCTCGCCGTGGTCCGCGGCCAGGACGATCACCGTGTTGGGACGGCGCTTGCGCGCCGCCGCGATCAGCCGCCCGACCGCCGCGTCGGTGTAGGCGATCTCGCTGTCGTAGCGATCGATGTCGCTGCCGCCGAACGCGAAGCCGTCATGTCGATCGTAGGGTTCGTGCGGCTCGAAGAAATGGATCCAGACGAACGATCGGGGTGGCTGCACCTGGTCCCAGTACGCCAGCACCTGATCGACGCGCTTGTTGGCGTCGATGTACTCGAACTTCACGTACTCGAAGTCGAAGTTCGTCTGCTCGTAGTCCTTCATCTTCTTTGCGTCGACGAAGAACACCGCGGGCGGATAGAAGGCCGCCGTCCGCCAGCCGAACATGCGCAGCACCGCCGGCAGCGGCTCGTGACGCTCGCCGGGCGCCAGCCGCGCCAGCGTCGGGAAGTACTTCCCGGTCAGCATCGACGCGACCGAGAACGACGTGTGCGGCGCCTGCGCGTACGCGTGCGTGAACCGCGTCGCGCCCGCGGCAAGCGCGTCGATGTTCGATGTGGTCGCTCGCCGGTAGCCGAACGCGCCCACGTGATCGACCCGCAGGGCGTCCACCGTGATCAGAAGAACGTCGGCGTCGTGGCGGCGCGGGCCGGCGGGCAGCGGCGGCAGCGTCACCTCCGCGGCCCGGTGTTCGGCGGCCACCGTGGGCCGCGCCTGCACCGACAGCGGAACGCCGCGCAGGACCAGCGCCGCCAGCGCCGTGCGTTCGTGCGCCACGTAGCGCATCACCTGGCTGGTCCGCACCTCGAACAGCGCGAAGGCGCACGCCGCGACGGCGACCGCCGCGCTGATGACGAGGCGCCGCCGCGCGGCGTGCACACGCAGGCGCGCCGCCAGGATGAACAGCACCACCGTCGCCACCGACAAGGTGACGTGGAACCACCCGTAGAGGCGCGGCAGCACGAAGCGGTTCGCGGCGGCGGCGCCGATGCCCAGCAGCGCGAGCGCGCCCGCCAGCGCGCGCGGCGCCCGTTCGCCGAGCCGGACGTAGACGGCCGCGGTGAGCCGGATCGCCACCAGCCCGACCCCGGCCGCCGCGATCGAGATGGCGGCGTGACCCGGAATGCGCGCCGCGCGCGGCCCGGAGAACAGCGCGAACGCGTCGTACGCGACCAGCGGCGCGCAGGCGAGCGTCCACAGCGCGCCGGCCCACCGCGCCGGATGCCGCGTCCGCCGCACCAGCGCGTCCGCGCCGGCGATCGCCAGACCGGCCAGACCGCCGGCCACCGCCAGCAGCCCCGCCGACAGCGTGATCAGCCGCAGCGCCTTGCCGACCGACATCCCGCCGATGCCGCCGGCGATCGCGACGCCGGCGTCCACCAACCCGGCGACCGCGCCGCCGACGATGCCCGCGAGGATCCAGACGGCCGTCATCCCGCGTCTCCCGAGAAGATCGTCGCCGCGCGATCGGCCGCGGCGCGTGCCAGCGGCGCGTGCTCGGGCGCCGCCAGCGCCGGATCGCCGGCCAGCACGGCGACGGCCTCGCGGCGCGCGATCTCCAGCAGCTCCGCCAGCTCCTCGATGCGAGCCAGCTCCAGCGGCGGCGCGCCCGCCTGCCGCGTCCCGAAGAGATCGCCGGCGCCGCGCTGCCGGAGATCGGCCTCCGCCAGCGAGAATCCGTCGTCGTTGGCGGCGACCAGCGCCAGGCGCCGTCCCGCTTCCTCCGCCAGCGCCGCCTCGCCCGCGCACAGGAAGCAGATCCCCGGCCAGCGGCCCCGCCCCACCCGGCCGCGCAGCTGGTGCAGCTGCGCCACCCCGAAGCGATCCGCGTCCTCGACGATCATGACGGTGGCGTTCGGCACGTCGATGCCCAGCTCGACGACGGTCGTCGCCACCAGCACGTCCAGCTCACCCGCCGCGAACGCGCGCAGCGCCTTCTCCTTGGCGTCCGGGGTCAGCGCGCCGTGAAGCAGGCCGACGCGCGCGGGACGCAGCTCGCGCAGCAGCCGCGCGTGCTGCGCGACCGCGGTGACCGCGTCGCCCCGTCGGGCGACCTCGCGCACCGGGCAGACGACGAACGCTTGCCGTCCCTCGCCGATCGCCTCGCGCAAGCGGCCGTAAGCGGCCCGGCGCTCGGCGGCGCCCGCGCACACCTGCGCCGTCGCCGGCGGCCGCTGCATCGGGCGTTCGGTGAGGAACGACGCATCCAGATCGCCGTGCAGCGCCAGCGCCAGGCTGCGCGGGATCGGCGTCGCTGACATCGACAGCAGATGCGGCACACCCCCACGCCCGCCGCGGGCGAGGCCCGCGCGCACGCTGACGCCGAAGCGGTGCTGCTCGTCGACGATCGCCAGCCCGAGGCGCGGCAACCGGCCGGCCGCGTCCAGCAGCGCCTGCGTGCCGACCAGCAGGGCAAACTCTCCGGCGGCCGCCCGTTCGAGCAGCGCCGCCCGCGCCGTTCCCGTCGTGCTTCCCGTCAGCGACGCGAGCGCAAGCCCCAGCCGCTGCGCGACCGGCTGCAACGCGCGGGCTTGCTGCTCGGCCAGGACCTCGGTCGGTACCATCATCAACGTCTGTCCACCGGCCGCCGCGACCAGCGCCGCCGCGCCCAGCGCCACCGCGGTCTTGCCGCTGCCGACGTCCCCCACCAGCAGCCGTTGCATCGGCGTCGCACCGCCCAGATCAGCGGCGATCTCGCCCAGCGCGCGCCGCTGCGATCCGGTCAGCGCGAAACCGAACGCGGTCTCGAGCCGATCGACCGCGCCGGCCGCGCGGGCCGCCTTCACGGTCAGCGCCGCCCCGCCCGCGCCCGCCCGCCGCTGGAGGAACGCGACCTGCGTGACGAACAGCGTCTCCAGCGCCAGCCGCCGCCGCGCCTGGTCCAGCACCCCGCCGGCGACATCCTCCGCGTCGCGCGGGGCGTGCAACCGGCGCAACGAATCCGCCAGCGTCGGCAGATCCAGCCGAACCCGGGCCGCCGCCGGCAACAGCTCGCCGGTGCCGGGCGCCAGCGCCGCCAGCGCCGAGGAGCGGACCGTCTCCAGCGTGCGACCCTTCACGCCCTCGAACACGCCGTAGCGCGGGCGCAACCCCAGCCCCGCGTGCGCGGACGCCGCCAGCGCCGCCGTGACGTTGCTCGGGTGCACCATCTCGCGCGTGCCGTCGGCGGCGGTGCGTACCGGCCCCGCCAGCGCGACGACAGCGCCCTTCACGAACGCCTTGGCCATCGACCCGTGCGCGCGGAACCAGCGCGCGCGCACGCTCGCCCCGCCCTCCTCGACGAAGACGTCCAGCAGCCGCCGCGGAAACACGTGCACGCGGCGCACGGTCCCGCGCACCAGCACCACGCCGCCGTCGGCGACCTCCCCCAGCGCGTCGATCGGCGTGACGCGGCGGAGATCGTCGTACCCGCGCGGCAACCGCATCAGCAGATCGCGGCCCGTCGCGATGCCGCGCGCCGCGAGCTTCGCAGCCGTGACCGGCCCGGCCCCCTTGAACGCGGCTATCGGCGCATCTATCGAGTCCGCGACGGTACGCGGCGCTTGAACCTCAGCGCTTGTACGTGAATCGCAGCTCGTAGTCACAGAGGTGAAACACGTCGCCTTCGTCGATGCGCTTGTTGTCGATGCGCATGCCCTTGTAGTCGATGCCGTTGGTCGAACCGAGGTCCTTGATGAAGTACGTCCCGTTTCGCCGGATCACCGCCGCGTGCTTGCGCGAGATGTTGCCGTCCTTGATGGGCAGATCGGACGACTTGGCGCCGCGGCCGATGATGAACTGGTCCTTGTCGATGCGGTACTTCTGGTTGTCGAACACCAGGTACAGCGGCGGCGCCGGCACGCCGGGCGCGCCGTCCGAGAACGAGCTGGCATACGACGCCGACGGCGGCGGCGGCGTGGCCGCGCCCGCCTGGAACATCCCACCGAGGCCGCCCTTGGGCGCTGGGATGGGACGGCCGAAGCGCGTCGCCGCCGGCAGCGGCGGGGGCGGCGGCGCCGCATGGGCCGCGTGCGACGGCTGCGCGTTGTGGTGCCGGCCGTGGGCGGTCCCCATCGGTGGCGGCGTCGACGGACCCTCGATCTCCGGCTCCTCGGGTTCAGTCTCCGCGTCGATCCCGGTCTGGTAGCCGGCGAGCTGCGCGTACGATTCCAGCGCGTCGTTGATCAGCTCGTCGACGTTCTTTTCCTGATCTCCGGCCATCCGCTCGAAGGTCGCCCACAGGGCGTCGTTGCAGGCGAACTGGCGCATGCTCTTGCGGCCGAACAGCGCCATCAGGGCCTCTTCTTCACAATCTCGGCCGCCTTCGCCGCCTGCTTGCCCACGGTCTCGCCCGCGGGGAAGCCTTTGACGGGCGCGCTGTCGCCGGCGAGCTTCTCCAGCGCTTGCGCGTCGGGCGCGCGCCCGATCTGCTCCAGCGCCATCGCCGCGGTCATGCGCGCAAGCGGCGCGCGCGAGCCCAGCGTCTTTATCAGGGCCGGGCGGGCCGGCTGCCCCTGCTTCTCGATCAGCTTGACCAGCAGGTCGTCCACGTCGACCTTCTTGTAGCTCGCGCTGGCCGGAAATGCTTCCAGCCCCGGCTGGATGCCGTCCGCCTTGCGCGCCGCCAGGATCGATTCGAACGCACGGTAACGGACGATCTCGTCCTTGTCCGACGAGATGATCCCGACCAGCGCCTTCTCCGAGTCCAGCCCGCCGATCCCTTCGACCACCCCGAACATCTCGTCGCGCAGCGTCTTGTCCGCCTTCGGATCCGCGGCGATCTTCAGCGCGAACGGCAGCACGGCGGGATCGCGCCGTTCGCCCAGCGCGCGCGCCGCGATCAGGGCATCTTCCTTGTCAGCGGACGTGACCTTCTCTTCCAGGTATTTCACGGCGGTCGGCCCCCCAAGGCCTCCCAACGCCTTGTAGACCAAGTCCGGCCGCTTGTCCGTTGTTTTGAGCTTGGGGATGCGCGCAATCAACGCCGCCGCCCCCTTGTCACGAGACGCTTCGTCGCCGATCTTCGCGAGCACCTGCGCCGCCTGGGCGTATGGGACGTCCATCGCCAGCACGCGCACCAGCATCGCGCTGGCGTCCGGGCCCATCGCCGTCAGCATCTTGTCCAGCGAATGCCGTCCTTGCCGCAGCTTGCCCGCCTTGAAGTCCTCCTCCAGCGAGGCCAGCAGCACGGCGTCGATGCGCTTCCGGTCTTCCGCCGGCACCGACTGGCGCAGCGAGAACAGAGCGTCGCGGTAGGCCAGTCCCCGCTCGCCACGATCGGCGCCCATCGCCGCCTCGTAGCCGGGCACGAGCGTCTTCGCCATCTCGGCGCGGTCGTCGGCCGACACGCCGCCCATCACCGTGTCGACCTCTTCCGCGTGACCGATGTCGATCATCGCGATCGCCGCCTCGGCGCGCAGCTTCGCCGGCACCGAATGGTCCGCGAGCGTATCGTGCAGACGCTCCGGCCCCTTCTGGGTCGTTTTCCACTGCTGGATGCTGTCTGACGTCGGCTTGTTGCAACCGCCCACCATCGGGCAGACCGCAACCAGGACCGCCGCGAGCAGATTGACGCCACTCGCCGGAACGCGCATGTGCGTCGATGTTACATGCAAGGATCGGAGCGTCAAGACTTCGGCCATTGTTTGCCGGGCCGGGACGGTTCGGATAACGTCGCGTCTCCTCATGTGTTTCAGCGAGCGCCGAACGCGCCTCCGGCGCCACCGGGGAGCCCGTGTCGGTGCCGGCGTCGCGGCGATCGGCTTTCTGCTGATCTCTGGCCGCGCCGGCGCGGCGCCGCTGGATGAGCCTTTCGTGGGCGGTCTGTCGTTCGACGGACCGACCTCGGCCAACCTGGGCGCAGTGTACTGGAACCCGGCGGCGCTCGGTCTGGTGCGCGGTTTTCAGTTGATGGCGGCCGCGTCGGGCCGGCTGTCGACGGTCGACGCGAGGCTGCCCACCGGTTCGGCGCAGGCGCGCGATCTGACCGGCCCGTCGCCGTTCGGGCCGCACACCTACTTCGCGCTCAGCACGGATTTCGGCGGCGATCGCTTCACCATCGGGTTCGCGACGTACATGCCGTACCAGCAACGCATCACCTACCCCCTCTCGCCGACCCACGACGAGCCGACGCGCTACCACGCGCTGGCCATCGACCTGCGCAACCTCGTGCTGGTGCCGGCGCTGGCGATCCGGTTCGGCGGCGACTTCCGGATCGGGTTCGCGCCGGGGTTCCTGTTCTCGACCGGTCGGCTGCGCTTCGCGGAGGATCTCTCGCTCGGCGCCCAGGACCCGCAGAACGACGCGATCTACGACGTGTCGTCGGGGAACGGGCTGGGCGACGCGAAGTTCTCCGTGACGCTGGGCGCCGGCCTCTACTACCGCCGGCGCAACGTCGAGATCGGCGTCGCGTACCAGAGCCGCCCGCTGGGCAGCGACGTCTCGGGCGTGGAGGTCGCCGGCCAGCACACCACCGTGACGCTGCCGCCCAGCGATCCGATGAACCCCGGCAGCGCGCTCACCTGTCCCGGCGGTCAATCGGACCGCTGCGTGTTCGGCGACATCTCGTATCGCTTGCCCGACGTCGTGATCGCGGGCGCGACGTGGCGCCTCGGTCCGGGCCTGGAGTTGACCGCGATGGTGCGCTGGCTGTGGCTGCACGTCCACGACCGCATCGACGTCCGCCTGTCGGGGCCGACGCTGGACGCAAACACTCACGCCGACCTGCCCCAGCACATCGTCCTGTACCGCGGGTTCAAGGACGTCTGGGACACCCGGGTGCGCGTCTCCTACTGGTGGCGCGAGCGGATCCGCGTCGGCGCGATGCTGCGCCTCGAGACCAGCGCCGTCGACTCCAGCGCCGTCAGTCCCGGCGCCGTCGACGGGTTCAAGGTGCAGCCGGTCGGGCTGATCGAATTTCGCCTGGTGCGCTGGCTCTGGATCGGCGGCGGTTACGGCATCACCTTCATGCGCGATGTCGACGTCAGCGCCAGCGAATCGGTGTTCAAGCCCCAGTACGCGCAGTCCTGCGCCAATTCGAACGGCAACCTCACGACCGAGGCCTGCCAGGCGCGTATGGACGGGCGCGCCCGCCCAAGCGCGGCGGGGAGCTACGGCGCGCGCGCCCAGGATTTCGGCGTCACCATGACCTTGAAGTTCTGATGAGCGCGACCTCCCTCAGCGGCCTGCTGGTCGCGTTCGCCTTTGCTCTGCCGGGCCTGGCGTGCGCCGCCGGACGCGGGCGATCCGGAGGCGGCGCCTCGACGCCGCGCGTGCCCGCGTCGCGGGGTGGTGACGCGGCCGGCGCGTCCGCGGCGACGCTGGTCGAGATCGCCAGCGCGTCGCTGGGCGCGCTGACCGCGCGCAAGTGGCGCCTGCCAAACGGGCTGGAAGTGGTGCTGATGCCCGATCCGCACGCGACCAACGTCAGCTACACGACCTGGTTCCGCGTCGGTTCGCGCCACGAGGACGAGCGCGCGGGCGAGACCGGCCTCGCGCACCTGTTCGAGCACCTGATGTTCACGCAGACCAAGACGATGGCCGCCGACGAGTTCGATCGCGCCATCGAGGCGGCCGGCGGCAACGCCAACGCGATGACCTACTACGACTTCACCGCGTACGTCGACGACCTTCCGCCCCAGGAGATCGCGCTGGCGGCGCGGCTGGAGGCCGATCGGATGACGCAGCTCGATCTGCGCAAGCGGCAGGTCGAGACCGAGCGCGACGTCGTCGTCGAGGAGCGCCTGTCGTCGGTCGAGGACAGCGTCGACGGCACGATGGACGAATTGCTGTTCAAGCAGGCGTTCAAGACGCATCCGTACCGCTGGCCGGTGATCGGCTGGATGAAGGACATCAAGGCGGTCACGCAGGAAAAAGCGCTGGCGTTCTACCGGCGGTATTACGCGCCCAACAACGCCGTCCTGGTCATCGCCGGCGACATCGAACCCGCCGCGACGCTGGATCTGATCGCGCGCAGCTACGGCGGCATCCCGGCAGCGGAGCCGCCGCCGCCCGAGCGCACGCAGCCCGAGCGCGCGCCGTCCGCCGAGGTGCGATCGACGCTGACGCGCCCGGTCCCCGCCGATCGTCTGGTGATCGGTTACCGCGCGCCGGCGCTGGGCGACAAGGATCGGGCCGCCTACGAGGTCGCCGGCGAGCTGCTGGCCGGCGGACCGTCGTCGCGTCTGTGCCGCACGCTGGTGGTCGACAAGCAATGGGCGTCGTCGGTCCGCGGCGACATGCAGCCGACGCGCGATCCCGGCCTGTTCGCGCTCTGGGTGCAGATGACCAAGGGCCACACGGCCGAGCAGGCGGAACGCGTGATCGTCGACGCCGCGGCGGCGCTGGCGAACCAGCCGCCGACGGCGGCGGAGCTGGGCCGGGCGATCGCGCGCCTGGAGACCGAGTTCTGGCAGCGGCTCTCGTCCAGTCATGGCCGCGCGGAGGCGCTGGGCGAATTCGAGACCGCCGGGGGCGGTTTCCAGAACCTGTTCTCGCGCGCGGCCGCCTACCAGGCGGTCACCGCGGAGGACGTGCGGCGGATCGCCGCGCAGTACCTCGCCACCGAGGCCCGCTCCGTCGTGTTGGTGCGGCCGAAGCGCGAGGCGGGCACATGATCGGCGCGCTTCTGTCGGCCACGCTGGCGGTGACAGCCCCCAAGGCGCCGGCGGCCGCGGCTACCCCGGCGGTGCGCCGGCCCGGACCGTCGGGCTCGCAGCTGATCGTCGAGAGCAACCACACGATCCCGCTGGTGCACGTGGTGGTCGCATCGCGCTCGGGCTCGGCCGCCGATCCGCGCCATCGCGAGGGGCTGACGAACCTGGCCGCCGAATGGGCCCGCCGCGGCGCGGGCGGCAAGTCGCGCGAGGAGATCGACGCCGCCCTCGACGCGCTCGGCGCCACCATGGACATCGAGACGTTCTCCGATTCGACCCGCTTCGAGGGCGAGGTGCTGTCTCGCAATCTGGACGCCTACCTGGCGCTGCTGTCGGACGTGCTGGTGCGGCCGACCTTCGCGGCCGCGGAGCTGGAACGCACCCGGCGCGAGGTCATCGGGCAGATCGACGAGATGCGCAACGACGATCGCGCGCTGGCGGGCCGCTTCTTCACGCGCAACCTGTACGCCGATCATCCGTACGGGCACCCGGCCGACGGGCTCCCCGCCGCGCTGGAGGCCGCGCGCGCCGACGAGATCAGCGCGCACTTTCGCCGCCACTTCGTCGGCAAGAACCTGGTGTTCGCGTTCGCGGGCGACGTCGATCCGGAAGCGCTGGCGACCTCGCTGAAGAAGATCTTCCGCGGCCTGTCGAACGCGGCGGCGCCGGAGCCGAACCCGCTGGAGATGCGCGAGCCGGTCGCTCCCAAGGGCTGGCGCATCCAGCTGGTCGACAAACCCGATCGACAGCAAACGCAGCTGCTGTTCGGCCACCCCGCCGTGCGCGCGAGCGATCCCGACTTCCTGCCGCTGACGCTCGGACTGACGGCGTTCGGCGGCCACGCCATGAACGCCACGATGATGACCGAGATCCGACGCAAGCGCGGTCTGGCGTACGGCGCCTACCTGACGCTCGCTCCGCGGCGCGGCGTCGGCCCCGTCACCGGCTGGGTGTTCTCGGCGACCGACAAGACCGTCACCACGCTGAAGCTGGCGCTGAAGCTGTACGTCGCGTTCATGGAGAAGGGGCTGAGCGCCGACGAGGTCACGTTCTTCAAGCGTTTTCTCATCGGGTCGCACGCATCGGAGATGGACGCTCCCGAGCAACGGCTGGCCGCGCGCGTGACCGCCGAGGTCGCCGGCCTGCCCGCGGATTTCGTGGACGCCTATCCGG
>Ga0207675_100004412_pt1 | contig 13590 bp, 9 predicted proteins | sample KBSSwiS42_FD_184305 | JGI IMG/M metagenome (GOLD analysis project Ga0207675, IMG submission 184305) | Switchgrass rhizosphere microbial communities from Kellogg Biological Station, Michigan, USA - KBS Switchgrass S4-2 (SPAdes) (version 2) | ecosystem: Host-associated > Plants > Roots >... | reverse complement strand
TCGCCATCGGCATCGTAGTCACCCAGCGCGAGGGGTCCTGTGCAGTTCGTCGATGGCAACAAGCTTTCGTCGCTGTGACCCGTGACGATTGAGAACTCGCGCAAGCCGGAGGCCTCGACATTACTCAGTTCGTAATTTGCCAGGCCGAGTAGCAATACGCGGTTTGTCCCATTGGGGCGCCAGCCGCACCACTTCTTCCAGCAGCGCCTTCACTTCCAACGCAACCTTCCGCACATCCTCCCAACTCACGCCCGGATTCGGATCCAGATCGACGCGCAACTCATCCGGATGGTCCAGGTCAATGGAACGCACGGCGTGCGGATGTAACTCGATGCACCCAAGATTAACGATCCACGCCAACCCTGCCGCATCGTCAACAACGATCTCTTCGGCATTGCGACCTGAAGGAAACGACAACGTTACGGTTCGCAACCATTCAGGGCGGTTCGCGGGCGCGCGTTTCTGATAAAACGCTTCACCTTCCGCACCATCAACGTATCGCTTAAGCACGATCGGCCTGTCGCCAATCCCCGCCAACGCGCCGGGAGCGAGCGACAAGTAGTACCGCACAAGATCGAGTTTCGTGAGTTTGATCTGTTTCGAGAAGTAAGGCTTGTCGGGATTGCTTATGCGGACCTCGTGCCCGCTAACAGAAAGGACTTCGGCTGTATCGTCAGTCTTCGCCACAGAGTAGAGAGAATTATAGTGGCTTAGTCATGTTGATGAAATGGCAAGCTTGCTTCGTCGGCACATCGGGCGGAAACGGCGTCGTGCCGTTTTCGACATAGCCGCGATGTTCATAAAACGCGGGCAACTCCGTTCGCAGATTGACGATGTAAATATCCATGAAACGAGAACCGAGTTCGCGGCAATACTGCTCGCCCGCAGTCATCAGCCCTGATCCGAGACCGGCCTGTTGCCGCGAGGGATCAACCGACAAAAGGCCCAGGTAAGAACGTTCTCCGCGAGGCTCGACGTAAACGCAACCACTGATTCCGCTCTGATTTTCAGCAACAAGAAAAGCGCCGCTCTCGAACAGTCGCTGCACTTCGTCGAGCGTGATGCGATTCCCATCGACGAAGAAACTCTCAGCAATGCGAAAAGCAGCATTGATTATCGCCGTAATTTTCTCAGCGTCTGACGAGTTAGCGACCCTGATTTCACTCATCTTGCGTTGTCATGGACCAATCAAATGATAGAATGCGCGCCGCAATTCTGGAGTAATTGTCAAACTCAGATCAAGTGAAGAACTCATGACTCAAGCACCCGAAGCGCGCACGGGACTCGATCCCTGGCGCATTGCCGAACTCCCGCCTGCGCCTCGGCCGCACGGGCTTGGTTGGTTTAGTGCGATTGGCCCAGGCGTGATTGTGCTCGGTGTTTCAATCGGCAGCGGCGAGTTCCTGCTTGGTCCAGCAGCTTTTATTAAGTACGGCCTGTCATTGCTTTGGGTCGTCGGCGTCGCGTCGTTACTGCAAACACTGCTGAACGTCGAGTTAATGCGGTACACAATGGCCACCGGCGAACCTGTGATCACCGGCTTCATGCGCACACGGCCGCATTCGACTTTCTGGGCCTGGTTCTACTCGATTCTTTACTTCCTGCAAATGGGTTGGCCAGGTTGGGCGGGTGCGGCGGCGGGCGCGGTCTTTTTTCTGTTCACAAAGCGATTACCTGTAACAACTGAAGCCGGAACTGTCTATGCGATCGGCGTGACATTGTTCTTACTGTGCGCACTGATCCTCACGTTCGGCCGGCGTATCGAGCGCACACTCGAATATCTCAACTGGATCATGGTCGCGGTGATTATCGGTGGTTTAGGAATCCTGGCGTTGATATTCGTTCCGTTATCGACGTGGCTTGCAGCCCTTGTGGGTTTTGCCGGCTTCGACATGAGCACGCACTCGTTTCAATTCGTGCCCGCAGGCGCTGACTTCTTTCTGCTTGGCGCGTTTGCGGCGTATACGGGCGGTGGCGGCGTCGCGAATCTCACGTTGAGCAATTGGGCGCGCGACAAAGGCTACGGCATGAGCAGCACGGTCGGATTTATTCCGGCAGCGGTCGGTGGAAAGAAAGTTGCGCTGGCCCACTCAGGCGCAACGTTTCAACCAGACGCAACGATGCTGGAACGCTGGCGCGGCTGGTGGCGGATCGTTCGCGTGGATCAGTGGGGTGTTTATTTTGTCGGCGCGGTTTTGGGGATGACATTCCCTGCATTGTTGTATGTGACGTTTGTGCAGGCAGGAAGTGAAATTCGCGGACTTGGCATCGCGGCTGCATTGGCCCAAGCCGTCGCCACCCAGAAAGGCGCGATTTTCGGCGGCGTGATCGCGATACTCGGCGTGTGGATCCTCTTCAAGACGCAGTTGGACATACTCGAGGGAATGACGCGCGCAATCACCGATATACTGTGGACCGGCAGCGCTCGCATTAGGGCATGGCGTGGCGGCGACGTGCGCATCGTGTATTACGCGGTGCTCGCAGTGATTACCGCGTGGGGCATCTTCGCACTGCGCCTCACGCAACCGATCATTCTCCTGGCCCTGAGTGCAAACATGGCAGGCATAGTTTTCATCATCAGTTCGCTGCACCTGCTTTACATCAACACACATCTGCTTCCCATGGATCTGCGCCCGCCGATGTGGCGCCGTTTGGCGCTGGTCGCACTCGCATTGTTTTACGGTTTGTTTTTGACGATGTGGGTGTGGTCACTTTTGAAGTGAGCTGTGTGGTTCATACTCCACAACCCCGCGCTACAACATCATTTCTTCTCGCTGACTCACACTCGTTCACCGCATTTCTAGTGCCGTTTGTGCGTTTCGAGCGCTCGTCGTATAGTGGGACCAAAAGATTTATGGGAGACCCTTCAAATGGACACGACATTTTCGGTGTTGCCGCCCGCCCCTGACTACAATCCCGTCAAGCAGGCCGTCGCCAGAGCCGAAGAACTGGGCGAAAAATCCATTGCGACAACACTGGGTTACTTTTCAACCATGCCTTCATCGACAGACATTATTGCCAATCCTGTCCTGTATCACACTCCTGTCGATTGCAACGGTACAAAGATCACTCTCGACATTAGATCGTTTACGATTCGCGGCGTTATTAACGAACCTGACATTCTGCGCGGCAAAGCGGGTCCCATTGACGTCATCTTCACGGGACTTTTCGGCGATGCCGGTGGTTCAGCCTCGGCGAAAGAAACACTCGCTAAGTTCATCAACGACAAGTTTTTCGAGAGCGTTAAAGGCGACAGTCGCCTCGTCGAAATAGTCGCTGCCTTTGTAAGAAAGTATCCCGGCCTCGGGCCTGAAGTTGCGATGCAACACATGGCAACGCTGCGCAAAGCGAGAGTCGGCAGACCGGAAATCGGCGGCATTCATGACGAGCGCGATTCGGGTGAGTTGTTAACGGACATGATCGCGTGTCACATGGACAACGTTGCAGTTGGCGGCGTCTCGGCTTACATGAACTATCTCGTCGCAACGAAGCCTCAGACAAGCGAAAGCGACCTGGTAGCGCAAACGAATGAATTCATATCCTCCGAAGTGTCGCGGGGAAGAAACGCTTTTCAGGTTTCATACAGTTTGATTCTTGGTCGTCACGCAAACGACCACGAGAGTTTGATCCTGGAACGCATGGGAACGATCCAGATTCATCACGGATCGGCTGGTTCAAATATGGTCGCTCGCTACATGGCGACGCTGCACACAATGTCTGTCTCCGACTTCTTCACCGCGTCGCAGATGGCGCTCGACGGTGCGCGTCACTTCGGCGCGATTCACGATATGTCTGAGTTCGTTCAGGAACTCGAGCCGTTGAATGTCGAGGAGCGCGCCGCACGAATTCGCGAAAAGATGTTAACCGGCGGCCTTCCGACTTTCGGACATCCGGAAATCGCAGCGGCCGGTCGCGGAAATCAAGTACAACAAGATCCCCGTCCCGCGATCTATATCGCCCCCGTTTTCAACGCGATCGACGAAGGTGAGTTAACACTCACGCCTGAGCAAAAGGACCGCCTTGCAATTGCTCGTCTGATCTATCTAACAGCATTCGTTCAAGGCGTGTTGAAGCCACAACGAGAACACGAGCCACCGTTGCGACTCACTGCAAATACTGACTTTGGCGCGTGGTGCGTGCAGGAAGCGTTGGGGATTGAAGAAGCAGATCGCACTTTGCTGACCTACATCTTCCGCGGCTTTGGTTGGATGATGGACGCTCGCGAACAATTACAGCAGAAGATGATTCGTCCAGTGATCGCTCCGAATCCGAAGATCATTCCGAAAGAGAGTGACGACCCGACGATTCCGAACCTCGTGGCCGAAGTCCACCGCCGGTTGACCACAGACAATCCGTTCAGTCCACAGGCAAAGGGATAATCATCTACATACCAATCGCTTTGAGGTGGTAGCGATCTTTGTCGTAGTGACGATCGACGTCCACCAGGTTGATCGTGCCGAGGACCGTCGAGATGTCGACCAGCGATAAGTCGCAAGCCGGCGCGACACCCCGCGCCGATATCATCTTTCCAAACTGATCTTCAGCAACAGCTTCCGCGGCCCGGGCGCCGAACAACATTCCCATGATGCGATCGATGGGGCTGGGTGGTCCACCGCGTTGCGGATGACCAAGAATCACCGCGCGCGCCTCGTAGTGCGTTTCGCTCGCAACTCTTCGCGCCAGCACCTCACCGATTCCACCGAGACGCACGTGGCCGAAAGCATCATGACGATCGTCAATCGTCACCATCTCACCGTCTTCAGCGCGCGCGCCTTCTGCAACCACGATTACCGAATAACGCGGCCGTAGCGAGGGGCCACGACTCAAATCGGATTCGCCGAGTCGATCTCGCAGCAACTGAAACACACGCTCGTAGCGAAACGGATGTTCGGGTATGAGTATCAAATGTGCCTGACCGGCGACGCCGGACCACAGGGCAAGATGTCCGGCATGACGGCCCATAACTTCGACGATCTGCACCCAACCGTGCGACCCGGCCGGCGTACGCGAACGTTCGATCACTTCGGTGATATTTCTGAGCGCTGTGTCGAAACCTAGTGTGTAGTCGGTGCCCGCGAGATCTTTATCGATTGTTTTCGGGATGCCGACGACGCGAATACCTCGTTGGGCCAGCTTTGCACCGACACCAATCGTGTCTTCGCCGCCACACACGACGAGCGCTTCGAGCTTGAGACGGTCGATGTTGTCGAGCACTTCCTGCGATCGATCTGTAGCTTCGCCCTCGGCGCTCAATTGCTTGAACGGGTTCGTACGAGACGAGCCAAGATTGGTGCCGCCGTCGCGATCCCAGCGACGCACGGTCTCGCGATCGAGCGGCAGCACTTCGGGTGCGGGATTGATCAGGCTGCGCCAACCGTCGATAAGGCCGATAACTTCGAGTCCGAGTTCTGAGCCGCGATAGACCAGGCCCTTGATTGCGGGATTCAAACCGGGAGCGTCGCCGCCTCCAGTCAAGACGCCAATACGCATGTACTCAAAGTATCAGGCTTGCTTGTCGTTATTCAACAGGAGAGTTATTGTGTGCGCCATGAAACCACGGCAAACGACACTCATCACCGTTTTGGCGTCGCTTTTGGTTGCCGCCTCGGCGGCCGTTCCGACGTTAGCCCAGAACGTCCCGGACGTTCGAACAACCGAACAAGTCCTGACAGGTGCAGATTTGACGCGCGTCGTTCCCACTTCGTTTTACTTTCAGGGACAGGCGGCGCCGACTCAAATGCGCAACTCTGCCGCCGCGCGTATTGATAACCATCACGTCGTCGCCGGCATGGTTGACACTTCAGGCTACTCGGCCGAAATCAGAGCACGTTACCAGGGCTTCTTCATCACCGACGGGGCGATTACTGTAGGTGGCGAGTCATTGCCTATCGGCGCTTATGGATTTGGTTTTACAAACGACGGAAAGTTCAACATCCTCGATCTCGGCAACAATCAAGTGCTCTCGGTTTCAACCACCAACGATAAAGCATTGAGACGACCGCGACCGCTGATGATGACGATGGAAGGCAGAACCGTGCGCCTCTACGCGGGACGCGATTACGTCGTAATTGCCCCGAAGTAATCTGCGTGAAAAGTTTTTCCCCGCAGCGCCGCCTGTCGTTTGGCCTCGTAGCGGTCTTACTCTCTTTTTCATTGTTACCCGCGCAAACTCCACAAAAAAAGGTGGAGCCGCAAAAGCCGGTGGGCGGCGTTTCTACGGGCGCGCCCGCAACCTACACATCGCGCAGAACTGTAGGAATCACCGATCCAAACGCGCCGGTCGTCTTTGAAGATGTGACCGACAAGACCGCTTTAGGGAGTTTTCGTCACCGCTCCGGTGGCGTCGCGAAGGACTACATCTTTGAAACTCCCTCGGGCGGCGTCGCGATCTTCGATTACGACGGTGATGGACGTCCGGATGTTTACCTGCTGAATGGATCGACAGTGGCCGCGACTCAAGGAAAAGAGAAAGCTCCGCGCGCCGCGTTGTATCGCAATCTTGGTAACTGGAAGTTTGAAGATGTAACCGACAAGGCCGGCGTCGCAAACGAGCGTTGGGGTTTTGGGGTTGCGGTCGGCGATTACGACAACGACGGCTACGCCGATATGTACGTTGGTAACTTCGGTGTTTCGCGTCTTTACCACAACAACGGCAACGGCACGTTTACAGACGTCGCAGAGAAACTGCACGTTGCGCGTCGCGGTTGGAGCACGGGAGCGAGTTGGGGCGATTACGACGGCGATGGACGCCTGGATTTGTTTGTGCCGGGATACGTGCAGATTGATCTGAACAATTTGCCGCCGAGTCCGAGTGAAGTCGGGAAGGACGGCGGCGTCAGTCAGAACTTCTGCCAGTTTCGCGGCGTGCCGGTTATGTGTGGACCACGTGGCCTACCAGGTGAAGGCGACACGTTGTACCACCAAAAAGCGGACGGCACGTTTGAAGATGTCAGTGTGAAGGCAGGCGTTAATGATCCGGAGAAGTATTACGGCTTTTCGTCGGCGTTTGTCCACGTTGACGACGACAAGCTGCTCGATTTGATTGTTGTTAACGACTCAACGCCAAATCAGCTTTACATCAATAAAGGAAACGGCACGTTTGAGGAGATCGGATATCCGTCCGGCGTTGCGCTCAATGAAAACGGGCGCGAGCAGGCGGGCATGGGCCTCGCAGTTGGCGATTACGACAACGACGGTCGCGTTGATTTCCACATCACAAATTTTTCGGACGACTCGAATGTGCTCTATCACAACGACGGTGAGACAAACTTCACTGACGTTACGTTTCAGGCCGGACTCGGAGAGGTGTCGATTCCGTTCCTTGGTTGGGGCACGAGTTTTATCGACTTCGATAACGACGGCTGGTTGGATCTGTTTGTGGTTAACGGGCACGTTTATCCTGTTGTTGACGCGCATCAATGGGGCACGAGTTACGCGCAGCAGGCGTTGTTGTTTCGAAACTTGAATGGGAAGTTTGAACGTGTAGGCGCCCCGCCGGGAACTGCGTTGGCGATGGCGTGGCCGGGGAGGGGATTGGCCGTCGGCGATCTTGATGATGACGGACGTCTCGACCTCGTAATCAACAATCTTGATTCAAAGCCGGCGGTCTTGCGTAACGTTGCTGCCGCAACGGGACATTGGTTAGGCGTTCGATTAATCGGAAAAGGACCACGCGATGCGATTGGCAGTATCGCTTATCTCACGACGGGCAAGATCCGGCAGCGGCAGGACGTCGTCAGCGGTGCGGTTTATTGTTCACAGAACGACATGACGTTGCACTTCGGTTTGGGCGCAGCCACGAAGATCGATAAACTTGAAATCACATGGGCCGGCGGCGGCACGGAACTTGTTGACGTTACAGGAGTCGACAAGACGATCACGATCACTCAGGGCAAAGGCGCTAAACAATAGTTCGGCATTCACCTTCCTCTGTGGTACCTTCTGAGGTTCTCGCATGCGACGACTTGATCTAAGAAAGGCACAGGCTGCGCGCCTGAATACGATCCGCGATATCAATCGGCAGATCGTATTGAACTACGTTCGCGAGCGCGAACCGATTTCGCGTGCGGAGATTGCCCGCGAGACCGATCTCCAGCGCTCCACAATTTCGGCGATCGTCGAAGACCTCACGCGCGAAGGGTTAGTCGAAGAAGTTGGCGAAGGTGAATCGACCGGAGGCCGTCGCCCAACGTTGCTGCAATTGCGAGCGGTCGGACCGATCGCGGTGGGTGTTTCAGTCACTCCTACACTTACGACCATTGCTACAAGTGATCTCGCGGGACGGGTCATCGACCGGCAGGAGTTCCTCACCGATCCGGATAAGACACTTAATCAGGTGATCAGTTCGGTACGCGAGTTCAATGCGCGCTACCAGGGATCGATTGAAGGCGTAGGCGTTAGCTTACCGGGACTTGTCGATCCGTCGACTGGCACCGCACTGTATGTTCCATACTTTCCCTGGCGCGATCTTCCTGTGTCACAAGAGATCTCAACGGCTGTCGGTTTGCCGGTAGTGATCGACAACGATGCGAACGCGGTGGCATTAGCCGAGTTGTGGTTCGGTAGACCGGAAGTTAACGACGCGCGAGATTTCATCCTCGTGTTGGTTGCTGAGGGTGTCGGAACAGGAATCATTTTCGATGGCCAGGTCTATCGCGGACAGCGCGGCGCCGCGGGTGAGTTTGGCCACATGGTGATTGGAGCACAGGCGCCGGTGCCTTGTTCCTGCGGCAGCGACGACTGTTGGGAAGCATTTTCGTCCGAACGTGCAGCCATCGCTCGTTATCGGAAGCTGGCGCGAATCTCAAATAAGAATCAAATTACTTTCAAAGAAGTCGTAGATCGCGCGCTGGGAGGGGAAGCGAACGCGAAGGCGGCGCTTGTTGAGACGGCCCGCTACCTGGGCGTTGGAATCTCGAATCTAATCATCGGTTTTAGTCCCGAGGCGGTAGTTGTGGGCGGCGAGATCGCGCGTGCCTGGGACCTGATTGAGAGCGCAATAACAGAGGCGATAGAGCACAGCGTTCGCCGTGGTCTTCCTTCCGCGCGCATCCTGCCGTCAACACTCGGCAACACTCCGACATTGCGTGGCGCCTTGAGTTTGGTACTGGCGAGTAAGTTCGCAGCCGCGTTCGCGGCGTAATGCCCCAACAAAAATCAAAAAAAGCTGTTGACAGCGTCCTAAAACTGTATTAAAAACTTCGTTCGTTCTGACAACAAACTATTTGGTTGCTAGGTCAGTAATGTTAAATAGCCCCCCGGGGCAGCGGCCTTTCGCCTCGGCTAATCCTTGTGTTCGCACAATTCAAAGCTCTTTGTTCTGCGTTCAAGCCGAAGTTCAACCTTAGCTTGTCTAGTACTTTTTGAGGACTGGAATCATGAGAAAGCCACTCGCCGCCGTCTACGTTCTGTTCGTCACCCTTTTGATTCTAACCACTGGCGCCGTCACCGCCTTCGCGCAAAGTAATAAAGGCTCGATAGTCGGAACTGTGCGTGACGTGAATGAAGCTTTGGTGCCGAAAGCAAAAATCAAGGTCACCAGCGTCAGGACCGGTGAAGTTCGCGACACTGAGACGAACGATGAAGGCACATTCACTGTCACGAACCTCGAACCTGGTCCCTACAACGTAGTCGTCGAGGCGCCGGGGTTCCAGCCCGTCACTTTCCAGGCATTGCAAGTTGAAACGAATGCGCGCTTGCCGCTTGACGTGCGATTCAGCGAATTGAGCGCCGGCACATCTTCTGTAACGATAACTGCCGACGCAGCTCCGCTCGTGGAGAGCGAAACGAGCGTGCGTGGCGATCTCATAACCGGCCGGCAGGTTACAGACCTGCCGATCTCGCAACGAAACTTTACCTTGTTAGCAGCGCTTTCTCCGGGCGTGATTCGTCCTAACCTCGGATTGCTGGGCGGCGGTGGCAACTTCGTCCAAGGCGGAGGCGGACAGAACAATACGGAATCGACTCGCTTTAGGGAATCCGGCGGTTCCGTACTAGTCGTCAATGGAGCACGCGCTACTAATAACAACTTCACGCTCGACGGCGTCGATAATAACGAAGGACAGTTTGCGCAGATCGCGATCTATCCGAATCCCGATGCGATCGCGGAGTTCAAGATCGAAACGAGTGTGCCTTCGGCAGAATCAGGACGTGCGGGCGGCGGAATCATATCCACAACATTCAAATCTGGTGGCAATGACGTTCATGGAACTGTCGGAGAGATCTATCAGGGACGCTTTCTCAGTGCGGCTGCCGGCAAGTTTGACGATGGCACTCTGCCTGTCCCCAACTATGTAACACACAATTTCTACGGCACTGTCGGTGGTCCAATCTTTCTGCCGCGCCCGGGTGAGGGAACACCGCCGTTCTACAACGGTCGCAATCGTTCGTTTTTCTTCTTCTCATATAACGGCCAACGAAACAGCACTCCGATTTTCGGCGGCACGGGCGATCCGCAAGCAGTGCCGGTGCCGACGGCGAGAATGCGCGTCGGTGATTTCGGTGAGCTCTTGCGACCGGGCACAACAAGGAATTTCCCGCTAGCAGGTGGTGGCACTATCACCGCGCCCATCGGCACCATCTTCGCGCCGAATGGCACGCCTATTCCCGGCAACGACCTGCGCAATTGTCCGAGTTGCGGTGGCTTCTCGCCCTTTGCGCTCGCATACGTCAACGCGTTTCCATTGCCAAATCTTCCGGGTCCCGGCCGCAACTTCATAACTAACCGAAAAGAACATGCGATCGTCGACAGCTACGACATTCGCATCGATCAGCGTCTGCACTCGAACAACACGCTCTTCGGTCGTTACAGCAAATCCAACACGGCGCGTTCCCGCGACAACTTCTTTCCACTCGGCACGTCTCCGACGGGTAACGACTTGCCTGCCGGTCCATCCGCAGGTGATGAGTTTGGTGATGCAAAAGGCTTCACCATGGGCGACACACACATCTTTTCGCCCACCGTCGTAAACGATGCACGCTTCGGCGTTACTCGCGTGTCGATCGGAATCTTTAATACCGGCGTGAACGGCGCCGGCGGATTCAGTCCGAATATCAGTGCGCAACTCGGCGCGCCCAACATCAACATCAGTCCAAACACGTCGGGAATCGTGTTGGTAGGTATCGTCGACGAACTAACAGGGACCGATCGCGCGACAGAGTTCACCGGGGACGGCGGCCCGTTTTATTTCCTTTCGAACAACTTTCACGCGGCCGACGCACTCACGGTGATCAAGGGTAATTCGACGTTCAAGTTTGGCGGTGATTTTCGCGTTCGCCAAAACAGCAACTACGACGGCGGCCGCAACAATGGAACTAAAGGCAATTATCAGTTCGGCACGACTGGCAGCGGCTTCGTCTCAGGCAACTACAACGGCATTGGACCAAACGACACCGGTTCTTCACTGGCTAACTTCCTGCTCGGTTATCAACCGGGCTTCGTCGGCCGCGGCGATCCGGGTGGTCCATACTTTCAGTCGAGCAAGGAGTCGGCGTTCTTCGTGCAGGACGATTGGAAAGTCAATCCGGACCTGACACTCAACCTGGGTCTTCGTTATGACATTTTCAGCGCGCCGACGGAACGCTTCGATCGACAGAGCAACTTTGTTCCCGCGACCCGCACGATTCAAATGGCCGGCGACGGTGCGCCGGGCGGACGCGATCTGGCCGATACCGACAAGAATAATTTTGGACCGCGCATCGGGTTTGCCTACAGTGGTTTCAAATCTGACCGTACGATGGTGCTTCGCGGTGGTTATGGCTTGCTGTACGCGGTTGACATCAGTGCGGCGCAACCGCTAACCGCAAATCCGGGCACCGGCGCCGGTAGCTATGCGTGCACGCCGATTACCGCTCCACTTAACTGTCCGTCAGTCTTCCAGGCTCGTAATCCGTTTGATGCCGGAGTTCCGACCGCGCCATTCACGGTGCAACCGCCGGGCGCCAGTTTCGCAGCGCCGACAACTGGTGGTCTCATCCTGTTCAACGATCCGAATCGCAAGGATGAGATGTATCACCAGTACAACTTGACGGGTCAATGGGAGTTTGCGCCCAACTGGCTGGCGGAAGTTGGTTACGTAGGTTCGTTGGGTCGAAACCTGCTTGTGTTGAGCAACATCGGCACCGGCAACGACCAAGGTGGACCAGGCTCGCGCGAGGTACTCGGAATTGGTCCAATCACGGCGACGCGTTACCGAGCCAAATCGAGCTACAACGCGCTGCAAAGCAAACTCGAGAAGCGTTTTGTAAGAGGCCTTTCAATCCTAACTACGTACACATGGGCGCACGCGATCGACGATTCGCCCGGCGGCATCTGCACAGGTGGCGCGAGCGCGCGTGATTGCGGTCCTGACGATCCAACACGCCCTGAGCTCGACCACGGCAACTCTGATGTTGACGTTAGACATCGGTTTACGTTTGCGAACGTTTGGGACCTGCCGCTTGGGCGCGGCAGGCGTTGGGGCGGCGATATGCCAAAAGCATTGGACTTCGCGATTGGTGGGTTCCAGCTTAACAACATCGTCCAATGGCAAACTGGGCCGGTTTTTAACGTCACATGCGACGGTGGCCGCGTCGATTTGATTGGAGATCCCAATCCAAGTCAGGCCCAAAAAGATCAAGGACTCGAACTCAACCGCGCGGCCTTTCGATGTTCGACGACAAGAGTTTTCCCGGGGGATCCACCATTTAATCCTGCTCTTAACAATAGGACTAGCTTCCCCAATATCGGCACGCTGGGTCGCAACCTTTTCCGCGGCCGGCCGCAGTTCTATTGGGACGCGTCGTTGTTTAAGAACTTTCCGGTAACCGCGATCAGTGAGGCTTTCAACGTGCAGTTTCGGTTCTCGGCGTACAATGTGCTGAACCGGGCGAATCGCAGGTTCCCGAATGGTGATTTCAACAACACGGGTGAATTTGGTCGCGACGTAAACGAACAGCGGCGGCGGCAGATGGAGTGGTCCTTAAAGCTCATCTTCTAGTAGTAGCCACAACAAGGCACAGAAAGCACAAGAACGTATCGATTGTGCTCTGTGCCTTTTGTGTCTCTTTGTGGCTTTTCCCCGCAGCTTACGGACAGAGACAGTCATCGACTTCGGCGCCGGCCCCACTCAGCGAAGCGACGCAGTTGTTGCAGGCCCATCGTTTTGAAGAAGCGGAATCAGCCACGCGCAAGATTATCGCTGCAAGTCCGAAAAACGCGGACGCGCATGCACTGTTGGCGCTGATTCTCGATCAGCGCGGCCAGCCTGTCGACGCTGAGCGCGAGTATCAAACAGCGTTGCGGTTGAAGCCGAACTCAGTCTCGGCCTTGGCGAACTTTGGTGTTTTGTTAGCACGCACAAACCGTCCTGCCGACGCGATCGCGAAGTTCGAACAGGTGCTTCGGATCGATCCAAAACATGAGCGCGCAGTCTTTAATCTCGGCGCGCTCTACGCGGCGCGTAGCGATTACAAACGTGCCGTGCCGTTGCTGGAGCGAGCTGCGGGTACGCCGCCATGTAAATCGGAGCGCGATGTCGGCGATCGCGCGTTGTTGTTGACGCTCGTGAATGCGTATGTTCACGTGGATCGGCGTAACGATGCATTGGCTCT
>Ga0207675_100004409_pt1 | contig 13592 bp, 9 predicted proteins | sample KBSSwiS42_FD_184305 | JGI IMG/M metagenome (GOLD analysis project Ga0207675, IMG submission 184305) | Switchgrass rhizosphere microbial communities from Kellogg Biological Station, Michigan, USA - KBS Switchgrass S4-2 (SPAdes) (version 2) | ecosystem: Host-associated > Plants > Roots >... | reverse complement strand
GCAGAATGATGACGTGACCGCGCTGATCGTGCGGTACACGCCTGTGCGGGGCGGGTAAGGGCGGGTAGGGGACCTAGCGGCGGACCTTCAGGTCCGCCGGATCACGCCGGTTTCGCCTTCAGCACGCCAATCTGCACGAGCATTCCGGTGAAGTCGTAGATGCGTCGCTCGTGCGTGATGAGGCCATTCTTGACGCGGCAGACGACTACCATCGGCAGAAGCGCGGGCTTCCCGGTGGGCGACATGCCCATGAACCCGCCCGTGTCGGTTCCCGATACCGTGACCACTTGAACGACGCGGTCGTCTTCGATGATCAGCTCATCCTGCGTCATTTTCACGTCGCCGAGCCCCGTGAAGAAGGCGGCCGCCACCGATTCAATCGCGGCGCGCCCCTGAAGAGTACCTCCAAGCGGACTCTCGACCACGGCGTCGGGCGCGTACAGGTCGGCCAGCGACTCGACGTCATGCTCGTTTGTCGCCTTCAGGCGCCGGTCGAACAGATTAACAATTTGATCGCGCGTCACGTCCGTCCGTTGAGGGTGCGCGGGATTGTAGCGTGGAATGTTCCACGAAGACAGGCGAACGAAACGTTAGTGAACCGAACCTGACGACGCGCGTTCCAGGGTCACGTCCCGGACGGGCGACGTGACGATGCGGCGGCCGTTCGAGAAGATCTCCATCCGGAGGCCGACTCCGATCCAGCCAACCTTGAGCAGCGTGCCGCCGAAGCCGCAGCCGTCAATCCGTGCAGGCGTGGGCTCGGGGAAAAATGCGCCGCCCCGAACGATTGCGGTCGTGTCGTGCGTGATCAGAATCCGGTAGCAGGAATTGTGCGTGCGAACGACGATCGTCGTCAGCGGTTCGACCTCACGCAGAGCAATCCCTGGCGCGTCCGCGAGATCGTTGACGAAGCCGTCAAGCGTCGCTTCACGCCGGATCAGCGTCGCGTCATGCCGACGCTCGATGATGGTGGACGAGTCGCTCACGCTATCGAGCGATTGTAGCGCTCTCCGAACCGAGTTATTTCGGCGGCGCCGGTGCGAGCGTCCCTGGGATCGGCTGCGCGGGCTGCGGCGGCTGCGCCGGGTTCTGCGCCGGCGGCGGACCCGGCTGCACCGGCGGCTGCACGGGGGGAGGAATGGTGACCGGTGGGGTCTGAATGATCGGCAGGTCGATCAATGGCGCGTTCCCGTCGCTGGTGACCCGGAATGGCCGGAGGTCGTCCTCGCTGAGGTCGAGGACGCGGATGATATGGGGCGTCAGCGTCAGCACGATGTCGGTCTGGACCGTCTCTTTCCGGTTCCGCGCGAACAGCCGCCCGACGACGGGCACATCGCTCAAACCGGGAATCCCTTCCATTGACGTCCGCTCGTCGTCGCGAATCAAGCCGGCGAGCAGGTTGGTCTCGCCGTCGCGCAGCCTGATGGAGGTCGTGATTTCACGGTTGCCGAACGTCGGCAGTCCTCCAAACCCGGTACCGAGCTGGCTCGTCACAACTACCTTCAGCGCGAGTGACACGTCGTCGTCGTGGTGCGTGCGCGGCGTGATGTCGAGGTTCACGCCGATGTTCTGATACTGAAACGACGTGATGGGCTGCTGCGACACGCCGCCGGTCGCGATCGGGGCAAAGGTTGTGACCGGCACCGGAACCTGCTCACCAAACCTCGCCTGTGCAGCTACGCCTTCCGATGTCCGCAACTGGGGGTTGGCCAGCGTGCGCGTGTTCGCGTCGGTTTTCATCAGCCGGTAATACAGCGCGGGAAGACCGGTGAGGATGATGTCGGACTGTGTCAGGTTCACCAGGTTGTTGAGCGTCATCCTGTCGCGGTTGACGTCGACGGCGCCGTTGATTCCCGGTGAACCGGGACTCGCAATCTGCAGGCCGTATTCGAGCAGCCTGGTTCGATTGACTTCGAGCAGTTCGACGTTGATGACGACCTCGGGGCGCGCCTTGTCAATTGCCTGGATAATGCGTCCGGCGGCGGAGACCCGCTCGGGCGTGTCCTTGATCGTCAATGCGTTGGTCGCGGTCAGTGGGGCGATGCGCCGCGCATCCACGACGATGCGGAGCATGTCGATGGTTTCTTTCAGATCCGCGTTACTGAGATAGAACGTCCGGACGACTTCTTCTTCGTACTCCCGGCGCTTGGCGGCGGTGTCGGGAATGACGGTGACCGTTCGCTGGGTCGTGACCTTGTAGAAATTCCGTGTTGCCGATGACACGGCCGCCAGAGCCTGATCGAGCGTCACGTTGCTCAGATCGATGGTGATGCGATCGTCACGGAACGTCGGGTCGAAGACAATGCTGACGTTGGCAAAACGCGCGATCACCGTATAAACGTCACGCACGCTGGCATCGCGAAAGACGAGCGATGCCGGGAGACGGACGTCGGCGGGCAGTTCCAGTCCCACTGGTCCGAGCTTCTGCGACTGATCGATCAGCGCCTGCAGCTGTGTCTTGCCCTCACGCGAAACGGCCACCCGGTTGCGCAGCTGCAGGCGGAGATTGCGCAGCGCGTCGTCGATGTCGCCGTCGCCAGGGTTTAACTCCGACGCCAATTCGTACTCGACGAGTGCCTCATCGAGCTTTCCGGTGGCCTCAAGGCGTCGTGCGCGAGTGAGATGCTCCTGCGACGCACGCAGTTTGGCGCGTTGTAACGCAAGCTGTGTGGTGCGATCGTTCGGGTTTTTCTTGCTGGCGGCGTTGTATTCGGCGACCGCCCGGTCGTAGTCCTCCGCCTGCTCGGCGCGTTGAGCAGAGCGATAGGTGCCGGTGGTGGCGCAACCGCTGACAGCGATAGTCAGCGCCAGAACAGCAGCAAAACGATTAGTGTGAACCATCCGTGATGACGTCAACGCCTCTGGGGATCTTGAACGCAAACACCTTATCGGATATTCCCTGATTTTCCTTCAAGTTCGTGAACGCCAGGGTCGATTCGCCCCCTTCGTGGTCACGGGTGGTGAGGGCGCGAATCTGCAACGAGGCAGGGTCGAGGGATACGACGAGGTATTCGTAATCCGGCTCATTCCGCCGCGGCGTCAGCTTCAGGGCCACGGTTCCGGGGATGGTCGCTTGCGCGTAACTTGCTGAAAAATCACGGGCGATGTCCCCTTTGCCCGCAAGGAACAGGGCAGGGGTCGCAGCCTGATTATCGGGTGGGACATTGCTGACAATCACCTGCTTGTCTTGGGGGATGTACGAGTAGATCTTCACGCCGTCGGAAACGAACTCCTTCTTTTCAGGCGCTGTGTAGGTCCACCGCATCCGGCTTGGCTTTTTCACGCTGACTGTGCCGCGCTCCTGCGATTGCGTCTTCAGGACGCCTCCCCGATAGGTGTGCTGAAAATCGGCGGAGAAGTCCTTGATTCCCTGGTAGCGCTGCTGAAGAGAGCGCGCCATAGCATCGGCCGCCGGTCGCGACTGCGCTCCTGCGGTCATAGACACCGACGCACACAGCGCCACCGACGTTAATAGATGAGCCAGCCGAGCCATGTTCCTATCCCTAACGATAGCAGTTCCCTCCGAGGCGAACCCCATCGGATGCAAGAAATGCCGCGCGCGATCTACGGACGATCGGCGCTGGAAATTGGACGGGTACGGACAACAGCAAGCGAGGGTGAGGCCGAGGAGAGACGGTATCTGTGGCCGGGTGAATACACGCTTGCCGCGTAGATCGGATTCGATGCGCGAGCGTTGCGGTCAAACCAGACGAGACTGACCCCTCGTTCCAGCGTCAGCACGTGCTCGCGTCCGCGAACGACGTGGCCAAAGCCGGCTCGCCGAAACGTGTCGGACGGCAGCCACGATTCCATTCGAACGGTAAACGGGTCGTCCAGCAGCCGAAAATCCATTCGAAACGGGGAGTCTTCCCCGCGCGCGACGATCGGCGCCTCCCCGGTGACGCCAGCCACCAATTGATAGTGGCGGCCGGTTCCGTTTTCCGCCGAACCTCCGATCCGCAACTCGGTGGGAATGCGGCCGCGCGTCAGCATCCCGACGGCTGCCCGAAGCAGCTCGGCGTCGAGACGCTCTTCACGCGGAGGCGTCAACACGCACAACACGTACGGAGTCCCTGGCCGAAGACCGCCGATCTCCTCGATGAGGTCCGGAGACGCGCTGATCGGATCAGGCTGCATTGGAAACAGCGGGCCGAATGACGCTACGACATCCCTCGCGGAATAGGCGTCGAGGATCATGTCGCGTGAAATCGCTTCGTTGTCGCGGACGAGCAGCGGGAAATGCAGCTGGACATCCGGCATCCGCACCCAGGGGACATCCCGTCGTTGCCAGCGCGTGTAGTAGAGGAGCGCGTTCTCGACTTGCCAGTTCAAATCGGTGACGAGGACGGCGCGCTGCGGAGTGACGCCGAGCGCAAGCCGTGTGACGAGAGCTTCCGCCCGCCGGTCGTCGTGACGGTCGATTGCCGGCCACGTGTCCCACGCGCGCGAGCCGGCATATACAAGTACGAGTGCGATGAGGACAGTTGCACCCATAGCACGAACCTTCATGGTTCGCCCTACGCCTGATTGGAGGGCCGCGCCAGCCAGAAATGCCGTGAAGAGGTGGCCAGGCAAATAGAAGACGTGCGTGTCCCCGACGTTGTACGTGAAGGCAAACAGCATATTGATCACGTACGCCAACAAAAACAGCGTCGCCCAGGGCCGTGAGATCGTCCACAGACGAACCGCGCCAACAACGGCGAGCAGAAGGCCGGGGACACCGAACTGCTGTCGGGTGTCGAACCACCACATACCGACCCGATCGGCAAGTTGATCGCTGCGGACGCCCATCACCATCGATTCGCGCCAGTCGACCTTCGTCGTATCGAACCAGAAGGTCGCTAGTCGATCGCCCCACGACATGGGCCCACCACCGAGGTGCGAGGTCGAGACGAAATTTGGCAAGTACTGCAGCGCGCCCGCCATTGCAATGATCGCTGCGACGGCAAGAGTCGCAGGCGCAAACAACGTGCGTCGATCAGGGGTGACCTGCAGAAGGAAAATCGCGAACGGCACCAGCAGCAGAATCATCGACAGGTGATTGCCGAACGCGAGCGCGTAGAGGCCGAAGAAGATCGCCAGCCGCGGCCGCGAGGGCCGCTGAGCATACGCATGGAGAGCGAGGCAGCTCACCAGGATGAGTGTCAGGTGGAGCGTGTAGACCTCAGCGATGATCGCCTGGCTCCAGAACGTGTACGAGAAGGCGAGAAGAAGACCAGCGGCGATGCCGGCCGCCAGCGATTCAGCGATCAGCGCGCACAAATAAGTAAGAAGACCGACGGCGGCCGCACCAAGAATTGCGGAGAACAGATTGAGGCCGCGGGCCGGGTTCGCCTGGCTGACGGCACGCACGAACGGAGCGGCGAGGTCGTAGTACAGCGGATAGGCCTGCCGGGCGCTCACTTCGGGCCACAGCACCGCCGCCTGAAAGCCGCCGGTGTCGCCGAGGTCGACGCCTGGGAGGAGCGTCTTCGTATACGCCCAGAACGCGACCGTCGCGACGATCGCCGCGGCGATCACCGCCGTCGAGCGGGATCTAGGATCCGGGATCCGGGACCCGGGGGCGCCTCTATCCACGGGATCGCTTGCGCGCGATGAACGCACGGACGTCTTCGATGCTTCTTGTGTTGAGCACGTGCGTGGGCTCGATCCAGCCGCGACGCGCGGTTCCGACACCGAACCGCATCTGGCGCGCGAGCCATTCGGCCCGGTGGCAGTCGCTGTCGATCGCGATGGTGACACCGGCGGCCGCCGCACGGCGTGCGACGGCGCCGTCCATGTCCAGATGCCCCGGCGCACCGTCGATTTCCATCGCCGTTCCCGTTTCCGCCGCTGCGTGAAACAGCGCGTCAAAGTCCAGCTCGAAGCCGGAAAAACGCGCCGGTGAACGGTTGGCGGGATGGGTAATGACGTTGACGAGCGGGTGATGAATGGCTTTCAGATATCGATCCGTGAGCTCCGGCCCATCCTGCTCGCAGGCGTCGTGCAGCGAGGCCAACACGATGTCGAATCGTTCCAGCACGTCGTCCTCGAAATCAAGGCTGCCGTCACCCATGATGTCGACCTCGATGCCATGGAGAATCTCGATGCCCGGGATTTTCCGCCGAAGCGACTCGATTTCCGCACGCTGCTGCGGCACCTCGTCGAGCGCCAGTTTGCGGCTCGACCAGGCGCGCTGCGAATGGTCGGTGATCGCAAGGTACTCGTACCCGAGCTGCTTCGCGGCACGCACCATGGTGTCCACGCTGTCGCGGCCGTCGCTCCAGTTGGAATGCGTGTGCAGATCACCACGCATATGCCGTTCGAGGACGAGTGATGGAAGAGCGTCGCGCTCCGCCGCCACGATTTCGTCGTCGCCCGCACGGAGTTCCGGAGGGATGAACGGGAGATCTAAACGGTCGTACAGGTCGTCTTCCGACGGACACCGCACCGGCCGACCGGTTTTCTCGGTCAACTGCGCATCGCGGAACTGGAGGCCGCGCGTCGCTGCGCGCTGCTGAAGCGCCGCGATGTGCCCCACTGAACCGGTGTGCCACACCAGTGCGGCACCCGCATCCTCAGGAATCGTCAGATGGATGGTGACCGGACCACGGTCCGTCACGAGTGTGATGTTGCGGTCGTCACGTGCACGCGACACGACGACGATGGGGAGTCGCGCGAGACGTGACAGGACAGCGCGATGCTCCGATGCCGCCGCCACCGCCAGGATTTCGACCGCGCTCACGTCCGGTTCGTAGCGGCGAATGTCCCCGGCCGATACTAACGTGTCGATTGCGAGCCCGGCGCGCCGCGTTTCCTTGACGACGATCGAGGCGAGCTGATGCGCGCGTCCGAGTGGAAGAGAATCGTCGGCCAACGGAAGTGTCGATCTTATTTCAGTACCCGAGGACACCGGCTCGCGAGTATGCTCACTTCGCCGCTTCGAAGGAGGAAAACGCGATGTCCGTAACCCGTGTGGCGACAGGCATTCTCATGGTTCTGCTGATCCTCACCGGATGTGGCGGCGGAACACCGCCAGCGCCGCAGCAGGCGCCCGCGGCCCCTGCCCCGAACTCACAAGTGCTGACGCAGCTGCGCTCCGACTGGCAGGCGCAGAAAGACATGATGATGAAGATTGCGGACGCGATGCCGGAGAACAAGTTCAGCTACAGGTCGACGCCTCCGCAGCGTAATTACGGCGAGCAGATCATGCATGTCGCTTCCGCGAACGTGGACCTTTTGAAAGTTCTCGGAGGAAGCGCGGCGGCGCCGGCCTTCACCGCAGAGAGTGCGAAGACCAAAGCGGACATCCTCAAGGCGCTTGGCGACTCCTATGATTACGGCACGGCGCTGCTCAATGAGCTGTCGGAAACGACGGTCCTCGAACCGGTGAAGGACGCGCCTTCGTTCCTGGGACCCTCGTCGCGCGCGCGCATTCTCTGGACGTTGCTTGCGCACAGCATGGACATTTACGGTCAAATGGCGGTGTATCTGCGTCTGAACGGCATTGTCCCGCCCGCCAGCCGGGGCGTGTAGGAGAACCTAGTTCAGCGTCACCGTCCAGATGTCGGACTCCGTCACGCGGCGGGTGAAATAGAGGGTTCGCCCATCGCGTGTCATCTGCGGTGGCCCGAGCACGCTGCGTGGATCGACGAAGATGGTTCGTCGCGCCTTTGTCAGTCGGTCGATGAGGATGATCTCTCGTCCGCGCGAGACAAACAGCAGGCGACGGCTATCTGGCAACCAGACAGGAAATTCGCCAAAATCGGTGAGCTCATCGTACCCGCGGTTTCGCAACGAATAGGTTGCGATCCCCGTCGCGGAGATCGTCGTCTGGCCCGCGAGCATGTCGCCGTCAGGCGACCATGAGTTGACGACGAAACTACGGAATGGCGGCAGCGGGTCCGGCTTCTGATCCGCGACCGGAATCCTGGGGTCGACGAGGTACGTGGCTGCCGGGTGCGTTTCGGATGAGACTTCGCTGACCGCAAGGCGCGTTCCGTCCGGCGACCACGCAGCATAGATAGCGCCCGCTTTCGTCGCCTGCATCAGCTCACTTCCGTCGGGACGAATCCTCCACAGCACGTACGGAAGGCCCGATCGATTCGAGAAGAAGGTTATCCACCGGCCGTCAGGCGACCATCGTGGCACCCGGTCCTGAAAGCTGTCGCCGGTCAATTGCCGCAGCCCCGTTCCGTCCGAGCGCGCGACGTAGACGTGACCCTCGGGATTCTGGCGCGAATAAAACGTCAGCCACTGCCCATCGGGGGATGGATCCGGATTAGCCCACGGCCGCGATCCCGTTGTGACGTCCGACGGCGCGCCCTCGACCGTGCCCGTCGTCGGATTGAACCGCAGCCGTGTGACATTGCTGGTGATGAGCACCGAGCTGTAGACCAGATGACGCCCATCGGCAGCAATCGATGCGTGACTGGCAAACGACGATGGCGTGGTGAGCGGCTCCGGATTCCCGAGCGCCCGGCCGGATTGTTCGTCGGTGGCAATGCGCCACAGGTTCATGCTTCCGCCGCGATCGCTCGTGAAGTACACGAAACGGCCATCAGGCGACCAGACGGGACTCCATTCCATATCTGGATCGGTAAGCAGAGACGTGATCTCGCCGCGTGTCGCCTCAACGGTCACGATGTCCAACTGTCGAGTGCCGGATGCCTGAATAGATGCTGCCAGACGGTTCCCATGGGGTGACCAGCTGACAGCGACGGCATTGGCCAGGGCGCTGAGACGACGCGCGGCGCCGGACCTCACGTCGACGGTCCACAACTCGCTCTGCCCGACGCCATTCTGCGGGTTGACGTCTACCGTTTTGGTCGTATACGCGAGCATCGAGCCATCGGGTGACCACGCAGGGCGATAACCGGCCCGCGTGACGCGGCGCGGCGCTTCGCCCGTTCTGCCCATCACGAAGATGCCGCCGCCATCGCGTTCGGAGCGAAACGCGATGTGTTCGCCGTCAGGTGAAAAGGCCGGCTGGTCGTCATCGTCGGACGAGTCGGCAGTCAAGTTGATCGCGTTCTGACCGGTCGTGCTCTGTAGGAAGATGTCACGGTTGCCCGCTGTGTCGCCGGAAAAGATCACCCATTTCCCGTCGGATGAAATCGAGGGGAACCACTCGACGCCCGGTGATGACGTCAGTTGACTGAAGGTCGCCCGAACAGTCGACGCCGTGCCGACGTTTGAAGTCGATCGCCGACCGTACACGGCGTACGCGATTGCGACGATAACTAGAACAATCGCAGATGCGGCGAGCGCGATTTGAGTCGCGTTCGAGACGCGTGCACCGCCAGCCGGGAAGCCGTGAAGCGCGTCGGCCAGTTCAGTTCGAACGTCGCCAATATCGCGGAGACGCTCTCGTTGATCCTTGCGCAGCGAGCGCTCCAGCAACCGGCGTACCGTCGAAGGCGTTGCGGCTGGCAACCGAGACCAGTCGGGAGTGCGATCGATCAGGGCGGCGATCGTGTCAGGCAGGGTTGCACCGCTGAATGCCGCACGGCCCGCCAGCATTTCGTAGAGGACGCACCCGAACGCCCAGATGTCCGTTCGCTTGTCGACGGCCTGGCCGCGCGCCTGCTCAGGACTCATATAGGCCGCGGTGCCGACGATCAATCCTTCACGCGTATCGTTGACGGTGATGGTCGGAGCCGCCGTGACGTCCCGACCCGTCTTGTCGGCCTCGAGTTTGGCGAGGCCGAAGTCGAGCACCTTCACGACACCCTGCCGAGTGATCTTGATGTTGGCCGGCTTGAGATCGCGGTGGACGATCCCCTTCTCGTGCGCGGCGTCGAGGGCGTCCGCGATCTGTCGCGCGATCTCGAGGGCGTCTTTGATTGGCAGTCGTTTGCATCCTGCGCGCGTAATGCGCTCCGCGAGCGTCTCGCCGTCGACCAGTTCCAGAACGAGTGCTTTGTGGGGTCCAGCTTCAGCCGGACCTTCCTCAATTCCGTAGATCGCGGCAATGTGTGGATGGTTGAGCGAGGCGAGCACGCGAGCTTCGCGCTCGAACCGTGCGAGTCGATCCGTGTCTGCGGTAAAAGCGCGCGGGAGGATTTTGATCGCCACGTCGCGTCCGAGCCGTGTGTCGCGCGCGCGGTAGACCTCGCCCATGCCGCCCGCGCCGAGCGGCGCCAGAATCTGATAGGGGCCCAGCCGTCGGCCCGTCAGCACTGATTGACCGACGTTGCTGACGAGTCCTGCAGCCGCGACGACGGCACCCTGCGTGAACCCGCCTTCGGCCGATCCCTCCTGCGCGAGCAGCGACTCAATCTCACGGCGAAGGTCCTCATCACCGGCACAGGCTTCCGCCAGAAACGCGGCGCGCGCGTCAGCATCTCGCGCCCGCGCTGCGTGATAGAGCCGTTCGACCGTCGCCCAGCGACCGGGGCTCGTGGTCATGATGTGGACGCGCGCATTGTAAGCCGAGCGTCAGCAGGGCCGCGCGACGCCGTTTGACATGTCTAACGCTTTGCGATGCGAGTTCTGACCGCCGTTTCCCGCCTCTACGAGCGAGGAGGACACGGCCATGGCGAAGACGGCGCGAAACCTGACGGTCGTGGCGGTGATGGTGGCAGCGGCCCTGGCGACGCCGACGGCGAGCCTGGCGTCAGACGCGCCGGTTTCCGCCGCACCTCCGATGTCACACATCAGAACGGCAGACCCGAAAGTCGCCGCAGTCGTGCAGACCGCATTCGATCGTTCCGTCACGTTTCGGAAGATGGTCGCCATCATCGACGCGAGCGACAGCTACGTGTACGTCCAGGGAGGACAGTGCAGCCACAGCGTCAGGGCCTGCTTCGTGAGCGTCACCGCGTCGAGCACGAATCGATACCTGCGTGTCATCGTCGACAGCAGCGGGAGCGAGTTGGAGTTGATGGGGCTCATCGCGCACGAATTGCGGCACACCATCGAAGTGATTGCGGAGCCCAGCGTGCGGGACAGCGCGGCGAAGTACCACTTCTACGAGCGGACCGCGATGCATGCGCCCGGCGGTACCCACGAGACCCGTGCCGCCATGGCCGCGGGGGAAATTGTGCGGTCAGAGGTGCGGAAGGCGAATCGCGGACTTGTGCGCTAGCGTGACTCGCCGAGCGGGCTACTGACTCGGGTTCGCCAGTGATCCCATCCAGATGTTGCTCGTCGTCTCGTACAGTTCGGCGACAAATAACCCCTTCACCGCTGCCGAGCCGAGACCTGTGGACCCCCAGAAGCGGGCAGCATCGTGAAAGTGCGCGATCAAGAAAGGACCGCCGTGCGATTGTCCCGTCATCCGATCGAGTCGAAGCCCGTAGAGGCACCGCCAGCCGTCGGTTTCAAGCAGGGCGTAAAGAAGGGTTCCATCGGGTGACAGGCCTGCTGTCCGTCCCGCGGTCGACGACGCTGCAAGGATCGGCGTCCATTCGTCCTCCGATGACCCGCGGTCTTGATGGACAGGTGCAACATAGATCTGCTGCGGCACATTGAACGTCATCCACCGACCGTCAGGTCCGAACAGCACCCGGTCCATTCCTAGAGAGCTTTGGAGTAGCGGGATACGTTTCCCGGTCGCTATCTCCAATCGGTCGATACGGCGATGGCTTGGTTCCGCGACGAGGACGAAGCGTCCATCACGAGTCCACTGGCCGAGTTGGCAGTTTTCACAGACCTTGCGAGGAGCACCCCCGGACGTGTCCACCACGTAGCCATCGCCGGGGCCGTCGGTGCCGCCGGTGTCGACATATGTGATGGTGTAGGCGGTCAAGCGTCCGTCAACTGTAACGACCGGATTCAAAGGGGTGCGCGGTGTGGCAGCCAACTGCCATTCGCGCCCCGTGGAGAGATCACGAGCCCAGATGCCTCCGGACGCGAATTCGTACTTCGGAAACACCATCACGCGACCGTCTTCTGTTACGCTCGCGCGCCCCGTTACCGCAGTATCGTCTCGGAGGCGGCGCATCGGACCTGTGACCTTCCCGGCGTTGACATCAATGGGCAGCCCGAAGATCAGCTCGGCTTCAGTCTGAGCGGCAAACGCGACGCGGTTTTCATTCGATACCGATGGCAATACGTCACTCGTTGTCCCACGTGTCAAGCGGATGGCATCAGAGGAAACGTGTCTCGATCGAGGATCTATCGCAATTCTCCAGAGCGAGCGTGTATCGTCGTCCCGATTGGCAGCAGAGAACAAAACGCCAGCGGCATCCCACGCTTGCGGAAGTGGGTACCGAGTTGTGGTCGTGACGTCTAGCTGTTGAGCCGCGATTCGAGTGTAAACTCCGGTTGAAATCGGTTGGCCGCCACTGATGGGCACCCACCACCAGTCGGGTTCGTTTCGTCTGTCGCGCCCAAAGATCAATAAGCTCATTCCGTCAGGCGCCCATACGGGATCACCGGCGCCAGCCACACTTGCGGCAACGCGCGTTGGCGAGCCTCCCGCAGCCGGTATGACGAAAACCTGACGATTGTTTCCCACCGATCGAGACGCCAACCACGGGCCGGTCCAATACGCGATGGATCGACCATCGGGCGAAAAGCGTGGCCCGCGCCCCTCTGGTGCAATGAGACGAGCGCTGCCACCGAGTGCAGGTGCGAGATAGATTCCGGCGGGGTTGCGATCAGAACGAAACGCAACGAAGCTGCCATCGGGCGAAAGGGTCGGCTGGCGATCGTCGGCGGGATCATTCGTCAGACGGATGGCGGGGCCGCCGGAGGTCTGCTGAACGTAAATGTCGAGGTTGTCGCCGTTTCGATTGGACGCGTAACCGATGAATCGGCCGTCGGCACTGACGCTCGGCTCAGTGGTGAGGCCAGAGTCGGATGTCAGGCGAGTCATCGATTGAAAGGAAAGCGAAGGCGCGCGCGCCGGACGGCCAGGCCAGAACATGAACACAGCGGCCGCAGCGATGATGCAGAGGACCGCTGCTATGGAATAGAGAACCGTTCGCGTCGTTCGGTTCGCGCGCGATGGCGCCAGTACTGGTTCTTCGGATCCACCAACGCTGTCGAGTTCGAGCACCGCGTCGCCGATGTCGCGCAGACGATGCCCGAGCGGCTTGGTCAGACAGCGTCGCAGAAGGTTGCGGATCGCGATCGGTGTCGACGCTGGCAGCGCTTGCCAGTCTGGCTCGCGATCGACGACGGCCGCGAGCGCATCGGTCACCGTCTGGCGCGAGAATGGCGATCGGCCCGTCAGCATCTCGTAGAGCACGCAGCCGAACGCCCAGATGTCGGTTCGTTTATCGACCGCCTGCCCGCGCGCTTGCTCGGGACTCATGTAGGCGGCGGTGCCGACGATCAACCCTTCGCGTGTGTCGTTGACCGTGATGGTCGGTGCTTCGGTGACGCCATCGGCGCCTTCGCTCGCCGCCTCGAGCTTCGCCAAGCCGAAGTCGAGTACTTTGACGACGGCGTGCGGCGTGATCTTGATGTTGGCGGGCTTCAGGTCGCGATGGACGATGCCTTTTTCGTGGGCGGCGTCGAGCGCATCGGCGATCTGCCGGGCGATGCCGAGTGCCTCCTGGACTGGTAGCCCCTTCGATCCGGCGCGCGCCATGCGTTCGGCAAGCGTCTCGCCTTCGACCAGTTCGAGGATGAGCGCGCGCGTGGGCCGGCTGAGGCCAGAC
>Ga0207675_100004406_pt1 | contig 13593 bp, 14 predicted proteins | sample KBSSwiS42_FD_184305 | JGI IMG/M metagenome (GOLD analysis project Ga0207675, IMG submission 184305) | Switchgrass rhizosphere microbial communities from Kellogg Biological Station, Michigan, USA - KBS Switchgrass S4-2 (SPAdes) (version 2) | ecosystem: Host-associated > Plants > Roots >... | reverse complement strand
GGAAAGGATCGCGACATCGCGGTCGAAGCGGCCAGCGGCCGGCGGCTCGTCGGCCCTGACAACGGCCTGCTGTCCCTTGCGTGGGACGCGCTCGGCGGCGTCCGTAGAGCCGTTGAGATCACGTCGGAAGAGATCATCCTCCAGCCGGTCTCGCCGTCGCTCCACGCGCGTGACGTCCTTTGCCCTGCCGCCGCGCACCTCGCTGCAGGAATGGATCTCGGTGAACTCGGTCAGCCGCTCGAGCCGGAGTCGCTGACGGGGTTGAAGATTGCCGAGCCGGAAGTGGAGGCGGGCAGGATCCGTTGTGAGGTGGTGGATCTGAACCGGTTCGGCAACATCCAGCTGAACGTGCGGGAGGCCCACTTTGCGGGCGCTGGGCTCGACCATGAGGCTGACCTCGGTGTCGAGGCCGCCTCGCAATCGGTCCACGCGAAGTACGGAAGCACCTATGCCGACTTCGAGCCTGGAGAGTACGGCGTCATGTTCGATCCGCGGGGCTGGCTGATCGTCGTCCGTGGCAACCCCGCCAGCGCGTTCGAAGGGCTCGGCCTCCAGATCGGCGATCCCGTCTGGCTGAGCGACCCCGCCAGCATGAGCGAGCGGCTCACGTCGTAAGCCGTCCCGAGGAACGGGCCCGGAAGATGGCCCCGGGAGGAGTCGAACCTCCGCGCACGGATTCGAAGTCCGTCGCTCTTCCGCTGAGCTACGGGGCCGTGGAGCGCGAGGGGTGGCGGAGGGGACTCGAACCCCCGACCACCGGGACCACAACCCGGGGCTCTACCAACTGAGCTACCGCCACCGCGCGCGAGACAGGATAGCCCGTCCCGGCCCGGGGCTTGGCTAAGCGGCGCGGCCGGCGGGGAGGTGGCGCCTGATCAGGGCGTGGACGAGCTCCTGCTGGGCTCGGACGAGCTCGACGCGGTTGCGCTCGAGATCCTCGGCGCCGGCTCCGACGGTGCGGAGGGTCTGGCGCTCGTAGACGAGCCCGCGGATCTCGTCGCTCAGCGACTCGACCGTGGGGAGTTGGACGACTGTTGCGTTCATGACGAGGGCTAGGACTGCGTTCGCTTCTATTAGTTAGGGGTCACCAATTTCCTTTACACGTAAGCGCAACTTTGCACCTGCTCGGCCGTATTCTTTTCGAACCACGCGGGCGTGGCGGAACTGGCAGACGCGGCGGGTTTAGGTCCCGTTGGGACGAAGGTCCCTTAGAGGTTCGAGTCCTCTCGCCCGCATCGCATGCTTCACCGGCTCGTGATCCTGGTCGCGGTGCTGACGCTCGGCGTCGCCGGCTCCGGCCCGGCTGCGCGCGAGGCCCTGGAATGGAGGCGGGGTGCGCCGCTGCCGGTACCGCGCAGCGAGGTCGCAGCCGCCACGCTCGGCCGAGAGCTCTTCGTAGTTGGCGGGTTCCTGGCCGACGGACGCAGCTCGGCGCGCGTGGACGCCTACTCGCCGGCTCGGGACCGCTGGCGCCGGCTTCCGTCGCTGCCCGTCGCGGTCAACCACGCGATGGCCGCCTCGGACGGGAAGCGGCTCTACGTCGTGGGCGGGTACGGCGCGCCCACGCGCGCGTACCTGTTCTCCGGTCGGCGCTGGCGGCGGCTGCCTGACCTCCCGGAGCCGAGAGCGGCGGCCGGGGCCGCGATCGTCGGCCGCACCCTCTACGTCGTGGGCGGCGTCGCCCGCGGAGGCCTCGCCGGGCAGGCACTCGCCTTCGACCGCGTGCGTCAGCGCTGGTCGCGAATCGCCGGGCCCAAGCCGCGCGAGCATCTCGGGGTCACCGCCGTGGGCGGCCGCGTCTACGCCGCCGCGGGCCGCGAGTCGGGGACGAACTTCGACGCCTTCCAGGCGTACGTGCCCACGCGGCGGCGGTGGGTCTCGCTCGCACGCGTGCCCGAGACGCGCGGCGGCACCGACGTCGCCTCGGTCGGCTCGGCGATCATCTCGGCCGGGAGCGAGTCGTCGGCGGGCACCTCGGCGGCCGTCTACCGGTACGACGTGGGCGCCGGACGCTGGGGCCGCCTGCCCGATTTGCCGACGGCGAGGCACGGGCTCGGCGTCGTCGCGCTCGACGGCCGTGTGTACGTCGTCGGAGGAGGGCCGAGGCCCGGCCTCTCGGTGAGCGGCGCGAACGAGTACCTGGCGCTGCGCTGAGCGATACTGCCGCCGTGGTCGTCCACTGGGACGAGGTCGAGGGCGTTCGTCGCGACAAGGGGCCGATGGCCTCGACTCTGCAGCGCCTCGGCGACGCCGCGGGAGGGAAGGGGATCGGCGTCAACCGCGTGCGCGTCGAGCCCGGACGGCTGTCGACGCCACCGCACTCGCACGGCCTCTCCGAGGAGATCTTCTTCGTCCTCGACGGCTCGGGGCTCTCGTGGCAGGACGGCGCCGTCTGCGAGGTGCGCGCGAGAGACACATTGGTCCACCCCGCGGATCACGAGGAGCACACGCTGCGCGCCGGCCCCGACGGCCTCGAGTACGTCGTCTTCGGCACCCGGCACCCCGTCGAGTACGGCTGGCTCCCACGCTCGCGGGCGCTCCGGCTCGGCTACCCATGGGTGGAAGGGCGCGTCCACGACCCGTGGGACGTCGAGGCCGTGATCGGCGAGCTCGAGTTCGCCGAGCCGGGCGAGCGGCCGGCCAACGTCGTCGGCTTCGACGACGTGCCCTTCGACGAGGACGGCGACAAGGTGCTCGGCGAGGCTGCAGGCTCCGAGCGGTCAGGCCTGAACTGGATCCGCCGCGCTGCGGGCCGCCGCGGCTCGGTCCCGCACTGCCACTCGCTCGAGTCGGAGGCGTTCGTCGTGCTCGAGGGAGGGGGCACGGTCGAGCTGTGGCCGACGCCGGTCACTGCCTCCCGCGGCGCTACGCAGGAGTCCTTCGAGCTTCGCCCCGGCCACGTCGTCGCACGTCCGCCTGGCACACGCATCGCGCACTCGATCGTGGCCGGCCCGGAGGGGATCACGTACCTCGCCTACGGGACTCGCGAGCCGAACGACATCTGCTACTACCCGCGCTCGAACAAGGTCTACTTCCGGGGCGTCGGCCTCATGACCCGCGTAGAGCACCTCGAGTACGAGGACGGCGAGCCGGACGTCTGAGGCTCACCGTCAGGCTCGGCCTCTTTGCTTGAATGGTCCGGGCGATGGCGACGCAGGTCGAGGAGCTGCCCGACAACAAGGTCCGTCTGACCGTCGAGGTCCGCCAGGAGGACCTCGAGCATGCGGTCGAGCACGCGACCTCGGACCTGGCCGGCTCGGTCAAGGTGCCGGGGTTCCGCCAGGGCAAGGTCCCGACGGAGGTGCTACAGGCGCGCATCGGCCGCGAGCGGATCTTCAAAGAGGCGGTCGAGAGCCACATCGGCGGCTGGTTCATGAACGCCGCGGCGGGAACTCGCATCCGACCGATCGCGGCGCCTGAGTACGAATACGAGCTGCCGACCTCCGAGGACGCGGACTTCAGCTTCACCGCGACGGTGCCGGTGCAGCCGACTCCCGAGCCCGCCGACTGGACCGAGCTCGAGGTGCCCTACGCGGAGCCGGAGATCCCGGACGAGCTCGTTGAGCAGGAGCTCGAGGAGCTGCGCGCGTCGGTTGCAGAGCTCACGCCGGTCGAGGGCCGCCCGGCCCGGACGGGCGATGTGCTCGTCGTCGACGCCCTGGACGAGAACGGCGAGGGCCAGCGCGACCTCGTCCTCGAGCTCGGCTCGGGGCGGCTCGTCGAGGAGATCGAGCGCGCGCTCACCGGTGCCTCGCAGGGCGAGACCAAGGAAGTTGAGTTCGAGCTCGCCGACGGCTCGACCGGCACGGCGACGGTAGAGGTCAAGGAGCTCAAGGAGAAGGTCCTGCCGCCGCTCGACGACGACCTTGCGAAGGCCGCGACCGAGTTCGACACGCTCGAGGAGCTGCGCGCCGACATCGAGCGCCGTCTGCGCGAGGTGCTCGAGGAGGAGGCCGAGACGCAGTTCCGCGCGGACGCCGTCGACCGGCTCGTCGAGGCCTCGAACGTCCAGGTCGGCGGGCCGCTCGTCGAGGCGCGCACCCGGGAGCTCCTGAACGCCCTCGGCCGCTCGCTCGAGCGCCGAGGCATCAGCGCCGATGCGTATTTCCAGCTCTCGGGCCAGACAGCCGATCAGCTCGTCGAGCGCATGGGCGCCGAGGCAGCGCTCTCGGTCGCGCGCGAACTCGTGCTCGAGGCGGTCGCCGACAAGCTCGGCCTCGAGGTCTCGGACGAGGAGATCGAGGAGCTGATTCGCGAGCAGGCAGGCCTGCAGGGCGACGACGCCGACGAGGCCGTGAAGCAGGTCTTCGCCGACGGGCGCCAGGAGGTGCTGCGCGGCGACCTCCGCCTGCGCAAGGCCCTCGACCGTGTGGCCGCCGACGCGAAGCGCGTGCCCGTTGAGGTCGCGCGCGCGAGAGAAGAGATTTGGACCCCCGACAAGGAAACGCCCCCGACTGAGACGAAACTGTGGACCCCCGGCAGCAAGGAGCCAGCATGAGCCCGTTGATCCCGATGGTGATCGAACAGACCTCCCGAGGCGAGCGCGCGTTCGACATCTACTCGCGCCTCCTGAACGAGCGAATCATCTTCCTCGGCACACCCGTCGACGACCAGATCGCCAACCTGATCATCGCCCAGCTTCTCCACCTCGAGTCCGAGGACCCGGACAAGGACGTCTCGATCTACATCAACTCGCCGGGCGGCTCCGTCTACCACGGGCTCGCGATCTACGACACGATGCAGTTCATCAAGCCGGACGTTCAGACCATCTGCGTGGGGACAGCGATGTCGATGGGGGCCCTTCTTCTCGCCGGCGGCGCGAAAGGAAAGCGGATGGCGCTGCCGAACGCCAAGATCCTGATCCACCAGGTCTGGGGCGGCTTCCAGGGGCAGGCGACGGATATCGAGATCCATGCCCGTGAGACGATCGCCCTCAAGCGTCGGCTCGAGGAGATCATGGCGGAGCACACCGGCCAGGACATGGACAAGGTCTCGAAGGACATGGAGCGCGACTACTTCATGACTCCGCAAGAAGCCAAGGACTACGGCATCATCGACAATGTGATCATCCACCGGGACACTGCGAAAGACGGGAATCAGCCCTAGCACTCGGGGCAAATCCGAGGTACAAGGAGAGACGTGGCTCGCGCATCGGATGGGAACGAGCAGCTGCTCTGCAGCTTTTGTGGCAAGAGCCAGCGCCAAGTCAAGAAGCTGATCGCCGGGCCCGGCGTCTACATCTGCGACGAGTGCATCGACCTCTGTAACGAGATCATCGATGAGGAGCTGACCGCTCCGGCGCAACTCGATCTCGACAATCTGCCGCGGCCGAGGGACATCTACTCGGTCCTGAACGACTACGTCGTCTCGCAGGAGGAGGCGAAGCGGACCCTCGCCGTCGCCGTCTACAACCACTACAAGCGTGTGCAGATGGCCGCGGAGGACGACGACGTCGAGCTGCAGAAGTCGAACATCCTCCTGCTCGGTCCGACGGGGTGCGGGAAGACGCTGCTTGCGCAGACCCTGGCGCGCATCCTCAACGTCCCGTTCGCGATCGCCGACGCGACCGCGTTGACCGAGGCCGGCTACGTCGGTGAGGACGTCGAGAACATCCTCCTGAAGTTGATCCAGGCCGCCGACTTCGACATCAAGAAAGCCGAGACCGGGATCATCTACATCGACGAGGTCGACAAGATCGCTCGGAAGGCGGACAACCCATCGATCACGCGCGACGTCTCGGGCGAGGGCGTGCAGCAGGCCCTCCTGAAGATCCTCGAGGGGACGGTGGCCTCGGTGCCGCCACAGGGCGGGCGGAAGCATCCGCACCAGGAGTTCCTCTCGATCGACACGACCAACATCCTCTTCATCTGCGGCGGCGCGTTCGCCGACCTGGAGAAGATCATCAGCCGCCGGATCGGCAAGCACGCAGTCGGCTTCGGCGCCGACATCCGCTCCCGGAACTCGTTCGAGGCCTCCGAGATGCTCGCCAAGGTGATGCCGGAGGACCTGCTCTCGTACGGGCTGATCCCCGAGTTCATCGGCCGGCTGCCCGTGATCTCCGCCGTGCACCAGCTCCAGCGCGAGGACCTCGTCCAGATCCTGACCGAGCCGAAAAACGCGCTCACCCGCCAGTACCAGCGCTTCTTCGCCTACGACTCGATCGAACTCGTCTTCACCGACGAGGCGCTCTGGGAGATCGCCGACAAGGCTCTGGCGCGCGAGACCGGCGCCCGCGGGCTGCGCTCGATCATCGAGACCGCGCTGCTCGACGTCATGTTCGAGCTGCCTTCGCGCAAGGACGTCGTCAAGTGCGCGATCACGAAGGAGACGATCGAGAAGGGTCTCAAGCCGACGCTCGTGACGAGCGCCGGCGCCGACGACGAGCAGCCCGAAGAGCTCGCCGAAGAGTCAGCTTAGGCTCTCGCCGGCCGTCGGCGGCCCTGCCACTTCCGGCCAAGACCCGGGGTCAGACCCTCAGTCGTGTCCGTTGGGTGCAGGATCGGAGGGAAATCCCCGCACCTCTCGAGAAGTAGCACGTTGAACGGCTGCAAGAAATCGCGGGCGATCGACATGTCCCGGGGTCAGACCCCGGGACATGGCTAGCCCGAGCGCCCGCCGAAGAGTTCGCCTAGGCGCGGTCGGACTCGGCGGACTCGGCCGCCTTGGCGCGGCCCATGATCTGGCCCAGGCGCAGGGTCCGGAGCATCACGAAGATCGCCACGGCCCCGAGCGCGACGTTGAAGATCGTCACGACGACGTGCATGCCGACGCTGAACGCCAGCAGCTTCGAGGTCGAAGCCTGGCCCTGGAGGACGTAGACCAGCAGGCCCTGCTTCGTGCCCGCGCCGCCGGGTGAGAACGGCAGCAGCGTCGCGAGGCTGTCGACCACCTGCGACAGCAACGCGTTGTGCACCGTCGCGTGGACGTGGAAGGCGCGCAGGAAGAAGTAGAGCGATCCCAGCCGGCAGACCCAGCTGAGGAGCTGCCAGCTGACGACCTCGCGCGAGTAGCGCCCGCGGTCACGCAGGATCGCGAACCCCTGGCCGACGCGGGCCTTGAAGTTCTCGACGTGCCGCGAAGCCCACCACCACAGCCAGATCGCCGCCAGCGTGAGAACCGCCACCACCGTTGCCGTGGCCCTGGTGTTGGCGAAGAGCCAGCCCCAGTCGAACGCGGGCAGGTTCGGCAGCACGTGGAGGCTCGGCAGGACGCCCTGCGTCAGCGCCCAGAGGAAGAGCAAGGTGGCAATGACCAGGTCGACCAGCGTCTCGGTGACGAGGGTCGACCCGAGGGTCGTGTAGGTGGTGCCGGGGATCTTCCGCCGGACGAGGTAGAGCTTGACCAGGTCGCCGCCGCGGCCGGGCAGGATCGAGTTCACGCCGACGCCGGCGACGTAGGCCCCGAACACCGGCGGCCAGGGGATCGGCTTCTCCGGATACGAGGCGACGAGGATGTTGCGCCACGCGATCGTGCGCAGGACCAGTTTCAGGAAGTGGAGCCCGAGCGCGATCGCCAGCGCCGCCCAGCCGACCGAGGCCACCTGTCCGAAGAACACGTCCAGGGCGTGAAAGAACTCGTGCACGTCTTCGTAAACTTGCCCGAATGGAGCCGCTGTACAAGCCGGCCGGCGTCGAGGAGCGCTGGCAGCAGACCTGGGAGGAGGAAGGTCTCTACGCCGCGGAGCCCGGTAGCGGCCGCGAGACGTTCGTCGTGGCCCACCCGCCGCCGAACGTCACGGGTGCCCTGCACACCGGCCACGCGCTGCAGATCTCGTTGGCCGACGTCCTCGTCCGCTGGCACCGCATGCGTGGCTTCGAGACGGCGTTCCTCACCGGCTACGACCACGCAGGCATCTCGACGCAGAACGCGGTCGAGAAGCACCTCGCCGAGCAGGGGAAGTCGCGCCAGGAGCTCGGGCGAGAGGCGTTCGTCGCGCTCGTCTGGGACTGGCTCCGGCAATACGGCGGCACGATCATGAGCCAGTTCCGGCGCATGGGCGCCTCGATGGACTACCGGCGCGAGCGGTTCACGATGGACGACGCCTACATCCGGGCGGTGATGCGCTTCTTCGTCCACCTCTACGGCAAGGGGTGGATCTACCGCGCGAACCGGATCATCAACTGGTGCCCGTACCACGAGACGGCCCTCTCCGACCTCGAGCTCGTCCACGAGGACGCGGACGACGTCCTCACCTACATCCGCTACCCGTTCGCGGACGACCCGGACGACGGGGTGACGATCGCGACGGCGCGCCCCGCGACGATCCTGGCAGACGTGGCCGTCGCGGTGAGCCCCGGCGACGAGCGCTGGCGAGCCGCCGTCGGGCGTGAGGTGGTCGTGCCGTTCCTCGTGCGAACGGTTCCGGTGATCGAGGACGAGCGAGTCGACCCCGAGTTCGGCACCGGCGCGCTCAAGGTCACTCCGGGACACGATCCGCTCGACTTCGAGATCGGTCGCGACCACGGCCTTCCGGAGCTGACCGTGATCGGCCCGGACGGCCGCATGAACGAGGCAGCGGGCGAGCTCGCGGGGCTGACCCAGGACGAGGCCGAGGAACGCATCATCGCCTGGATTCGCGACCACGGCCTCCTCGTCGAACGCGAGCCCTACCGGCACACGATCGCGCTCTGCGAGCGCTGCAAGAGCCGGATCGAGCCGCTCATCTCGCTGCAGTGGTGGTGCCGCATGGACGAGCTGAAGCAGCCGGCGCTCGCGGCGCTGCGCGACGGGCGGGTGCGCTACCACCCGGAGTCGCAGCACCGCTACGCGATCGAGTCGCTCGAGACCGCGCCTGACTGGAACATCTCGCGCCAGATCTGGTGGGGCCACCAGCTTCCGGTCTGGGAGTGCCCGGACGGCCATCTGACCGTCCAGGAGACCGAGCCGGATGCCTGCTCGGAGTGCGGCTCGACAGCGATCACCCGCAGCGAGGACGTGCTCGACACGTGGTTCTCGTCGGCGCTGTGGCCCTTCGCCATCCTCGGCTGGCCCGAGCAGACGCTCGAGCTCGAGGCCTGGTACCCGGGGACGCTGAACACGACCGCACGCGAGATCATCCGCCTCTGGGAGAACCGCATGATCTTCTCCGGGCTCGAGCTGATGGGCCACGAGCCGTTCCGGGACGTGATCATCCATACGACGGTGCTCGCCCCCGACGGGCGGCGGATGTCCAAGAGCCTCGGGACAGGGCTCGACCCGCTCGAGCTCGTCGACCGGCACGGAGCCGACGCGACCCGATACGGGCTCCTGAAGCTCTCGTCGTCGCAGGACGTCCGCTTCTCGGAAGGTGCCGTCGAGGAGGGACGCAAGCTCGCGAACAAGCTCTGGAACGTCTCGCGGCTGCTGCTCGCGAACGTCGGCGCGGCGACGCCTGACCTGCGGCCGCGCGACCTCGAGGAGCAGTGGATCGTCGCGCGTCTCGATGCTGCCCAGGCGCAGGTGAGCGACCACCTCTCCAGATTCGAGTTCGCCGCCGCCACGAGCGTGCTCTACCACGTCACGTTCGACGACTTCTGCGACTGGTATGCCGAGGCGGTCAAGCCGCGTCTCTACGACGGCGACGAGGACGCGCAGGCGACGGCGCTCGCCAATCTCGAGCGGCTGCTCAAGCTCCTGCATCCGGTGATGCCGCACGTGACCGAGGAGATCTGGTCGAACCTGCCGGAGCGACAGAGTCGCCTGATCGTGGCTCCCTGGCCGGAGGCGACCGGCTCGGACGCGGCCGCCCAGGCGGAGTTCGAGCCCATCCAGACCGCCGCGGAGGTCTTCCGGCGGGCCGGAGTGAAGCCGCAGTTGAGCGAGGAGCAGGAGCGGATCTTTCAGGCCGTCGTCAAGCCCGAGCGGGTCAAGGTCGACGGCGGCAACGCCGAGGCCGAGGCGGAGCGGCTGCGCGCCGAGGTCGCACGCGCCGAGGGAATGCTCGCAAACGACCGCTTCGTCCGGAACGCGCCGGAGGAGGTGGTCACGGCTGAGCGCGAGAAGCTCGAGCGCTACCGCCGGGAGCTGGATGCGCTCGGCAGCTGACTGGCTCGAGTCGCTCTCGCCGTGGCCCGAGGAGTTCGGGCTCGACCGCATGCGCGCGTTGCTGGTGGAGCTCGACGAGCCGCAGCGCGCCTACCCGGCGATCCACGTCGTCGGGACGAACGGCAAGTCGACGGCGACGCGCAGGGCGGCGGCGTTCCTCGCGCGGGAGGGTCTTCACGCCGGTGCGTACACCTCTCCTCACGTGTCCGGCTGGAGCGAGCGGATCCAGGTGGACGGCGAGGACGCCGACCTCGAGCAGGCGCTGGAGCGCGTCCGGCCGGCGGCGATGCGGCTCGGCGCCACGCAGTTCGAGGTGCTGACGGCTGCGGCGCTCGCCGAGTTCGCGGCCGCAGAGGTCGACGTCGCAGTGGTCGAAGCCGGCCTCGGCGGCCGGCTCGACGCCACCAACGTCCTCGCCGCGCAGGTCGTCGCCCTCACGAACGTGGCCCTCGATCACACCGAGGTCCTGGGCGAGACGCGCGAGGCGATCGCGGAGGAGAAGCTGGCCGTGGTCGAGCTGGACGCTACCGCCGTGCTAGGCGAGCCCGAGTGGGAGTCACGTGCGCGCGCGCGAGGCGCGAACGCGGTTGTCCATGCCGACGACGTCGGTCGCGCCGCTGCAGAGGCCTTCGTCGAGAGACCGCTCGCCGGCGACGTCGAGATCTCCCTGCCCGGCCGCTTCGACCAGATCGGCGAGGACGTCTTCGCGGGCGCCCACAACCCGGCAGGGGCGGCCTGGCTGCTGGAACGGCTCCCGCGTCGCGACTACGTGGTCGTCGCCTCGATCCTGGCCGACAAGGATGCCGAGGCGATTCTCGCCGTCCTCGCGTTGGCGGGGGGGTCCTTCGTGGCCACGGCCTCGCGCAGCGCCCGCGCGCTCCCTGCGGACGAGCTCGCCCGCCGGGCCGAGCCCTTCTTCGAGCCGGTCGAGGTTGTCCACGATCCCGGCGAGGCGCTCGCCCGAGCCCGCGAGCTCGCAGGCGAGGAAGGAGGGGTGCTGGTAACCGGTTCCCTCTACCTTCTCGCCGACCTCTCCGTCCGCCAACAACGCGTACCATGAGTAAGCTCGGCGAGCGGCTGAGCGTCTTCGCAGTCGCCATGATCGTCGTCGTGACGATCGTCGGCCTTGCGTTCGGCGCCGGTTATCTGGTCGGGAAGCTTCTGCTCTGAAGGAGCGCCGGTGGTGCCAGTAGGGGACAACGGATTGTTCGACTTCTTCAGCGCAGGCACCTGGGCGGTGATCCGCAACCTGTCGATCTTCTTCGTCGGCGTCTTCTGGCTCTCGGTCGCGTTCTGGGTCCTGAAGGACGCACGGCGCCGGATCGAGGATCCCTGGCTCGTGGGGATGGCGACCGTGCTCGGACTCTTTCCACCGTTCGTCGGAGCGCTGATCTACATGCTCTTCCGGCCGCCGGAGTACCTCGACGACGTGCGAGAGCGGGAGCTCGAGATCAAGGCGATGGAGCACCGGCTCTCGAGCCGCGGCGAGCTGCACTGCCCGGTCTGCCGCGCCGAGGTCGAGCCGTCGTTCCTCGTCTGTCCGGTCTGCACGACACGCCTGCGCCAGTCCTGCGGGAGCTGCAAGCAGCCGCTCGAGGCGCTCTGGCAGGTGTGCCCTTACTGCGAGACGCCGGTCGAGCCGGCGGCCGTCGAGCTGGGCAAGACGCAGAGCCTGACGCCCCCGCGGCGCGAGCGCAGCGCCTAGGTCCGCTCAGGCCGTAGACTCCGCCGCCGTGGCGGTGGAGCGGACCCTCGTGCTGGTGAAGCCGGACGCGATGGCGCGCGGGCTCGCCGGCGAGATCCTCGCGCGGTTCGAAGGGCGGGGCCTCGTCGTCCGCGCGGCGCGCCTCGTCCACGTCGACAGCGACCTCGCAGAGCGCCACTACGCGGAGCACGCAGAGAAGCCGTTCTTCGGCGAACTCGTCGAGTTCATCACGTCCGGGCCGACTCTCGCGCTCGTGCTGGAGGGCGAGTCGGCGATCCCGGTCGTTCGGACGACGATGGGCTCGACCAATCCGGCCGACTCGGCGCCCGGGACGATCCGGGGCGACCTCGCGCTGGCGATGCCCGACAACCTCGTGCACGGCTCGGACGCGCCGGAGTCGGCGCGGCGGGAGATCGAGCTCTGGTTCCCGGATGACGCTTAGCGAGGACGCGCTCCGCAACCGCCAAGCCTGGACCAAGACCAACGCGGAGTACACGGACGCCCGAGCGCTCGAGGCGTGGGCGAAGCCGGAGATCGACTGGGGGGTGTTCGGCGTCCCGGAGTCCGAGCTCGGGGTGCTCGGAGACGTCGCCGGCAAAGACGTGATCGAGCTCGGCTGCGGGACGGCGTACTTCTCGGCCTGGCTGGCGCGGCGAGGGGCGCAAGTGACGGGGCTGGACGTCACCCCCGCACAGCTGGAGACGGCCAGGCGGTGTCAGAGCGAGACGGGGATTGAGTTCGCGCTCATCGAGGCGAGCGCGGAGGACGTCCCGCTGCCGGACGCGAGCTTCGACCTTGCCCTGTCGGAGTACGGAGCATCGATCTGGTGCGATCCGCAGCGGTGGATTCCGGAGGCGGCGCGCCTGCTCCGTCCCGGAGGCGAGCTCGTGTTCCTCTGCAACTCACCGCTTTCGATGCTCTGCGCGCCCGACGAAGGACCGGTCGAGGACCGGCTCGTCCGCCCGCAGTTCGACGGCCTCGGGCGGATGGAGTGGCCGGGCGAGGAGGGTGTGGACTTTCACCTCGGACACGGAGACTGGCTCGCGTTGTTGCGGGAGAACGGGTTCGAGGTCGAGGCCCTATACGAGCTGCGCGCCCCAGAAGGCGCGCAGGATCACTCCTACTACGAGTTCGTCCCCGCGGAGTGGGCGCGGAAGTGGCCGGCGGAGGACCTGTGGCACGCCCGTAAGCGGGTGTGAGCGTCCCGCCGGCACCGCCGCTCGTGCTCGCCTCGCGCTCCCCGCAGCGGCGCGCGATCCTGAAGCAGCTCGGCATTCCGTTCGACGTGGTCCTGCCCGAGTACGAGGAGGAGCTCGGCGGATCCGATCCGGCGGGGACGGTGCGCGAGAACGCCCGCGGCAAGGCGCGCTCGGTTGCCGGCGCCGGGGTAGGGCGGCCGGTTCTCGGCGTCGACACGGAGGTGGTTCTGGACGGACGGGTCTTCGGCAAGGCGCGAACGGCTGCGGAGGCGGAGGAGATGCTCGAGGCGCTCGCCGGGCAGACGCACGAGGTGGTCTCCGGCCTGTGCCTGCTCACGCCCGCGTGGGAGGAGGTCGAGCACGACGTCACGCGGGTGTCCTTCCGCGAGCTCGACGCGCGCGACCTGGCGGCCTACGTCGGCATCGGCGAGTGGGAGGGCAGGGCAGGGGCGTATGCCGTCCAGGGCCGTGGAGCCGCCCTCGTCGAGCGGATCGAGGGCGACTACTTGAACGTCGTCGGCCTTCCGGCGGCCCTCCTGGTACGGCTCCTGGCCGCACGTTTCCCGGGCGTCTACGGGTTCGGCTGATCAGGACGTGGCCCGGGGTCTGACCCCGGGCCACGGCTAGAAGAGTCACGGCGGCCGAGGTCGTACTGGTGCGTCCTGC
>Ga0207675_100004403_pt1 | contig 13597 bp, 14 predicted proteins | sample KBSSwiS42_FD_184305 | JGI IMG/M metagenome (GOLD analysis project Ga0207675, IMG submission 184305) | Switchgrass rhizosphere microbial communities from Kellogg Biological Station, Michigan, USA - KBS Switchgrass S4-2 (SPAdes) (version 2) | ecosystem: Host-associated > Plants > Roots >... | reverse complement strand
ATTTAGGTTTGTCTTGCCCTGAAGGGGCTTTGAGACGCAGCCCCTTCGGGGCACAGCAAACGGTCGCGGATAAAGCTAGCCTGATTGCGTCAAGTATCTGATTTCCGTTGAAACGGTTCCTTGACTCCTGAGCGCCCTAACCCCAAGCTTTAGCTTGCTGTTCCGGTGCCGATTTTGAGAAACCGTTGAAACGGTTTCTGAGTACTCGGAGCGTACTATGACCCCAAGCTGAAGCTTGGGGAGAATGAGAGCCATCGTGCACTGCGGCGACTAATCTGATCACAACTCGAGACTTATCAAAAGGCTGGTTAGACTATACGAGCAGCGTCTCTGCGGCCTCACTTGTTATCTTCAAGTTGCAGACAGCAGCCGCCTCGCCACCATCGCGGTCGTTGATTCCATATCTGCCGAATCGAATTCTCATTAAGATTGCCAACCGCCGGCATTCTGACGCAGGTAAACACGTCACCACCTGAATGAATCTCCAGGTTCGTAAGCGCAGAACACAGGGTTCTCGTTTCGTGTGCGGAGTGACTCTGAGTCGCTATACGCAGCCGAAACGGATCGCGAAAATAGAGCGCCATAGCTTCAAGTTGCTGAAGACTATTCGCTATCGGAAGCCCGTCGCGCTTGAGTCTGATCAAGTTTTGAACGACGGCAACCGCGCGCTCGGTGTCTGTCGGCCAGTTGTCACCGTTCTCAAACCAGCGCGCGTCGTCGATCGTGTTGTAGTTTTGTTCTATCGGCTGATAGAAAACGTCGACCCCTGGCTTTCCTGAAGCATAACGGGCGACTTGCTCAACTTCATCAAGGTTCTGTCGCATAACAACCGTCTTCAATCTGATCTTAAATTGGAGACGATCTTCATCTCTCACTCTTTGCAAGGTGGCTAGCGATTCTGCTGTTCTATCAAAAAAATCCTCGTGGCCGCGAATGAGGCTATGCGTGTCGCCTATGCCATCTAACGAAACTGTGATTCGCCACGGGTTGGTTCGAGCCAGTTGCTCAATTCGTTCCTGGTTTTTCCAATAACCATTTGTTAACACTTCGACAACCAACCCTTTGCTGACTGCGGAACGAACGAGATCGATCGTTACGGGGCGCATCAAAGCCTCGCCGCCGCTAAACGTGACTTGGACTGGTCCAAGCCAACTGCGCAATTCGTCAAGCATCGTTTGCCACAGCTCGCGAGTTAATCCTTTTTCGGGACCCCGATTCTTCCAGATGTCACAGTGAATACACCTTGCGTTACAGCGCTCCGTCATTGAGATCGCGATTGAGGTCGGACGGCAATAATCCGCGAAGCGCTCATCTGCGAATGTGCGAAGACGATAATTCACACCGTCGTAAAGACGTTTGTATGTCGTAGCGAAGGCAGCCATTGTTCTGTTTTTAGCGATAGTCGTGATCAGAATCTGGTTCTAGCAAACCAAGATCAGAATCGAAAGCAATCATTTAGCCACTCGAAAAAAGCGCTAATACTTAAGTGTTTGACCTGAGTCGCCACACGTAAGTGCGGAATACCTCGCGGGACTTGCCCTATTGAAACGGATATATCCACTCAGGCAATCAATTGCGGATTCTCACCCAGATGGTAATTGAACTGCGGAAATTTCCTCAGTCGTGGTCCAGTTATGATTTAATTCTCCAGAAAACAAAGAAAAACTTCTAGTGGCATAAACGTCGCAATGCATTTGGCGGAAGTTGTTTGAGAAGGGATGGAGTGGATGCAGAACGCAGCCGATCTAAAAGCGAACCTTCGAGCGGAACCCCTGAATCTCCCGAAGCCCAAAATTAGAAAAGCTTCGGGATTCGGTGTATCCGGACTCAGCAGAGTGAGCGCCCGCGGCTCAGTGTTGTTCAGCGAGGGCACCCCTTCGCAGGGTGTTTACCTGCTTCGTTCCGGAAGCGCCAAGTTATCGATTTCGTCCGAGCAAGGCAGGGTTGTAATCCTCAGGGTAGCCTTACCAGGTGACCTGTTAGGGGTCAGCGCAGTGTTAAGCGGAGCGCCTTATGAGGCGACCGCGGAAACTCTTGAACCTTGTCGAGTCGACTTCATCACACGAGATGAATTCATTTTGTTGGCCGACAGTAACAAAGATTTCAGTGACGATGTGTTCCACGCGATCAAACAAGAACTAACTGAACTCCTGGAACGAACCAGACTGCTTTTGTTATCGGAGACGGCAGCCGAGAAGTTGGCCCGCCTGCTACTGAAGTGGGCCGATGAAGATGGGAACGTCGTGGCGGACGGAACACGAGTGAATATTAACTTCACTCATGAAGAAGTTGCTCAAATGATTTGCACTTCGCGTGAGACCGTCACTCGTCTATTCGGAGAATTTAGTAGGCGAGGATTAATAGAGTTCGACGGTAATACGATGCTCCTGAGGGATGGCTTGGCTCTTACGAAAGTTTGTCTAAAAATGAAATAGCCCAACTTTGCGTGGGTGTCGCTTATGCGAAAATTTCCTAATCGATGAAAAGGTCCAGCAATGATAAAAACAATTGAAAGATTACTTCTTGCCACAATGTTGTTAGCAGCTTTTGTTGCGCTGAGCTTAAGTTCCGCTGGCGCTCGCTCACAGGATCAATTCGACGCGGCAGGCACCTACAAAGCAAAGTGCGTCGCATGTCATGGCCCAAAGGCTGAGAAGAAATTTGATTGCGCGAAGGCTGATGATGAACACACTCAGACCATCCTCAAGGGCAAAAAGATGGAGAAGCCCCCTAACATGCCCGGTTTCGAAGAGAAGGGGATCAACGCGGACCAGGCGAAGGCACTCCTTGAATACATGAAGTCCCTGAAGACTTAGTGGGCCGGTTGGAAATCATTTTTCAAGTAATCTACCGCAAACCTCTTTGCTTTGCGGTAGATTGCCTGGGTTGAAAGGGGCCTGTGAGCGAAGCGATCGAACTGATCTCCAAGACTCCACGTCTCGTTCACAACTACACGAGCCTCATTGGCTCGCCGATAGTTTTGGCTTGTCTTGCCAGCATCTTCTGTTTCTCAATCAAGCCACAGGACTCGAAGCACCCGCTACTGCCATCCCCGGAAATGACGGATCCATTTTGCGGAGACTACGGTGAGGTAGGATCATTGTCATTCTGGATATAATCAACGAGAAACTTTCACTTGACTGGAGTGTGTAGGGCTGAAAGATCACAAAGACAAAATCCTGGTTGTTGACGACGAAAAGATGATTCGTTGGTCACTAGGCGAGGCTTTGCGTGGTTGGGGATACGAGCCCGTACAAGCAGATACCGCCGGCGCCGGATTGGCTGCCTTTGATGCTGACCAACCGGCGGCGATCCTTCTCGATATTAATTTACCCGACGGCTCCGGTCTCGAGGTCTTGCGCCAGATTCGGCATCGTCAGCCGGATGCAATTGTCATCATGATTACTGCGAACGTGCTTGTTGACGAGACGATCGCTGCATTACGAGGTGGTGCGTACGACTTTATCGGTAAACCGATCAATCTCGAAGAGCTCCAGGTTGCGATTCGCAATGGGATCGAGGCGAATCGTTTACGTCGTGAAGTAAACACATATCGACGCGAGCGCGCACTGGAGTTCAATTTCAGTCAGATCATTGGCGAGTCGCCGGCAATGCGCGAGATGTTAATGCTCGCTCACAAAGTAGCCGAGAGCGAAGTGTCGTCCGTTTTATTGCAAGGTGAATCAGGGACTGGAAAGGACCTGGTGGCGAAGGCGATTCATTACCACTCAAGTCGTAGTGCTCACCCGTTCATCGCGATTAATTGCGCGGCGTTACCAGGCACTCTGATTGAGAGTGAATTGTTTGGTTACGAGAAAGGCGCATTCACAGATGCGAAAGCGCGCAAGGAAGGACTGTTTGAGCAAGCGGAAGCTGGTACCTTATTTCTCGACGAGATTGGTGAGTTAGAACTGAGCCTGCAAGCCAAACTGTTGCGTGTTCTTGAAGAAGGAGCATTCCGTCGTGTGGGTGGGTTAAAAGATCTCCCACTTGATGTTCGGGTTATTGCTGCGTCGAATCGTGATCTGAAAACCGAGGGTGAAGCAGGTCGCTTTCGTGCGGATTTATTCTATCGCCTGTCAGTAATACAAATTGATATTCCGCCTTTGCGAGAACGCGGCGACGATATAAGAGTGTTGGCTGAGTACTACATTACGAGTTTCAAAGAGCGCTTACGAAAGAGCGTCGACCGGATCGCTCCGGAAGCTCTGAATGCATTTGCTCGTTATCACTGGCCGGGGAATGTTCGTGAATTGCGAAATGTTATCGAGCGCGCAATTATTCTCGAAGATGGCGACGAGATAACTCTGAAGTACTTGCCACGCGGGTTGACTGGGGACAAGCGAGTTGGAGTTGAGTTGCTAGATACAAAGTCGGACGCCGGAGTTAACCTGCCGGTTGAGGGCCTATCTCTCGATAACGTTGAGATGTCGCTGGTGCGCCAGGCGCTCGAACGCAGCGGTGGCAACCAAACAAAGGCCGCTGAACTGTTGGATATCTCGCGTGACCAGCTGCGCTACCGAATGAAAAAACTGGAAGAAATGTCCGATAAGCTTTAGCTTGTCGTTGACTCTACTCTGCGTCTCCTCTGCGTTCTCGGCGTCTCTGCGGTTAGTGTCTTCAATCTATTTTTAACGCCGAGACGCCGAGAACGCAGAGATTACGCAGAGAATAACCAAGTAGCACACGCGACAAGCTAAAGGATATCGGACACGTCGCGGCGGAATCCCCAATGGAAGGCATCGACAAGTTAAATCTTAGCCGATCACCTGACGCCCTTGAGCGCTCGCTGAAAGAGCTTGCCGATATCAAGTTTGCGCTCGACCAATCGACGATAGTCGCCATCACCGATCAGCGCGGAATTATCAACTTCGTCAACGATCAATTCTGTCGGATTTCCAAATACTCACGCGATGAACTCATTGGCCAGGATCATCGAATCATCAACTCGGGCTTTCATCCCAAGGACTTCATCCGCGACTTGTGGACAACCATCGCGAGTGGAAAAGTCTGGAAGGGTGAACTGCGAAACCGAGCCAAAGACCAAAGCATCTACTGGGTCGACACGACCATCGTTCCATTCCTCAACCCCGATGGAAGACCATATCAGTACGTCGCAATCCGCCACGACATAACACAGCGCAAGTTGGCTGAGGCACAGGTTCTGGAACAAGCAGTCCAGCTTCAACGTGCCGCACAGCTTTCATTTGTTCGCGAGCTCGCAGCCGGACTCGCACACGAAATCAAGAATCCTCTTGCGGGCATTCAAGGTGTTGTCGACATCCTAATTCGACGAAGAGATAAGAACGATCCCGAGCGTGAAGCACTCGAAGGTATGCGTCACGAAGTTACAAGGATCGATAACACCGTGCGCCTTCTACTGGACCGTGCCCGACCACGACTCGTCTCCTTGCGTGAAACTTCGCTGCGGGAGCTAGTCGCCCGTTCTGTAAATCTCGCTCGAGCACAGGTGACGAATGCAATCGGAAGTGAGAAACAGGTAAAGATTGATTTCGAAGCCCCTGAAGATCCGGTAATGATATCGATCGATCCAGGCCAAATTGAAGATGCTGTGCTCAATCTCATCATCAACGCCATCGAGGCTGTCGACGTCGACGGGCAGGTCACCATTCGGCTATCAACACCTCAAGACGACGCGGAAGAGATCGCTATCGAAGTCTCAGATAACGGCACAGGAATCAGCGAACCTGACCTGTCGAAGGTCTTCGATCCGTTCTTCACCACCCGACAAAGCGGTACGGGGCTGGGACTCCCATCGGTGCGTCGTATTGCCCGGCTGCATGGAGGCGGTGTTGACGTAAAGTCATCTCCTGGCCAGGGTTCTGTTTTTACTATTCGCCTGCCGCTAATTCGGTCGATTTAGGTTCGGGTGTGCAACGCCACGCAATAGACTGCGCCAAAGCGCGCAATTCCCAGCACAATTACTTCTGAATCCTAAGAAAACTCCACGGCATACTCATTGCCCCAAGTAGCTATTGGAGGAATGACTATGGCCCGAGCTATAACGGATGTAGACGCTCTCGAAGTAATTCGAGCCGGCCATACTGGACGGCTCGGTTGCATTGACAACAACGAACCGTACGTTGTCCCGATCAATTACTTATTAGACGACGGGGCGATCTACAGCCATTCGCTGCCCGGCAAGAAAACAAACGCCATGCGGGCGCACCGGCGAGTCTGCGTACAAGTGGATGACGTCGAAGGTGATTTTGGCTGGCGTAGCGCTATTGCGTTTGGAGATTTCGAGGAAATTGACCAGGAATATGAACGCCAGGTCTTCCTCACGAAGTTACTCTCCATATTTCCGAAACTAACACCGGTTGAGTCAACGATGGCTCATGACGCCGCGGCACCCGACAGCATCGTCTTCCGAATCGTCATCGATCGAGTCACTGGTGTCGAAGAAGAATAAGTTGGCACCACCTGGAGTGTTAGGAGGCACCATGAAAGTAAAAGATTTGATGACGTCTGAAGTAACAAGTTGTGACTTAAACGCGAGTCTTGCCGACGCGGCGAAGGCCATGTGGGATCACGATTGTGGCGTATTACCAGTTCTCAAAGACGGAAAAGAACTCGTCGGTGTGATTACAGATCGCGACATTTGCATGGCATCTGCAATGAGAGATATCAACCCTTCTCAGATTTCGGTTGAAGAATCTATCACCGGTGAAGTCTTTTCAACGACGTCCGACACCGACCTGCAGAAAGCACTGGATAAGATGGGACAGCACCAGGTTCATCGTCTGCCCGTGGTCGATTCGCAAGGTCAACTCATCGGAATCTTGTCGATGAATAATGTAACGCAATGCTTCGATAGAAAAGGAATGGATCTCACACCAAAGAAGATAGTGGAGGCCTTTAAGTCGATTGGCACTCAACGGCAATTGCCAGAGAAAAACGAACAAGCAATCAGCGCAACGGTGTGAACGCTAAACACCGGAGGGTCGGAATTGAACATGCTCAAAATGAAAGCCACGGTCTTTCGTGGTAAGAACGATATCCGCGTCGAAGAAGTTGAACGACCTCGTGCTGGTGTGGGTGACGCGGTAATTCGCGTCACCCTCACGACGATTTGCGGGACGGATCTGCACATCTTGCGCGGCGAATACGAGGTCAAACCGGGCCTCGTCATTGGTCATGAACCAGTGGGCGTGATTGAGGAGTTGGGGGCAGGTGTTACAGGTTACGAAGTTGGTGAACGAGTCCTCGTGGGAGCGATCACGCCCTGTGGCCAGTGTCGCGCATGTCTATCCGGTCACCTTTCGCAATGCGGACACGGTGAAGGCTACGAGGCGATCGGTGGGTGGCGCTTTGGCAACACCATCAACGGCGCTCAGGCTGAATATTTATTAGTGCCTAACGCTCAAGCGAACCTCGCCAAGATTCCCGATGAGTTGTCAGACGAGCAAGTGGTATTGCTGGCTGACATTGCGTCGACAGGTTTCAGCGGCGCTGAGTCAGGCAACATTCGCATCGGCGATGCGGTCGTAGTCTTTGCACAAGGGCCGATAGGTCTTTGTGCCACCGCGGGGGCAAAGTTGATGGGCGCTACGCTGATCATCGGCGTCGATGGCGACGACCATCGGTTAGCAATGGCAAAGCGCATGGGCGCTGATGTAACACTCGATTACCGCACTACTGACGTGGTTGAGGAAGTTCGTAAGTTGACCGGCGGTGGGGCTGATGTGGCCATCGAAGCACTAGGAACACAGCAGACTTTTGAATCAGCATTACGCTGCCTGAGGCCAGGGGGAACTCTTTCGAGTCTCGGAGTCTATTCAGGAAAACTACAAATACCGTACGAATCCTTTGCCGCAGGACTCGGAGATCATCGCATCGTCACGTCGTTGTGTCCCGGCGGCAAGGAACGCATGCGTCGGTTGATGGAAGTAGTGCGAAGTCGACGAGTTGATCTGACACCTTTGCTAACTCACACCTTTCCGCTTGAGAAGATAACTAGCGCGTACGAACTCTTTGGTGAACGGCTGGACGGCGTCTTGAAGGTAGCAATCAAGCCTTAGCGGCACTTGGGAGGAGTCCTAATCTTAGTTGTTTAGTAAAAAGGGAAACAAGAGGACGATCCACTAAATCACACTAAACAACACCAACGTATTCTTGGTGACATTACGTTTCGTGTTGTTTCGTGTGATTTGGTGGATCGTTCTTTCGTCTACCAACACTACGGGACACCAAAAAACTTTGATTAGGACACCACTTGCGAAAATTTGTCATCAGGTCAGTAGTGAATGTGGGGACGCTCTCATTCTCCGTACTGTGACCCCAGGCTGAAGCTTGGGGAGAATGAGAGTTTTGCAAGAGGCTCATTAGTCTGCCCCAACTTAACATCCGATCCGTTTGAGCAAACTCGCCCATGATTGTGGAAAAGCCCGCACGCCTCACTCACTTTTCACCAGAAACGACCTAAACATAGCTCCAGTTCGGCGGCACAATCGTTGCTCCAGTCAAAAGCGGAGGCGGGGCTCAACCCTGATTAAGCCAATGAAGATCGAGCGAATACTTTGTCCAACCAATCTTTCACCCGAGTCAGACGCGGCGTTGGAATACGCGATAGCAGTGGCGCGGACTTATTCCGCCGAGCTGGTGCTGTTGCATTGCAGTGGTATGGGAAATGGCACCACGCGCACGGACGATTACGATTCATCCGCGCGCGCCATTGAAGCTGCGCTGATGAAGCATTGTGGTCCGCGAGGTTTGGCCGGTTTGGAATGGCGCAGCCTGGTAGTTGAATGCAACGACGTTGGTCAGACTATTTCCGATGAGGCCGCGAGCTATGGCGTTGACCTCATTGTGATGCGATCGCGACGCCGGCCCCATCGCGCAGCTCTACTCGGTTCAACGGCCGAATCAGTCTCCCGCACAGCACCTTGTCCCGTGTTGGTGATGCATGCAGACGAACGTGAATGGGTGAGTTCCGCTGATACGCCGATTGATCTTAAACGTGTGCTCGTAGCCTACGACTTTTCTGATCATTCAGAGTTGGCCCTTAACTACGGGCTGTCGTTAGCCCAAGAGTACCAGGCGGAGCTTCACCTCCTTCATGTGTTGCCACCCTTCTCCGTTGGCGACTCGGAGATCTCCTGGTATCCGCTCGGTCGCGAAGGGGCTTATCACAAAGCCGCGCATCGACTGCAAAGAGCCGTGCCTTCCGAAGCACATCTGTGGTGTGACATCACACATTCAATCCGGGAAGGACACCCCTATCGCGAAATTCTCAGCTACGCAGAGAAGAACGAGATCGACTTGATTTGTCTCGGAGCCCACGGAGCAGGCTTTGGAATGCAAGCGTTGTTTGGTTCTAACGTTGATCGAGTTCTGCGGCAGGCGCCCTGTCCCGTTTTGGTTACTCGACCATTAAGACCATCCACGTTGCGAGTGAACTCAATACGAGAGAGGGTGTCAGTGGCGGTGTAGGTGGAAATGTTTTGCGTTGGAGCGCGCGGAGGAAGCGCGGAGGATAAACTTCAAACTAAACACGACCAAAAACCGAGAGGTAGCGCAATGGCAAGGATCCTTGTTGTAGGTGGAGGTTTTGGGGGCATCGTGGCGGCTGAATCACTTTCCAAGAAGCTCGGCAATGGGCACGAGATCACACTGGTATCACGCAGCAACAAGTTTGTTTTCTATCCAGCACTGGTTCGACTCGCATTCGGTCGGGCCACACCGGAAGATATTGAGTTCGACGTTCGTGAAGCGATGGCTGACCGTCGCATCAGTTTTATCCAAGGCGAGATTGCGCGAATCCATCCTGCAGACAAACAAGTGACAATCGCTCACGGCGACCTTGTGGGCGACATGTCATATGACTATCTCGTTTTGGCGCTTGGCAGAAGGCTCAAGACAGAGCGCATCAGCGGATTCTTCGAACACGCTCATCATCTCCTCGACGTTGAGAGTGCGGAAAGCTTTGGTCTGGCTGTAAACGACTTCAAAGGTGGCCACGTGGTGATTGGCCATTGTCCCGACGCTCGTCTTCCGGTTCCTGTTTTCGAAACGGCATTTGCGTTAGCGCGTCGGTTGGAAGAGGAGGAACGGAGGGACCAGAGCACTATCACTATAGTAAGCAATGAGAAACTGGATGAGATGTTTGGTAGCGTTGCGATATCAGAGTCTTTGACCAACGCAATGGAGACTCACGGGATTGAGTTTGTGCATGACTTTTCTATTTCGAGGGTCACACCCAACGCCTTGTTTGCTACTGATGGCCGTAGCATGAGCTACGATCTAAACATGATCGTCCCACCGTTTGGTGGTCCCGGTGCCTTGATGGGCACTCTCTTAACCGATCGCGAGGGATACGTGATGGTTGATAAAACGATGCGGGCGATTGCAGATGAGTACATCTATGCCGTCGGTGATTGTGCGAACTTCCCGGGTCCAAAAATGGGACACATGGCCATAGGACAGGCCGGCGTTGCTAGTGACAATCTTGGGGCCAGGGTTCTCGGAAAACCGTGCTCAGTAACCTACAACCACGAAATGATGTTGGTCATCGATGAGGGTGGCAAAGAGTCTGTTTATGTGGAAAAGGATTTAGGTGCCGAGGAACCGGCTGATATTTATCAGAGTCGATTCTGGGGCTGGGCGAAACGCAAGCAGGAGCAATACTGGAAGGCTAGATATGCTTGAATTCGAAAGTCTGCCTGTGTACCTGTCGCTAGTTCAAATACTCATCCGGCGCGCTTGAAGTATTGGACGTCGCGTTCATGCTTTTCAGCGGCTGCCCGCGAATCAAACGTTCCGAGATTCTTTCGTTTACCTGTCTTGGGATCTTTCTTGCTGGAGTAGAGCCTGTATTTGCCCGACTTGAGTTTTCTAATCATCTTTACCCCCGTGGATCGAATGAGTGGGCTAGTTTCGGAGAAAGGTGCCGAGTTTTTGTTGAGAATTTCTTCAGATTGAGTCGCGGTGCGGAAGGACAATTATCGCCGAGCGGCTGCGTGCTTCTATCCAAAAGGTTTTGCTTCCCTCCGGTTCTCTGCATCTCAGAGCCTTCTGCGTTTTATGTAGCTCAAGAGAACACAGAGAGACTTCATTAGAAGCCACGCTGATTTCACATATCCACTTTCCTGCCGACGGGTGTAACATACACCCCACATCGACATTCCAAAGGTTAACCAATCCCGGCAGTGCAGAGCGATCCCCCAAATCGCGGACGCGAAGAACTACTCGTCAAAGGAATCTACCATGAATGCAATTACCCAAATGATTACGCAGCAACTGGCTGGCAACGCGGTCAACACAATTGCCCAGCGCTTGGGTGTCAGCGAAGCGACTGCAAACGGGGCAGTCCAAATCGCGGTTCCTTTGCTGGTGGCAGCGTTGGCTCGAAACGCAGCTCAGCCGCAAGGAGCGCAGGACCTTCACCAGGCAATTAATAAAGATCACGATGGCAGCATCTTCGACAACTTGATGGGTCATCTCGCAAATCCTGACAGCGGAAACGGCGCCGGGATACTTGCGCACGTTTTTGCCGATCAACAATCTTCAATTCAGGGAAACCTGGCGCAGGCTACAGGAATGGATCAAAGCGCCGCCGGAGGGTTGTTGGAAACATTGGCGCCGCTCGTGATGGGTGCGGTGGGCCAAACTCAGCAACAAAACGGGCTCGACGCTTCCGGTCTCTCGGCAATGCTAAACGGCCAACAGCAGGAAGCACAAAGCAATGCTCCCGACGTAATGGGAATGCTTGGTTCAATGTTGGATCAAAACAAGGATGGGAACGCGATCGATGATCTTCAACGACTCGCCGCGAATTTCTTTAAGTGAGTCGTCTGATTGTTCTTTTTCAAATTTGAGGAGGAGACAGAAATGTTCAGCTTCATTTGGTTGCTTGTCATTGGTCTTGTGGCGGGTCTACTGGCGCGATTGCTCATGCCGGGTAAAGACGCAATGGGCTTGCTAGCGACGCTCGTACTTGGAGTCGTTGGCTCGGTCCTGGGCGGTGTGATCAGTTGGGCGATTTGGGGCGCATCGTCAGGGAACACTATTCATCCGTCGGGACTGATAATGTCAATCGTCGGAGCTTTCCTGGTATTGCTGCTCTGGCGGATGGTGAAGGGTCGCTCTACGGTTTAGCTTCCAAGGCGAAGTGCTAAGGGCAAGGCTGTGACGCGAAGCGCGAACTAAGACTTTTTTGCGCTTCGCACCTTAATCTTTTGCGCTTTGCTTCATCCACGTTTTGCATCATTCGTGGTCATGTTGCAAGATAACCAACAACCAGCATGACTACCGTACTCCCTGCCGAAATCATCGACTCTGTAAAACGCGCGCTCGAGGAAGACATCGGAAACGGCGATGCGACGACTAACAGCATCGTACCCGATGACGCAGTTCTTCATGGACAGATCATCGCGAAGCAGGATGGCGTGATTGCTGGTCTTGAGATTGCGAAGGCCGTTTTCCACGAACTCAACCGCGAAGTGATCTTCGATGAGGCGGTGGCAGATGGCGACCGCGTGACCAGGCGAATGTTGATCTCAGAAGTTAAAGGATCTGCACGCGCGCTACTAACGGGAGAACGAGCGGCGCTAAACTTTCTTGGTCGTATGTCTGGCATCGCAACGTTGACGCGGCAGTTTGTCGATGCGGTTGCGGGCACCAACGCAAAGATTCTCGACACTCGCAAAACGGCTCCGGGCTTAAGAACGCTCGACAAGTTGGCAGTCAAACTTGGAGGCGGTGAGAATCATCGAACAGGTTTGTTCGACATGATCTTAATAAAGGACAACCACATCGACTTCGCAGGTTCTATTACAGCTGCAGTCGAGCGGGCGCGCTCTGCAGGTACGAACTTGGAAATTGAGGTGGAGACTCGGACCTTGAACGATGTTCAAGAGGCGCTGGGCCTTGGCGTAACGAGAATCTTGCTCGACAACATGACTCCAGAAACGATGAAGCAAGCTGTCGAGCTTAGTGGTGGTCGCGCAAAACTTGAGGCGTCAGGCAACGTCACACTGGAGAATGTTGTCGAAGTTGCTCGCACCGGTGTGGACTACATTTCGGTAGGTGCGTTAACGCACTCGGCGAAGGTGTTTGATGTAAGTTTGGAATGGGTGAGTTGATGTCCGATAAGCGTCTGTCTTGTCGTCGTGATCCGGTAGTGATCCCTGGCAGCACAGGCACCGCGATTCGATTCACGACGACAAGCTAAGCATATCGGACAAGCATATCGGACAATTGGATTGAAACATGATTACTGAAACTACTACTGAAGGCATGTATGAAAAGCTCAGCGGGCTCCTATCTACCACGGTGCCCGACTTCGAGCTGCGTATCAAGGCTGAGCTTGCGGTCGAGATCAACCGTTTGAAAGAAGAGAAAAACGCGGTCATCCTTGGTCACAATTACATGGAACCGGCGCTCTTCTATTCAATTACCGATTACAAGGGCGACTCGCTGGAACTGAGTCGGAAAGCAGCGCAAAGCAACAAGGACATCATTGTCTTCTGCGGCGTCAAGTTCATGGCTGAGACTGCGAAGATATTGAATCCAACCAGGAAAGTTCTGGTCCCGTCGTTGAAGGCCGGCTGTTCGTTGGCCGCAAGTATTACTGCCG
>Ga0207675_100004400_pt1 | contig 13605 bp, 13 predicted proteins | sample KBSSwiS42_FD_184305 | JGI IMG/M metagenome (GOLD analysis project Ga0207675, IMG submission 184305) | Switchgrass rhizosphere microbial communities from Kellogg Biological Station, Michigan, USA - KBS Switchgrass S4-2 (SPAdes) (version 2) | ecosystem: Host-associated > Plants > Roots >... | reverse complement strand
GTGCAGCGCGGCAAGTTCGTGCGCGAGCAGCTATTGTGCAAGCCCCTACCTCCTCCGCCGCCGGACGTGGACACGACTCCGCCCGATCCCGATCCCAGCGCCACCACGCGTGAACGCTTCAAGCAGCACAGCGCCGACCAGCGCTGTGCCACCTGTCATCGACTGCTCGAAGGCGTCGGCTTCGGACTCGAAGAATACGACCAGCTCGGGCGCTATCGGACGCAGGAATACGGTCTCCTGGTGGACGCTTCCGGTAACCTACTGGACAGCGGCGACAGCTCCGTGGACGGCACATTCAACGGCGCGCAGGAGCTGGCTGCCAAGCTCGCGAGCAGCACTCAGGTCTCGGCGTGCCTGGCCACCCAGTGGTTTCGCTACGGCATGGGCCGCGGCGAACAGCTGGAGGACGTCTGCAGTCTGCAGCAGATCAAAGACGATTTCTCGGCCACCGGCGGCGATTTCCGCGAGCTCTTGGTTTCGCTGGCGACCAGCAATGCGTTCCGCTTCCGGGCCATCGGCGAGCAGGACCTGTAATTCCAGGTCGCCGTCTCGTCAGACGTGTCCGAGGCCGCCGGATGTCGTTGACCGGAGTGTCGCCCGCGAAATGCCTGCCACGCCTGCGGCGCTGTCGTTGACGCCGCGCCCTCGAACCTTGGGATCACCCGCCAGGCCATGCCAGTCCTCGTGACCCGCAAAGCTCCCGCGTCCGCGGCGCTACCGTCGCGTCAGGTGCGCGCGATCGCCCAGCGCATGCTCACCTTCCTGTCGCGCGGCAGCGTCGAGCTCAGCATCCTGCTGACCGACGATGCTTACATGCGGGTCTTGAATCGCGACCATCGCGGCAAGGATCGGCCAACAGACGTGCTGGCGTTCCCCCAGGAGCCTGACGCCGAAGCAGGGACAGAGCTCCCGCCCTCCACTCCGGGCCAGTTGCTCGGCGACGTGGTGATCTCGCTCGATACCGCCGAACGCCAGGCGCGCAGCCGCCGGCGCGCCCTGATCGACGAAGTCAGCTTTTTATTGGCGCACGGGATTCTGCACCTGGTCGGCTACGACCACCAGGACGACGCCGAAGAGGCGCGCATGAACGCCATGACCAAGCGCTTGCTCCGCGCCACTCGCCGCTAGCCCTGTCTCGAAGCCAGCAGCGATCCCCCCGGAAGCGCGTTTTTGGCCGGTCGGGAGCGTTCGCGAGCGCGGCGGCGGACGCCTCGCACGCGCGTCACGACGCCGCCGGCAATGATTTGTCACTCGGGCACGACCCGGGCCCCGAGTCTCTCAACTCGCTAACCGAACGCCTCTCGAATGCTTCCGCCACACATCTCGCGATCTGCCCCGATCGGCGACAAGAGCCATTTTTCCGCCCTCTGGTCAGCTCCCGAGACGTGCATCGAACGTGTCGCGTCCAGCGCATCAATGGAGCGTTTCCGAGCACTTAGCAAAGCCGCTCGAGGTGTCAGTCGAGCACGAGACACGGTCGCTCTTGGTGTATCCACGTGTGTGTGCGCGAACGAGAAATCACGTTTGCCGGAGAAAACCGCTGTTTTTTGCTTGAAAGGGCTGGGTGCCCCTGTTACTCGTCGCGAGCCTGTCTTGCGGATTTTGCCTCGTTCGGTATGTCAGACTTCCAAGTCGCTCACGGAGTTGTCGGAGGGACGTCGTCGTCGGCAGGGATTTTGACGGCACTCCCTGCGCTTTTTTTGCGGGGACACCCCGCACCCCAGCGATGCCTCTACAGCAACGCTCGCTAGCGCCTCTGTCTGGTAGACCAATGCGGCAAGAACTGAGGAGCGGGATCTAGAGACGGTTTCATCAAGGGATATCACGCGGGCGTTCCATCGCACCGAGCGCACCGTGTGGACGAGAGCGGTTTGTAACGCGCAGGAGGTAGTGCATGGCTGGCAAGAGACTCACCAAGGCCCAGGTCATCGCGGAAATCAGTGACGCGACGGAGCTCGACAAGAAGAGCGTCGGTCGTGTTTTCGATACGCTGTCCGACATCATTCGCAAGCAACTCGCGGGGCGTGGTGCCCCGGGGGAATTCGTAGTGCCGGGTCTGGTCAAGCTTCGCGTCGTGAAGAAGCCAGCGACCAAGGAACGTCAGGGCATCAACCCCTTCACCAAGGAACCCATCACGATTCCGGCGAAGCCCGCGAGCAAGAAGGTGCGTGCAACCGCCCTGAAAGCGCTCAAGGATCTCGTCCAGTAACGGTTCGCTGAAACGCGAGGGCCCTCGAACGCTGAAACCGTCGGGGGCCTTCGGTTTTTTGTGCGAAATATCCGGGCCCGCGCCGTTTGTGCCGCGCCGCTGGCGCGCGGGCGCTCACCAGTACAGCGAAACGCCAGCGCGAAACACGCCGCCGCCGGACGTATTCGAGAGGTTGCCGGAGCCGTCGCTAAACTCCGGTTCACGCGACGCTCGCGAGTCCGTGCGACCGCGAACGAAGCCCACGGCGTCCACGTTGAGCGACACGCGCTCGCTGATCGCGAAGTCGAGCCCCAGCCCGGCATGCGCGCCGATGTAGCTCCAATCCTGGTCTTCTCCCGCTACGTCTACCTGCGCGGCGCTGGCATGCAACCCAGCCAGCACATACGTACGGATGGCCCGATCGGGATTCAGAAACCAGAGCGCGCTGATCGAGAGCGACGTCTCACTGCGGTCGTAGCCGTTGTAGTCGGTGCCAGCGAACGAATCGACGCCGAGGTCGAGAGCCACGCTCGGCCGCAGAGCGTAGCGCAAGCTGATGCCGAGCCCACCAAGACCCGTGTCGCGGTGGTGCTGACCCGAACCGAGCGCCATGCCCTCCAGCCGTAGACTCACACTCCAGGGCGAGAGTGCTTCGTCTCCCTCGCCTTGCCAGCCACCGTCTGGCACCCCAGTCGTCAGGTCCATTTTGCCGGGGAGCATGCCCGGTGGCGGCGGCTGTGCGGGCGCACCAGGGCTCGTCGGGGCGGGTCGCGCCTCGGGGGCCTCCGCAGGCAGCTCGGGCTGAGGCGCCAGCTCCGGCGCCCGTCCTCGGTCCTCCCCGTCATCACAGAACCAATCCTCCGGCGAGCAGTCGGCGGGTGCGTCCTGCGCCACGGCCGCGCGCGAACCTGCCACGGTGGCCGCGACGGCACAGACGGCGAACGCAATCCCCGGGCGGCGCAGTTTCACGACGGTGCAGCGTAGCAAGCCCACTCTCGAGTGCTAGTGTCGCGTCTCACGAGTCGCAATCGTGGCCCGGCGCGGGCCGGTTCACGCGTCGTCGCAGATCCCCGCGCGGTCCGCCGGGTAGGCCAAAAAGCCAACGGAAAGCCGTGCGGGAGTTTTATTTCCGGCGCCAAACGCGCTAATCCATCTGTGGTGACCGCCGACGAACAAGCCGCTCTGGTCCAGATCGGCCAGACCTATCTCTACCCCAACTATCGTCAACCCCCGCTCGTGCTGGTGCGCGGCCAGGGGCGGCGTGTCTGGGACGCCACGGGCAAGAGCTATCTCGATCTCTACGCGGGCATCGCCGTCACGGCGCTCGGGCACTCGCACCCGGACGTGGTGCGGGCCATCCGCGAACAAGCCGAGCGGCTGGGCCACGTTGCGAACTATTTCTACAACGAGCCCAACGTGCTGCTCGCTCGCGACCTGTGTCAGCGCACCGGGTTCGCGCGGGCCTTCTTCTGCAACTCGGGCACCGAAGCCATCGAGGCCCTGCTGAAGCTGGCGCGCCGCCACTTCCACGCTCAGGGTCAGACCAATCGTTACCACGTCATCGCATTCGACCGCTCCTTCCACGGTCGCACCATGGGCGCTCTGGCGGCCACGGGCCAGGCTGGCTACCGCGAGGGCTTCGGGCCTCTCGCCGGCGTCATCCACGTCCCGTTCGGCGATCTCGCCGCCGTAGCGGCGCGCCTGGATGAGAGCGTGGCGGGCGTGCTGGTCGAGCCCGTGCAGGGTGAAGGCGGCGTGCTGCCCGCGCCGCGCGGGTTTCTCGAGCAACTGCGCAGTCTGACGGCGGCGCGCGGCGCCCTGCTCCTGGCAGACGAGATTCAAACGGGCGTGGGGCGCACGGGGCGCTTTTTGGGCTTCGAGCACTCGGACGTGAAACCCGATGCCATCGCCATGGCGAAGGGCCTGGGAGGCGGTTTTCCGATCGGCGCCATGCTGTGCCAGAAGCACCTCGAAGGCGCGCTGCCGCCCGGCAGTCATGGCAGCACCTTTGGCGGCAATCCGCTGGCGTCGGCAGTGGCTCGCGCCGTGCTCGCCCGCATCGATGCCGATGGGCTCGTGGAAAAAGCGCGGCTCAATGGCGAGTACCTGGGCGGGCGCCTCGCGGAGCTCGTACAACGTCACCCGAAGAGCACCGAGAGCAGCCGCGGTCTGGGCCTGCTGCAGGCGCTCGTGCTCAAGCCGGGAATCGACGCGCGCCGGTTGCTGGATCTGCTGCGCGAGGGCGGCGTGCTGCTGACGGTGGCGGGGGGTTGCGCATTGCGCTTCTCGCCTGCGCTCAACATCGAACGCTCCGAGATCGACGAGGGGATCAGCTGCGTCGACGGCGTGCTCTCCGCGTTCGATCGCGACCTCTGACCCATCAACCCTCACGCATCGACGCCCCACCCCTCACGCATTGGTTGGACAGCATGGTCCGTCACTTCACGGAACTATCGGATCTCGGCACGGAGGGCCTCCTCGGGGTGCTCGACGCCGCAGACCGCTGGCAGGCAGGGCGTGGTGCGCCGGACGCGCCACGGCCGCTGGCCGGCAAGTCGGTGGCGTTGGTCTTTGAAAAGGCTTCCACGCGGACGCGCCTTTCTCTGGAAGTGGCCGTTGTGGAGATGGGAGGCCACCCGATCGTGATCTCGACGGAGGGCTCGCAGCTCGGCCGAGGAGAACCCATTGCAGACACCGCCCGCGTGCTGTCACGCATGGTGCACGCCATCACCATCCGAACCTTCGAGCACGCGCGCCTGCTCGAGCTCGCACGGGAGAGCCGCGTGCCCGTGCTCAACGCGCTGACCGATCAGAGCCATCCGATGCAGTTGCTGGCCGATCTACAGGTCGTACGTCGGGTGAAATCTCGGCTGAAAGATCTCGCGTACGCCTGGATCGGCGATGGCAACAACATGGCCAATTCATGGATCGAGGCCGCCGGTCTGCTCGGGCTCCAGCTCACACTGGCTTGCCCTCGCGGCTACGAGCCGGATCCGCGGGAGCTGGAGCGGGCGCGACGCCGCGGGGCTCGTTTGCAGGTGGTGCAAGACGCGACTCGAGCGGCTGCAAATGCCGACGTGGTGAGCACCGATGTGTTCACCAGCATGGGCCAAGAGCGCGAGCGCGCCCAGCGCCTGCAGGCCTTTGCGGGTATGTGTGTCAGCCAGGAGGTGGTTGCCGCGGCTGCGCCGGGCGCCATGGTGCTGCACTGCTTACCCGCGCATCGCGGGGAAGAGATAGCCAGTGAAGTGATCGACGGGCCCCAGAGTCACGTCTGGGATCAAGCCGAAGCCCGCTTGCATACGGCCAAGGCCGCCCTCGAGTGGGCGCTCACGCCGGATGTCTGACCCGAGCCGCGCGCTGCGGACCCTCCCCTGCAGCGGATGCGGCGACGCCGTCGATCCGCTGCGCGCCGCGCGAGTCGCCGTCTTCGGCGAGCGCTTCCACTATTTCTGCAGCGCGAGCTGTCGCGAGCGTTTTGCCCCGAGCACACCGCCACAGCCAACCCGCCCGCGCTCGAGCCCGCCGCTGGCCGAGCTCGAGCCAGGTCCACCTCGGCCCCAGCCCGCCGGACCGGCGCGCGCGCGAGGCCCCGACCCTGGCGGGCGTGCCGAAGCGATCGCGGTCGATGCGCACGACGCCGGCACAGCCAGGACGGAGCGCGACGACTCTCACGCCGACCCTGCCGTCGCTGAACCTGGCGTCGCCGAATCTGCCGCAAGCCTGCTGCCCTCCGTGACGCGAGCACCCGCGACCCGGCCGGCACGCTCGCAAGCCCGCACTCGGCCGCACTCTGGCGCACTGCCGGCGGGGCCGGTCCGTGGCAGCCTGCGCCTATCAGAGCTCCACGTCTGTGCTGCGCTCGGTCTCGGCGCTCTGGGCGTCGATCTGATCTGGGGCACGACTTCACCGGCATGGCTGGCTCCCTGGGCAGACGTAGGGGCGCTGGCTCTGCTCTGCTGGAGAACCTGGCGGAGGGAAGAGCTGGTGTGGCGCGGCCCGGCGTTGCTCGGTCTCGCGGTCCCGCTCACGGCCACGCTGGCGGCGTTCGGGTCGCTGCTGGTCGAGGGTCGCGCGGCTTCGCACACCGCCGGCGTGGCAGGCGCCATCTGCTTTGCCGCGGCCACCAGCCTCGCCCTCGTCTCGCAGCAACGGCACGCACACGCCCCGGCGCGACTGCGTCTGGAGCAGGCGCTGCGCGGCAGTGTGCGCAGGCCCGGCGCCGCGGCAGTGGTCGGGGAGTTGCGGCCGGGCGAGGAGTTCTTGCTCGAGCGTGGCGACTACTCGCCGGCGGACGCGGTGGTCGTCGCAGGCCGAGCGCAGGTCGAACCTTGGTTCGAGTCACCTCTGCGCATGCCTCGGCAAGAGGGCAGCACGCTGCTCGCCGGTGCGCGCGTGGTCGATGGCGCGCTGCGCGCGGTGGTGCGCTGGGCGGGCATGGATCGCGCCTGGGCACGGCTCAGCCTCGACCCCGAACGACGTGCCGATCGCCACGCCAGCCCGGCTCGCCTGGCGGAGCGCCTAGCGACGACCGGCGCGCTCGGCCTTTTCGTGTTGGGCGCGCTGCTCGCCTTCTCCTCACAACCGAACGCGGCGCTGGCGCTGAGCTCCGCGGCAGCCCTGGCCGCCACGCTAGCCAACATCGCGTTGCCCGAGCTGGTAGCCTTGCAGCTGTCCAACGGTGTGCACGAGCTGCTCGCACGCGGCATCTCGTTTCGCGAGCCTGGCGCGCTGGATCGAGCGGCCCGCACCACTCGAGTGGTGTTCTGCGCCGAGGGCACCTTGTTCTCGGATGCGCCGAGCGTGGCCAGCATCGAGCCCGCGGGCAGCCTGACCAAGGACGAGCTCCTGGCGTTGCTCGCAGGTGCCTTCGCCGGCGTCGGTTCCCCGCTGGCTGCGGCCCTGCAACGCTGCGCACAGGCGCACCAGGTGCGGCCCGATGCGACGCGCAGTCCCAACCACACTCCGGGGCTTGGCGTGACCGCCGTCGCATCCACGGGTCAGCCGCTCGTGGTCGGCACGCGCGCCTTGTTGCTCGGTCGGCGCATCAGCGTGGCTGGCGCCGAAACACGCAGCGCAGAGCTCGAGGCGCTGGGCCGCAGCGTACTGTTGGCAGCACTCGATGGGCGCTACGTTGGCTTGGTGGCGCTGCAAGACGGCATCGCCCCGGGCGCGCGCGCCGCCGTGCAGAGTCTGATCGATGCACGAGTCGAAGCCATCTTGCTCTCGGGCGAGGCGCGCGACACCTGCAAGGCCCTGGCGCATCACCTCGGCATCGACCACATCCGTCCGGAAGTCGCCCCTGAAGAGCGCGCAGCGGAGCTACGCCGACTCGCGGACAGCACGCCAGGGCTCGCGATTGTCGGGCGCTCCAGCAAGGACGACGCGGCGCTCGGCGTCGTGCCACTCTCGATCAACATCGACAGCGCTGGCGGCCCGCTCGAACGCTGGGACATCGACGTCGCATCGGGAGACGTCCGCGATGCCGCTCATGCCGTGCACCTCGCGCGCAGACTCTACGCGAACACGACTCGATCCATCGTCACGGCCAGCACACCTGCGCTGGTCGCATTGTTCATCCATCTCGTCGGATTGCCGGCCTGGCTGGCACCGATTGCGGGCGTGACCGGCAGCGTGCTGGCGATTGAGCGCTCCAGGCGTCACCAGTCGCGGGGCTCGGATTCGGAGTCCTCTACATCCCCCCTGCAAGCGGGCAGCGGGCACCCGCTGTCCTCCTAGGGTTGGATACCCAGGGGGGACCAGCGGGCGCTCGCGCCGTCGCGGGCTCACGAACACCCACGAACCAAGAGAACAGAAGAGCTGGGGGCGTTTGCGTCAGCGAAACCGCTCTCGAGCAAACATGCTCCCAGCAGGGCGAAATTACTTCTTCTCGTCCTTCTTCTCTTCGGTCTTCTTCTCGTCCTTCTTCTCTTCCTTCTTGTCCTTCTTCTTGGCGTCCTTCGCCTCGTGGTGCGGATCGGCCGGGGCAGCGGCGGGCGGATCAGCGGCCAGCGCGGGAATGGACAGCGAGAGGATCATCGGAACGATAAGTAGCTTGGAAGTCATGGGTAGTTGCTCCTGAATTGCGGACAGAATGTTGTCCGGAGGCTCTATAGCTACCAACCCTACGCTCCTGCAAACAAGATCTATGTCTCGCTCGCGGCAGGCGCGTGCTTTTTCCCGAGTGGCACGATCGATGCAAGATGTAGTGGCCGAAAAAGGCCCGGATCGGTGCGGTCATCCCGCCAGATCGCAGCATTTCAGGCTCCGAAACATGTGCCGAAAGCGAGTTGCTCGACGCTCTGAGTCGAGAGCGTCTAGTGCTCAGTATCCGTTCGTGATTTCTCACCCATCCCACGAGCCGATGACGCGTTGGCAAAAGCACTGGGGAAAAAGCGGGCAATGTTCGCGCTCGACGCGCGTGCATCGACGCGCTTGCACGCGCGACGACGCGCTGCATTCCTGCTCGCGACTCCCGATCTGGTACGCTGGGCTGGCGACGCTTTAACGCGCTGCCGCGAGCACGCCACGCGGGTCATAAATCTCGCGATCGGTGACGACCAGATCGCACGCCACGTCGTGCTCCAGCGTCGGCAACTCCGCGAGCAACTGGAACGAATACGCGACGACCACTGCCAGCGCCGGCGGCCGCAGATCGGGCAAGGTCACGTCATAGAAGCCCGAGCCATAGCCCAAGCGATGCCCCTCCGGAGTCGCGGCGAGTGCGGGCACAATCAGCACATCGAGATCGCCTCGTGCTGCGACGCTGCTGTCGGGTAAAGGCTCCGCAAAACCACGACCGCGCTGTTGCAGCTCTTCCATGGCGAGGACACGCCGGAAGCCCGTCGTGAATCCGTGCTCCTTCGCGTCCATGAATGGGTAGTAGACGGCCACGCCGCGCTCGCGCAGCTGACGATCGAGCGGACGTAGATCCACTTCCGCGTGCGACGTACGGGGCCAGAACAGCCCGACCGCACGCGCGTTCTGGAGGGGGCCGAGCGAGAGCAACCCGTCGACGATGCGCTGGCTGCGTGCCGTGACGGCGGCGCGCCCAACGGCACGCCGGGTCGCTCGCATGCGAGCACGCACCTGGTCGCGCACCCGCTGCCCAAGCGCCGACAAGTCCAAGGTGGAAGCCTGCAGAGCAGACGGCCCGAAGGTACGCTCCAGGGTAGAAGGCTCCGAGGAAGAAGGCTCCGAGGAAGAAGGCTCCGAGGAAGAAGGCTCCGAGGAAGAAGACTCCGAGGAAGAAGACTCCGAGGGAGAAGGCTCTGGAGTAAAACGCGGGCCAGTGGGCGTCAAAACGGAATGTCGTCGTCGTCGGTCTCTGCAAAATCGGGCGCTGGGGCAGGCCCTGACGAAGGACGATGCCCCTCCGACACCTCTCCCCGACCCTCGGCATAGTCGTCCGCGGGTGCGTCCCGGAAACCGCCGCCCGAACCCGCTGCGCCGCCGCCACCCCCAGCACCGGCGCCGCGTCCCTGCCCTTGAAGCAGAATGTTCGTGGCGACGATCTCGGTGCGATAACGCTTGTTACCATCTCGATCGTCGTAGCTGCTGGTGCGCAGCCCACCTTCGATGAAGATGCGAGTGCCCTTGGTGATGATCTTGGCCAGCGCCTCGGCGCGCTTGCCCCAGATCACCACATTGTGCCATTCGGTCCGCTCCTGCCGAGCCTTGTTGCGATCGAGGTACGTCTCGCTCGTCGCCAGCCGCAGTTTGAGGACAGCCTGGCCACTACTGGTCATGCGCAGCTCTGGATCTGCGCCGAGATTTCCGAGCAGCATCACGCGGTTCAAGCCTTCAGCCATGGTGATCGAATTTCCTCCGGCGAGCCCCTGTCATGTGGCTTGGGTCGGTCACGCGTGTCAAGGCTCGTGGCGCCGGCCTGCGGCTCGCAACGTGACGCTCGGCTCTATTGAGAGTTGGGCTCTCGCGACTGGGTGGCGGAGAGCTCGTCCAGCATCCGGATCAAGTCCTGACGCAGCCCGAGCAGCGCCCTGCGCATGTCCTTGGCGCTATGGTCGACAGGACCATGCTCAATGGGACCGTGGTCAGCGGGCTGTTCAGGAGCTTCTCGAGGCGCGACGGCCACTGCCGTCGCCACCGCAGCGAGCGGAGGTGCCTCGGGCGCGTCACTCAGGCGCTTGCGCGCCCCCGCAATCGTAAAGCCTTGATTCCGCAGCAAGTCCTTGACCCGTAGCAGCTTCTCCACGTCACGCCGGGAATAGACGCGCTGCCCTTTGCTCGACTTCTGCGGGCGGATCGAGCGAAATTCCGTCTCCCAATAGCGCAGCACATGCGGCTGGACCCCGACGATCTCGGAGACCTCGCCGATGCGGTAGTACAGCTTTACGAGCTCCCGTGACTGCATCACCGTGATCTAGCTCATCCCGCTTCAGCTGCGGCCGCCTCGATCACCACCGCCGGGATTTGTGTCCATCGCCTTCGGACGACGGGCGTCCGCCGCGACCTGTCCATTCGTGGCTGACGTGCCCTGCGCCCAAGCAGGGTCCATCAACCCCTCGTTGAGCGCCTGCTTGAGCAATTGGCTCGCTTTGAAATTGAGCACCCGTCGAGCCGTAATCACAATCGGTTCACCGGTCTGAGGGTTGCGACCTTGGCGTTGTCGCTTGTCTCGGAGAACGAAGTTTCCAAAGCCGGAGATCTTGATCTTCTCCCCCCGCCCGAGCGTCTCCTTCATGGAGTCGAACACCTGATCCACCAGATCAGCCGCCTCCTTCTTCGAGAAGCCACCGAGTTTGGTGTAGACCGCCTGCACGATGTCGGCTTTCGTCATACGGGGACCCTGTGTGAAACGACCGATTCGTTATCTTTCCGGAAAATTAACTAAGCTCAGAAACTCAGCGCCGGGTTTCCGAGTACCCAAAGACTAGACTCAGTCCGGGGGAAGCCTACGGGGAAAGCCTACGGGGAAAGCCTACGGGGAAAAATGCTCCACGGTGTCGAGGAACACCAAACAGCAGGAAACAAAACAGGGAACCAAACCCCAAACCAAAGTGCACGTAGAACCAAAGTAGCCGTCATAGCGGGGGAAGGCTCAGGCAGATCAGTCACTTGCCCGATGACTCTCGATCGTAACTACCTGCCGCGGAAAGTTCCACACGAAACCTGCTAACGGCAGGCCGGTGGCCGTCCGGATTGTAGGTGCCGTCGCCACATTGTTCCCCCTCCGGTCGGTGAAGTGTTCCCCCCTCCGGTCAGTGAAGTGCCCGCGCCCGACCCTGCGCAGGGCTGAGAGTTCTGGCTCGGCATCCGTCAGCCGGGCGTTACCGCGCTCGAGATTTCGACGTATTGTGCCATGGCGAGTGGCTGTGCCCTGTCTGAAAGTGCCCTGCCTGAAAACAGTCGGCTGCGTACGGCACCCTGCCGCAGCCATCGCCCGCCCCTGCATCCTCCCCATCCCCCCGACCCCCTCCTTTTTACCGTCCGCCCCTCAGGCGATTCAGACCTTGGCTATGACGCTCGCCGCCGAAGGTGCCAAGGCCCGTCGTCTGGCAAGCTGCTCGGTTGTCATCAGCCCTGCCATGTAGGCGTAGCCGAGCGCAAACAAGAGTGCAAACGGTGTGGCGAGGTAATGGTCGGTCTCCAGGGAGATGGCCACGCTCGCCACCCCGACCAACGCCAGCACCGACTCCACGACGGGTAGCGGAACTCGCAGCTGGCGGTACCGGCTGGCGCGCAAGCCACGCTTGGGAGTGCGCACGAACTCCCCAGCGTCCTGCGTCAAACCTTCGAGCACGGCTCGGGACAGATACGGGCTCAGCCCGATGCCGAGCGCCATGAGCGCCGGCAATCTCATCAGAGCCTCACCGACGGGCCGCCCCTGTGCGCGATTCGCCATCGCGTAGAAGGCCGCGAGCGAGCCGCTCGCGCCGAAGCACAGCGGCACGTCGATGATCAGCAGCGCCAGCCAATTGTCCGCCACCGGCAGCATGACCAGCGCAAACGGCAGCAGCAAGCACAGCAGCACCATCAGCGGGTAAGCAAAATGAGGAGTCAGGTGAAACAGCGCCTCGAGCCGCTGATCCCGGGTCAGAGGCGCTGAAAACACCTGCGGCAGCAGCTTGCGGGCAGTCTGGACGGTACCCTTTGCCCAGCGATACTGCTGCGCGCGAAACGCGAACACGTCTTCGGGCAATTCGCTGGGCGCCACGACGTCGGGGCGATAGACGAAACGCCAGCCCGCGAGTTGCGCGCGATACGACAGATCGAGATCCTCCGTCAGCGTGTCGTGTTGCCAACCACCGGCTCCATCGATGGCCTGCCGGCGCCAGATGCCGGCAGTCCCGGAGAAATTGAAGTAGCAACCCGAGGCATAGCGTGCCCGGTTCTCGACCAGGTGGTGGCCATCGAGCATCAGCGCCTGCAGACCGGTGAGCAGGCTCGCATCTCGGTTCAAATGGCCCCAGCGGGCCTGCACCATGCCGACGTTGCTCTGTCGGAAATGCCCCACCGTTGCCAGCAGAAAGTCCGGCGGGGGCACGAAGTCCGCATCGAAAATCGCGATCAGCTCACCGCGTGCGCGCCGCAGCCCATGGTCTAGCGCACCCGCCTTGTAGCCCTCACGCGAGGCGCGTCGCACGTAGCTGATGTCGAGACCGCCGTCCCGCAGTCGATGCACGGTGCTCTCCGCGAGCACACGCGTCTCGTCGTCCGAGTCGTCGAGGACTTGGATCTCGAGTCTGTCCCTGGGATAGGCGAGAGCATTGGCGGCCTCTAGCAGCCGCTGAACCACCGTTGCTTCGTTATATATAGGCAGCTGGACGGTGACGAAGGGCAGCTCCTCGCTCGCTGCGACCAGTTGCACGCATCCGAGTGGCACGCATCCGAGTGACACGGTACCGGGCGGCACGGACTCGGGCGGCAAAGCAAGCAGCCCCGTTTGCCCCGACAGCAGCATCTGCCCCGCTCCGTCGTCGGAGTGCGAGGGCTGGCAACGTAAGCAGAGCCAGGCTAAACGGGCGCGGTGAAGGCCATAGCCACAAAGCAAAAGCAGCACGGCGAGGTACAACGCAATCAGGACGATTCCCATCTCTCGATCTCCGATATCACCCGATTCGGCAGCAAATGTCACGACGACAATGCTGACCAAGACATCGTGCCGTGCCGAACATCAGCTCCTGCAGCAAGGTCGCGACCCGCAAACACGCACCGCCCGTTCTGCCACGCTGACATCCGCCATCCTCGAACGCGGGCAGCGCGCATCGGCGCCGGGAGCTGCGCCAAGCCCGCCACTGTATCCAGCCCCGCTCGCTGGGGTCCCACGCCAGGTTGCCCCGATCTCGCGTGGCGCTTGCCCCAGGGCTTCTAGAGGCAGCGCTTCTAGAGGCAGCACTTCCAGAGGCAGGGCTTTGGGCGGCGGGGCTTCCAGAGCCGGGGCAGCTGAAGGCAGC
>Ga0207675_100004397_pt1 | contig 13611 bp, 11 predicted proteins | sample KBSSwiS42_FD_184305 | JGI IMG/M metagenome (GOLD analysis project Ga0207675, IMG submission 184305) | Switchgrass rhizosphere microbial communities from Kellogg Biological Station, Michigan, USA - KBS Switchgrass S4-2 (SPAdes) (version 2) | ecosystem: Host-associated > Plants > Roots >... | reverse complement strand
CGGGTTGGGACGCGCGCCCGACGGCTGGCGGATCGCCGACATCGGCGCGGTCAGCGCGGTCGGGACGACGACGGCGTCCGGCGGCGCGTTTGCGCTCGAAGCCACCGGCGCCGATCTCTGGTCGACGGCGGACGCGTTTCACTTCGCCTACACGCCCTGGACCGGCGACGGCGAGCTGACGGCGTTGGTCGACGGTCTCACGGCGCCCGCCGGCGCCAGCTTTGGGCTGGCGGCGATCACGATGCGCGAATCGCTCGATGCCGGGTCACCGCACGCGTCGCTCGCGGTCACGACCGATGGCAAGGCGAAATTCCGGCGTCGAACGGCCGCGGGCGGCGTGACCGCCAGCGACGGACCATCAGCCGGCGCCGTGACGCTGCCGCGCTGGATCCGCTTGACGCGGCGCGGGCAGGAGATCACCGCGTGGATGTCGGCCGACGGCGTGCAGTGGCAGCGCGTGCACACCACGCAAACGGTGGAGCTGCCGTCGACGATCTACGTCGGCGTGCTCGGGCTGCGCAACGGCGGCGCCGGCATGGCCACCGTCCACTTCAGCCAGGTGGAGATCAAGCCGGCGGGGTGACGTTGTAACCTCGTCGCCTCGCGTAGCGCAGGCCTTTAGGCCTGCCAACCCGCCGCCGACCCGGGGCAGCCCTGAAGGGCTGCGCTACGAGTTAGGCCCAGACAAAAATCGCGCGGCCGGTGTCTAACTACCAAGCTGCGCATGTTCCGAGCGTGCCTGTGCGTTGCCGCTGTCCTGGTACTGCATGAGCCGGCCGCGACTCAGCCTCCGGCTCGCGACACCGCACAGCCGCCGCGCACGGGCACGGCCAGCCTGAGCGGCCGCGTCGTCGACGCGTCGACCGGGCGCGCGCTGCCGCGCGTCGAGGTGATGGCAGAGTCGGGCGGGCAGGTGCCACACACCGCGCTCACGGGTGCCGACGGCCGCTACCGACTCACCGGCCTCCCGGCCGGCGTCTACGCCATCCTCGCAACCAAACCCAACTACATCCGATCAGCCTGGGGAGAGACGCGGCTCGAGGGCCCCGGTCAGCGAGTCACGCTGTCCGACGGCCAGCAGGCTGGCGATCTGAACCTGGCGATGAAACGCGGCGGCGTGATCAGCGGGCGAGTCGTCGACGAAGCCGGCGATCCGATCGCTGACGCGCAGGTCCACGCCATGCGGTACCAATACATTCAGGGATCGCGCCGGTTGATCCCGTTGGGCCGTGGCGGCCAGTCGAACGACCTCGGCGAGTTTCGTGTGTACGGATTGTCGCCCGGGCAGTACTACGTGTCGGCGGCTTCGCGAGACTTCCGGACGCAGCCTGATGGCGTCACCGGATACGCACCGACCTTCTATCCCGGCACCGGCAACGTCGCCGAAGCGCAGCGCTTCACCGTTGGTCCCGGGCAGACGATCGCAGGCATCAGCGTGATGTTGGTACCGGTGCGCACCGCGAGGGTCAGTGGCACCGTGATCGATGCCAGCGGCAGGCAGCTGGACCGGCCCAGGATCATCGTCACTCAGCGCGCCGGCGGTGTCCCGCTCGGCGGGTTTTCCTACTCGATGCACTCCGACGGCGCGTTCAGCGCGCCGAACCTCGCCCCCGGCGACTACACCATTCGCGCCTATGGCCCCGACGGCGAGTCAGCGCGCGCCGACATCACCGTAGCCGGCGCCGACATCAACGGCCTCCAGCTGGTCGTCACGAAGCCCTCGGCGATTCGCGGCCGCATCGTCTTCAGGCCGAGCGCAACCGGCCAGCCGCCGCCGAAGCCGGCCGCGATCGACATCGCCGCCTGGCGCGAGTGGTCGCTTGGCGAGCAGGTGCGATCGAGCGCGAAAGTTCTTGACGATGCGACGTTCGACATTTCGCTCCCGGCCGGCCTCGTGCATCTACGAGCCGGTGCGAGGGGGCCTGCTCCCGCCGGCGCGATGCCCTGGCGTCTCGGCCGCGTCGTGGTCGACGACGTCGACGTTGCCGACAGCGGCATCGACGTGCCACCGAACGGATCGATCGATAACGTCGTCGTCGAGATGACCGATCGCATCGGCGAGCTGTCCGGGCGCGTCGCCGACGACAGCGGCGGCCCGGTCAACGACTGCGTGGTGATCGTCTTTGCCCAGGACGCCGCGCACTGGTCGGTGCAGTCGCGTCACGTCAGCGTGGCGCGGCCGGGCCCGGACGCCCTCTATCGCGCACGGCTGCTCGCCGGCGACTACTACGTCGTGGCGATGAAGGAGCCCGAGCCCGATATCTGGACCAGCGCCGAATTCCTGGCCGCCGCGCGCGAGCAGGCGACGAAGTTCTCGATCCGCGCCGGTGAAAAGACAGCGATCGATCTGCACCTGTCGCCGGTTCCCGTGTTCTGACGCGCCTCGAGGGAACGATGCTTGATGCAACAGTGCCGTTGATGGTGATCGCGGCCGCGGCTGCGTTGGCAACCGGCGCACAGGCGCCGGCGAGCTTGCCGGTGCCACCGGCCACCGCCACGCTGCGCGGGCACGTTGTCGCTGCCGACTCCGGCCGTCCGCTGCGCAAGGCGCACGTGCGAATCTTCCTCCGCGACAGCAATACGAGCTTCGATACGACCACCGACGATGGCGGTGCCTACGAATTCACGCGGCTGCGCGCCGGCCGCTACAACCTGTCGGCCAGCCGGACGAATTACCTGCACGGCATCTACGGCCTCACTGCGGATCGCGGCATCGAGGCGATCGAGCTTCGTGACGGTCAGACGGTCGATGGCATCGACATCACGCTTCGCCGCGCCGGGGTGGTGACTGGCGTCATCGTCGACGAGTTCGGCGAGCCGGCGTCAGATGTTCAAATTGCGCTCGAGCGGTTCGAATCGGTCGAAGGACAGCGGCGCCTTGCGCCGGTGACGCGCAGCGTCACGACCAACGATATCGGCGAATTCCGCCTCTACGGGATCGAGCCTGGTCAGTACTACCTGTCGGCGCGGTGGCGCAATCCTGGCGGGTTGATGTTTCGCGACAGCGCCGCGGCCCGTGCCACCTACGCGCCGATCTATTTTCCAGGCACGGTGAACGCGAGCGAGGCTCGTCGATTGACGCTGCGCGCCGGGCAGGCGATCGAGGGCATCGTCATGACGCTGCAGCCGATCAAGGCCTGGCGCGTCACCGGCACGGTGACCGCATCTGATGGCACGCCTCTGAGCTCGGGGATGATCATCGTCAGCCAGCCGGACGTCAGCCCCAATGCCGCGGGCGAACTCAGTGCACCGATCCAGTCCGATGGCGCGTTCGCGCTCAATGGCGTCGCGCCCGGCTCATATACGCTCCGCGCGCAGCGCATGATGATGACGAGGGACGAGGTTCCCGAAGAGGCAGTCACGACCGTCACTGTGATCGACGCCGACGTCGACGACGTGCGTCTCGCTGCCATGAAGCCGTCGACCCTCCGCGGCCGCATCGTCGTCGATCCGGCTGCGGCGTCGTCGCTGCCGAAGGACCTGACGGTAAGCGCACGTCCCGTCAGTTCAGGCGCATCGTCGACCGTCTTCGTGCCGCCGACCCGCGTCGGCGACGACTTCAGCTTCGAGCTCAAGGCATATCCGGGTTCGACGCGCCTGGCGCTCGGCTCAGGGTTTGGTCCAGGCCCGGCCGGGTGGGCGATACGGTCGATCCACGCCAACGGCATCGACGTCACCGACGCGATCGAGGTCAAGGCGAACCAGAACATCAGCGGCATCGACGTCGAGCTGACCAACAAGCTGACAACAGTGGTGGGCGTCGTGACAGACACGCGCGGCGACGCTGTGAAACGCTACACGGCCATCGCCTTCGCACAAGACAGGAACAAGCGGACCAACCCGCGGTACATGTCGAGCGGCTATCCGGGCGCGGATGGCCGGTTCACCATGCGAGGGCTGCCGCCGGGCGAGTACTACATCGCCGCCGTCGACACGCTGGATCGGGGGCAGGAACGCGATGCGGCGCTCTTCGAGCGCCTTCGCGCAAGCGCGACGGCGTTTTCTCTCAACGACGCCGAGACGAAGGAGCTGCAGCTGCGCGTGGCGCCCGCTTCCGCTTCGCCCGAGCGCTGACGAAGCGGTGCGCGCCGACCACGAGGTCGCGCAGCGCGTCGGCGCCGACGCGCGACAGCCGCACCAGCACGCACGGATAGTTCAGGTAGTGGTCCTTCAGGTAGTAGGTGGCCGGGTCTTCTTCGACGAGCGCGTCGCGATCGGGAAAATCCATCATCACCACCAGCGTGTTCGGCTCGGCGGCTTTGTTGGTCGCGATGCACACGAACATATTGCCATTCACCTTCAACGCCGGTGCGCCATAGGCGGTGGTGACCGTGACGTCCGGCAAGGTGCCGCCGATCGATTCGACCGTCTTGAAGCTGTGGCCGCGCGCCATCACCCGCCGATCGTAACGCCTGATCGACGCGCGCGCATCAAAACCTGAAAAGCGGCCTGCCGTTCGCCAGCCCCGGCCACGGCACGCCGGCAACCATCGCCGCGACGGCGACCGCGAAGCAGAGATAGCGCCCCCTGCGCCGCGCCGGCGAGGGGGACGTCATCGCCATCACGCGCCCGGCCCGCACCGCGACGAGCGCGACGATCATCGTCGCCACGTGGGTAATCGCCCAGAAGCGCAGCCCGGGATCGCGCACCGCCAGCCCGACGTTGGAGAACGCCTCGCGCGTGAACGGGCTGAACCCGAAGTAGAGCACCAGCCCGAAGAGCGCCTGCAGATCGAGCGCGAGCATGAAGAACCAGTCCCACCGCTGGCCGGGCGGAGGCTCGCCGGCATGGGCGCGGTGGCGGAACGCGTTCACGGTCGCGGCGACGCCGACGATGAGCGCCGCCCATCGCAACCAGGAATGAAGAATCAGCATGAATGAATACACACGGACCTTTCACCGGATCATCGACCATCCGCGCACGACGGGCGCGGCGGCCAGCCGCAGGCCGCGCCACGCGAAGAGGCAGGCGGCAAACAGCATCATCAGCAGCGAGACGATCAGCGAGTCGATCGCCACCGTCCAGCGCCGGATGCTCGAGAACAGCGGCGCGCAGCCGATCACGCCGGCCGCGAGCACCAGCCACATGTCGACGCCGATCGGCGGTGGGATGCGCGCCGCGGGCGGGTTCTGACCGGCCAGCGCCGCGAGAAATTGGAGCGCACTCGTGAGGGTCGGGCTGCGCAGGATCACCCACCCGACCATCACGGCCGCGACGAGATAGAGATGCCGCAGCGGCGACGGCAGACGCCGGATCGCTGATTCGAGGCCGGCCCACTCGAGCGCAATCAGCGCCGCGTGATAAAGGCCCCAGACGATGAAGGTCCAGCCGACGCCGTACCAGGCGGCGCAGAGCAGCACGACGAGCGCTTCGCGGCCGGCGGAGGGGGGCGGGATGCGATCGGCCTCGAGCCGGACATCCGCGTACTCGCGGAACCATCCGGACAATCCGGTATGCCAGCGGCGCCAGAACTCGCGCACCGTCTCGCCGACGTACGGCCATCGGAAGTTTTCGGGCAGGCGGATGCCGACCATGCGCGCGAGGCCGATGCCCATATCGGAGTAGCCGGAGAACGCGTAGTAGATCTGCACGGTGAAGCTGACCAGTCCCAGCCACGCCTGGAACGTGCTCAAGCTGGAGGGGCGCAGCGCGAAGATCGCGTCGGCCTGCCTGCCGGCGAAGTACGCCATCACCAGCACCTTCCACGCGCCAATCACGAGCCGGCGCACGCCGTACGAATAGTCGCTGAGGCTCGGCAGGTGGCGGGCCAGCTGGCGCGAGGCGGCTTCGTAAGCCAGCGGACCGCCGACGATTTGCGGCAGCACCAGCAGGTGCACGCCGAGCTGCCACCGGCTCGCCTCGGCTGCGGCGCGGCGGCGATACACGTCGACGAGATACGAGATGGCGTGGAAGGCGAAGAACGAGACGCCGAACGGCACAATCGCGACGCGCAGGCCTTGCGCCGGCGGGCTGATGAAGCCGATGCGGGCTATGGCTGCGACGATGGCGATCTGCACGACAACGCCGGCGGCCAGCCAGGCGCGGGCCGGCGTCGAAGCCCTCGAGGTGAGGCGGGGGGTGCGCGCCTGCGCGCGCTCGATCGCGACACCGATCCGGTGGGTGACCAATACCGATGCCGCGACCAGCGCAGCGGACACCGGGCCGCCGATCGCCCAGGCGAGCGCGAAGCCGGCGGCGGACAGAACCAGCGCCTTGTCGAACGCGCCGCGCTGCCAGTGGCGGACCGCGAGCGACGCAATCAGCAGCAGCAGGGCGAAGAAAGTCGGGATGAGGATCGAGAGCCAGACCGGCTCGAGGAAGAGCACGCCGGTGCGATGCTATCTCGCGCGCTCCCGCGCGGGCAAGGCACCGGCGTCGAGGTCTACTTCGACTCGGGCGCGGCTTCCTCTTCGGTGACGAAGACGTCGGCGATGATGCTGACGTGCGCCTCCCAGAAGTGGCCGCCGCGGACGGACCCGTCGGAGAGCGCCACCGTGCCATGGCCGTGGACGTTCGCCCGTCCCTGGTTGTCGGTGGAAATCCCGCCCATCAGCGAGACGATCTCCGCTTCCTGGTTCATCTCGATCTTCTTCTGGCCGAGACCGCGCTCGACGTCCGACCAGCCGAACAGCCCCTTGTTGATCGCGCCGAGGGCGGTGAAGTGGCCGTTCTTGATCTTGTACTTCTCAGCGAAGTCGGTCAGGCCCGACATGATTTCGTCGCCCTTGACCATGTGGATGCGGTAGGTCCGTCCGCCCGTGCCGAGATCGGTGACCGTCATGCCCGGCGCGAGCCCTTTGCCCGGCCGTGTGCCGCGCGGCACGTACCCCTCGGGGGTCGGCGGCGCCGCCGCCGCTGATGCCGGACCACTGGCCATCGCCGGCGGAATCGGCTGCGTCACCTTGCCGGTGGCCGCCCACTCGGCGCCGCGCGCGAAGGTGGTGCCGAAGGCGACCGTCTGTACCTGCTCGACGTCGTGTCCGAGCGCGGTGACGAAGACGCGTCCCTTGCCGTAGTCGACCGTCCACAACATCGGCTCGTTCGCGCTCGGGCCGACGAGCGGCTGCGGCGCGCGCGAGTCGGTGCGGCTGGCGGCGTAGAGCGCGTGATCGTCGTTGGCCGTCGCCAGCACGTGATAGGAGCCGGCCGGCTGCCAGCGCAGGTTGGCGTAGAGCTCGTCGTTGGCCTGCGGGAACGACAGCTTCAGCCCCTTGGTGATCGGATGCTCCTGATCCTTGATGTCGACGGTGAAGTTGTGCGGCGCCGAATGGTGGCCGTTGTCGGGACGCCAGTTGCCGCCCGACAGCTTCTCGTATTCGGTCCAGCCGTTGAAGGCGGCCATCGCGAAGTGATAGACGACCACGCCCTTGCCCGAGCGGACGTAGTCGAGCAGCGCCGCGTCGGTTTTGTCGCCCCAGCGCAGCTCGGGGCGGTTGCGCTCCATGTAGTTCAGCACCACCAGGTCGTAGGGCGCGAGCGTTTCGGGGCCGGCGCCGCGGAACTCCTCGGTGACCCGCACCTCGAACTTGCCGGTGTCCTCGAGAATCTTGCGCAGGATCGGCGTGGTGCCGCGCCAGTTGTGCCCGTGCTGGCCGGTGATGATCAGGACGTTGAGCTTCGGCGGCGCCTGCGGCGCCTGCGGCGGCTGATTCGGCTGCTGCGCCGAGGCCAGGCCGCCGACGATCACGAGGAGCACCGCAAGGAGAGCGAATCTTCGTTTCACCGCCTCACCTCCGTGGATTTGCGGTGTCGATACTAGCTCAGGTGAAAGCACGGAGGCGTAAGATATCGCGCCATGCCGATCTGCCGCACCGGCTCCCTCGCCCTTTGCCTGCTCGCGCTCGCGGCCGGCCGTCCGGCCGGCGCCCTGCAACCGGCCCGCGGCGGCGCCGCGTCGCCAATCGCGAACCTGCCGCATCGCCTCGTCGAGTGGCCGGTGCCGCCGACCAGCGCCGCGGGCGTGCCCAGCCCCTGGAACTTCATCCAGGTGTCTTCGGTCGCCATCACCTCGCGCGGCACGGTGCTCGTGCTGCATCGCGGCGCGCACCCTGTCCTCGAGTTCAACCGCGACGGCACGCTCGTCCGCTCGTGGGGCGACGGCCTGTTCAGCGAGGGCAAGGTCGCGGGGATTGCCGAGAAATACTGGACGCCCGACAAGTCGCACTACTCCGCGGTGTACGGGCCTGCCGGCTGCGCGTCGTGCGGCGCGCATTCGGTGCGCGTCGACCCGCAGGGCAACATCTGGCTCGTCGACGCGCCGGGGCACGTGATCTACAAGCTGAACGCCGACGGCAAGGAGGTGATGCGTCTCGGACGCAAAGGCGTATCCGGCACCGGCCCCGACACCTTCAACCTGCCCACCGACGTCGCCTTCGCGCCGGGCGGCGAGCTCTACGTCACCGACGGCTACGGCAGCGCGCGCGTGGTGAAGTATTCGCGCGACGGCAAGTACCTGCTGCAGTGGGGCAAGAGAGGCAAGGGCCCGGGCGAGTTCGGGCTGCCCCACAACCTGGTCGTCGACGCGCAGGGCCGCGTCTACGTCACCGATCGCGACAACCAGCGCGTCGAGGTGTTCGACGCGAACGGCAAGTTCCTGCAGGAGTGGCCGACCACCGACGGCATCTCCGGCCTCTTCATGACCAAAGATCAGCGCATCTGGACGGGCGGTGTGCTCCGCAATCTCGACGGCACGCCCGTCGGACGGCTGAATGCTCAAGGCACGACCGGCGCACACGGCGTCGCCGTCACCGACTCGGGCGAGGTCTACCTCGCGCAGTTGAGCGGCATCGTGCAGAAGTTCGTCCCGCAGTAGACGCCGCGGCCGCGGGTCAGCTGGCTTCCGCGTCGCGGTAGATCGTCAGGTGGAATCCGTCGGGGTCGTCGATCGAGATGCTGCGGCCGCCCCACGGCTCGTCCTTCGGCTCCTGCGTCAGCTTGCCGCCGGCCGCCTTGATCCGGCCGGCGAGCGCGTCGATGTCCTGCGCGGTCGTGCACCAGATGCGCACGGCCACGCCGCGCTGGCGGTCGCGTCCCTTGGCCCAGTCATCCTGCGACAGGCCGATCTGACACGTGCCCGCCTTCAGCATCGCCCCGCGCACCGTGCCGCTGTCGTCCTTGAACTGGTCGCCGAGGACGAACCCCAGCACGTCGGTGTAGAAGCGGATGCTGCGCGGCAAATCGGTGACGGTGAAGCTCGGTTCGATCGAGCGCAGCCGCAGCGTCTCGCGTGTGTTCTGCCGGCGATCGGGCTGAACGGTCATGCATCCTCCCTCGCGAAAGGGCGATTGTATGGCGTACGCGACAACGGCGCGGACCAATCATGGTCCCGCGCCGTGTTGCGGGGTCGCAGGCGCGCCGCGGCGGCAAGGACTGTCGGGCGGCGCGCCTTGGTGGGATGTCAGGCGGGCGAAATGGATCCCGGTGCTACGCGGCTGCCGGCCAGCGCGCTTCGAGCGCCTCGGCAACCTCGTCGCAGATGCGGTGCGCCGAGCGCCGCAGCGTGCGCACTTCGCTGTCGCTCAGCGGCAGCGCCCAGTCGCTCGCGTGCTGCAGCGTGAGATCGGGATTGCGAAAAAACGCATCGCGAAGTTCCTCGTCCGCCATCAGCTCGGAAACGAGAATCTCCAGGGTGTCTTCGGGATGTCGGTCGATGCTCGTCATGGTTGCCTCTCGCGCAGGTGAGATGGCAAAGCGCGCGCCGGGCGGCGCGCCAGCGCGCGTCGAGACATCAACGCTCGCAAAGTCAGCGGGTTAGCGGTAAACGCCGTGTCGGTCACGACCGCCGCCGTCGATCGGCCGCTGCGCAGCCACGCGCGGATTGCGCATTTGCGCACACACTGTCTGTTGACGGCTGAAGCCTGGCCCTGCGGCAAACACCCGCGTCAGTGGCCAGTGGCAGTCGTAGCGCACCCCTTCAGGGGTGCCCGCGTGCGTACAATCCGTCCATGCTGAGGGACTGCACCGTCCAGCGTCTGCTCGTCGTCACTGTCACGGTCGTGGCGGCCGTTGCCGGCCGCGCGCCGGCCGCGCGCGCACAGCAGGAGCCGGCCCGCGGCGTGATCGTCGACGACGTGAAATGCGCCTCGGATGCGGCGCAGAGCTACGCGCTCTACCTGCCGTCGACCTACTCGCGCGATCGGGGCTGGAGCCTGCTGATGGCGTTTCATCCCGCGGCGCGCGGGCGCGCAATGGTCGAGAAATACCAGGTTGCCGCCGAGCGCTACGGCTACATCGTCGCGGGCTCGAACACCTCGCGCAACGGGTCGTTCACCGCGTCGGCCGCCGCGGTCAAGGCGATGTCGGCCGACCTGGGCCAGCGCTTCGCGATCGACGCCAGCCGCGTCTACCTCACCGGGATGTCGGGCGGCGCGCGCGTCGCGCTGATGGTCGCGCTCGGCAGCAAGGGCATCGCCGGCGTCATCGCGTCGAGCGCGGGATATCCGGACAGCAAGCCGCGCGCGTCGGTGCCGTTCCCGATTTACGGCACGGCCGGCACCGAGGACTTCAACTACCTCGAGATGCGGCAGCTCGATCGCCGGCTGACCACGCCGCATCGCCTGGCCATCTTCGAGGGCGGGCATACCCTACCGCCGGACGAGGTCGCGCTCGACGCCATCGAGTGGATGGAACTGCAGGCGATGAAATCGTCGCTGCGGCCGAAAGACGACGCGCTCGTCGCGCGCTGGTTCGAGAAGCGCCAGCAGCAGATCGCGTCGGCCGACGGCGCCGCGGCCGCCGTGCCGCTGCTCGAGGCACTGGTCGACGATTTCAAGGGCATCCGCGACGTGTCGGCGGAATCGGCGCGGGCGAAAGAACTCGCAGCGCAGCCGGAGGTGAAGAAGGCGCTCGCGCGCCAGCGGTCGGAAGACGATGCGGAGAGCCGGCGGCTGGCGGAGATGTTCGAGCTCGAGGCGGGCCTTGCCGATGAAAGCCGTCACGCGATGAATCTCGGCCGGCTCCGCGACCAGCTGCTGAAGTACAAGCGCGCCGCCGAGAGCGAAACCGATTCGCCCGAGCGCCGGCAGGCGCGGCGGCTGTTGAGGTCGGTGACCTTCGGCGCCGCCGACCGGGTCGAGGATTCTCAATACCTGCGGCTGTTGCAGGAAATTGCTCCGGCCGTGCGGCGGTAGGCTCGCGGCGCCGCTATAATCGCGGCACTCCTTTTCTATATGGCGTACGAGGCTGGCGGCATCGAGGCCGGCGTGTCGGGCGAGCGGCGTCTCAAGGCCGAGCACGTCGCGGCGCGCGTCCTGCTCGACGCCAACTCGATCGAAGAAGTGGCGTCGCGCATCCTGCAGGCGATCTGCGAATCGCTCGGCTGGGAGCACGGCGCGCTGTTCACCGTCGACGCGGAGAGCGATTGCCTCCGCTGCGCCCGCATGTGGAGCGCGTCGCCGGCGCGATGCCGCGAGTTCCGCGCGGTCAGCGAGGCGATCACCTTCGACCGCGGCGTCGGCCTGCCGGGCCGCGTCTGGGCAAACGCCGTCCCCGCATGGATCCCGGACGTCGTCGCCGACAGCAATTTCCCGCGCGCCGCGATCGCCGCCCAGGAAGGTCTGCATGCCGCGTTCGGCTTCCCCGTGCTGCTGCGCGGCGAAGTCTTCGGCGTGATGGAGTTCTTCAGCCACGAGATCCTCGCGCCGGACGAAGACCTGCTGCCGATGCTGACGACGGTCGGCGACGAGATCGGGCTGTTCATCGACCGCCGCCGCGCGCAGGAGGAGCTGTCGCGCTTCTTCTCGCTGTCGCTCGACCTGCTGTGCGTCGCCGGGTTCGACGGCTACCTGAAGCGTGTCAACCCGGCGTGGGAGAAGATTCTCGGCTACACGGAAGCGGAGCTGCTGTCGCGACCCTACAGCGATTTCGTCCATCCCGACGACCGCGAGGCAACCGCCGCCGCAGCGGCGACGCTCGCCGGCGGCGAGCCGGTCATCAACTTCGAACACCGCGTCGTCCACAAGGACGGATCGGTGCGCTGGATGCAGTGGGCGGCGACGCCGTTCATGGACCAGCAGGTGCTCTACGCCGCGGCCCGCGACATCACCGAGCACAAGGCGGCCGATGAACTGCGCGCGCGTACCGCCAACCTGGATCTCCTCGACGAGCTGCTGACGGCGCTGGTCGATTCGGGCGATCTGCCGGATGTCTTCGGGCGGATCTCCGCGGTCGCGAAGAAAGTGCTGGTCCACGACGCGGCGGCACTGATGGTGCGTCTCGCCGACGGACGCCACGCGCGCCTCCACGCCAGCGCGGGGTTTCCGGCCGGCCTGCCCGAGATCACCGAGATTCCCGAGGACGTGCTCGAGAACCCGGACTGGGACCATCACATCCGCAACGACATCACGATCCTGCCCGAGGCTCGTTACGGCCGCCTCGTCGGGATGGGATTCCGCTCGCTGATGCGCGTGCCGATCCGGCTCGACAACCGCTTTGCCGGCGCATTGATCTTCCTCTCGAACACGCCCGCGAACTTCAAGCCGGCCGACGTGCCGATCGCGCGGCGGATGGCCGACCGGATGGCGGTGTCGGTCGCGCGCGTGCGCGCGCACGAGGCCGCGAAGCGCGCCGACGAGGCCACCGAGCGGGCGTCGAAGCTCGAGGCGCGCGTGCGCATGCTCACCGAGGAGCTCGACGCGCGCGCTGGCTACAAGGTGGTCGGCGAGTCGCCGCAATGGCGTCAGGTGCTCACGCAGGCGACGCAAGTCGCGTCGACCGAGACCACGGTGCTGCTGCTGGGCGAGTCGGGCACCGGCAAGGAAGTGGTCGCCCGCTTCCTCCATCGCGCGTCGCCGCGACACGGCGGGCCGTTCATCGCCCTCAATTGCGCGGCGCTGCCCGAGCAACTTCTCGAAGCCGAGCTCTTCGGCTACGAGCGCGGCGCCTATACCGGCGCAACGCAAAGCAAGCCGGGGCAGCTCGAACAGGCTGCCGGCGGCACGCTCTTCCTCGACGAAGTGGGGGAGATGAGCCTGCAGGCACAGGCCAAGTTCCTGCGCGTGCTGCAGGAGCGCGAGTTCCAGCGCCTCGGCGGCACCCGCGTCCTTCGCAGCGACGCCCGCATCGTCGCGGCGACGAACCGCGACCTGGAGCGGGCGATTGCCAACGGGCAGTTTCGCGAAGACCTGTACTACCGCCTCAACGTCTTCGCCATCCGCCTGCCGGCGCTGCGCGAGCGGCGCGACGACATCCTGCCGCTCAGCGAGTCGTTCATCAGCGAGCTCGGTCAGGGGCTCGGCCGGCCGCCGGCGGGCATCTCGCGCGACGCGCGGCAGATGCTCGCCGCGTACCACTGGCCCGGCAACGTCCGCGAGCTGCGCAACATCCTCGAGCGCGCGGCGATCCTCTGCGACGGCGGCCTGATCACCGCCGACCATCTCGCGTTGACCGCGCCGCCGCCGGCCGCGATGCCACCGCCGAGGGAGGCTGCCGCGGCCGAGCGCGTTTCAGTGCCGATGGTGGCCGGCGACCTCCAGACCATGGAGCGGACGATGATCGAGCAGGCGCTCCGGGGCGCGCGCTTCAACAAGTCGAAGGCGGCGAAGGCGCTCGGATTGACCCGCAAGCAGCTGTACATTCGGATGCACAGGTACGGCTTCGAATAGAACCGAGGAG